>JAABUX010004819.1_pt1 | contig 16873 bp, 19 predicted proteins | sample 5561851 | NCBI WGS metagenome assembly JAABUX01 (sample SAMN10711883, study PRJNA513361) | rock metagenome | isolation source: Antarctica rocks | place: Antarctica: Victoria Land, Richard Nunatak red sandstone | collected 2016-01-03 | reverse complement strand
CCTAACAACAACATGGTGGTTCCTGCACGCGCGGAAGAAGTACCCGGGGCCGAAACTGGCCGGTCTGTATGCGGAGGGGAAGATTGTGGAGATGCCGAAGGGGGGGGGGCATGTGGAGTGATGTGATTGGAGGGCGAAGGAGTGGATCAAAGGCGGAGTGTATATATAGCTACTGTGCGAGGGGGTAGGGGCAAGGGTTTGGTTTTGGGGTATTTTGCCATTTTCGTGTGGATATATGTGGTATTTCTTCCAGCAGCTACCTAGCTTGAAAGAAGTGACGAGTGTGTGTGTACTTAATACAACCAGGGCTAGCTATTGGAACTGGAAATATTCGACGCATCTTCCCTATTCATGTTATTATCTATTCTTCCACAGCTGAAAAGACGTGACATCGCATATATACGCACTACAATCAGAAGCCAAAATCATCCTACACATCCCATCATTCAAGTGCCAGTATCTACAACATAATCCTTTTCCACAGCCGCATAGAAGTGCCTACATCCTTTCTCTACAAAGCAACTCGATTCCCGAACCCGGATCCCTACTGGTAACGGCCATTTAACACATTATGCATTCCTATACAACTAGATCTATGCCAGTGTTGCGTGCATGCATGCACACTCATCGCCAATATGCCATGCCATTCACAAAAACCACGACGGCTCATGAATTCTATACGTTATTTCACCAGCTCTCAAGCACACGAAACTCGACCCTCCCTCACCCCTACTCCTCAGGAACATCACCGCCACCCCATAGATGCCACACGCTGGCTCTGCAATTACGGAAGCGGGGGTGACATTGTATAGCACTCGGGTTGGATGTATGAACTGCTAGAGAGTAGCAATTCTCTCCATATAAGTTGAAAAGGGAATACCGATGCTGGATGTTGACATCTCGTTCTATTGTTGTATATTATTTGGATGCATTGCTTGATATGTTATTGGTAGGACCGGCCCCGTGCATACTTCTTGTGCTTTGACGCCCGTCATTTTCCTTGCGTGCGCTATTCCTTCCAATCCGCTGTAAGTCGTGTGAACTCCATCAAAGGAAGTGTTTGTTGCTTGATGGAGGATACCGATTCCGTGGCAAACAGGCTTCTTTTCTCAGAAGGCACTGCCAAGGGCAGCTTCATCGCTGATTCGACTCTGTCAATGTACATTGGTGTTGTTCCAGAACCAGCTCCAGTCCTGATCAAGGTCCAGGTTCACGTTCGAAAAGACACCTCCGTCGATACCTATACCTGGCTGCTGCTGTACGGGATATCCCCCAATGTTCAATTCCGGGGGCATCGTTGCGAGATAGTTGTCGAAGCTGGAAGGATCATTGAGACTACTCGGTGTCTCTGTTTCTGGCGTTGCTAGCTGAGTAGGCTCCTGCACTGCTTCAGGACCCCTGAGATATGAGTAATTGGCGAAACTCTTGCCGGGACCGAAGACCACAGTCCCGAAGTAGGGGATGACCACTCTTCCTACTGTTTGACCGGCCGGACATGGATCGGCACGCGATTTGCAGAACATCTTGAGAGCTCGTGCTGCTTGGGTTGTCACACCGCCTTCCGTCTCCCGAGAAACACGATCCAACAGGTCTGTCGTGATAGTGATGAGTTCCTCGTCCTCGCTGGCTTCCTGCTGATCTCGAGCTGAAGTGGAAGAAGATATAGTTAACAGATTCAAAACCAATACCATACCAGCCGTGAACGCTTGAAAGTCAATAATTTTGCAGACCATGGAGCCAAAACCTTGAGCCGGACGGAACACATGGTATAGATTGATCATCTCTCGGGCAGACTCGAGAGCAGCGATCTTATTGTACTCGTAGCGACGATCCGTGGCCGCTTTCAACATGAACGGCAGGTGAAGAAGGGTTCGAGTCTGATGATGCCAAAACCGTGGAAGGATACGCATGTACATTTGCCTCCCAACGTCCTTTAGCTCGATATCTTTGGCCCACCACTCGCTTGGCATCGTTGCAGCCAGGTCGGTCATCTCGCCCTCGATCTTGATGGTCAGCGGCAAAGTGTTATTAGATGGCGGCTCTTGATTGCGATCAATGACATGCCCAATGATAGTTGATAACTCCTGTAGGTACTGTTCGCCCGTGTTTTCCGAAACAGCGCAAGGCGCATCCAATACGGCATAAGGCAGACCGAGTAGAAGGCTTACGTATCGATCGCTTTGGTACAGAGCCTTCCACATACTCGCTTCACGTTGAGAGCGTTTAGATCGACCGTGGAGGCCTAAAAGCTGGGCGAAGGACAAGGCTCTCCGGAGCATCACCCAAGTTTTCCAGATCCGTCCATTATTCATTTCATGCTTGCCGCGCAAGAACAAACATTCGACGCCGTCAATGCTCCCTACGACATCGTCATCCGAGATGACAAGATCGTCGACTGCGTTCATGTATCTGTTACTGAGACTCATGGTAGTCACGGACGGTCCCAGGTCAACGTGGATTTCCAGCGGCACCTCTTGAAGGCTGATGGAGATGCAAATCAGGGCTTTGGCTATCCTTCGTACGCATCCACTTTCCTTTGCGTCCGCGATGAAGAGGTTGAAATTGTTCATAGTGGGATCAACACCAAATATCTCGGGATAGAAGTCCTGACTGGCCTGCCACCAGCATATGGATGCCTCCGTGATGACATGTTGAACGTATTGGGATGGGAATAGCGACAAAAGTGTACGACGGATGTGATCAAGTTTTGGGGTCGAGTTCCCGTCGTTGGAGGAGACTGGTGGCGATAAAACTGACCCAGCGTCGCTGTTCTCGATGTCTTCGAGACGATTTAGGATGGAATTGTCGAAGAGGCTGAGAATGGGTGCATTCTCCAAAAGGGCGCCTGGCGAGGGGACGGAGGACGCTGTAGGTGTCGGCAGCAAGACTTCGGATCGCAGCTGCTTCAGCGTTTTTGCGGCTTCCTGATCGGATTCATTCGTGTTGGAAGCCGCCGAAGGGCCCAGTTTCATTACGATGGACTGCAAAGCACTTTCCAACTCCGTCACCCTCTGCTGCAGGTTCTGCTTGCTGTCTGGAAGCAGACGCTTCGTAGCCTGGGTGGGCTGCTGATCGCGACATTGAATGCGGCGAGTGAAGCATTCCGTACAGGTATCGGGGATGCTTGCGTGTTGGACGCAGCTCTTCTTACGGCGTCTACCTATGAGAAGTCAGCGCCAGTGTTGCTGGAGATAGCATTAGATGTGGCGCATCAGCAGCAAGAAGCGGTATGTCTCTGTCGAGGTAAGCAATGTACATACACTCAGTGCAGCTATGGGTGCCCTTCCTCATTTTCTTGCGCGGCTGGTGGTCCGATGCAAGACTGGGAGTGGCTGACATGAGGGATAATCGGACTCCTCAATGTGTATCTGATGATGCTATGGCAAGGAAGGGCGACGGACGGAGTGTGAATGTTGTTGAACGAGATTGTATAGTGTATAGTGTATAGTGTGTGGTGTATAGTGTGTGGTGTATAGTGTGTGGTGTATAGTGTGTGGTGTATAGTGTATAGTGTATAGTGTCATTGTGTGGTTGCCTATTCTTTCCTCATTCCGATGTGTTTACGGAGAAATCGGACGAATTGTCGGACAAAGCTTCGGACGAGATTCGTCAGCGGTGATCTCGGTTATAGTATTCCGCGCCATGGTTATCTCCGATACGCACACTCATCACTCCGTATGACTCAGAGTCTCGTCAATTCCCCTTTTTGTACTTGTGCAGAACGCTTTCTACATTTGCCCTTGGCAGTGTCGCCAATTGATCTCAAACATACATCTTCATGACTCAAGTAAGTACGTCTCCAAAGACCAGAACAGAGTCATGACTCATATTCCATTCTATATCCTCCCACCCTTTAGAAGGAGAATCTTCGTCCGATACACGTAGCGTTGTCCGATAATCCTTTTTCCCTTGCCTTGCCTAAGATACTTTAGTCTACGAGGATTCCAATCTCTCCTTGGATTCTTTGATTCTTTGATTCTTTGACTCATCAACCCATCGTCCACACCATTCTCTCATTCTCTCATTCTCTCATTCTCTTGTCGTGAAAACATCTTCGCTTATATTGGAGATAAGCAACCATTGCCCCGAAGTTCATCAACAGTGCCATAGCTAACTTATTTCGCTCTCCATTACTTTGACTTCTATCTAACCAGTATCTTTTCCGGTCCTTGTACTATATAAATTACCCTCTTCCAATCCTGCATGTCATCAATATGTCTACAGTAGACGCTGCAACCGGAGCAGCCAACGCGCCCACAGCGCATCTCCAACATTCCGACGAAAAGCCCAGAGACATGTCTTCGCAAGTCAGTAGCCAAGACCACGACTCCATCGCGCACAATGAGCCCGAAAAGGTTCCAACCCATACTGACGACAACGACACCGCCGAGGATCTTACAAGAATAGCAACAGCAGATTATCCCAAGGCGTACAAACTCGCCATGATCGTCGTCGCTCTAGTCCTCTCCATCTTCCTCGTAGCACTCGACATGACAATCGTCGCAACCGCCATCCCCAAGATCACCGACGAGTTCCACAGCCTGGACCAAGTGGGATGGTACGGGTCCGCCTTCTTCCTTACCGTCGGCTCCTTCCAATCCACTTGGGGCAAAGCCTACAAGTATTTCCCCTTGAAGACCACCTTCCTGGTCTCTATTGCCATTTTCGAGCTGGGTAGTTTGATCTGCGCCGTGGCGCCAAACAGCACCGCATTGATCGTTGGACGCGCGATTGCTGGTGCGTTCCCTGATGTCGGACCAAGTCCGAGAAGCTGACATCGCTTAGGTATGGGTGGAGCCGGTATTGGTTCGGGTGCTTACACAATCATCGCATTTGCCGTGCCGCCGGCTCAACGTGCAGCATTCACCGGCATTCTGGGAGCGACGTATGGAGTAGCGAGTGTCATAGGTCCTCTCTTGGGTGGAGTATTCACGTCGAAAGCCTCGTGGCGATGGTGGTACGGCTATCGTCTTGCAGACTTTGTATTCAACATACTGACACTATACCAGCTTTTACGTCAATCTCCCCGTAGGCGGCGCTTCCGCACTCGTCATTCTCCTTTTCTTCCAAACGCCAGCCGCGTCGAAACCGGTCAAAGCAAGCTGGCGGGAGAAACTCCTTCAAATGGATCCACTCGGCACTTTCACCATCATGGCGGCCATTATTTGCTATCTGCTTGCCCTTCAATGGGGCGGTGTGACGAAGCCGTGGAGCTCTGGCTCCGTCATTGGCACCCTTGTAGCATTCTGTTTGCTTCTGATCATCTTTGGAATGGTTGAATGGTGGGGCGGTGATCGCGCCGTGCTGCAACCCAGTCTTTTTGGAAGGCGGGAGATTTTCGTCAATTGCATCTACGTTTTCTTGTTAGTGGTCAATATCTTGCCCCCTGTTCACCGCAGCTGACATTTCATTTAGCTTCGCTGGAGGCTTCTTCTTGCTACTGTACTATCTTCCCATCTATTTCCAGTCTGTCGATGGCGTGTCCGCCTCTCAGAGTGGGATCAACAATATTCCTCTAGTGCTCGGAGTTTGTAAGTAACCAAGAGTCGCATTTCCGAAGTCCCGCAACTGATTTGGGTAGCTATCTGCACTGTACTCTCCGGCGGTCTCATATCTGCCTATGGCATCTACGTACCGTGGCTACTGATTGGTTCCATCCTCGCAACGATCGGCACAGGTCTGATCTACACACTTGATATCGGCTCGTCGTCTTCAAAGTGGATCGGATATCAAGCCTTGGCCGGCATCGGTATCGGCTTTGCCTTCCAAGTCCCCATGATCGCCAACCAAGCCTTTGTCCAAATGTCCGAGATCTCTTCAGTCACGGCAGTCACTCTATGTAAGCTACTCCACCCAACATGTACTCATCCTCCATTTCGCTAATGCAACCAGTCTTCCAAACCATCGGCGGCGCATTCTTCGTCTCTGCAGGCCAAACCGCATTCGCCAACCGACTCCTCGCACGTGTGCCTCTCACAGCTCCAGGCATCAGTCCGGCGCGCGTGGTGGCGACGGGCGCGACGCAACTGCGAACAGCGTTTCCAACCAAAAACATCGGTGGAATCTTGATCGCGTACATGGACGGCTTGAAGCTTTCCTTTGCATTGGCCATTGCACTGGCGGGCGTGACGTTACCAATAGCGCTGTTTGCGAAATGGCAGAATGTGAAGCCCAAGATTGGAGGTGCGGCCGTATAAAAGTACATAGAACTACTATCCATTCACTCTCACAGAGATATAGATATTGTCACGATAATCACTTATCCCAACCCATAGACATGATATGGAGCTTTTAATACTCTTGCATAGCCTTGTATTCTCCGACAGCGAGGATCAGACTCAATTATTGTAGAGTACTAATCATTTTCTCAACAACCGATTATGTAAACACCATATCCACATGGAGATTTATCCACATGGAGATTTGAACATCCATCACATGCAACCTTCGAACCAACTCTGTACCCTGTAACATACCACCACTCCCAACCATTCCGTCCGAAAAAGGAAGCCAACCACGGGAAATGGTGTAATATAATGATTAAACCAAGCATCCGTATTTAGATATAGAATAAGCAGCATCAGTGTAAAATGCGATATACTTTATTCGTTTTGCCTGGGAGATACAGTATAGGTAGTATCACACCATCTAGCATTTCGCAGGGTAAACATTTCTACTACTTATATAGTATCGATTACTCCGCCTCCCGTCAGTCCGTTAGTTCGTCGGTAAGTTAGTCGATTGGTCTATGTTGCATAAAGATTTATTAGCCGGTATCTTGGTTCTATCTCAGCGAGGTGCACAGCTGGTATATATATAAAAACAACTTCAATGATCTAGCTTCTATAAGACGTCTGTTGAGCAGACGTTGACGAGACTAGATACACGGAAGTATGACTGTTGCAGAGGGACACGGTAAAGGAAGAGCAAGCGAGCATTCGGGTGATCGTACGTGACTGGGAGGGAATGTCGCTGATATTGCGTTTTGCACTCGCTGATTGTAGCTTGTGGAGATATCTTGGTAGTGGGTCTGAATGTTTCGCAATACTTTGCGGAGGGAGAGGTTGTAGAGTCTTGATGGTACACGGGTGATTGATCTTTGGCAGGGATGGGTGATTGCAATGTAGCATACAGTGCAGTAATTTGATTGCTTGTGGTATTGAGAGAAGCGAGCGTTGGGTTGGGGGCGGGAGGCGAAAGGTGATCTGTTGACCAAGAAGGGAGGCTGGAGGTTTTCAATCTATCCTCACACGCCGTTCTGATAGGTATGAGATGGCAATAGTGGGCAACTGTCAGAATCCTCCAATCCGCGGAGTTGCAGCGTTTGCATTCGGGTATTTGCGCCACTTTAGCAGTGAAGGGCTCGTGGTGGTGGTCATGATGCTTGAACTCGATTTCTTGTATCATGGCCAGTATCAATAAAACCTTGCTTGCCTGCTGAGATTGTCAGAAACACGTTACTGCAAGGTCCTACGGAGAGCCCATTGCATTGTCACGCTCCACACCTACTAACTGAGCCATAGCGAACGAGGGAGGACGCAAAGCATGCGTCTGTATCTCTTGATCCGAGGCCACTCATCATAAATGACCCCCATTTCAAGGTGGTGAGACGTGAGCCGCTGCTAGAGCTTTCTAAGGTGGCGATTGGCGTTTACTAAGGCGTAAACAGCAGTAACATTGGTGGCATATGTGTTATTTTCCGTTGATGCTTCGTAGCTGGGGGTTGTGACTTGTGGAATCTCGTTGTTGTGGTTTTCTCATTGTCGGGAGAAGGTTTGCCCCAGCTGTCAGGAACAACCGTGTGCAGGAGAAGAAGCCCATGAAATCAAAGAATTTGCGACCAGATTCAGCAGGACGGTGTACGGTAGGCGTGGCTGATGTCCAAGTGCCGTATCTCGATCGTCAAGACGATAATTATGATACCCAAGGCCACTTTCATCGACGGAACATTGTTTGCTGTGCTCGACAGTAGTCTATGTACTGGATGCATTCAGTGAACGATCACCAGTCCCGATGCCACCGAGCATACGTGCGCTCACAGCTGCGTTGCTCTGAAGATCTGCGACGACACCACCGAAGGATGAACGTTGGCGGAGCTGCACAGTATGTATCATGATACTATTAGCGAATATCACTTCCCATTGCACCTGAATCGAGTGCGAAGGTTCTCATCAAGTGTCATCACTCACGTGGAAAGATTAACAACAGTACTTCCAGGGTTATCAAAAACTCGATTATTGAGTCCATGTGTAGCAGCTCCCCGTCAAGAAGAGTCATAGAGTGGCCAGGAAGAGGATGTTTGTTAGAAGACGGTATACACCAAGCAACACGTGAAGACAAAGGCGGTATCAGTGAACAACTACAACTCAGATGGGCCGAAGACAAAGGCGGTATCAGTGAACAATTACAACTCAGACTGATTGATGATCAGATCGTTCTGGCTCCTCGACAGGCAGATGCATACCAGTCGATATTTGCAATGATCTTACCATAACTTACGACATTTGGCACAGCTGTCCCAACATGACAATCATCCTTGACGCAAGCCAGATGTCTCATTTCGAGCATAAATGACACAGACCCCAAGGGCTAGAGCCATCACCATAACGGCCCATTCCGAATGCTCCGGAATTGTGTAGACGATGGCTTCTCGATACTAGTGATAGAGAGCTCGTTATGAAGTGAACCGAAGATGAACAAACCATACATTCGATCCACACTGGAAGCGATGAAAAGCAATATACGATAAGTGGACAGCGCAGCCTCAATCCCGTCATCTACGTTGGTACCAAGTGTGCGGATGCGCTGCTTTATCCCGCAAAGGACAGACCCCTCCAGATACTAGATACTCTTCCACAGCTTTTGTTGTGTCGATACATTGGTTTCGTATGCCGCCATCCACTGCCTCTGCGTCTGAATCAAGGTACCAATTTTCAGGTGGGTCGACACAACGAAGATCACCATAGACCTCGGCAGATGCAAGTTCCAGTAACACACTCATCCGCTCCAGAGTTAATGCCCAGGTCCCCGACAATAATCGAATATCATGTATAGTAAGATCCCGCAGAGATGGCGAATGACGATTGAAGAACGCAACCCATTCCTCTTGATTTGTTTCAAACCGTCCGAAATTGAGACTTCTCAGTACAGACCATGTGAAGCTGCCAACAATGTATCTCAGCTTGTATGCGCTGTTCATATCCTGATATGGGTTGTAAAACAACGCTAGATCTTCGAGTGCGGGCGCAGCGCTGAAGAGTTCGACTAACCTAAAGTGATCCTGTATTTCGCCAAATTCATCCACGTATCCGTTGGTATTCCTACGTAAACCTGTTTCAGTCAACATCTCGAGTTTCAACACTCGGAGACATTTCACAGCCGTCTTCATATCTCGGAGGACCTTGTTGGTTTGCTGCAGAAACCTCTCGTCAACGGCACCGAGCTCCAGATGGGTGATATTGAGCTGAGCATGAGCAGCTCCTAGCAGCAGTGACCGCGACTGGGCCACGCCATAAGGCTCAATGTGTTCATAGTTGCCTTCGGGCTTTTGTAGAGTTGCAGTGTAGGCTTGCGTAAAGTAATCTGAAGGACGGACAACAACAGACCCTGAATACATGCGTATTTCTGACAATTTGGGAAGACGAGTCATTGCATTGAGTATCGTGGCCGCACCATAGTTATTGCGCCGAAGGCCGCATTGTTCATTGTAGAGGCGTATATATTCTGCGTATGCTTGGCGCAAGTATGCTTGTGGGTGAAGACCCCTGCGGGATTGATGGCTCATGTATAGTCTAACTACACGTCTCCGACACACCCGTTGTTCGCGCTCATTAGCTCTTGGTGGAGGTGGCCTTGGTACATCGTACCAAGGTGTCTCTGCGGGTGGGACAATATTATCCTGCCACTCTTCTCTAGACCGATACCCCCTCAGAGTAGCTGGCTCATAGAGAAGGCAAGTAACATGATGTCTGATGACGGGATGCTTTGAGATGTCAACCAGGCGCTGGAAGCTATCAGCCTTGAAGACAAGGTGTACTGTTGGAAGTAGCCGAGGCGTCGCTACGTATGACCAAGATCTAGACACAAGGCGAAGACTGATAACGTCGGGCGTTTCAAGCTCAGCACATATAATGTCTGCGATCTCGGGCGGAAGGCTACTCAGGGGTGAAAAAGACTCGACTGTAGTCCCTAGATTAAGAGCAGGCATGACGAGGCTTGCCGTTCTCTGATCTTCTGAATAGCGCGAGTGTAGTCTATCATACTGCGGAACAGGTAGATACCTTGAGCGGTGCCACTCCTTACACTAATCAAGCATATGTATCATCCCCAGTTGACAAGCCAAAGAGTACTCCGGATATCCTAGGCTTCAGCTTCTCCGGCTTAGCGGCTTCGCACCTTTTCTAGGGTCAAGACTTTCAAAGGGTGCCCTTAGTGTATTGAACAGAGTGATTATGGCTATCTGCATAGTACCCTTAGGAGGTAAGAATAAAAGGTGTTGCAAATTGTTGAACGATCTTAGGGGTCTGATGGATGGTTTGCTATGCTAAATGTCTGAAAAGGTGAAAAAGGTGTCTAGGAACAAGACAACGAGACAACAAGACTTTGTAGACTAGCTATTCGCTTATTGTCTTGGCAGAAGGGCTTATTTCCAACACAAATCATTGCCAAGCCACTAGAATATTCTAGTAGGACTCTCTTTGCGTTACTATCGATGACCGACGAGAAGTTCACTGATATAGATGGAGCCATCTTAACGAGCATTCTATGGCACCGCACTCATAGAGCGGTGACCCTTGGCTTCGAATTTCATATACACTACCGCACGGCCACGGTGAATCTATAACCATGAACAAAGGCCATCAGGACTTCTGCGATAATTGTGCCGACTTGAAGCTCATAGTGTTTTGCTGATTGGAACGCATGGAGCACCGTACGGGCGAATGCAAGGTATGGAACAATAGTGGCTTGACTGAGCCCGCGGTCGACAAGAAGAGGATCAAAAGGTGAGGGGGAAACAAGAACAGGCATCTGATATGATTTCTAGAAAGAGTCTGGCAACAAGTGGGGACTTGCATATATAGATTAGAGAACGAGGAAACCGTGAAGCCGTATGGGGAATGCCTCAAGAGGGCGTTCCTTGGACGCCTCATTTTCGAAGAGGAGGCATATAGGCTATAGAACCTCAGTGGAAACTTGGTGGACTCCGAGCAGGGCAGGTACCAACATTTGATACTGTATCTCTCATGCCAAGATCAGAGAGGTAAAGCGAGCTACGCGTTGGTCAGGAAGGAGGGACAAGGCCACTGGGGGCTCGGCATAGGGTCAGAATGAACAGAAGCGAGCCCAAGAGTTATTAGAAAGGATGGAATGGTATGAAGAAGTGGCAGGGCGATCGTGAGGGGGTTTGATCCCACTACTAACTAGGACTTGCCACACGGCCAATCGTATTGCGGAAATTTCGACCTTGCTGCCAATGGATTATCCATTTGAGAAATATGTCCTTGTGAGAGCAGGCATGCCTTGGCACTTGACGATGCTGTTCTCTCCCCTTCTAATGCTGCAATGCTGTTCTGGCAGAGGGCGTAGTCCTGAGGCGGGACTCCCGGATCATTGTAGCCAGGAATAAGGACGAGATGCTCAAAATGGCCACCGCGGCTACATACTTGTGTTCTGCACATGTGCATATTATGATTGTCTTACGGCTATAAACCTAGGCTTGGGAGGACAAGGCGGGTATCTAAAATGTTTCCCAGACTACAGTCCTCGCTCTCAAGCTGAGGTTGATGATGTTCCCGCACGCGCAATCTTTGCTTTGAGTAATTTGATAGTGGCTAATTTCCACATACGGCCACAGACTGAAGAATACTCGGCATCCCGTCCGCTCTGCCATTGACAAGCTTCAGATCGAACAATTAGTAGTTGGGTCGGTGACGACCAGCGAATCCTGTTTGCTGTATGTTTTTGCTTTTTGGAGGGTTTGAACCTATGGTTTTGCTGCTTGTTAACAGAATGGATTCGGAGAGTTCAAAACATAGATTATTGCAGATGATGGACGGGATTTGGAGGACGATGGCGTAAATATACTACTGTAATAGTTACCTTTGCCCGAGGAAACTCTTCGTCTGTTGAAGCGCTATGTAGGTGTGCAGCTTTGGCCCAGCCAGAGCTACAGTCCCTTCACCTTCGATTCCTGATTACCGAGTGTCAAGAAAGCCGTGCCCACTTCCAATCCCCTTCCCTCAGGTAATTCATTGCAAAGGCGGCTCGGCCATAAAAGTTTTCGCCGCCCCCAGATCCTTCCTACACTGCATCCCCGAGCGCATATGTCCCTGATAGACCGTCCCAACCCCATATAATCCGCCAAGATGGTTGTTACACGCATCATCGGTATAGAAGGTGAGTTCGTTGATCTGATATTCGCCGGAACCGTAGTTGATGCCTATCCAATCGGATCCCGCTACGGGGTTGTACTTGTAGCATGTTCCGACGAGGATATCGTGCTGGACGTTGGGACCCACGGGACCGGTGCATTTGGCGTTGGCGAAGGCACCGATCCAGGGTGGTTTGGTGCGTTTGTCGAGGGAAGGAGTGGCGGTGGTGTTGGCGGTGGTATTTGTGTTGGATATTGTGGGGAGGGCGAGGGTAGTACTGGTAAGGAGGGACACGATGACGGGGAGGGCGAGATGCATATTTTTCTAGGAGCTAATATTCAATAGGGATTTCTTTTGAGATTTAGCAGCGTATTATGAGGCCTTCGAGCGGTAGTAGGCAATTGATATGTTGGTCTTAGGATGTTGTTTGGAGGGGGGAACGAGGGGATTTGTACAGCATTTTCCGGAGGGACAAGAGAGAGAGGTCGTACAATGAAAATTGAAAGAGATATTCTGCGGACGTTCCTGACTGATAAAGGAGTGGTAATTTGCGTTGATAGACAACAAAGGGTTCCTTACATACTTGTGTAAGGTCGGACGTTAATAGCTATGTCCGGGGTTTCGGACTGCTTTGTTCCAACACTTCGAAGAGTGCTCCGTACTTCTGATTCCGTGCGGGAATATTATGCTGTCTATTCCGAGGAAGTCGAATTTTAACTCTTCTGTTTCGTGTTTAGGAACACAAATAACTCCTCGAGCAGGAAACAGATGTTTGCACCAGATCACTGAGATAGACGTTGTAACAGGTGCTGAATTTCCACGTAACAAAAGCACCGTGTTTCAAGTGACCCGAATAGAAATGGTAATAGCGTTCGACAGGTCCATAATAGATGAAATCACAGCTGCAGATGAGCTAAAAGGCATGACTGAGCCCTCGGTCAACTGATCTCCACTATTTGCTTGCGTCTGCACCGACTGCGTACCATTACATGGTCTACCAGCTGCTACTTCTGTTGCTCAATGATATAATAATTCCCAAAGATAATAATGAGACTGGGCTGTGGCTGGTTCTGCATGTATTTTCTGTTGCTGTTACCAACCAGCGATTGCGCGTAGACGAGTCACAATGGAAGCTGCTTGTGTAGATAGACTCGATCGTATGGAACCTGATTTTCAACATTCTGAGACCCACATGTAAAGTGATAAAGTACAACAGATATCGTATGTACCTGCCTCCGATTCTGTTAGAGCATGGAGAATCAAGCTAAAGTAAAGTACGGTAGGTGGCAGAACGCGCTAAGCTTCTTCCGTAAGCGCGCTTCCGCTTCGAGTACGACGTCTTGATTTCCCCGCATTTTCCTCTGAAGTCATACATATCGGTAGCAGCAAGGTATCGGCGATCTCCTGCACAGCTAGTCGCACCGTGACAGCAGCTACTGACACTTGGCCAGTAGTATCGCTGCTGAGCTGATGGATGGTCCCCAAAGATCGGCCTGCATGCCAGCCCTTCCCGATCCAGCGTACTCGTCTGCCACTGGAAGCAACGTCCCGCAGCCCAATACAGTCATGATGCAATTGTTCTGGCAGCGGATGGTGGGAGCCGTCAACAAGTCGTTGGAAAGAAGTCAAGGGAAGAGGCGGAGGCGGAGATGGAGATGGGGGTTCGTTCAACTATAAGGTGCTCCTGCAAGACTCGGTCTTCTTGAACAACATCTTCTTCTTCGAGCTCGTTCACCGAAGCCCCAGACCCGAGCATACCCTACCTGCACGTCAACCTGTCAACATGCGTTTCACCATTGCGTGTGTAGCTGCCGCTCTTGTCGGTTCGACGCTAGCACATCCAGTCGAGAAGAGGGCAAACGCCCTACCTCCAGTCAACAGCGCCACGGATGAGCTAGTCCTCCAGCTTGCCCTCTACCTCGAGCACCTCGAACTATCCCTCTACACTGGTGGTTACGTGAACTTCACGGATGCTCAGTACACTGCTGCTGGCTTTCCTCCCGGCTTCCGTGAGAATGTTGGGGTGATTGCTCAGGTATGATCCTCGACCCCTACAGTCCCCAGCATTACCGACACAGTCCTACAGCATGAGCAGACACATTCGGACACCATCACTGCCATCCTCGAAGCCGCCGGCTACACTCCCGTCCCCCCATGCATCTACAAATTCCCATATGATTCGCCCACCTCCTTCGTCGATCTCGCCAACATGATCACATCCGTTGGCATCGGCGCATACCTCGGAAGTGCTGCACTTCTCACCGACGATCCCACCCTCCTCACCGCAGCGAGCAGTATTGTCACTGTCGAAGCTCGCCACGATGCCTACCTTCGAGCAGGTGTCCGTGCCTCGCCCTTTCCCACCGCCTTCGATACCGCCTTGACTGCTGTCTACGCCTACAATCTCGCTCAGATGTTCATCGTCACGTGTCCGCAGCAACTGCCTCTGACCATCCTTCCAAAGCTTACGCTTGAGGCTCCCGTTCCTTCCCCGATCCCCCAATCTCCTCCTACCGGCGCAGAGCTGAAGTTCATATACGATCCAAGCACATTCTTCGTGTCTGTTGACCCCAACACGCCACTCTATATTGGTTTGGTTAATATGGTCACCAACGTTACTTATACCAAGGTCACAAGCTGTGGCATGGATTGTGCTCAGATCCCCGTACCTGAGGGTGCCGCTGGTGCGGCGTTTGCCGTATTGACGACATTCAGTGGTGATGCAGCTCTGTCTGAGGATGAGCTTACGAACTTCGGCACCCTTGCTGGGCCGGCTGAGATTATCTTATCTTAAGTGGAGGACTTTGGTTCACCATTAGGGTATGTACCATGTTAATGGTGTGATGAAATAAGAAAATGTCAATCAATCCATTACGCATAGTAACTTTTTGTACACGTGATGTAATTATCAATAAATAATCTACTGATTCTACTTTTGGTAACGCGTACTTGTGTATTTCTTTTTTTTCCGGATTCATCATTTGTTTCCTTGAGATGTCACTGTCATTTCATTAAAGTGTCCTTTACCAATATAATCTAGCCTCGTTCATGAACAACAACATCGAGCATCTTCTCCTTCAGCGGACTCTGTGCTAACTTTCAGGTCCTCCAACAAATCGTGCCCAATCTCTTACAAAAGCTGCAGCCACCTATGGAACTCGTGGCTAGATTGAACCTGCAGCACAGTCAGAGGAGATGGGTTGTTCTGAACAAGCGATTGCCAGTATCGGTGGTGCCACTGCCGACGAATTTGGTCTCTGAAAGGCGAAGTGCAACAAGATGGATTCCGGCGTGACGCGCCAAGCTCTTGCTGAGAGTGCCTTGGGCAATGCAGTCCCCTTGAACCACGCCGGCAACCACCACAATGCGAATAGTGGCATGAAACTTGCGAACATGCTGCACAAAATCGACGATCGTCTGGCCGGTGTTGACCACAGAATCCACCAGTACGACTGTCAGCTGTCCCTGCAAATGATGAGGCTTGAGATTGGAAGCGTCGCTAGCATGAACGAACATGGCCTGTGGGAAAGCGTCACTGACGCCCAAGGCCATTGGTTCTCCGCCGCGCATTAGCGCCACGATCGTTGTCTGTTGTTCGTGGAAAAGACGAGAGCCACTGGTTTGGTGGCCCAGCACATGCTGGATGGGACAGTCTTCTAGACCAACGATATTGGCTACGAACTCGATTGCCAGATACCATCCGACACGGCGATGAGCCTCCCTCAAGGCTGGACCGGCATTGCTTGCATCGCGCATAGGCGTTGCAAGCAGCAGTGCCGAGTTTCTATCTGTTGCATGATGGAATTTGAGTTCTGGGTAAGTGCAACGGCAGAAGAGAGAGTTGACAAAATCTTGGTCTGTGAGCTTGACCAGGGGAAGCTTGGTAGTATCCAGCCGTGGTGGCGCGTTGCTGGGCAGCAAAACTTGTCGCGCCTGGAGACGCTTATGTTTGATTGCCTGCATCAATTCCTTGTCCATACTCTTGCTCCTAGTCTGCTCCTCGCCGACCACAACAATGGCTTGATCAGCCTCGCCCAGCATGTCCAGGTCCAGAGGGCTATCTCCAAAGGCGCAAACATACATTCCGAGGGTATCCTTCAAATGTACTACCAAGCTGGCTTTTACTGCAGCTGTGACCACCAAACCGTCTGCAATGCGTCCACCACCAATGACACTTATTTTCTTGGACAGACCTTCCTTCTCTAGCACCTTCTCCCAGATACGACCCAGTCCGCATGTTACGACGACGGCGCCTACATGGTCAACGTCTGCCACCATTCGCAGTAGGGACAAGAAATCGACGTGTATACTTATTTTGGATGCGACAGCTTGGCAGATTGCATCAAAGTCTTGCTTGTTTGCCACCTCTTCATAAAGTAATGCGGCTTGGCGAAAGGCATTGTGCGAGTAATTCAACTGGCTTTTGAAGACTGTTTCTAACGGATAGTCTTTATCTTCAGATTGGCGGATATTTGAAACTTCTTCCCAGAACAACGAGCCTG
>JAABUX010004818.1_pt1 | contig 16874 bp, 32 predicted proteins | sample 5561851 | NCBI WGS metagenome assembly JAABUX01 (sample SAMN10711883, study PRJNA513361) | rock metagenome | isolation source: Antarctica rocks | place: Antarctica: Victoria Land, Richard Nunatak red sandstone | collected 2016-01-03 | reverse complement strand
AAATCAGACTGTGACACCATACGGAGATAGTTGGTCCTTCAGTCTACGCGGCCTGAACTGCGGGGCAGTGGGCATCAATCATGGTTTCATGTGGCCCCACGTCCAGTGCGCTCCGAGACGGCGGGCGGCGACGCACCTCGAGCGACTGGTTGGCTCCGCCAGTGATGGTGGTGCTCAGCTGTTCCCGCGCCGGCGGGGAGTGCAGCGCGGCGGTGTGCTCCGCCGCCCAGTCCGCCAGCGGACCGTACCCCATCGGCGCCACGCTGTACTGCTGCATGGCCTCCAGCTGCGAATGGACACAGCATGGTCTGCGGTTTTGAAGAGTGGGCTCGGCCCCTTGGTGGATGGGATGTGATCTGACTGGGTGGAAGCCATGCGAAATGATGTCAGTCGAGAGGTGCGCAGGACAGCGCTGCGACCCCTGCCAGATTGCAATGCTGCCCCTGAATGCCAACAGCGGAAATCACAGCATTTTGGCAATTCGAGATGCGCTACTCTGCAGCGTCACGATGCGCTGGTTCCAGCACCAAGCGCCATGGTAGTAATGCTAGATCGACAAGGACGAGCACAAACAAGCGCATGGGTGTACTGAAGTCAAGGAAACAGGCGAAGACCAGCCCATTGAGCGACAACGGCGCACCTTTGCTGGGTCGTCGATGGTGGCGGTCGTGCCGTCCCGCAGCGTGAAGCTGAGGCTGGTGATTGGGAAGGCGCTGCCTGCCGGCAGGCCGCCGTGCAAACCGATGATCCCGGGCTGGCCCTACGACAAATGCGATATGTTGCTGAGACACAGGCACGACATACGTATCTCTCATCGTGTGGCATCTCAACCATGCAACAAGTCGAGTGCACGTACGATGGTGAGTCAGTGTCACCGATCAGAGCACGACCCAATGCCAGCCCGCGTGCCGCTCCATGTCACGACACAGCGTGCAGGAGCATACCCCGATTCGCATGCAGTGGGCTTACCTGGAACTGAGAAATGATGACCCGCAGGCTGGGGAGCACGCGCTTCTCGCCCTCGACGCTGAGGTGCGCATCCCAGTCGACCATCCGCTGCGTGTCTGTCAAGGCAGGAGTCATTGATGAGCACCTGCTTGTTGGGGTCTTTCGTCGCATGCATAGCCGGTCAACCGAGAAAGCAGCGACCAAGCCTTGGCGAGGCGGGGAGTGGCTCAAACCGCATGTCTGCGAACTGCAGGCTTTCGCGGATGCGTTGAGCATCAGCCAAGCGGCTCATGCACACAGAGACTATCGGTGACGCAGCATCGCTGCTCATAGCCTGCAGGAGTTCAGTAGGTCCTGTGCCGATTGATCGCTAGCAGGTGCAGTCTGGCCGAGCCCGGCTACCTGGCTTCGCCTCGTCGACACCATTTGCGCGCTTCGAGGGCGGCACCGGGGTCGTTCCGTTCGGAACCTGCATCGTCGTTATGGCCCCGCCGGCGCCCATGTCGGCTTTTCTGTGGTCGTCGCCCGAGTAGGAGTTCAGGCAAAAGTCGCCGTCTCGAGCAAGTCCTAATCAGGACAATTCAATAATTTAGGTCAACTGATGCGCGAATTGACAGGCGGCGTAGTGCTTGCATTTCATGAGTAAACTCTAAACCCTGTCAACTCCTGCCGCCAGTGAGATCAGCGGCTGGTATGCAGTCGTTTAACAATCTAGAGAGGCCGCTGCTGCATATCAGTGTTTGGACAGCCTCGCCGTGACTGCTGGGTGCCGTCCACCGCGCTTATGATGCGACGTATCGCCGTGGTGGCTGGAAGCTAAGCGACGCACGGCCTGCGGTCTGGCTCGCGGCTGTGCTGCTGCGCCACACGCGTAGCTTTGCGAGTCACGCTTTCCGCTGAACAGTGCTGTCTCTGCTGCAAGCCTTCGGAAGCGCGACCATGGTGCTGCCTCACTGCCGTGCGGCACTGGCAGGGCCGCATGCCGATCCTCAGACTGTGTGTCCGAGTGGCATGCTGGCACCGTAAGCTGCTGTGCCGAGGAAGCTGACGAAACCAAACCCGCCAGTCTGCTGCTGGCATCGCGGCCGGCAGGTGGCCGTCCCTCCGTGCGCTACGCGCCTCTGGTGATGTTTGTTTGCGGAGCGGACCGCCGCCCTCACAGGGCGTCGATGCCGCCGTCTAGGCCGTCCAGGCCCCCGCGCGGCAGCGTCGGCACGTTCTTCAGCGTCGGCGAGTGGTCCAGCGCCATCTTGTACGTGAAGTGGGGGATCGGGTTGTAGTACGTGTCCATCTGCTCGCTGAAGTCCCAGTGCTCGCCTGCGGACAGAAGGTAGGGTGAGAGTAAGGGTGAACTTATGGTTAGGATTAGGGTTGTGGTACGTGTCCATCTGCTCGCTGAAGTCCCAGTGCTCGCCTGCGGAACAAGGACAGCTAGGGGTCGCACTTTATTTTATTAGCCACCGATGCTCAGAGTGCCAGCCCATCTCAGGCTGCAACCTGGCTTCGAGCGCCAGTGCAGACCACGTCCAGACATGCACCGGAGACAATTCCACTGCAGGACTGGTGTGAACAGCCAGCGGCTGATGAGCACAACAGCAGACAGTCATCACGGCACGCTCGTGTTGCTTATGTCTAGCCCGTCACGTTCCAGTTGCAAGCCCCGAAAGCGCTGAGCAAATTATGCTTCCGATCCATGGCGGGGGAGCAGGTCATGCCTGTGGTGCTGTTGCCCCAGCGCTGCACCCAGGTGTTGCCGTGGTGGTTCTCGCCCCACCAACGCTGGTACCGCTCGCCGTACCCGTTGACGCTCCACGTCTCGCCCTGCAAATCAAGGCTACGATATCATGCCGCCCCGCAATGTGTCTGTGCTGTACAGTCACGACCGTCCAACCCATCTCCTTAGCTTGCCAGCAGCGAGCCGTAGAAACAGCAGTGCTGTGCTGAGCCGTGCCATGTGCAGTCAGCATCTATATACACACACGGGAAGTCACCCAGACCCTATATATAACCCTGACAAGACCCGACCCAAAACCCTAGCCCAAACCCTCATTTCTGTTCTAATTCCAAGCCAAGGAGGAGGTTCGCCCGCTCACCTTCTTGCTGCCGGCGCCGTCCTTGAAGTCCTCCACCCAGTTCTCGCCCCACTGCTCGTTGCCGCCGCCCTCCACCAGCCGCTCCGCCCACTGCAGACGTTACGTCACACGAACTCTCGTGTGTTGGCAGGCAGGCTTAGGCAGAGAGGACACCAAGCTGCTACAGCATACCCGCATGCTGTGGCCAGTCCCCGCTACAGCGACGACGCAGTCGTTTGCTGCGGCGACTGCTCAGTGGGGATACGGGCGGCTAGAAGTGGCAATGAATAATGCGTCCCGAATGGTGAGTTGACATGAACCAAACCTGCGTGCGTTGTCCATGTGCCGGACTGCGAGGACTGCTCATCGAGGGCTGCAAGACCGTCTGTGACGGGGGCTCGCAGCAAGGACCGAAGGCGGCGCGCCTTGTCCGTGTACTTGACGCAGCCGCCGCCGCCGTCGTAGTCCTCGCCCCAGCGCTCGTGCCAGACGTTGGGCCCGTCCTTGGCCCACTTGTCGGCGTACTTGTTGGCCCACCCGGCGCTCCCGTAGCGCTCACCCCACTTCTCCTCCCACTCATCGCCCTGACAATTCGACATGACATACCTGGAATTGATGCTGACATGCTGAAAACCTCGGCGTATCCACTTCAGCAGTTGTTCCAGCTTCGTTTCGTTCAGTTCCAGGATGTCTGCGCATTCTAATTAAGATGTTCAACCCCTCCCAACTGACGCCCCGACAGTGCTGCGCAGCCAAGGTCCATATAGCACAGCAATCGATGGACGCCAGCTCAATATAACGCGGCATGGCAAGAGGCGTGTGCGACACGACGAAGACCGCCAGCTGCTGGTCACACCTGCACTGCAGCCCCTGGTGGCAGCAACTCTACGGAACGAGCTGGAGCCTTCCACGAGCTGCGGTCATGCAGCCTTCGTATCCTGCAACACCCTCACATTGAATTGCACAACGAAGGCCTCACCTTGGCGTCGTGCGCCCACTTGTGGGCGGTGCGCTCAACCGTCGGCTCGGCGGTGGCGGCGTCGTAGTCGATGGCCTCGCGCCAGGTCTCGCGCCAGGCGGAGCCGTCGGCGCCAACGCCGCTCTTCTCGGCGCCCATCTCCCGCATGCCCGCCCAGTTGGACGCCTCCCACCACTTCTCCTCCCACTCCACCTGCGCTTGATCCAGTGGGCGTCAGGGGAGTTCCTCATCTGAGAGGTTGCGAGTCACCAACTGACGGCCAAGTTCTGCCTTGTCCTCCGCAGATCTGAGGGTGGCCCCTGCCCAACACTCAGCCTGCACTCGCTCATGCGGCGCTCTCAACTGCAAGTCTTGTGCATCCGGAAAATGCATCAACTGCTCATCATATATATTGCAGGGAGAGGTTTCAATGCTTAGAACGTCCGTGATGAGCATGAGGCGTTAACTTTTCACGACTGAGGCGTCATGGCAAGCTGCATGCTGCAGTATGGATGGGCACACCTTGCCGCCCGCCGACACGCCGCGCATGACGGTCGTGCGCAGCCAGTACCCGTCCGCACCAAAGTCCTCCGTCGTCCGCTTCTCGTACCGCGTCCCGTCCGCCAGCTGGCCCCGCCCGTCCTCCATCGCCATGCCTGCGTCCGTTAAGGACCCCCCAGTCTGGCACATTATTTGCAAACTGGTTGATCAAACCGTCTGTGGGACGTCGTCTGTGGTGAAACACTGTGCGCGGGTGCTGCCACGGCACAGACGGACTGCACCGTGCATACACACAGCAACGGATGTGCGGATCGGCCTGTTATGTCAATGACCAAACGATGTGCCCGTGCAGCATGCACAGCAGCAGCAGCAGATGTTCTGGTTGCATCTGTGCAGAAGCCCGACCTGGCGACGCAGACGGCACGGCATCTGGGTCGGTGCCGCGCGCAGGGGCGCGCCAGGCGGATGTGAGTTCCATGACGCTCTGCAGCGGCGGCAGCGTCGCGCTGCGCGCGTACTCTGCGTCCGCCTCGCTCTGCGCGCTCGACCATGTGATCTTTCGATGTGATCTTGACTCAGAAAGGAACCGTTTGCAGACAAGTTTTGGCGCCTGGACCAAATACCGAGCCTGATTCAAACCGGTGGGGCCATCTTGAACAGCTGCTGGGCAGTTTACAGACAGACGACGCAAACGATGCTGCCGTATGCAACCTTCCTTGCACACCCCAGCGTCATGGTCCACAAGCTCCACAAATTACACAATACAGGAAGTATCGATGCCGCTGCGCACCTGCGACGCGAGGTCGAAGTTGGGGAACGCCAGCTCGCGCTCGGCGAAGGGCAGCGCGGCGCGCGCCTCCGCCTGCGCCTGCAGCTGCGGCTCCTGAGCCGGCGCGCCAGGCCTGCGACGGCACAGCCAACGCTCTGAGCCCTGGAGCATGTCTGAGACCTGCACACCTCAGGTTGCCGCAATAATGCAGGAGCGCATTCCGGCAGCATGCAATCGTCTGTCAGCAAGCCACACCGCTGCCTGGAGAGGGCGCTTGCGAAGGACGATGACGCTGTGCCAGAGCGAGATTGGTCCGCCGGGTGCTAACAGCAGACTGAACTATGAGCGATCAAAGACCCTGACCCTGACCCTGACCCTGACCCTGACCCTGACCCTGACCCTGACCCTGACCCTGACCCTGACCCTGACCCTGACCCTGACCCACCTGTCGTCCTGCCACATGCCGGTCGTCCAGCTGGGGGCGGCAGCCGCGCCCTCCTCGTCGGCGACGTCGCGGCTGCTGCCGACGCCTCCCGCCTCCGCCCACCGCCCCAGCGCCGTGTTCAGGGCCGCCCGGGTCGCGTCTCCAGACGCCGCCGCGTCGGACCTGAGCGCAGGGCGGGCCGGCTGCAGCGACCGTCCCGTTCAAAGAGCAATGTGACATAGGCTGGCCTTTCCATGGAGAGAGGGCGTGTTGTTGCCTGACATGCCACCGGGCCTTTGCACCAGGGCTGAGGAGGTATGCGGGATCTGCGGCAGTTCAGATGGAGTGCAGTAGGGGATACGGCAGGCCGCGACAGGCCACGATTTGCTGCTTCGGCATGTGAACATCCGACGCTTAGAGTCAGGGGCCGAGGTGATGGCAGTCCGTCCTTCACCTGGATTGCTGCGCGCTCGAGCGCGTGTTGACGTAGGTGAAGGACGCGCCGCTCTGCTGCGGCCGGGCGGGCATGCGCTCACGTGTGTTCTCCAGCGCCTGTCGAGCCGCCTCCAGAGCGGCCGTCTGCGCTATCCGAAACCCACGTTGAACATTGAACACTGCAATGACGACCGCTGCACCGCCACATTGCGGACGCAAAGCGACCAGCTTATGCTGCAGGCTTGTGCCACGTGATGACTGCAGTGCGACCGCACTGCGTACGGGATCGCTGCACCGCCAGGTAGCGCATGAAGATTTTGCCCAGCATGCGCCGCAAGCTTGTGCCATGCAGTGACAGCACTGGTTTAGTTCCTTCACCTAGGGGAGCCAGCACATGCATAGGATGGTACAGAGGCGGCGGCAAGGCGCACCGCCGACTCGATGACATCATCCGTGGTGTCCCGCCGGCTTGCGGGATCAGCCTCGTCTCTGCTCTTCGAAGACTGCGTGCGGCCGTGCACACGCTGAGCCGTAAAGCTGAAACACTACCTCACGACTCGGCAACACATGTTCAAAGTATGCACAGCTGGGGCGCATGCACGCCTTGCGCGGAAGGGATGGGAAGCCAGCGCAGTTTCGTGACTGTCAGCACCGGTCTTGGCATGACCTTAGCGCCAGCAGTGAAGCGCATCTCACCTCGAAAGCAATGATGTCTGACAAATATCCTCCCTGTGGTGCCGTAGTCTCCGGCACAGTCTCGCTGGGGGCTGCTGCGGCGCGCATGCCGCGCCGCCTGTCGGCATGACTGCCGCTGCAGAGGCTCCAGCCTGACCACCGCCTCGGCAGACTGGACCACCCGCTCCCGAGTGCTGCATGCGTAGGGCACTGAGTGGCTGGCTGGCGCAGCGGAAGTTGCTGCGCCGCAGCCGTGATCCGGGGCTGCCGATCCGCATGCCTCGCAGGCCGTGTAGATCTGCACCGCCACACAGGTTCTCTCTGCGCTATGAGGGTGATCAAGATCTGCCGAGCATCAGGACAGCCGGCAGGCGCGAACGCAGGGGGCGTGTTCGCAGTGCGGGCATCCGATCAGCGCGCAGCGCTGCTGTGGACAAGGTGCACTGATGCCCCTCGGTCCTTTAGTGACGCCCCGCACCTTTGCATCGAACGCATGGTGGTCGGTCTGTCAATGCCGCATCGATGGCGCTCTTAGTTCATCTGCGCATGTTGCGAGCAAAGGACTTGAACCAAACTCCCGGAATTAATGGAATTGCCACAAGCATTTTTGGGGCACGGACAGTAAGTTGGGCAGCAGTAACTGTCGCCGGTGGCATGCTTGATGCCAGCAACGGGCCTAGTTGCGGGACAGCTGACCTGTGAGCCGTGCCAAACTTGCGGGCAGGTGCTCACCTCAAGCCGAGGCTACAAGCGAGAATGACTCTGTGTTTATGCATGCATACACATCGCCACCCCCGTACGTCACGCCTGCATGCATGCTCCGTGACCTCCTGAAACGTCGTGCGCGAGACCTCGCGCCTGTTGGGAATGCAGGCGAGACACACGGTAGCCACCGGACGGTGGTTTCGTTCGGCCACAGCCCTGCAGCCAGGCAGCCTGCCATCTCGCTGGTCCACGCCACTGGTCGCGCCACTGCGAGCGACCTCTTGCGGAACGAGTCCGACGCAGGCGTCGCGGTGCGGCGCTGCGGCCAGGTTTACGGCCGCACAGCACCGCCGCAGCGCGTCAGTGTCCCCTCGTCGCAGGGGCGCGTGCGTACCTCCCGTGTGCAGCGCTAGCGCTGCGCAGCCGCTGAGTGCAGCGAAGGCCGTCGGAGGGCCGGCATTTGGCCGCCAGCAGAGCAGGGGCCGCACCGGCGGCCACCTGCACAGTCGAGCCACCAGGAGCGGCGGCACAGCTGAAAGCACCGCACGGTCCGGGCCCGGTGAAAGCGGTGAGATGAATGGGAAGCACAGTTTCCTGTCGGGCTACGACGACGCCTGGGACAGCGGCAGCAACGGCGTCGGCGGCCACCCGCCGGTGGCGGTGATCACCACCCTGGGCTGCCCCCACTGCAAGCGGGTGCGGACGCCTGTCTCCTGCAAAAGACCCGATTGCAGCCGTCCGGATGGCGCTGCAATGTCAGGTTTTACCATACCAGCCGTCGCACAGAGGAACGCCAACGAGCCGTCCTACACTCAGAGACGAGAGCAAGACGAGACCCTGCTTGCAGAAGCGTGGGGCCTAAATAAGGGCGGGTTCCAAGCCCCCGAACCCCACACACTGCTGCAGGTCAAGGAGGCGCTGTCGGGCACGGGCATCGAGTACGAGGAGATAGAGCTGTCCGGCCAGCTGAAGCTGCTGGAGTCGATCAAGAAGACAACCGGGCGGACGACGGTGCCCCAGGTGAGCATCATGCCCTCCGAATAACTGTGCTCGGGCTCTGCACCAACGTCGACCATGCGGCAGTTGAAAGTCGTATGCATTCCACCCCACCGCTTATTGATGACGGAGATTACGGGTGGAGAGGAGGTAATCAGAAGGTCGCGAGCTTGTGCGCAGAGGGCTAGTCGCGGATGCGATCCTTACACATGGTGTACACGGACCAACATGGTTTGTTCGTCTGCTGACGCTCAGCAATTCGCTGTCTAGCAGCCTAGTGTGGTCCCACAAGACGTGGTGTACCTCACTCGACCGTAGCCTTTACCCTAACCCTCAACCTGACCCTCAACCTGACCCTCACTACACTTTTAACCTCACTGAACCCCACCTCTTACCCTGTCCCTGACTGACTTCAGGTGTTTTTGGGCGGCCTGCTGATCGGCGGCGCGGACGAGACGCTGGCGGCGCTGGGGGACGGCAGCTTCCAGGCGGCGCTCGAGGGCGGTGGCGTCGGCGGCGCCCTGCCGGCGCACCTGCGCGACGAGGTCGACCTCGCCCTGCAGCACACGCCCAGGGTGGGTTCTGCATTGTGGTTGACGGGGTCACCGGCGCACCACCTTCTTGGAACGGCGGCATGCAGCTAGGCCACAAAAGGCTGCAGGTTTATTGTATCCCGCCTCTATATGAAGCCCCATTGTATGGCCTGCTTGAGATAGACTCACATGCGGATCTGGTGGCACGTTGAGGTGCCGGACCGCTCCAATCAGTGTTGCTTTGCTGATCAGTTGTTGCTCTGCTGACATCCCGGGTGCACTTTGAACGGGCGCTTCGCACCATTGCTGCCGGGCAAACCGCACGTGGCGGATAAGTCTGTGCTGGGTTTTGAGGAGCATCGCGTCTGCGTACAGGCGTCGACGACGGCGATCCCGCAGCCGCTGCTGCCGGAGGACATGCCCGAGGAGCGGTACCAGACGCTGCGCGCGGTGGCGGACAGCATACACACCGGGTGCGGTTACTATGCAACAGCTGCCACTTACACCGCTACAGCAGAGGGCGCCCTCATGCAAACCCTGACGCGATCGGAGCCAAGCTTCGTTGCTACAGATGTCGAGCAACGCCCTGCTGTCGGCCAGCTCCGATCAGCACGAGGTTGCATCACCTCGTATCGCTGTCTAGTGGTGTAATGCTGAACTATGACAAGAGAGGTCGCGGGCTAGCTGACTGGCTGTCGGCCGTGCACTCCTGGATGGCGGCCAGCTTAGGCTGCTCATTTCTTCGTGAGAATTGAGGCAGCTGCTGACTACTGGGTTGGTGAATTTCGCCAGGTTGGTGCCCGGCGGCAACTACATGTTCACGTTGGCGGAGGGCGTCGAGTGGCTGCGCCGCGCGAAGCTGGTGCAGTCCATGGACGCCGCACTGGCCACGCTCGCAGACCTGCAGGTACGTCACATTGCCTGCAGGGTGGTAGCTGCACCCGCCGCAGCAGCAGCAGCAGCAGTCTGTCAACAAGCGTGCCCCATTCGGGACGCCATGCCAGCCATACTTGCAGGCGCATAGCTCAACCTTGACGCTGATGTTATGCGGGGATGCTCGCTTCACACCTGTCTTCTCCCTTGCTTCGAGTCATGCCTGTGTGCCGTAGCAGGGCTGCTCGACATCGCCTCCAGGCTCTATCGTCCTGCTGCAACGATACCAGAAATGCATCACCTTTGAGTGCTGAGGCGATCTGTGTCTCTGCGCAGAGGGCGCACCTGCTGTTCGTGGCGGACGGCAGCGGCGCGGACCTGAGCGCCGTGGACGCGGGGCTGAGCGTCGACCCGCGGACCGGCGCGCCCTCGGCGCCGGCGGCGACCGCCGCCACGGTGCTCCAGCTGGTGGGCACCGCACGTATCGGATGTTCTTGTATGAACGCAAGGGTGCACAGACTGTATCATAGTAGAGTATACTGGCGAATCTGATCTACACTCGGCATTCAGTTGTATTACAAACAATTGCGTCATTTTCCCTGAGCAAACATGTGAATTTGTCTCGTTCATTGGATTGATTCGAAAATATGTTTGCTGATGTGCTCCGTCCCGTGAGGTGGTATGCTGTGTACATGCCACTTAGCCGGCTTGCATGCCGTCACCTGCTTAGCAGACGGCGAGCCGCCATCGTCATATGTGCCATCCGAGGAAGCAGACGGTGATAACCGTACCCCGGCATCTGTGGCCCGCAGGTCCAGGATGCGCCCCTGCCTCGGCTGGGCGACACCCTCAACGCGCGGGTGCCGTGGTACGGCGACGCTCAGCCGGCGTCTCAGGTGCCCTGCTGTCAAGAGGTCATTTACTCGACACATGTGCGCCCGCAGCACACATGTGCGCCCGAAGCGCCCGGCGTTCTTTTCCAGTGGCTGTGCACAGAGACCAGGTTTGTGGCATGCCAATGCCTGCAGCATGCTACCGCTTGCGCAAGTAGCACTGTGCGTGACGCCGTCCAACCGACCTCTGCGCGTGGTGGGTACTGCTAGGTTCAACACCCTGTCCTGATTCAGCAAGTCGCTGTTCATACAGGTGGCGGAGGGCCTGCGGACGCTGATGCTGGGCCTGTACGACGTGCACCTGGCGCCGGACGGGCGCAGCGTCGACTACCCGGCGCTGGTGCGGGACCCCAACTTCGCGGATTACACCACCGCCGCGACCGAGCTGCAGAAGGTGTGGGTGTGCGCCGGCGCGCCCGCTTCAAGCGCTGGGTGGTCTATATGCAACGTTTGCAACCAGTGGGGTTCGCGCCTTCCCATGTGTTGTGCTGGGCAACCTGGATGAGACTCCTGCCTGCACAGCCGCATTTCAATGTCGAGTCCTATCAACGATCAGTCGCCCAGTGTGCGGCAATGTACGAAGTGCATACAGGGTTTTCACTAAAGAGTAGTTCTGTCCGCCGCAGGTGAACCTGCTGCAGATGAGCCGCGACGAGCGCATGGCGTTCTTCATCAACATCTACAACGCGCTCGTGGTGCACGCCATGGCCCTGTTCGGGCCGGCTAAGAGCACGATCAAGCGGTACGCTGCGCAGTGTTTTGTCCCTTCTTCGAGAGCTCTCATCTTAGGATGATTTTGCACGCAGCATGGGCGTCTGTCAGCTTCTCGTGAGAGGTTGCGTCACCCTCATGCATCATGCGGAGCCATCCTCATGCGACCAGCGTGGTGTGCACACTGGGGCACCTGCGCTGCCAGGACATCCTGCCATGAAAACTGCGCAATGTGATTGACTGAAACCAGTGATCACAGCACTATTGTCGAATTTAGCTCTGGTCTATCGAGATGCCCATCGGGCAATGTTGGCGTTCTGAGCAAGCATCCCAGGCAGGAAAAGTATACGCACATGCCTGTTTTGGGCGCAGGTTGTACTGGTTCGGCGCCGTCAAGTACAACATCGGGGGCATGGACTTCAGTGCCAATGACGTGGAGCACGGCGTGCTGCGCGCCAACGCGGCCAGCCCGACCAGCGTCGGCAGCCTGCTGGGGCGCCCCGACTGGGCGGGCCGCCAGTTCAAGCCCAACGACCCGCGCTTGCCGTTGGTGCGCATTCCCTGCGCTTCCGTGCGGAGGACTTGTTCCAATACCTGCTCGTACAGACAGTAATCTATCATCTGCTTGAGAGTGGTTCGAGATGTATTTGCGCCTCACCTCACGATAGGTGTCGTTGTGTGGGATGCAGTGGTGTGGGATTTGCTTCAGTGTTTCGTTTTCCCCCCATACCCTTACACAGGTCCTGACTGCATGCATGCTGGATGCCACCGAGACTATGGGTTGTCAAGGAGGTTCTCTGAACTCGCATGTACGCTTGCAACATCTGTCCCCTGTGCTGTGTGTCAGGTGGTGGAGCCCCTGGACCCGCGCATCCACTTCGCGCTGGTGTGTGGCGCCAAGAGCTGCCCGCCCATCCGCGTGTACACGCCGGCCAGCCTGGAGGCCGGGCTGGAGGCCGCCGCGCAGGCGTTCTGCTCCGGTGCGCGCACATGCCACCGGCGGCATCCACCCAGCTTGCGTCATGCAGACAGCATCGCAGATGCCCAATACCTTGCAAGCTCATAGGTCTCAACAGCATTCATGCGAGCCCGCGAATGAACCGCAGTTCAGCTGTCGTTAGGCCTTTGGAACGTCTCCGTTTCGCACACTGAACTCGCCGCTCCAGCACTGCTGACTGGGCCTGCTGAACCAAATAGTGCTCGCAAGTGTGCACTGGGTGAGAGGAGAGCGCAGGCGTTGCCGGACCCATCTCAATGGACTGTGATGCTTTCTGTTGCCAGGCGAGGTGGAGATCGATCACGAGGCCCGGGAGTTGACCATGTCCATGATTTTCAAGTGGTACAAGGCCGACTTCGGGCCGCCCGACGTCATGCTGCCCTGGCTGCTCCAGGCGCGTTGACTGGAGTGCCAAGCCCTTGCTCTGACCGTCGCGTATTGAGCATCGGGACCAGAGGTCGACCACGTTGCAACATATCATATGTTCGCGGCAGAGTCCTTTGTCGTAAGCTGACGAGACATGTCCGCTCGTGCCGCTCGTTACGCTGAGCCTTTTGTGCTGGCTTCGGCCGCAAGGATCCTTGCACATTTGGCGGTGGTGACACTCTGTGTCTCTCCGACGGCGATGCTGGCCGTAATACCGGCCCGAATGACGGCGAGACCGAAGCAACTGTGGTACTCTGCGACACATCGTCAGAGGGTCTCTCGCTGCTGCGTGCAATTCTTCCGCACGACATGGCGCATGAGCTGACAATCTCTTGCTGCCGCGCGCAGTTCCTGCCGCACGACGTGGCGCACGAGCTGGAGGACATGCTGGCGCACGACGGCGGCGCCGCGACCATCAAGATCAGCCACCGGCCGTATGACTGGGGCGTCAACACGGCCGAGTACTGAGGGCAGACATGAGGGCAGACATGCTGTGATTCCTCGGAAATTGTAGAAGGGGGCACGCTGCTTGCGTTGCCGGGGTACCTGGCAAGGCATCGAACTGGGATGTTGGCGGCTGGGTGCTGCTGTTCGCAATCCACACATACGTCGCACCCGCAGTCTCCAATGTCCTGGCATTATTTGACTTGCAGAAGGCTTACTGCTCGCCTGCTGCACAAAGCTGTGACTGCCTCCCGCTCATGACTGTGTGCGCTTTGTGTGATGTCATTGTCTGTGTAGCCTCTGCTGGTCCATTTGTTGGCTTGCTTGCAGTGCATGATGTCAACTGTGCGAAGTGCTCAGCTCCTGGAGCATTTTGTCATTGCATTCGAACTGAGCATGCAGGCCAGGGAGATCCCACACACCTGGGTGTACATAACTGCGTAAGTAACATGTCATGTAACTGCATGTCATCTGCTCCCGCGAGCTGCACACTGTCGCTCCCATCCTGCACTAGCAGCGTATGAAACCACAGGAGAGCAAACATTGATGCGGGCCACAAGCCACACCAGTGATCTGCATGACCGGGGCTCTACAGCGGCGCATGCACAAGCGCGCAGTGTGTGGCTGCACATCATTAATCGCAACATAGTGGAAGGACCATTGCGCTGTCCAGTACGTCTCACCGTCCCAGCTGCAACACCAGCCAAGCGGATTCGACAATGACAATGTGAGACTACTGGCAGAACGACTCTTCAGCCCGATGTCTATTCCAACATGCAGACAGCTTCGCAAAACCCCCGTTCTGCTGTGATAGCATCGCAGCCTATCACTGCGGCTCGCCCCATGCCGCACTGGCAGGTGGAGCAGCAAGCATGACTGCAGCTGCGCCCGCAGGCCGTCAGGGCCGCGGCACCGCGCTTGCCAGCCGCTCGGTATTCGCTGAAGCCCGTATCCTGCCCCTGCGCCACACGAGCGAGGACGTCAGCAACCCGCCTGGAAGGCACTATCTTGCTGCCTGACAGAGACATGACGACCATGCTTAACACGCGAATCACGCATGCCGCACTCAAGCCCGCCGCAAATGAGATGTTCTAGGCCGTTGCATCAGGTCGATGTCGTCTTAAGAGGAGCCAATTTTGAGATTGGCGCAGTGGCGATGCAAGAGTCGCACCTCATCGCTGATGGGGCTGATGAGACGGATCGCGGCTGCCTGTCGGAGCGTCTGCCGAATTGGCCAGCCGTTTGGCAATGCGGACAGCGTGACCGCCGACATTATGTAGGCCGCGCGGCCTGCCTTGGGTCCCGTATCGCTCAATCCTAACAGGCTGTTACCGCGTTCAGAAGACTGCGGCCGCCCATCGACCACGTGCGGCGACTTTGGCTCAGATGCCGAGCCTTCGTGCGGGCGTGCCGGCTCGTCCAAAGACACCTCCGGCAGTCCAGGCTGCAGGGGCACTGATGACGTTGGCACGCGCCGCCTGCATCGCTGGCGCACTGTGCGGCATTGCAGCGGGGCTCTGGCCTAGGCAGCGACACAGCCGGCACGTGAGCCGTCGTGGACGTCGCAGCTGGCGCGCTGTGCTCTGCCATGCGGACGCGGTCCTGCGAACGTGAGGGCATCAACGCTGCCAGACGTCAACAGCGTTGGAGCTGGGTTGATCCCAGGTGCCGGCACAGCACACAGTGGTTGTCAGCGTCGCACGGGTGTTTTCTGCCAGCTCACCTCCATGCTGGCGATCAGCGAGCGCAGGTGGGTGACGGCCCGGATCGCGTCCGCCACGATGCTGTGCTTGTCAGTCCGCTTGCACGCGCCCGAGTCCAGCAGCGCGCTGAGCTCTGTGAACCTGCAGCGGGGATGGATGTGGTGTCATGACACGCCGTGTGCCCTCCGACGTCAACTGATACCCTCAACTGCACCGTGTTGCTGGAATGCAAGTCAGCGGCGGACGTTTACACGTCGTCAGCTCAGGGGCTGGTTGCAGAACAGAGTTGTAAGAGTTGCTGAACAGTGAGCGGTTGTGTGACGAGCAAGTTACATGCACCGCTGAGTCAAACCACGCTGAACCCAACCAGGTCATAGTCAGAGTCATGATGATGGAGGAAGACTACGAGAGCTCACATTTCATCGAGGCGCTCACGACGGGCCTTCTCGCGGACGGCGCGGGCTGCGGCGGAAGGCAGCGCTGCACCACGACTGCCTGCGGCGTCCTGCTCAGCACTGACAGCCGGGCTGTCGCTCGCGGGCACTGCAGCAGATATCCTGCGGCGCCGAGGTGCATGCTAGAGCCCCGTTGCTGGCTGGACGATCCTCCCCGGCTCGCACGGCCGTGCGGCGTTTGTCAAATCTGGTACCATGGCAGGCAGCCCGGCGCCTGTGGACTGGCGAAGCCGCTGCTGGCTGGTGGAGCCTGCTCCAGGCGCCTCGGACTCCGGAGGAACGAGGTTCGCTGATCGAACACTGCAGAACACAGCCAGCGATCGAGGCCTGCGCTGTCGTCCGCCGGATTCTGGGCGCCCAGTTCCGAACCTGTGCGGCATACACCGGGGATGCATTAGCGACGCGATGCTGGCCGTATGCTCTGCTCGTGCCGACGGGAGAAGGCCAGACGCACGGTATTGGACTGTGGCATGATGGCTGCTGTGTATGTCACGGGCTATGTCCAGGTCCGCCGACGAGGCAGTCACCGAGCAGCAACCCAGCGAGCGAGTCATCGTCGAAGAGGTCAGCCGGCGTCGCCCCGAGCAGAGTCATGCCCGGCGTAGGCAGTGGCTCGCTGGGCAGACGCGTCATCAAATAGCGAATGAACCGATCGATGTGCACACTTTGGACCATTTCTGAGTGTGTTTCGCGAGCTCGCAGCCGTCAGCCGCAACTGCACCGATCTCTGGGGCATGGATCGTGCCATCGCTGTATCAATAGCGCTGGATGCACGGGATGATTTGAGGCAGTGGATACGATCCCGCCCAGTGGGGCTGTCCGCCTAGACGATATCAGTCGGAGCACTGGAGCTGGGCGGGCGGGGTTTGCATGGGTTCAAGCGAAGATATGCTGAATTAGGACCGGATCTGCGCTGGATTCGTTACCTCGATGACAAACTTCTAAGAGCCGTCAACTCGCGTCAGCCGGCTAGCAAACAGGTAGTCCGATCGGGTTGCATGACATTGCTTTTGCTCACAACAGCCGCCGTCCCGATAGCTCCGACATCAGTCATGATTCCACACCCCTGGATGCTGTTCGCCAATCGAAGGCGACAGTCGGCAAGCATCTGATTGCAACAGCTCTCGCAACGCCAACGGTAGCCGTGGGGGCAGTGACGCCGGCTCCCCGCATCTGACTCAGACTCCGTAGGTGCGCACGCGGGACCTGCCCCGATATCACTACAGATGACCAGTACAATAGCGTTCGGAAACGGCAACGGCAGGTCCGCGTGCCTTCCAGCTACCGGTCGGGCCACGCTGCAGGGCCCGGTACAACTCTTGATGCAGTTCAAACCACCATGATGCAGTTGCCGAG
>JAABUX010004816.1_pt1 | contig 16875 bp, 16 predicted proteins | sample 5561851 | NCBI WGS metagenome assembly JAABUX01 (sample SAMN10711883, study PRJNA513361) | rock metagenome | isolation source: Antarctica rocks | place: Antarctica: Victoria Land, Richard Nunatak red sandstone | collected 2016-01-03 | reverse complement strand
CCGACAGGCCATCGAGGACCTCACCCACACAACAGGTCTCGCAGCATGACCGCACAACCATGATGCGAACGTCCAAAACTTGACTCAAAACTCCGGCTTCGCCGGATCTAGCCCTCTAGCCCTCTAGGCGAAGAACCGCGCGTTCTCGCCGGCATGCAACTGAGGCGTGGGAGTCGTCGGAGAACCCCTGCGAGCCCGGACCGGCCTCCGACCCCGGCGCCCGGTCGTGATGATCTTGTATTTCTAGTATCTGCTAGATTAACGTCATGGGGAGAGGCGAGGCGGGACCGGGGCGCCGGGCAGGCGGCTACCGGTGTCGGCGGCGGGTTGCTCGCAGCAGCAGGCCTCGCAGTGGCCGTTAACCTCTCGAGGGGGCCATATATCCACAGGCGGATTCTAGTCATCGTCGCAACACCCGAGTTGTTCGGGAGTTGCGATGGTCCGTGGCCGGCCGGGTCCAGCGCCGCAGACGGCGAAGCGGGAGCAGTTCGCGCGGTTGATCGCGCGGGGCGTCACTAATTCGGAGGCGTGCCGGATCGTCGGCATCAACCGGCGAACCGGGAAACGCTGGCGACACGGCCGCATAATCACCAGCAGCAGCGGCGCACGGCTGCACTATCCACCCGTGATCAATGCGCGGAAGCGGGAGATCTCGAAGCGGTATCTGTCCGAGGACGACCGGGTTGGCATCGCGGACCTGCGACGGGCCGGGCTCGGGGTGCGGGCCATCGCGGCGCAGCTGGGGCGCAGCCCGTCGACGGTCAGCAGGGAGCTGCGCCGCAACCAGGACCCCGGTAGCAGGCAGTACCGGCCGTTCACCGCGCAGCGGCTGGCGGCCGGACGGAGGGCCCGGCCCGGCCGCGGCAAGCTGATGCGCGATCCGGTGCTGCGCCAGTTCGTGGCTGACCGGCTGGATAAGCGGTGGAGCCCGGAGCAGATCTGCCCTGCGCTGCGCGGCGAGTTCCCCGGCGATCCAGGACGGCATCTGGTGCACGAGACGATCTACCAGGCGATCTACCGGCCGGAGCTGGGCGAGCTGCGCTGGGCCCTGCCAGGGGTGCTCCGGAGTGGCCGGCGTCGCCGCAGGCCGCACCGCCGGCCGGACGGCCGCCGGGCCGGCGGCCTGACGGGGAATGACGATGATCGGCCGGCGGCCGCCCGAGGCCGCCCGCCGAACCGTGCCCGGACATCGGGAAGGCGACCTGATCACCGGCGCCGGCAACCGCTCGGCGATCGGCACCCTGGTCGACTGCGCGAGCCTGTTCACCATCTTGCTGCACCTGCCCGGCCGGCGGCACACCGCCGAGGCGGTCGCTGACGCGCTGGTGCAGGCCAGGGGGCGGCTGCCTGTGCAGCTGCGCCGCTCGCTGACCCGGGATCAGGGCAAGGAGATGGCGCTGCACGCCGGCATCACGCAGGCGCTCAGCATGCCGGTGTTCTTCTGCGACCCGCACTCACCCTGGCAGCGCCCAGCCAGCGAGAACACCAACGGGCTACTGCGCCGGTACTTCCCCAAGGGCAGCGACCTGGGCTGCCACGCCCCGGAACGGCTGGCCGCAGTCGCCGCCGAGCTCAACGACCGCCCGCGCAAGGCACTCGGCTGGGACACCCCGGCGACCCGGCTGGCCGCGACGCTGACCGAAGACAGCCCCAGCTAGCCGCGCCAGCAAGAGCACGGCGCCGATGCCGGGAGGATGACCTCATGGCCGGCATGCGCCGGCGCAGCCCCGAACCACCGCCGGGAACGCCGCAGATCCAGCTCAAGCCAGGGCTCGCGAAGGAGACGCTGCGCGAGCTCGCGCCGCTGCTCGCCGAGGAGGGCATCAATGTCGAGAGCATCGACGTGCCCGACCTGGACACCCTGCAGGCGGCACTCAGCCGCGCCGCCGGGCGGCACAACATGACCCGCTTCACCCCCGTCGGTTAGGCACGCGACCTGGCCGCCACCACGCTGCGGCTGGTGATCGAGGCCCTCGCCGACCGCGACAGCGCCCTGGCCGCAGCAATCCTGGAACAGGTACAGCCCGAGTCACCAGGCAACGCCACCGCCACCGTCGCCGGCTGCATCGGCGTCGCCCTTGGCCTGCTCGACGACTGGCTGTCCGGCGCTCACCCGCACGCACCCGAAGATCTTGGCCGGCGCGTGCGCCTGCCAGCCGGGCACTGGCGCGGCGAACGCGCCGCGGCCGGCATCCTGGTCCTCGCCCGCAAGGGACGCGCCTTCGGCTCCCTCGACACGCTGATCGCCAGGCAGGGCGACGAGCACGTCCTCTACGGCAGCGCCCTCACCCTCGCCGCTGCCACCCAGACCTGGCCCGCCGGCAGCGACACGCCGGTCCGCGACCTGGCCCGCGCCACAGTGCGCTGAATACGACTACGATCCACCAGCATCAGTCACCGTGTTGCGACGATCGCTGGAATCCGCCACATGAAGATAGCTAAACGCCTGGCTCCTGGTCTGCCGGGTGGGCGTGAGCCTTTCCTGGGCGCAGGAGCGGCTATGTGATGGAGGCAGGCCATGGAGACGACCATTCTGGGCTATCCGCGGATCGGCGGGCGCAGGGAACTGAAGAAAGCCACCGAGTTGTGGTGGGCCGGCCGGATCAGCGCAGGTGAATTGGAGGAGGTTGCTTCGGGGCTGCGGCGCGCTACCTGGGAAACGCTCCGGGACGCGGGCCTGGATGCCATCCCCTCGAACACCTTCTCGCTGTATGAACATGTGCTGGACATGGCCGTGCTGTTCGGTGCCGTCCCGGAGCGGTTCGCCGGGCTGTCCGGACTTGATGCCTACTTCGCCATGGCCCGGGGCAGCGATGGGGTGCGCCGTGTCGCCCAGGCAGGCTGCCTCCCGATCCTGCCGACGACCACGATCGGGTCATTCCCGCAGACCGAGTCCATCCGCAAGGCGCGCGCCGACCACAGAGCCCGGCGCATCGATGACAGCACCTACCAGGCCGCCATGCACACCGAGATCGACCGCGTCATCGCCCTGCAGGAAGACATCGGCCTGGACGTGCTGGTCCACGGAGAGCCCGAGCGCAACGACATGGTGCAGTACTTCGCCGAGCGCCTCGACGGGTTCGCTGCCACCGACCACGGCTGGGTCCAGTCCTACGGCACCCGTTACGTCCGACCGCCGATCCTGCACAGCGACGTGAACCGGCCCGGGCCGATCACCGTGAACTGGACCGCCTACGCCCAGTCCCGCACGAGCAAGCCGGTCAAGGGCATGCTCACCGGGCCCGTCACCATGCTCGCCTGGTCCTTCGTGCGCGACGACCAGCCGCTCGCGGACACCGCACGTCAGGTCGCCCTGGCGATCCGGGAGGAAATCAGCGACCTGGAAGCCGCCGGGATCCGGATCATCCAGGTCGACGAGCCTGCCCTCAGGGAATTGCTGCCGCTGCGACGGGCCAGCCGGGACGCATACCTGGGCTGGGCGGTCGACGCGTTCCGGCTGGCGACGTCGGGTGCCGCCGACTCCACCCAGATCCACACGCACATGTGCTATTCGGAATTCGGCGAGATCATCGGCGCCATCAATGACCTGGACGCCGACGTCACAAGCATCGAGGCCGCCCGCTCCCGCATGGAGTTCCTGGCCGACTTGCGAGTAGCCGGATACGAGCGCGGAATCGGCCCCGGCATCCACGACATCCACTCCCCCCGCGTGCCGGCCACCGCCGAGATGACTGACGCGCTGCGGCGCGCGCTGGAAACGATCGACCCGGGCCGGCTCTGGGTCAACCCTGACTGTGGCCTGAAAACCCGCAGCTACGCCGAGGCAGAGCCCGCCCTGCGCAACCTCGTCGCCGCCGCGCACCGCGCCCGCGCATCCATCGATAGCCCAGCCCCAGGTGACTCGTCCCAGCGCCCATCCCGTCCCGTGCGGCCACGTGCACTGCGGCAAGCTAGAACCACAGACTGAACGGGATCAATGCCCGGCACCTCGCACGGCGCAGGCCGACGCGCGACTAGCCAGAACGCCTGCGGCCTGGCAGGTGATTACCCAGCCCTTCCTGCGACGGCCTGCGTCTTTTGCGCCTGCCGCCGGGACGCCCCGCGAGCCTTCTCGGTAGATGATCCTCCGGCGACGGCGGCGATTCCGATCACCATCACGCGAGATCCAGCGCATTAACCGCGCTGACCTTCCTATGGTGGCGCTCATGTCACTGCACCCGGACGAGGGCCCGACCGACGCGCACGCGCCACACCTTCAGGACGTTCTCGAGCTAGTCCCAGGTGAAGCCCAATGGTACTCGGCCTCGAACTGCTAGCGCAGCGGCCTAGGATCGCGGTCGTTGACGAGCACGAAACCGGCTCCTGGGGAATGGGAGTGGTAGGCGGCGAAGATCGACACGTGACGTCGTGCCAGAGCCAGCGGATCTCCCGCCCCAGCCGATGACGGCGGAGAGCACGAGGGCCAGGCCAAGCTCACCAGCCTGGCGCCACCCTCGCCGTTCAGCGCGCGGGCCGCAGAGACCTTGGCTGCCTCCGCGCCGATCACGATCATCTGGCCACGCTAAGCCGCAAGGTGAACACAGGGGAACGTCATCAATTGGCCATATCTACTTCCTGGATGGGCCGGCGACGCCGTGGGAAAATTGGGGCGGAGCCATTGCCGGGTGGTGGCGACGCTGTCGCGGCCCTCTATGCGCCGGTGCCGCCGTCGCCGTCGCCGGGATCAGTGGCGCTGTCGCCGGGTCCGGGCTCCGGGAGGCTGCCCGAGGACGGGGTCCGCGCGGGGACGCGGTCGCGGGCCGGGCGCCCGGATTTGATGTGGGGGTAGTGCAGGTCGAACGCGGGGCGCTCGGAGCGGATCCGGGGGATGGAGGTGAAGTTATGCCGCGGCGGCGGGCACGACGTCACCCACTCCAGCGAGTTCGCGAACCCCCAGGGGTCGTCGGCGGTGACCGGCTCGGCGTGCTTGTGGGTCCAGTAGATGTTGTAGAGGAAGACCAGCGTGGACGCGCCGAGGACGAACGACCCGATCGAGGAGATGTCGTTCAGCGTGGTGGCCAGGTGCGGCAGGAACGGGTAGCTGGCCACCCGCCGGGGCATGCCCATCACGCCCAGCCAGTGCTGCACCAGGAACGTCATGTTGAAGCCGATGAACACCGACCAGAAGTGCCATTTCCCCAGCGACTCGTTGAGCTTCTTGCCGGTGAACTTGGGCCACCAGAAGTAGAACCCGCCGAACATGGTGAACACCACGGTGCCGAACAGCACGTAGTGGAAGTGGGCGACCAGGAAGTAGGAGTCGCTGACCGCGAAGTCCAGCGGCGGCGAGGCCAGGATGACCCCGGTCAGCCCGCCGAACAGGAACACCACCAGGAAGCCGATGATGAACAGCATCGGCGCCTCGAACGTCAGCGCGCCCCGCCACATCGTGCCGACCCAGTTGAAGAACTTGATCCCGGTCGGGATCGCGATCAGGAACGACATGAGCGAGAAGAACGGCAGCAGGACCGCGCCGGTGGTGAACATGTGGTGCGCCCATACCGTCATCGACAGGCCCGCGATCCCCATTGTCGCGGCGACCATGCCCTTGTAGCCGAACAGCGGCTTGCGGGAGAAGACCGGCACGATCTCGGTGGCGATGCCGAAGAACGGGATCGCCACGATGTAGACCTCGGGGTGGCCGAAGAACCAGAACAGGTGCTGCCACATGATCGCGCCGCCGCTGGCGGCGCTGAACACCTGCGCGCCGAGCTTGCGGTCAATTTCCAGGACCAGCAGCGCCGCGGCCAGCACCGGGAACGCGATCAGCACCATGATGCTGGTGACCAGGATGTTCCAGGTGAAGATCGGCATCCGGAACATGGTCATGCCCGGCGCCCGCATGCACACGATCGTGGTCACGAAGTTCACGCCGCCCAGGATCGTGCCCAGCCCCGACAGCACCAGGCCCATGATCCACATATCCCCGCCGACACCGGGCGAGTACAGCGCGCTGGTCAGCGGCGAGTACGCATACCACCCGAACCCCGGCGCCCCGCCGGGCGTGACGAAGCTGGCCAGCAGGATCAGCCCGCCGAACAAGAAGAAGTAGTAAGACATCAGGTTCATCCGGGGGAACGCCACGTCCGGCGCGCCGATCTGCAGCGGCATGATCTCGTTGGCGAACCCGATGAACAGCGGCGTGGCGAACAGCAGCAGCATGATCGCGCCGTGCATCGTGAACAGCTCGTTGTACTGCTGATCCGACACGATGTGGTTATCGGGTCCCATCAGCTGCGCCCGCATGATCATCGCCAGCAGGCCGCCGACCATGAAGAACCCGAACGAGGTGATCAGGTACAGGTGACCGATGATCTTGTGGTCAGTCGTCGACAGCCAGTCCGCCAGCAGCGAGCCCTTCCGGTAACCGCCCGGCGCCGCAACCCGGCCCGGCTGTGCCTGCTGCTCAAAAGCGGTCACCCGGCACCCCCAGATGCTTTCGCCACCGCCTGCGCCCCGCTGCCCGGCGGCGCAGCTCCCGTGCGAGCCCTTGCCGCTGACGGCTGTTCCGGCCCCGGTACCGAGCTGGGGGAATCGGATTCCGCTTTCCCGGCAGACAGGCGAGCGAGCCGCGGGCAGCCGGGCCCAGGCGGAGCCCCCGCGCCAGCTAGCTGACCGGCCACGTCATCATTGGCGTGCGTTCCCGTGCCTGCTTGCCACGTAAAGTCGCGTGGCCAGCCGGGTACCCCGACCCGCTCGAGTGGCTGCAGGGTCAGCGTCCCGGGCCTTGCTGGCCCAAAGTCGCATGCCTGGCGATGTTTCTGGGCAGCCATCGCCCTGCACTGCCGGCATTTCTGGCCAGCCCAGCAGGCCGCCTCGCTGCCGTGGCCAGGCGGCACCGGTGCGTTTAGCCGGCGGCAGGCCGGGGTGCGCGTTCCCGCGCGCGGCGGCGGAGTGCGGCCCATTACTCGCTGCCCTTCGCTATTTCGTGCGGCGGCATCCAAAACGAGAGACTGGGGGCGCCGGCGGACGGTGACGTAGCTGAGACCGTCCCGGCCGACGGTGAACTGCCGCCGGGGGGGCCGGGGCCGCCACACGAGTGCTCCGGGGCGGAGTTCGAGCTCGGTGGTGAGCCGGCCACCGGCGTCAAGGACGATCAGGAGCACATCAAGTCTGGGTCCGGTGTGCGCGTCGATGCTGGCGCCGGGCTGCATGCGGATGATGTTGGAGTCTAGGTCGCGCTGGCGCATCTGCAGCCTCCGCACCGCGCCGGCGGCGCCCAGGGTGCGCACGTCGGCGGTGACGGCGCGGGTCTCGGCGAGGGTCCGCGGCAGCGTAGTGGAGGCGAGCTTTCCGATCCGGATCCGCCACTCGTCGGGCCCTTTGTCGAGGTAGGTCCAGGCATAGCTGCCGGCGTGGCCGGTGTCGAGCTCTTCCTGCAGATGCCTGCGGGCGTGGTTGTTGATCAGGACGAAGGACCCTCCCACGGCAAGCGCGTCGTAGGCCTCGAAGATCCCCGGGTGCTTGTCCGGCTTGCGCAGGGGCCGTACGTCGAGTACCTGGTCGGCCATGATGCTGCTCCTCCCGTCCGTTTAATTTATACAAGACGAGGTCGTGTTAACTCAAGCGATGACGTATGTGATCGGCGTCCCGTGGGGCTCATCGGGCAGGCTCACCGGCGACCAGGCCGCCGGGCGTGTGCCGGGCCCAAGACTCGCGTACCTCATCTGAGCTTCGCCTGGGTTGACCGTACCGGAGCCCTGATGATCCGCCTGCCGTTGCCAGCAAGCACCCCCGCGTGAGTTCTGGCACCTCACAGGGCAGGCCGCCGACCGGGCCGCCAGCGGCTGCCCCGTCGTTCGCGTTAGAGCACCGGGGGTTAACCTAAGGCATCGGGCACAACAGCGCGCCGACCTTTTTCGCTTCCCTGGCGCGCTGGCCGAGGCCGCGCTCCACTGACTCGCACCGGAGGGCAATGCGGACGATTATCTCTGCGGACGGCTGATCGGGTGGGGCGTCACCACGATCTACGGATTCCCGGGTGACGGGACCAACGGGATCCTCGGCGCTGCGCCGTCATCAGGACCGGCTGCGGTTCGCGTTCGGCGCCGCGCAGAAGCTGTCCTACTGCGCCGTGATCTTCCTGGTCGCGCCGTTCCAGATCCTCACTGGCGCGGCCCATGTCCCCGACGATCCTGGCCCGCTTCCGCCGGTACACCGGGCTGTTCGGCGGCAAGCAGGGCGCGCGCAGCCTGCACTTCCTCGGCCTGTGCGCCTTTGCCGCGTTCATCGTCGTGCACACCTTCATGGTGATTGTCCACGGGTTGCCCAAGGGATTCTCGGACATCGTGCTCGGCGGCTACCCCCGTGACCACGCTCTCGCGCCGGAGGCCGGGCTGGGCGGTATCTTCGGCATCCTGGTCTTCCACCTGGTGATCAGCTGGTGGTCGCTGCGCTACAAAGCGCGCCGCGCAGCGGCTCCTGGGCATCATGGTTAGCCCGTTCGAGCGGGTGCTGTCCCGCTCGCTCACCTCCCGGCAGCATTACCGCCGCAGCGACATCTCCCCTGCCACCGGGTCAACGGGTATCCGCCCACCAGCCAGTGCTACGAGGAGCTCGCCCGTCGCGGCTTCGCCGACTACGACTACCGACTACCGACTACCGGTCGGCGGCTGGCTGAGTATCCCCTGTCACTGCCGCTGGCCGACCTGCGCGCATCGGGGGCAATCCCAGATCACCCGGTGCAACTGCATCCAGGGCTGGACCGCGATCGCCGAGTGGGGCGGGGTGCCGCTGGCTCATGTCGTCGAGCTGGTGCGGCCACGGGCGGCGGCCAGGCATGTGGTGTTCTACGCCTTCGACGACAAGGGCGTCACCGAGGGCGAGGGCCGCTACGGGTACTTCTACGGCTCGATCCCGCTGTACCTGGCCACCAGCCCGCAGACGATCCTGGCGCTGGAGGTGAACGGCGCGCCGCTGCCCGTTGAGCTCGGCGCCCCGGTCCGGGTCAGGATCGAGACCCAGCTTGGTTTCAAGATGGTCAAGTGGGTCAAGGGAATCGAGTTCGTCGCTGATTTCGGTGAGGTCGGCATGGGCCAGGGCGGCTGGCGGGAGGACCAGCAGTACTACGCCAACGCAGCTGGCATCTGAGGTCAGGCTGGGACCACGGCGTGCCGCGCCGGAAACCGCGGTCGATAGGGAAGGCAGGAACCTCGTGCCCACGAGAAACGAAGAGACGTGGCAGTTCCCGCCGCACGTGCTGCGCGAGTACGCGCTGCTCGCCGACGGCGAGCGTGGCGTCCTGGTCGGCCCGCGCGGCGACTTCGTGTGGATGTGCGCGCCCCGCTGGGACTCCGACGCGGTGTTCTCCTCCCTCATCGGCGGCCACGGCATCTACGCGATCACCCCGGCCGACCGGTTCGTCTGGGGTGGCTACTACGAGCCGGGCAGCCTGATCTGGCACAGCCGCTGGATCACCGAGACCGGCGTGATCGAGTGCCGCGAGGCGCTGGCATTCCCCGGCGAGCCGGGCCGGGCAGTGGCGCTGCGCCGTGTCACCGCAGTCGCGGGAGACGCCCGGCTGCGGGTGCTGCTCGACGCCCGGGCCGGGTACGGGAAGCACCCGGCCCGCGCGCTGGCCCTCGAGGGGGGCATCTGGACTGGTCGGACGGGCCAGCTGCACCTGCGCTGGGCCGGCGGCAGCGGTGCCCGGCCCGGAGCCGAGGGCCAGGGCGAGCACACGCTGGCGATGAAGCTCACCGTGCCCGCGGGCGAGCGTCACGACCTTGTCCTCGAGCTGGCCGCCGGCGAGCTGCCCGCCGAGCCGGCCGACCCCGACCGGTCCTGGGACGCGACCGAGCATGCCTGGCAGGCGGCCATACCGTGCCTGGCCGGGACCGTCGCGCCGCGCGACGCGCGGCACTCCTACGCGGTGCTGCGCGGGCTGACCAGCGCCGGCGGCGGCATGGTCGCCGCCGCCACCACGTCCCTGCCTGAGCGGGCCGAGGAAGGCCGCAACTACGACTACCGGTACGTCTGGATCCGGGACCAGTGCTACGCCGGCCAGGCCATCGCCGCGACCGGCCCGCATCCGCTGCTGGATGATGCCGTCCGGTTCGTCACGCAGCGGCTGCTCGCCGACGGTCCCGGCCTCAAGCCCGCCTACACCACCGACGGCGGCCCGGTCCCCGATCAGCGCGCGCTCGAGCTGCCGGGCTATCCCGGCGGTGATGACCTGGCCGGCAACTGGGTGAATAAGCAGTTCCAGCTCGACGCGTTCGGCGAGGCGCTGCTGCTGCTCGCGGCGGCCGCCCGGCACGACCGTCTTGACGCCGACGGCTGGCGGGCCGCGCAGACAGCAGCCCGTGCCATTGAGAAGCGCTGGCGCGAGAGCGACGCGGGAATCTGGGAGATCGACGACCGGGCCTGGACGCACAGCCGGCTCATCTGCGCCGCCGGCCTGCGCGCCGCCGCCGAAGCAGACACCTCGGCCGGGCAGGCAGCTGGCTGGTCCGGCCTCGCCGACGCGATCGTCGCCGACACCGCCGCCAGCTCGCTGCACCCCAGCGGCCGCTGGCAGCGCTCGCCCTCCGATCCCGGCCTGGACGCCGCGCTGCTGCTGCCCCCGCTGCGCGGCGCGCTGCCGGCCAGCGATCCGCGCACCCTGGCCACCCTGGCGGCCTACGCCGCCGAGCTCACGCAGGACGGCTACGCCTACCGTTTCCGCCAGGACGAGCGTCCCCTGGCCGACGCCGAGGGCGCGTTCCTGCTCTGCGGGTTCGTCCTGGCCCTTGCTCATCATCAGCAGGGCAACGAGATCGAGGCGTTCCGCTGGTTCGAGCGCAACCGGGCCGCCTGCGGCCCCCCCGGCCTGTACTCGGAAGAATTCGACGTCGGGCAGCGGCAACTGCGCGGCAACCTGCCGCAGGCCTTCGTGCACGCACTCATGCTCGAGTGCGCCGCCCGGCTCACCCAGCCCTGGAGCCAGCGATGACCGCCAGGGACCGCGAGATCGACGCGATCGCCGCCATCCTGGCGGGTTCCGGAATACTTGAGCGGCCTCAGCTCGCCCGGCTCGCGCACGCCGAGCTATGGGGCCCTGGCCGGTTCTCTGCCGCGCTGCGCGAGGCAGTCGCCCGCAACAGGGTGCGCCGCACGGGCCCTGGCCAGTACGCCCTCGGGCCCGCAGCGCCGCGGCCCGGCGACGCCCAGCCGCCCGCTGATCCGCCCGCCACAGCAGCAGAACCGGAGCGCAGCGGTGAGCCGGGCATCACGATATTTTTCGGCCGATCAAGGCCCGTCCACGACGTGTCCGGAGTCATCAGCTGACCCGGTATTGTTCGGCGTCTGCGGATTTGAGCTTTAGGCCCAGGCCAGGGCGCCCCTGGTCGGGCCGCAGGATCCCGCCGGCGGGATCGAGCGCTCCGTCGAAGAGCATGTCCTCGATCCGCACGTGGTCGTGGAAGTACTCCAGGTGCCGCAGGTTCGGCACCGCAGCGGCGACGTGGGCATGCAGGTTCGGCGCGCAGTGCCCGGACACCTGCAGGCTCTGCGCGGCCGCCATCGCCGCGACGCGCAGCCACTCGGTGATGCCGCCGCACCGGGTGACATCCGCCTGCACGCAGTCCACGGCCTGCGCCGCCAGCATCCGCCCGTAGTAGGCCAGGTCGTAGCCGTACTCACCCGCCGCGACGTCCGCCGTCACCTGATCCCGGACCTCCCGCAGCCCTTCCAGGTCATCGGAGGGCACCGGTTCCTCGAACCACGTCACGTCAGCGCCAGCCATGGCGCGGGCCATCCGGATCGCCTGCTTGCGCGTGTAGCCGCCGTTCGCGTCGACGTAGAGCTCGACGTCCGGGCCGATCACCTCGCGGGCGAAGGCGACCCGCTCCAGGTCGCAGGCTGCGCGGCTGCCCCACGACTCGCCGATCTTGATCTTGACACGGGGATGCCCCACTCCCCCGCCCAGCGTTCCAGCTGAGCCCGGGCGGCGGCCTCGTCGTATGTGGTGAACCCGCCGCTGCCATACACCGGCACCTCATCCCGGACCACGCCGAGGAGACGGCACACCGGGAGGTCCAGCAGCTTGCCCTTCAGGTCCCACAGCGCCGTATCCGCCGCGCTGACCGCGCACGACACCAGGCCGGGCCGGCCGAGGTTGCGCGTTGCCCGGACCATCGCCTGCCACGAGTCAGCGACATCCAGCACCGGCTGCCCGACGGCCTCGCCGGCCAGCACGCCGTCGATCAGCGGCTGGCAGGCCGCACCAGCATAGGTATAGCCCAGACCACGATGACCGCCACCCGCCGCCTCCGCCACGATCAGCGTCGTCTTCGACCAGGCGAGAGTCCCGTCCCCCTCCGGCTGGTCGGTCGGGATCTCATAGCCGGTGGCCGTCAGCTGCTCCACTGGGGGATCCGAGCCCATCACCGCTCTTCCCCCCGGGCTGTCCAGTGGCGTGCAACTCTGGGCACGGCAACCGCCGCAGCCCGCGCCGCCGCGCACTGCCGCCAGCAAGCCAGCCAGGCTACCGCCCCGTGACCGTCCGCGATCGGCACGACGGGGCCGGCCTGCCAGGCGAGCAGGGCCTCGATCAGCCCGGCGCGGCGTCGCGGCGCGTCCGCCGCGGCGAGCATCACCGCGGACAGCGCATGGGCAGCATCGGCCTCCGCGCCTAGCAGCAGGACGCAAGCGCCCGGGGAACCCGCGCAGGCGGCGGCCTGGAGCAGCTGCCGCCAGCCGAGAACGCGGGCTACCGCCCAGTCAGGCTGGCCGGGAAGCCCGTCGTACGCGTGCACCATGCGGCGCGGTGCCGCTGCCAGCAGCACGCCGTAGGCACCGCGGGCCAGCATGAGACGGTTCACCGCCGCACCGCCAGACCCCGAGTGACGCTGTCGTCAGGCCAGCCGCGGCCGCCGCCGTGACCAGCCGGGCATGCTGGGAGACCCACAGCTGCGGCGCGCGCGAGTGCGCCTGCTCGTCGAACACCCCATGTGAGCCGTGATCATGCCCGGCGGCGCCGTCGACGGGCTCCCACAGGTTGTGCGGCCGGCCCGGACCGACCTTCTCCGCCGTATGCTGGGAGGAATAGCCGGTACGGGCCAGGTAACGGTCCAGGAGCGGAGCAGCCACCTTGTTCGCCATGATCGTCGCGGCCGTCGACGCCCCGACCCAGTACTGCTTGCGTTCGGGATGGTCCGCAGCGTAGACCACGCCCCGGGCGGCCACCTCCGGCTGGTAGATCGGCGGCACCGGCTGGGGGTGGTTCGGCAGCCGGGACAGCACCCAAGAAAACTGCGGGGTGTTGACCGCCGGCATCTGCACCACCGTGATATGCACGCTGCTGCCGGCGTGCATCAGCTCGGTGCGGATCGAAGAGGTGAAGCCGTTGATCGCATGCTTGGCCCCGCAGTACGCCGACTGCAGCGGGATACTCCGCTGCCCCAGCGCCGACCCGACCTGCACCACCGTGCCCTGATCACGCGGGACCATGCGCGCCAGCGCAACGCGGGTGCCGTAGACGAAGCCCAGGTAAGCCACCTCGGTGACCCTCCTGAACTCCTCCGCCCTGATTTCCAGGAACGGAGCGAACACGGAGGTGAACGCGACATTGACCCACACGTCGATCGGGCCGAGAGCATCCTCGGCCTGCGCTGCCGCGGCTTCGACCTGACCGTAATCGGCCACATCGGTGGGGATCGCCAGCGCCTGTCCGCCGGCGCTCTCCACCTCCTTCCTCGCCCCTTCCAGGCCTGCCTCACCGCGGGCCAGCAGCGCCACCTTCGCCCCGCGGGCCCGGCTGTCTGGGTCTGCGAGCGGCCGTGCCTGGCGCCAGCGGCGGATCCGTCATGGCCTGGCCACATTCCGCGCAGGAGCGCAGCCAGCGCCGCTGCCCGCCGGGATGCTGTCCCGCTGGCCGGCAGAGTCCACCAGCAGCCGCGCGACGTCGCAGAGCTTGATGCGGGAGGACTGGGAAACCGCCCGCAGCAGGTCGAATGCCCGCTGCGGGTCGCAGTGCTCCCGGGCCATCAAGATTCCCTTGGCCTGCTCGATCGGAGCCCGGGACGCAGCGCCTCCTGGAGGTTCCGCGCCGCAGACAGCGATTCGGCGAGCTCCTGCGCACACGCCAGGACGTGCGCGGCATGCTCGGCGAACACCTCGGCCTCGGCCGCCGCCGGCTGGCCAAAGGCATCCGCCGACGGCGCGTAGAGACTGAGCGTGCCCAGCCTGCTGCCGCCGGCGCTGATGGGCGCGGCCAGCACCGCCCTGACGCGCTCGCTCCTCGCCATCGCGCTGAACCGCGGCCAGCGGGCATCCCCGGCCACGGGCACGGCAAGGACGACGCGCTGCGCCTCGTAGGCCTGCAGGCTCGAGCCCTCCCCCACGCGGTACTGCAGCTGATCCAGCCGGCGCGCGAAGTCGTGACTGGCCGCCACGGTGGCGGACCGGGTGCCCGGCGCCCAGGTGAGCCCGGCGCCGGACAGGGCCGGGACGGCCCGAGCCGACAGCGCCGCGACCCGCCTCAGGGTGCCATGCACGGAACGCTCATCGAGTATCGCGCTGACCAGGGCTGTCATCCTGGCTGCGAGCTGATCGTTGCCTGTCATCAGCGCTTCTCCTGGCTATGCAGCAGACCACCGGGCTGGCGGCGCCGACTTCATCTTCACTCCATGCCTTACCCTCAGAGCGCTGTTTAATCGTAGCACGATAAAAATTGCCGCTCCGGAGATCAGCCGTCCGCGGCGACGGCCCGGCCAGCAGCAGGCCGGCCGCGCCGCATAATCGAGGCGAAGGCGCGGACGGCACATCAGGCCGTCCGCGTATCCGCTGCCGGCACGGGCGCCCGGACGGGGCAGCGCGGGGCTGTCCCGTCCAGGCTCGTCAGGGCGCCCGGATCCCGCGCTGGCTGCCGAGGTGGCCAGGGCGAGCACTCGACAGCCGTCCTTGTCGCTTGATTTTCTCTACGGTTACTACGCCCAAGGCCCCTGCGCGCTGCGAGGTCTCCCCGACGGCCTTGCGCCCCGGACAGTGCCAGGCGCCCGCTGTGCCGCGCCGACTGGCTTGCCGCAGCCGGACAGCGCTGGTGAATGCCTGCCGCGGCGTCCGGCCGGCCATACCCGCCGCTCACTCGGACTCCGCCCAGAGCCGCCAACCATGCGGGCTAGCACCCTGGCAAGGACGAGCGGCAGCGCGGCCAGCAGACGGCTCCCGCGCGAGGGCAGCTGCTCGGGCAACGGCAGCTCCTCGCCCAGGCTGAGCCGGGCGAACATCGCCATCAGCGCCGCCAGATCAGGGTCAGTGCCGCTCAGCGTGACCTCGATCCCGCCCAGGGCCCGTCGCTCCCGCACACACAAACTCACCTTCATCACCGCCTTCCCTGCCCGCCGGGGCAGTAACTTCGCTCTTGGCATTTTATATCGTACCACGATGCTTATTTACCAACGCCCGGCATCGACTCTCGCTTCGAGAGCAGCGTCGGCTCCCCAGCTAGCTAGCGTTGGCCGACTCCGGAGGACCTTGACCGCCTCGGATCTCGGCCATATCGCGACAGAGCCTCCGCATGTCGCGGATACCTGCGCCAGCGGAACCTGAGTGGGGCACCGTCAGGCGGCTTTACTAAATGGCGGTTACTTTTCTCGGCGAGCGGCGGCCTGCCAGGCCGGCAGCCGGTACCGTCCTCCTCAGCTCCGCGGCCACCTCCTCAAGGAGCCCCGACTCATGGTCCTGCTGCGCACAGTGTCTGCCGGCCAACCTCCGCAGGCCGGGCAAGCGGCATCTACTGGCGGAGCCGGCGCGCGGCTGGCGCCTGCTCCTGCCGGCTGGCCTGGCTGCCTGATGCTGGCGCCAGCCGCGAACAGCATTGACAGGGCGCCGACGATCAGCGGGATAAGCGGGTGAACGTTGCTCCTGCCCGGCGACCGGCAGGCGATCCGCGACACGCTGACCTGCCCGAACTTCGTCACCAGCGGCCCGGGCCTGGCCCGTTCCGCCCGCGTCCGGGCGACGCCGTCCTCCCCGGCCACGCCCTCCCGCCGCTCCTCCCGGGCGGCCAGCAGGTCCAGGTGCCCCTGGAACAGCCGCCGGACCAGCTCCCGGCCCCGCACCTCCAGCTGTTCCTCCAGCTCAGCGTGCTGCAGGCCGGCCGCCTCGTCGGCCAGCCAGTCCTCCGTCTCCGCGAACTGCTCCCACGCCCCCGCGAAAGCCTCATCGCGGCACGCAGACGCGTAACCTTGCATCGGGCTTCTTCTTGCTCGATCCGGTCGTCAGATAACCAGGACCGTAACGAGAAGGAGTCCTTTAAACACGCACCGACACGGGCGAAGCGGACATCTAGTCACGCACCACGCGCAATTCCCCGGAGAGCGTCACCCCAGAAGAGCCGCACCCTATCGAGATGGCCGCCCGGACTACCGAGCTTCCGCCCGGCGCGGTGTTTCACTCGGACCGTGGCAGCAATTACACTTCTGGCGAGTTCGCCGGGGTCCTGGAAGGCCTCGGGATCCGCCAGTCCGTCGGCCGGACGGGTATCTGCTTCGACAATGCCCTGGCCGCCGGGTGGCCCCAGGGTGACCCGCAAAGTCGTTTCCGCATGTCAGGGTTGGCTGGCTGCTGGCAGGGCCGTGGTTCGGGAATCGGCCGGATTGGCTGTGTGAGGTCACTGCTGCGTGACTTCCGTTACGTTGCGTAGCCGGTCCGGGCTCGCTGCGAGGGCTGGGACTTCGGGTGCCCGGGAGCGGATGGTGACGCCGGGTGGCGGGGGCTGTTGCGGTCTGGTCACATTACGGTCGCTGCGCGTGTCGGTGCCGGCGGGGCAGCGGGGTCCCGGCTAGGACAAGGGATTACCTAGATCTCTTTCCCTGCCGGAGGCCCCGTTGCCCGCCCAGTCTGCCATGCCCGTGCCCGCTGCCGCTGAGGAAGCCCTGGCCGGGCTGGCTG
>JAABUX010004814.1_pt1 | contig 16879 bp, 10 predicted proteins | sample 5561851 | NCBI WGS metagenome assembly JAABUX01 (sample SAMN10711883, study PRJNA513361) | rock metagenome | isolation source: Antarctica rocks | place: Antarctica: Victoria Land, Richard Nunatak red sandstone | collected 2016-01-03 | reverse complement strand
TTTGTACCAGGCGCGCTGCTTCAATCTTGAACTCGCGTGTATACGTTTTCGGCTCTTTTGGCATGAGTTCCTCCCTTGGTTGAGTATAATCCAAGTTTGGCGACTCTATCAAATCGGGGCAAGGTCACTCTTACGTCGGCCTTCTTCTGGGTTCAGATTCTTAGGGCCAGTATATACTGCTACGTAACGTGTCACTAGCCGCGACGTAGGATCATCTCAAAGACTTGGCGAGTAAGGTCCCTTTGGACTGAAGACAGGGAATCAGAACGGGTATAGACGCGCGTCTACTACTTCAGCCGCCTTATCGAAGAGGGCAAACTCTGCGCTATCGGGAGCCTGGAAGATCGCCAACATTCGCTCCAAATCAGTATGGCTAATAGGAACTACCCCATGCTCGCCGTGCTGATTCCTCATCATCAGGCGCTGCCAGAGTTCCTCCCGTGGCGGGTTGAAGTAGTACAGGTCAACGGGTACTCCAAGAGAACGAGCGTCAGAACGCTTCTGGTCGCGCTCGGATCTGCCCCAAAAGCCATACTCAAGTACAACACTCTGACCGAGGCCGAGCAGAGTCAGAGCAAGCCGAGAAAGCCGCTCCTCAAGGCGATCATGAGTTATGCTGTTGTCATGGTCGATACCCAGGTCAGCCATCCACTCATCAGGGCAAAGACGAACGATTGATAACTCGTTTTCTAAGCGTTTAGCAAAGGTGGTTTTCCCAGAGCCTGGAAGCCCACAGAGGATAATTAAGCGAGGCTTCCTATCCTCATCAGTTTCATTCTTATCTGATACAAGTCCATTCATTATCTATACCCTTGAGCAAAGGATAAAAGAGAACGATGTTGAATTAGTCTTTCTCTTTACCAACTATACGAAATCACTCTTCAACTTTACGCAAGGCCGCAGAATGCACTTCATTATAAGCTTTCGCAAGGAGCTTCGAGACGTTTTTCCCATCTGCGGTAAATGGTGCATCGCCGAGACGTTTGAGGATGGCGTTCTCGATATCGGATGCAACGGGATGAATGGCGAAGGTGTCCAATGCTTCTCCTGCTTGCCAGAACGTGCCTAACTGGTCTTCGAGGCGCAACGTTGGCTCATCTTGCTGAGTTTCTTCGTGCTTCTCCTGCTTCGTACCATTTGTCTTCTCGCTCTTGCCCTTTGCGTCCAGTTTTTCGACGCGCTTTGCTCGCAGGGCGGCAATAATAGCTTCTTTGTCGCGCCCACGTAGTTTGAAGAGCAGGAAGGGGTCTTCGTCGAAACGTTCCGCGAGAATATAATAGACGGCGGCAATGTGTTTACAAGGGTTGGCCCAGTCGGGGCAGGTACAGCTTGTTTGCAAGTCGTCCTCGGTCTCTGGGAAGAGCGAGAGATTGACGCTATCGAAGGCTTCTTCGATGTTCCTGGGCATCTCGCCAGCTAGTAGTTTCGCGGCAAAGAGAGCTTGTGAGGACATGGCAGTTGTGACCTGTTCCCAATCGCTTTTCGAGAGCGGTTGCAGGCGTATTTTGATGGCATATGGCTTCTCCATTGACCCCTGCACCTTCGCTTTGACCAGCCCGGCCTCGATGTCGATGGACAGCACCTGCCCTTTGCGTGCGTAGGAGCGACCGCGCGTGAGGCGTGTTCCCATGCCGAACGACTCTAGCACACTGACCCAGCGTTGAGACCACCACGTTTCGCCGATGGCACCGCGCTCATTTTTTGTTTTGATACCGCCTTCAACCTTTCGTGGTCTACTCTCGGAGTAGTAGTCCCATTCAAAGTTATCATAGCCGCCACGCCATCGTCTGCTCATAACATCACTCTCCTACTGCCTCTCGGCTCAATGCAAACAACTCTTTCAATTGAGATGTTGACATTTCGGTCAGCCAGTTTTCTCCATTGCCGATAATGCTTTCGGCAAGCTCTTTTTTCTGCTCGATCATCTGGTCGATACGCTCTTCCAAGGTGCCAACACACACGAACTTATGGACCTGCACATTCTTCTTTTGCCCGATACGAAAAGCTCTATCAGTTGCCTGGTTTTCTACGGCTGGATTCCACCAACGGTCAAAATGGAAGACGTGGTTTGCCGCCGTGAGATTCAAGCCAACGCCACCAGCCTTGAGCGATAAAATGAACAGCGGCGCACCGCGTCTCTCTTCCTGGAAACGCTGTACCATGATATCGCGTTGCTTCTTGGGGGTGTCACCATGCAAGAATAGTACCTCTCGTCCCAAACGTTCTTGCAAGGTAAGACGCAGTAATGCACCCATTTCAGCAAATTGTGTGAAGATCAGGGCTTTATCATCAGCCGCCAGTACCTCTTCTAGCATCTCCTCAAGCCGATTGAGTTTGCCCGAACGTTGCTCTAAACGGCTCTTATCACCCATAAAATGCGCTGGATGGTTACACACCTGCTTCAACTTCATGAGCGTTGCAAGCACCAGCCCGCGACGCTCGATGCCCTCGGCCTCTTCAATCCTCTCCAGCATCTCTTTGACAACGGCTTCATAGAGCGAAGCCTGCTCCTGCGTCAGGTTACAAAAGACCTTCATCTCCATTTTTTCGGGTAGGTCTTGAATGATTGCTTTATCAGTCTTCAAACGGCGCAGGATAAAGGGCTGCGTCAAACGTTTTAGTGCGTCGGCGCGTTCGGGATTGTGATAGCGTTCGATAGGAGTGGCGAAGTTTTTGTGAAATTCAGTACCAGAGCCAAGATAACCTGGGTTGAGAAACTCCATAATTGACCAGAGTTCAGACAGTCTATTTTCGACGGGTGTGCCTGTGAGAGCAATTTTGTAGTTCGCGTCAAGCTTCTTGATCGCTTGCGTCTGTTTCGCGGATTCGTTCTTGATATTCTGCGCCTCGTCTATCACCACCTGCTCCCACGTAATTGGTGCGAGATGCTCTTTGTCACGTAGTGCTAGCGAGTAGGTCGTAATCACCACATCGTGCTTCTTGACCTCATCCACAAACGCCTGACCAGAGAGCCGTTCCACACCATGATGCACCATGACTTTGAGCGAAGGTGCAAAGCGTTGTAACTCACGCTGCCAGTTGCCCACAATCGACATCGGGCAAATCACAAGCGTTGCATGTTGTTTGCCGCTACCATTCTTGCTTGCACGGTCGTAAAGTAAGAGAGCTATAAGCTCTGCCGTTTTACCAAGGCCCATGTCGTCCGCCAAACACGCTCCCAGGCCATATTGTTTGAGGAACGTGAGCCACGAAACGCCTTTTACTTGATAGGGACGCAAAGTGCCTTGAAATGTACTCGGAATATTCACTGTTGACCAGTCAACGTTCTCTTTCAATCCCGCGAGCAGGTCGTTGACCCAGCCTTCGCCTTCGACCTCTGCAACCTGTAGTCCGGTCTCGGAGATACCTTGACCGAGACCAAGCCCTAACGCTTCGCCAAGTTTCATCTCGCCACGTTTGCGCTTCTTCTGAAAGAAGTTAATCGCGGCCTCGATCTCTTCGGGGCGCAGTTCTACCCACTGCCCACGCACCTGAACAAGCGGCGTTTTCAGATTGACGAGACGCTCAAATTCGTCTTCCGTCAGTTCTGAATCGCCAACTGCCGCGTTCCAGTCATATGAAACGATGCTATCAAGTCCTACAAGTCCTTGCGAAACCCTCGGATCCGCTTTGGGCTGGAGTTTCAATTTCACCTTGAGGCGGGCCGAGCTTTTGGACCACCAGGGCGGAACAAGAACGCCGAAGCCGCTCTGCTCTAACAGAGGAGCCGACTGCCGTAAAAATGTATACGCCTCTTCTGTATTCAACGTCAGTTCGCGTGGATGCGCCGTTTTCAAACTCTCCTCAAGCATTGGAAAGAGACGTGACGCCCTACCAAGATCGGTCAGCAGCCGCTCCTGCGGATTCTCGAATTTGTGGTTGAGAAAGGTGAGCGTGTCAGAGCGTTCCTGCCATACATCATCTGCTGGCACAAGTAAACTTCGGTCATCGTTTGCTTGTAAGTGAAAACTGATATGCCATACCTGCTCGTCAGCGTCAGGCGCATCCAGGCGAAAACAGGTGCGAAATGGTGCATTGGCGGCTACGGGCTGTAGTGTCTCAAGCCACGCGGCAAGCGATTTCGCGAACTGCTGTAGCTCTTCAGGCTGTGCTGAGAGCGTAGGGTTGTCAGAGGATAACGCTCGTAACCATTGTTCTGGTACAGCTTTGCGCGAGGCACGACTTGAGACAAATGTATTTGAGGGGAGGCTTTCACGTATAAAAGCATCAATGCTGGCATCGAGAAATTTCTGCACAATGTCTCGTAGCAACGATACCTTCTTCTCACCTGCTGGCATAAACGACCAGCAAAGCGGCGGCATGGCTTGCGTCAACACATCTACACGCGCGGTATCTTCAGGTGAGAGAAACGCCTTCCAAACAGCCTGATAGAGTTTGTTTTTGCCCTGTTTGGTCTCTTGCAACGTAGGGATGAAAGATTGCTTCGTCACCAGTTCAAACGCAAACTTCGCCAACGTCATCCAGAAACGCAGTGAACCACCATAGGCAATAGTATACGGGAAGTTTTCAGGCAGTGCGAGCAACGTATCAAGCACAAGACCGCCCTGAAAAGTGAGCGTCTCGACATCCCGCCATTTCAAACTCGTTGCGGTTTCAGTTGGCTCTTCGACAATCAACTCGGGAGAATGAATTGGTATTTTAGAGGTAGAGGGTAAGCGCAATGAAAGCGTGTTCGTCCCTGCCCTTTTCAGAAGTGGCGAGCCAATAACATCGCCCAGTGCCTCTTTGAGGGCAGCATGAGACAGCACAAACGGATGGTTACGCGTTGGTGCCGGTTCAGAAGATTTTTCACTCTGCTTAAAAAATGTTGCATCGGATGATTCAGCCCATATGTGCAGAGTGCCAGAAACAAGGCCATCATAGATGGCATGTAGTACTATCAAGATATCTCATCTATAACTATGATTGAGGTGACGACTCCCCACGCTTACAAAGCGGAGGCTTCTGGAATAACACAGGATTGTCGTCCCAATCCCACAATGTTTAAGGCCGCATTGAGATCACGATCTATCGACAGGAGACAGCAGGGACAATGATACACTCGCTCCGAGAGTGGCATCTTTTGTCGATGATGACACCTGCTGCAATCCTGCGAGGTGTAGGCGGGGTTGACCTGGATGAATTGTCTGCCAGCTTCTGCCGCTTTGCAGGACAATTGCGAGAAAAGGCCGGCCATGCCGCATCGTGAATACTCTTTGCCAAACAGTGATTATGCATCATGCGGTTGACATGCAAGTCTTCCACACAGATGACGCCAAAGCAGTCAACAATCTGTCTCGACTGCTGGTGCGTGAAGTTGTGGCGTTTAAACTTGGCTCGCTCATGCACTCGCGCCACCACCTTGCGATGCGTGCGACGCTCTTGCGTGCCCTTTGCCAGCTTCGCATGTTTGCGTTGCACCTTCGCCAACGCCTTCTCTTCCATGCGGAAAAAGCGAGGATTGGCAATCTCTTCACCCGTCGAGAGCATGGCAAAGGTTTTGAGTCCTACATCAATCCCAACTTCAGTGGGAACTGGCTCAAGGTGTTCTGGCTCATACTCACACGAAAAGGTGACGTACCACTTGCCCGTACTCGAACGATGCAGCGTACAGGTCTTGATGCTTCCCCTCACAGGACGATGGTAGACCATCTTGACCGCACCAATCTTGGACAGAGAGACACGGTTGTCATGGGTGATGCTAAATCCACTCTGCGGAAAGCAGAACGAGTCATAGCGAGCGACACCTTTGAAGCGCGGATAGCCAGGTTTCTCCCCTGCTTTGACGCGACGATAAAACGCTTTCATCGCAAGGTCAATGCGTACCGCAACGTTTTGCAGGACCTGAGAATGAACACTATTCAACGAAGGGCGTTGCTCTTTCAGCATCGGATACGTGGCTTGTTGTCCATAGCACGACAGGCCCTTCCCTTCTTGCTCATACGCATTCTTGCGGTTTTCAAGCAAATGGTTGTAGAGCCATCGGCACTCTTCAAGAGTGGACTCCAGTGAGTTCAGTTGTTTGTTAGTCGGAAATATCCGATACTGAAAGTTTTTAAGCATAGGTGTAGTATGGTCTAAACTGTAGTGTGTGTCAAGGAGATGTCTCGCCTATCTCACCCCAAGAGGGAAGGCCATTCAGCCCCTTGCTTGAAAGACAGGGCCTTCTGGCCCGTTCGGTAATTCAGCGACTGAAGATTTGACTTCGATATAGCGTGCAAGGATAAAAACCAGATCGGAGAGGCGGTTGAGATAGCGCACAACCTCTACATTCTCGATAACCCCATTGTGCAACAATTTCGCCGCCATGCGCTCCGCCCTACGAATAATTGTACGCGCAAGGTCAAGTGCGGCACCATCAAGGGTATCACCAGGGATAATGAATTTGTTGGGAATGTCTACCTCTTGCTTTAACGCTTCCTCTGTCTGCTCAAGGTGCTGCACATGCTCAATCGTCATACGTAGCCCCATTTTCTCATAGTTTTCGGGCGTGGTCGCCAGTTCACCCATCAGCAGATAGAGTTCCTGTTGTATACGATAAATAATATCTTTGACCTTCTGCTCTTGCGCCATTGCGCGAGCAAGCCCCAGTGCTGATGTTGCCTCGTCAACGGTACCGAATGTGTCGGGGCGTGGGTCATATTTCGCCACGCGCTCTGCTCCCAATAGACCCGTGTAACCCGTATCACCTGTGCCTGTTGTCACTTTCGCCATAATAGCCTCTTTTTCGCAATCTATTAAGAATATTTTACCCCAGATATTTATAGGCGCGGCTCACACGTCGCCAGTCCATCTCACGTCCACGCACGGGCCTCTCTTCGTCCAGCAATTCCAGCGTATCTGTTGCAAGGAAACGGCGGCGTAGGTTCGATAGGTCGATTTGCTCATCGGGCGGAAAAAATGCACGATAGAGGAGTGCAGCTTCAGCCAAGGTCAGTATACCATCTCCTAATTTGGGTTCTTTGAGTGCTATGAGTGGGCGCGTCTCTTTTCCTCTCAAAGACGTAACGTCTTGTTCGCCTTGCCCTGTGTCAACTTCCTCGGTTGTAGGCATGGTACGCATATCAGCAAGAAAGCGTAGTACAATCTCCGGGTTGCGTTGCACCTGTGAACGTAAAACATGCAGTGCAGTTTGCAGACCAGGGAATACATCGGAGTCGATCATGCGCTTTCCTAATTCGACCTCAGCAACTGGTACCCATCCTACCTGTAAACTTGGTATTGCTTGCTGGCGTAGATGCGAGTGTAGTGTGTCGTGATTGGCCCGCAGCAGAACACTGTGGATAAGAGAAACAGCCGCACCTTGTTCAGTGCTACCCCACACGGAAACTTGTTGCTCTTGCCAGCCCGCTTTGAGTTGCACCAGCGAGGCCCGCGTAGGCCAGAGTAGCAAGGCATCCAGTACACGATCTACCGCATCCGTCACCGACTCTGTACCAAGCACCAGACGCATTGGCGGTCCCCAAGGTCCATCTCGTAGCAGCACCCACAGAGACCAGCCTCGAATAGCGAACAGGGTCACACTAGCAGTCACGATCAGGCGTTTAGGGATCGTATCGTAAGTGGATTGCTGGATTGAAGGTGTATTTGAATGATGGAACGACGTACTCATGATTGGCACTACTCCAATAGTCGTATAGATGGTCACAATACTATGGATTGTACTCACTCTTGGGGAATAGTGCAAGTGGATATAGTAACAAGAGCATGACAGGGGCAAGCCCTGTCATGCCAAAAAACGCGAACAGACATCTAAAGAAAGATGCCTGTCTATTTTATAGAAAAACTCGCTTTGAAATTGCCCTATTTAGTGCCCAAATACGAGATGGAGACCGAGAGCAAAACCTGCGGAGAGAAGCAATGCAACGAGTTGAAGAACGCGATACCGTGCCGCTATCGCACGTTCGTCTATGGTAATCGCTTTAGCACCACTTGAGCGGTGCTGAACAGGGCGTTGATCTTGCATAATTATGTATCCCTTTGTGATGGATGTAGGAAAGTAACTTGTTTTTGCTACTCTTACCATTATATACGATGTACAACAGTTTTTGGTTGCGAATCCAACCCAATTTTCGATTTTGTGAAAAATTGGTCTTGATATAGGACTATCGCTTTGTTATACTTATAGCTACAAAACTACTCGACGAACAATTTTATATCTTATGCGTATAATTATTTTAGAGTATGTTACGTTTTGTGTTCCATATTCTGTCGCATACTGCCCACATGCTTAGTGCCAATAATCGACGGGAACAAAGGGAAGAGAGAATTTTGTGGTTCAAGTCAATAGTAAAGAGACGCTCAACCAGACACGATCAAAGCTCATTCAAGTCTTTCGTTACATTCAAGCATTCAACCACCTGCAAAATCCAGTTCCACAAGATATTGAAACTCAATCATGGCTGCTATGGTTCCATGACCTTCCTGACCATCCCTATGTTCGTATTGGCACACGACCTGAACAAGATGGTGCGGCACCAGTAAGCAAAGTCTCTAGCGAGCCTGAAGGGAACGATGAGAACTTTATCTTGAAAGTGCGCCGACCTAAGCTTACAGAGGCACCAGAACCACCAAAAGAGCTTATACCATTTTTACAAGCAGGTTGGCAGCATATTGATTATAAGGTGCTACTTGATCCCACGAGAAAGGCAATGTTTGACAGCGACCCACGATTGAAGAGACGGCTTGAAGAGTGGGTATTACGTCGAAATAACTGGGCAGAAACAGAACGGCCTGCCCGAAAAGTACAGAGTATATACGAACAATTCGATAAGGTAAGTTCGCAACTTACGCGTGAGGCAGAACATATAGAACTTGTCCTGGGTGATGGTGTTCTTTCTTGGTATCCCATCAGTACAAATGGCGTACACCATCCTGTACTACTGTTGCGTCTCCAACTCCACTTTAACCCACAAATCCCTGAATATACGCTAGCAGAGACTGAACATCCGACAGAATTTTATACCGCCTTATTTCAGACACTCCCCGAAGTCAACGCGACAAACATAGGGCGTGTTCGGTACGATTTTGAGCAAAATGGCTACCATCCTCTGAGCGGAACAGATACCTCGCTCTTCTTGCAGAGGCTCGTAAATCAGCTTGCCTCAAGAGGACAATTTTCAGAGAAAGCTATTCTACAGAGGGACAAAAGCGTGCCGCTCATCACACGCGATCCCGTTCTCTTTCTACGGAGCCGCACGCTTGGTTTTAGCAAAGCGATAGAAGCGATTCTTGAAGTGTTGCCAACTAGCTCGTATCTTCCACAGTCAATTATTAGCCTTGTGACAAGCGAAACAAACACGTATCAACAGACGAATAGCTCAGCTAGTATACTCTCGTCACCCAATGGTGAGGATGAACGTATTTTACTGAGTAAGCCTGCTAATGCAGAACAACTTGAAATTGCGCGACGGTTAGAAAAGCATGGAGCCGTCGTTGTACAGGGACCCCCTGGAACAGGAAAAACGCATACAATTGCAAATCTTTTGGGGCATCTTTTGGCAGAGGGCAAAAGTGTTCTCGTCACAAGTCACACCGATAAAGCATTGAAGGTTTTGCGCGAAAAAGTGGTAAAACCTCTTCAACCCTTATGTGTTAGCATTCTGGAAGACGATAGCCGCAAGCAGATGGAGAGTACGATTGATGCAATCACTGAGCGTCTTTCGTCCGCTAATGGGGAACAGCTTGAGCGCGATGCAAGACTGCTGACACGTCAGCGTATCGACATTCTGGATCGGCTTCAGAAAACGCGTGAACAACTCAAAAACGCACGGAACAGCGAATATCAATCTATTGTCGTTGCAGGTCGAAGCTATACGCCATCGGATGCAGCTCGCTATATTACCAGTTACCGTGACGTACTTGGCTGGATACCAACACCAATAACGCCAGACGTGCCTCTTCCACTTGCACGCGAAGAACTTGCCCATCTCTATCAAACGAATGCAACGGTTTCGTTCAAAGATGAGAGAGAGATGGCTCTTGGCTTGCCGGATGCAAAGATGCTCCTTGCACCAAGAGCCTTTGCACAGTACGTAGCGAAACGAAACCGACTGATACAGGAGAATTTAGACTACCGACGCGACTTATGGACACAAAGCGCGAGTAACACCACGCCAGAAAAGTTTGCAGAGTTACAGGAACGCCTGAGACAAGCATCAGAGCCACTTCGTGAGACAACGCGTTGGCGTCTAGCCGCGCTTATGGCTGGACGTGAGGGCGGACTACGTCGTCAAGTATGGGACGAACTTATAGCAAAGATCGAGCGTGTACAGGCATTAGCCCTACAAAGTCATGCTATACTGCTTGAATATGACCCCGTTATCCTTGATGAATACAAACAAAACCCACTTGATAAGGTTCTCAAAATAGCGGACGAACTTGTACATCATCTCGAACAGGGGAGCAAAATCAAAGGTTTTTCGCTGCTTATGCATAAAGAATGGAAAACCTTTCTCGAAAAAACGCGCGTAAAGGGACGCCCACCAGAAACACTCGAACATGTAAAAGCATTACAAGCTCAACTACAACTGATTGCAGCACGCGAGGATTTAGTGGGACGCTGGCAAAGGCAAATGACCGTGTTGGATGGTCCCGAAGCAAAGAGGCTGGGGCCAGAACCTGAACGGGTTTGCATGCAGTTTGTCTATCAACTACGTCAATGTTTGGACTGGTATAACACGATGTGGGAGCCACTAGAGCGCGAATTGATGCAAGATGGACTGCTGTGGACCAAGTTTCTCGCGGAAATGCCTGTCAACATGACCGAGCATGGCGACCTTCTCCGTTTACTCGATGCCGTACAGGTTCAACTTTCTCCTGTATTGAGCGCAGAGATTTATCGTCGCTCCTATGAAGTAAACGAAGCAAAATTGGGAGAACTTCGCAAGGTGCTGCATGCAATTGCAGGTGATGCAGCGCGGGCAGAGGTGGTGCAACGCTTACAATATGCCGTTGCCTCGTATGCGCCGCAAGCCTATCAGGAAGCGTATGAGCGTCTCGTAGATTTGCAAGATCGCCATAAAGAACTACAATATCGCTCGACATACCTGGCAAAATTAGAGAAAATGGCTCCGCAATGGGCAGCAGTTATACGTAGACGCGAAGGAATACATGGAAATGCGGCCCCTCCAGAGCAACTCGGAGCAGCATGGATATGGCGACAATTGTCTGACGAGCTAGAGAGACGGGCCAATGTTTCATTAGAATCTTTGCAAGACACTATTACCCAACTGAGTAATACGCTACGTATAATCACTGCTGAACTAGTCGAAAAGCAGGCATGGAGTAATCAAATACGGCGCACAACAGGAGAACAACGTCGCGCCTTACAGGGTTGGAAGGAAATCACACGTAAAATCGGTAGAGGAACGGGTAAAAGAGCGGCTCAGTTACGTGCCGAGGCACAAAAGCTTATGCCTATATGCCAAACAGCCGTACCAGTCTGGATTATGCCGCTTAACCGCGTCGTACAGAACTTTGATCCACGCCACAATCACTTCGATGTCGTGATTATCGACGAAGCAAGCCAAGCAGACATCAAAGCGCTAGCGGCACTGTATATGGGACAACAAGTTGTGGTGGTCGGCGACCATGAACAGGTAACACCATTAGCTGTCGGGCAAAGAGTCGATGATATTGAACGTCTTATTGACGAACATCTACAAGGCATCCCACTTGCAAAAATGTATGATGGCAAACTCTCCGTTTACACGTTAGCTCAAACAGCGTATGGAGTTCCAATCTGTTTGCAGGAACACTTTCGCTGCGTCTCACCTATCATTCAATTCAGCAATATCCTGTCCTATCAAGGCAAGATCAAACCGTTACGAGACGATAGTGAGGTTCAGCGTCGTCCACCGACGGTAGCTTACAGGGTACAAGCAAGTTCATTGAGAGGGAATCGCAACGAAGAAGAGGCACAAACTATTACCTCACTGCTCATAGCGATGACGGAGCAACCAGAATACCGTGATGCAAGTTTCGGCGTCATTTCAATGGCAAAAGATGAGCAAGCCATTTATATCGACACGCTGCTTCGGAGGTATCTTACAGAGACAGAATATGTACGACGTGAGATATTGTGTGGTAGCCCAGCACAGTTCCAGGGTGATGAACGTGATGTTATCATCATATCAATGGTTGATACATCGGAAGGCAACGCACCTCTTCCTCTACGAAGTGAAGATGGCAATGATTATATGTACAAGAAGCGTTTCAACGTTGCCGCCAGCCGTGCTCGTGACCAAATGTGGGTAGTTCACTCTTTGGACCCACATATACATTTGAAGGATGGTGATATTCGTAAACGCCTGATATTACACGCTGAAAATCCAAAAGCGTTCGCGATTGCCCTTGCCGAACAGGAACAACGGGTCGAGTCCGAATTTGAAAAGCAGGTGCTGCGTAAGTTGATGCAAGCTGGTTATCGCATAGTTCCGCAATGGCCTGTCGGAGCGTATCGCATTGATCTTGTTGTCGAAGGGGGTGGGAAACGTCTCGCCATCGAGTGTGATGGAGACCGCTGGCACCCTATCGAAAAACTAGAAGAGGATATGGCACGACAAGCAATTTTAGAGCGTCTAGGATGGCGATTTGAGCGTATTCGCGGTAGCCAATTTTTCCGCAATCCAGATAAGGCGATGGAGCCAGTTTTCGCGCGTCTGCATAAACTTGAGATACCTGCCGAGGGAAACACAACTAGTGTAAATACAACACGCCCCAATACGTTTCTCTTACAAGAGAAGATTATACGTCGCGCGGCAGAGTTGCGGCAGACATGGTAACTTTCTAGCCGTCTCACCTCTTCCAAACGTATGTATAGCACAAGCTATAATACAGGCAATGTTGAGTTTTTGTAGTACGACGAAATTGAGGGAACACAGATGGAACAACAAGTGCATGAACATACGACCCCACCTGGCCTCTCGGATGGCTATTTACCGATTGAAGACTACGGTATCATAGGCGATTTGCACACTGTTGCACTCGTCGGGAAAAATGGCTCCATTGATTGGTGCTGCATTCCGCGCTTTGATTCGCCCAGCGTCTTTGGTGCGCTCCTTGACTCGAACAAGGGCGGCTTCTTTCGCATCGCACCATCCTATATACCAGGGATGAGTCGCAAGCAGATGTATTTGCCAGAGACCAATATTCTCATCACGCGCTTCTTGACAGCCGATGGCGTATGCGAAGTCATCGACTTTATGCCTATCAAAGAGGCAGATAGCAAGAAACATCAGCATCATATCATCCGTGCGGTACACGCAGCACGTGGTACTATGCCCATCGAAATGGTCTGTCGGCCTGCGTTCAACTATGCACGCGACTCACATGAGGTACATTGCTCACAGGACGGTGCCATCTTTACCAGCCAACACCTTTGTCTCGGTCTGGCCTCTACCGTTCCTGTAGAGGATGATAGCAAGGGAGGAGTACGCTCGCTCTTCATATTACAAGAAAACCAGTACGCCTATTTTGTGCTGGAAAGTGCCAGAGATCGCGACCTGGCCCCACCGCGTCTCACGAACCGACATTACCAGCATCTGTTTCAAGCAACAAAAGACTACTGGCACAACTGGCTGGCACAATGTGAGTATCAAGGGCGTTGGCGCGAAATTGTGTATCGCTCAGCACTTGCCTTGAAACTCCTGACCTATGCCCCCACTGGCGCGATTGTCGCGGCACCAACAACAAGTCTACCAGAGACAGTCGGGGGCGCACGCAACTGGGACTATCGCTACACATGGCTACGTGACGCCGCGTTTACGCTCTACAGCCTACTCATTCTCGGCTTTCGGCAAGAGGCGGAGGGTTTCATGGGGTGGCTCGATGCACGTTGTCACGAACTCAAGCCCAATGGAACACTGCAACCGATGTATACCATCGACGGCGGACACGATTTAACTGAGATCACCCTTGACCACCTGGAAGGGTATCGCAAAAGCGGTCCGGTGCGTATTGGCAATGAGGCATACAAACAAAAACAACTCGATATTTACGGCGAACTGATGGACTCCATCTACATCTTCGACCGCTACAAAGATATCTCTTACGACCTGTGGTCTAATCTGCGTCGTTTGCTCGATTGGCTAGCGGCAAACTGGCAAACCAGTGACGAAGGCATCTGGGAGGTACGTGGTGGGGCAAAGCCTTTCCTGCACTCGCGCGTGATGAGTTGGGTAGCGTTTGACCGTGCCATACGTATTACACGACATCGCGGTCTACCCGCACCGATTGGGCAATGGACGCAGACCAGTTCAGAAATCTACGAGGAGGTGATGCGCCTCGGATGGAATGAAAAGGCCAATAGTTTTGTTCAATATTATGGAAGTGATGCAGTTGATGCGAGTGCCTTACTCATGGTTCTCACAAAGTTTACTGGCCCAACTGACCCGCGCATGATCGCAACAATCGACCGCATCCAGAAAGAACTCACCAGCGACTCCCACGTCTATCGTTATAATCCTAAAGTAGCGGCAGATGATGGTCTGGGCAGCTTTGAAGGCACGTTTAGCCCATGCAGTTTCTGGCTCTCCGAAGCACTGGCGCGTGCGGGTCGAATCGACGAGGCTCGCCTGATCCTGGAAAAGATGCTCACCTACTCGAATCATGTAGGACTCTATGCAGAAGAGATAGGGCCAACAGGTGAAGCACTGGGGAACTTCCCACAGGCGTTTACCCATCTTTCACTGATTAGCACCTGTTATAACATGGATCGTGCATTGAATGGAACGCTGCATGGTTAGTATTTCATGCCAGCGAGTTCATGCGCGACATGTCGCGCATGAACTCGCTGGCATGAAATACCAAAAGAGTCCTATCCGTGCTTGACGTAATGCAGTGGAACAGTTACAATGGAGATAAAGGGATGTCGGATATTTAGTCTACCTATCCACCGGGCGACGAAGACCGCTCGGTTTTATTATGTTTGAAAAGAGTATACGAGGAAAGCACCTAAAAAGCATGCAGGTTATGGATAATAATAGTAGTATGACGCAGACAACAGAAAAGCTAGTACAACGTACCGACATTCGCAACGTTGCAATTATCGCGCACGTCGATCATGGCAAAACAACTCTTGTCGATGGAATGCTCAAGCAGAGCCACATTTTTCGCGAAAACCAGGATATGGGCGAGTTGATTATGGACTCGAACGACCAGGAGCGCGAACGTGGCATCACCATTCTATCAAAAAATACCGCGATCAATTATCGTGGTGTGAAAATCAACATCATCGACACCCCTGGACACGCGGACTTCGGTGGCGAGGTTGAACGCGTCCTCAACATGGCCGACGGCTGTATTCTGCTGATCGACGCTGTTGAGGGACCAATGCCGCAGACACGCTTCGTCTTGCAGAAAGCCTTCGAGCTAAACTTGCAGCCAATCGTGATTATCAACAAGATTGACCGCCGCGATGCTCGCATCGATCAGGTGCTAGAGTGGACGCAGGACCTGTTCCTGGAACTCGCGACGACCGATGCTCACCTGAACTTTCCCGTATTGTACGCAATCGGGCGCGATGGCGTAGCCATGTATCATCCAAATGATGAGCGTGTTAGCCTGGAGCCATTATTCGAGACGATTGTCAACACTATTCCCGCGCCAATGGTCGATGTTAATGCTCCTTTGCAGATGTTGGTAGCTGCGCTGGACTATGACGACTACAAGGGCAAGTATGCAATTGGACGTATCGTGCGTGGCAAAATCGCGCCGAACACCTTTGTTGCACGCATCAATCGCGATGGCGTCGTTTCAAGACAAAAGATTAATCTCGTCTTGAGTTATAAAGGTCTGCAACGCACCGAGGTAGATGAGGCACAGGCAGGCGAGATCGTCGCAATGACTGGTATTGCCGATGCAAATATCGGCGAGACTATTGCTGATGTGAATACGCCAGAGGCACTACCCACCATCGAGATCACACAGCCAACGCTGAAAATGACCTTCGGTGTGAACAGCAGCCCATTCGCCGGACGCGAGAGCAAGTACCCGACATCACGTCAACTACGTGCGCGTCTCTATCGCGAGCTAGAGACCAACGTTAGTCTGCGCGTCGAAGATGGCAATTCGCCCGACGAGTTCATCGTCTCAGGGCGTGGCGAACTGCACCTCTCCGTGCTTATCGAGACGATGCGCCGTGAGGGGTACGAGTTTCAGGTATCACGACCAGAGGTCATCACACGTGAGGATGAGAACGGCAAGCTGACCGAGCCAATCGAGCATCTCGTCATCGACACAAAGGATAACTATATCGGCGTGTTGACTGAGAACCTGTCAGCCCGTAAAGCGCAGTTGATTAACATGACCAGCGATGGCTCTGGCAATGTGCGTATCGAGTATCGCATTCCCACACGCGGCCTGATTGGTTTCCGCAACGCCTTCTTGACGCTCACAAAGGGTAATGGAGCCATGAGCAGTCTGCTCATCGGCTTTGAACCCTGGCTTGGCAAAATGGGGACAAACCGCATGGGTGCCCTCGTTGCCTCTGAGCAGGGGAGTGCTATGACGTATGGCTTGAACAACGCGCAGCAGCGTGGCGATACCTTCATCGAGCCAGGAACGCCCGTCTATGAGGGTATGATTGTTGGCCTCAATGCACGACCCGACGACATGGCTATCAACATCTGTAAAGAGAAGCAGAAGACAAACATTCGCTCCTCCACATCGGACATCTCGGTACGCCTGACGCCGCCAATTCTGATGAGCCTTGAGCAATCGCTGGACTTCATCAACAATGACGAACTCGTCGAGGTCACGCCGCAGAACATCCGCTTGCGTAAGAAATACCTGACGCAGCACGAGCGCATGCGTAACCGTGAGACGGACTAATGAATAGATAGCAAGAAGGCCGCAAACGCAATTTGCGTTTGCGGCC
>JAABUX010004812.1_pt1 | contig 16882 bp, 15 predicted proteins | sample 5561851 | NCBI WGS metagenome assembly JAABUX01 (sample SAMN10711883, study PRJNA513361) | rock metagenome | isolation source: Antarctica rocks | place: Antarctica: Victoria Land, Richard Nunatak red sandstone | collected 2016-01-03 | reverse complement strand
TAATAGAGATTTCTCGTGATGGTTATTCCATTCTACATAGCTACATCCATCCATTAGTTATCATAATACTATTGCACTACACCCAAATCACGTGCAGATGACTCATTGACATCATACATTTCAACATAGTAGACGTTGCTGCGGCAAGGGGGGCTGTTATTGCGTCCACTTGCATACTATACGATGCGTGTAAGCCTCTTGCCGCATGCACAACTTGATCCGTGCCATGATCCGTGCCAGAGTGAACGGTAGGATCGTTACCCCGATGGTGTGAGGCCAAAGCACGAATGTGGCAGGCCTCCCCCAACCGTCATTCCATTCCTTCGCATATTTAGCGCTGTGAGCCGAGCAAATTACAGTCCATTCACTCGGATCCGTCGATCCTACAAATCCCAATCCATACATCTCCGCCCCCGCGATTTAGAGGACTTCGCAGCCGACTTTAGAAAAATGTGCTTGTAAAAACAGCGACTTGTGGGTCAGACGTTACAAATTCGGTTGCAAACTACCGTGCAACTTGACTCCGGACAGTCCCCCTCCACAGTCCCCCCCAGCCACAAATATAGGGCTGACAGGGTCTTACAGTAACTGTGGAGGTATATATACACTTTATCGGTGTATCCTTTTGCGGGCGCGTAGCCCATGCAAAAGGATCCAAAGTCTACATACCCTTTTCTGTAACATATCTCATGACGACTTCTACTTTATACTATTACCTCACAATACGAGTTATATAAGTATAAATAATCCGAGACCAATCCCTACTACTATCGCTACCGCACTGTTATTCAGGTCCTTCGAATAAGAGGGGTTAGCTTAGGAAGAAAAGCACACCTTCTCTCCAAATTCAATCTAGTCCGCTTACCCTAGGACTGCGCGGAGATAATTATCGTGCGGGAAGGCCCCCGATATTGGAGCCAAGCACGCCCGTCAGTGTTGTGTCTACTCATGCGACCAGAGTCGATTACGATGTATACAGAGACAGCATTGGGACTCGTAGGGAGACTATTACTGGGTCCCGATATAATGGCAATATTAGAGAGTGATGGGAGAAGGGAACGTCTGCTGTCAGTGTACACTTGCACGAATGTTTCCAATATGTTTATGCTTGTATCATAATTAGCATACTCTTCAACGCTCGCTCAGAGCATGCAAGTACACCCGAGGCACAGTTTACTTGTTACCAGAGCGGCTGAAGAGCTAGAAGATTATAAGGAACGTCTTCCGAGACATAGCTACAGGAAAACCATATTACATGCAATGGCAAGAAGGAAAATCTAAGTGACTTTCGATCTATTCTGGATCGACGGAGAAACGACAGTCCAAAAGTTGGCGTGAATTAATATGTTGAGATAGCTCCATGCAAGGCGACTACACATAGAGAAGCTCCTGAGGAGCCCAATTAGACCAGTGAAGACATTCTTATCATGATTGATTATCTTCGATCTGTCACGGCCGTTGCACCTTCGTCTAAAGCAGTGAAGCCCATCATCCGTCGTGAAGAAAGCGCACCAGGCTTCTTCCCACGTATCTTCATTACAGCGTCACTCCTCAAATCCAGTGCTCATATCATTATCCTTCACCAACTATATGTCCACCGGGGTGCATAGATACCACCCTTCCGACTATGATTCCCAAAGCTATGTAAACATATATATATCGCAACATTTACTTATTTTTCTACCACCACCAGGCTAGATCATGTCGAAGACCATCAAGACTCATACGTTTCTTCGGTAGCAGCAAACGTCACAGCATTCATATTTCTGCACAGACATAGTCAACTCCTCGCTCAAGGAATCCCATAGAACGGCTCACTTCGATTCATACACGCAAACCGCTTCCAATCGCCTATAGCAGCTTCACATGGACGTATGTATAGACCTTGGCGTCTACCAAATTGAATTTTTCAGGTCCTTCGATATCGCATTCATACCTAATTAACAGCACGGATCTTGTTCCTCGAAGCAACACGCAGCGAAGATAGGTACGACGAGGAAGGGGCAATTTGAAGCGCAAGCCATCCAGAGCTACAACATGGGAAACCACGAAACAGTCTTTGTACTCAGGGAAGGTGCATTTGACTTGGAACAAGATAGGAATGAGAACGAAGAGAGCGAAGCCGCTTTTGGGTTTAATCTCAGTCGTTCCACCTTCTATGCTCATTGTCTCATAAGATTTCACGAAGAGAGATCGTTCTAGGAGAAGAAAGACCTGAGGCAGCCGAACCCTTGATGTAGCCCTGACCTGGATACGAGCGAGACTCGCATTCAAGCAACGCCAACCCTTGTGGCGGATGTTCTGTATCCGCGTCGATGTCCCCATCCAGCTTCTGCAAGTCCCCAGGTTAACGCCATCTTCGGTGGCAAACAAGAAATCCTACAGGCACGTTTGCCTTCATCATCGATTATGGTAATCGTACTCCATTCAACCGATACGATAGCTTCTTAGATGACTTAAATTGAGATCTTTATGACCACCCTATTTCATAACTCATATCTTTCAAGTATCATTACTTCATTCCTCCCTCATCAGATCTTACACGGATCATCTTTTAGAGACTTCTTTTATATATGAAACTTTTATATATATAGGAGGGTAAAGAGTTTTCATAAATAAATAGCTTCATGAGGGTCTGGATTATGAGAAATGTCTGGACTCTGCTGACAGTTGTCCCAACGGCGCAGGTGTGACAGAAAGAGAAGGTCTAACTTGGAGAAGGCTATCTAAGTTAAGCCTATTCGAGACCGACGCAGGCTTAATACCGTCTATGAGTGATCGGCGAGGGATTTTCGTCGGTTGGTATTCGGCTGCTCGAAAGGAAATTCAGACTTTACTCTGTTGGCGAATGAGAAAGAGAAGAGGCTGCAGGCCGTCATTGTCGACACTGTGGCTCCAGGTGGTTGGTGTCCACTTAGATTCGCTGCAGAAAAAGGAAAGAATGTTCGTCGCGACATTTACAATATTGGACGATAGATGTTGGATGATTATGCCATCGTCATCAAAACTCCCCTTGTCGACGGATCCCGAGGAAGGAGGCGCAGATTATCATTGTCGACACTATCAATCCAGATGGGCGTATTCTAGCCGGTGCTCTTCTGCCCGCTGCAACAACAAGCCACAGATCCGCAGAAGTCAGTGATCCCCCTGGCTTCGATGCTGGTAAGATGACCATGATTGTTGCTCTTTCTAGGCGAATATTATTCCAGACAGATCATTATCGACAATATTTGGTTGACTGACAACAACTCCAACAACGACGACACTGTATCATGGAGAATTTTATGTCATGAACATCGCGAAAGCATTTGATTATGATGAACGGTGATGAAGATCTACCTTATCAGCCCGGAGATACCAATTCCAAGTCCAGATCCTGGTCACTTTCATCGAAGGGAATTATGTAATCTTTTGGTGCTGAGTATCCATGCAAGCAAGAACATCGGTTCTTGTCTGACGTGGTACAAAAGCAGTCATCATATTTTATCTGAACTCAAAATCAGCAACAGGAATGCTTTCCTCCACATGAACCCAAATATCCTTTATGGCGGCGCATGAATCTCCTCCTCAGACGGAGCCGACGCTCGAAGACGTTGAGAGTCGGGCAGCTACAAACTCCGTCAACCAACAGAACTTTCCGATCTAATAGATCTTCTTCTTGGGCCCAGATGCTAAGAAGCCGAGAAGCCAGTCTATCAGGAACTAGGACGCCTTCACTATAACCTGTGCCGCAATCGACACGACCTTAGACGAACGTGGAAGGATCCATGAGCTGCGGATCGACCGATAACGTCGCAAAGGGGCTACTTAAAAAGGTATCTTGAGACTCTATCTTCGTCCGGCAGATCAAGAGGACGACAAGTAAGTCTTTAGGAAACGGGATACCTTTACTATTACCTTCCTTGCCCTTAGAATGTTTCTTCAACCGGCGGTCGACGCTACTTCTAACTTAGCCGTAGCTGATCATAGGAGACGTCAAGACTTAGGTCATTCGAACCACTTTACCACGCATATTAATTGCGTATCGCGGAATCCCTCGAGCCTAGTCGATTGGATGATTGCAGTTCAATCATGGCCCAGTCCGATATTTTGAATTGGATAGGCTATGACTGGAACAAGAGGTGTGGGGATGCATTGAGAGAGTCCTCAACCCACAGTGAGATTCCCTGACTGAGCATTCGTATGTCAAAGAGGTGAATCGCTGGTATGAACGCTTCGATGACTTCGGAGCGACGATGTTCTTCAACTCCTCGCGACCGACACCCTGGCTCAAGCCATATCCGGAGCGGCCGGACATGGCGTGGTATATGGGGTCTCAGTCGGCGAAAGAAAGACTGCTATATATATCCTCCCTTCCTTGAAATTTCCGGTACCTGAGAAGCAAGCGCTGAAAGGCTATCAGACCTTGTGCCTATCATCACTCATTCACACCTACCTCAATCTAGGGAATTCAAGTTGTTATAGTATATTACTTCAAGTCTCTTCATACAAGAACGAGGATGAAAATGCTTTTCCAATATAGCCGGAGGAGATGCAAAAGGACGTTACCGCAATCAGTCGCTTTTCGGGGCGGTATAATGGAGTGCATGGCTATATCAGCGTCAACGATTCGGGCAAATGAACACAAGCTTGGTATTATAGAACAGCTGCAAATCGGAGCAACTATCATGACATGAACATTATACGCGCCAGATGACAGAGGATTGAGAAGGTTCTTTAGTACTCACACAGGATAAAACGTAGAATGCTATGGCTGGACATGGGTTTCTACACAATCGCCTCTAATTTGAGGCTCGAGAATGCAGGCACGGGAGTTGGCTGAAGCTGTCATAGCATCTCGGATGTGAACAGCACTGAGTCGATGAATCGATTATAGAGCGAAGTTAAATGGGAGGCGTCTGGATGGAGTCGTCGATTGCATAGACATGGCGTCGGCAGAATGTGGTGATGGGCGATATAGCTCTAGAATGAGTCTATAAGAAAGGCGAGGCCGAATGCTAAGACTTGTCTCGAACAATGCGAGTAGTGATTGTGATTCCACTCTGGAGTCTATAGGTAATTTACGAGTAGCGTTTGACTTTGAACAAGCTTGCTGTTGCCCTTGCGTCCGTCCCATTTCCTTTCAACATCATTGTTTGACAATAACAAATGCGGCCTCTTGTGCACGAAGCGCTTTGACGATATTCTTTCTGCTCTTCCAAAATTTTCCAGTTCCTTCCGCACGTGTAGGCGGCCTGTGGGAAGCCTCCTCACGCCCTTGTCTGGCTCATCTGGTCTATGTGCTTCCTCCTCTCCCCTCTTCCTCAACCCTGTCCACCAATGATGTATGACCTTAGAGGACTCTTGCCATGCTTGCATACGGGTTCCTTAGGCTCTGCCGCCATGATTCCGCTTCATTCTTCCCATTCCGTGTATCCCTTAGGTCTGTATACTCGACTGATTGCAGTATCGTTGCGGTCCGTCTTAAGGTAGGAGAAGTATCAAATCTTCCACACTCGTGCAAACACCAAGCAGCCGAGTGTACCTCTTATCGCCAATACGGCTAAGGGAGTTGGAGGACAGTCTTTCGCAATCAGCCCGCCAGCCCATCCCAGTCGCTATTCTGCAGGCTATATAGGTCGGCGGTGGGATCGGTCGTTTCGCGTAGATCTCAACACAAGATCTACGATCTTGGATTCTATCGCATAGTGCTGTCGAGCCTGGGCAAAGATGAGTCGTAGCGTTTAATGTCCGTGCATCCAAGCCTGTAGAGGCTAGACTTTATCTAATCATTAGCTTGCCAAGCTGTCAATCCCTAACAAGTTTAGCGTGTGACTGATCACGGACGGATGGGAATTGACGGGTTACAGCGCCATCAAAGCATTCAACTCAACGCAAAGGAGATGAACGCTCAGGTACCTCAACTCTTCAGTCTCTTCCTCGGAGATTCGATGTGGCAAGAAGAAACCAGAGATCGCCGCAGCGCTTTGTGTCGTTCCTCTTCCAGGTCGCTCTCCCGAACGGGAAGGTGCGAAGATATCAGCGAATGATGAGACCTAGAGCCCTTGCAGTCTTCGTCCACCCCGGAAAATTGATTAATAGATAAGACTCTCTCGGAATAGTCAACGACGAAGAGATGACTTCATTGCCTCCTCATCTGCTTTTGACGATAACGATAAGCCATGGCAATGCATCACGGCAGCTGCATGCCGTCACTGCTCCAGAGCTTGGCTCGTGGATGTCCTTGTTATGGAGGCCAGTTCTCGATTGCGTCCTCCTCAATTCTCCAAGCCTCTACAACTCTCTCAGGCGCTCAACATGACTATGTCGCAAGAGAAAAAGGACCCTTTCGCCTCTCTCGATGGCCGCAAGGCATCCACAATCTCGACTGGCAACGGGACAATCACGGTCGAGTCACTCAAAGATGCCGACGAAGCGCTAAGCTTCCTGGAGAACCATCCTCGAGCCGCCGAGGTTGCGGAGGAGGGCCAGGCAATCTTGGATGATCCAGTGCTGCTGAAGAAGCTGGTGCGGAAAATCGATCTCACCATTGCACCATTGCTCGCTGCTGTATACTTCTTGCAATTCTTGGACAAGACTACTCTCTCATATACTGCGGTCATGGGAATAAGGAAGGATACCCATCTTGTGGGGCAGCAATACAGCGATCTTTCGATGCTGTTCTATATTGGTGTGTTCGCCCTTTGGCAGTTTGAGCATTGCAAGACAATGCTCAGATGCTGACATGGAAGGGCAGGCTTTCTTGTGGCCGAATTCCCTACCCAATATATTGCGCAGAAGATATCTAGGCTTGGAGTGTATTTGGGGGTCAACATCGTGATATGGGGTTTCATACTGGGCTGCCATGGTGCTTGCACGACATTTGCTGGACTGTCCATCGTCCGCACGCTGCTTGGAGTCTTCGAAAGCTGTGTTGCTCCTATCCTTGTCCTGATCATCGCTATGTGGTACAAGAAGGTAATTCAACCTCCACAATATGTAGAGGTATGCTCACTTTCCGTGTTTTGCAGATGGAACAGGGACGACGAGTATCCTGGTTTTACGTCTGCAATTCGTTGACTCAAATCTTCGGTGGTTTCGTCGCCTACGGCGTCAGCTTCGTACACAGCAGATTCGCGTCTTGGAGGATCTTCTACGTCGCCATTGGGGCATTGACTATGGTCATTGGGGTTTTGGTTGCCATATTCCTACCTGATTCGCCGGTCAAAGCAAAGAGATTTACAGATGCCGAGAAGGTGGCAGCTCTGTTGCGAGTCAAGGGAAACCAAAGTGGAACACAGAACTCTCGCATCAAGAGAGACCAAGTCTTCGAGACATTCAAGGATCCTCGCGTCTGGCTGATCTGTCTCGCCACACTGCTCAGTTCTATCCCAAACGGTGGCTTATCAAACTTCTCCAGCATACTGCTGACTACATTTGGTATGTAATGTACCCATTCCGGAATTATTCTACGTCTGGCTCTATTATGGAGACATCTCTCGGGAGATCTTAGCATGCTAGCCCTTCCCACGATGCACGACCCTGCCCTGAAGTGGCAATGCTAACATTGAATCATGTAGGATATACATCACAGCAGGCTCTCATCCTCGCCACCCCAAGTGGTGCCATTGGAGCCGTGTGCGTGCTGCTAATTGGGTACCTATCCGACAAGTGGCACGATCGGTCCTTAATCATGCTCGTCGCCGTTCTCCCTACAATCTTAGGAGCTGCCCTCCTCATAGGCCTCGACCCAAACGGACATCCCAAGAGCAAAGCCGGTCTCCTCGCCGGTTCCTTCCTCACCGGCACATTCGGAGCCGCCTTCATGCTCCTCCTCGCCTGGAACGCTTCCAACATCGCCGGCCATTCGAAAAAGGTGACGGCCAACGCCATGACCCTGATCGCTTTCTGCGTCGGCAACATCCTCGGCACGCAGACCTTCCAGGCCAAAGAAGCGCCTGGATACATCTCCGGCAAGATCAGCATCATCGCCACGCTTTCGGCGCTGTGCTTTGTGGTCGTGGTGATGAGGGTGTGGAATGACTGGTTGAATAGGAAGAATCAGAGAGCGTTGGCTATGATGAGCGAGGATGAAAAGGATGAGTTGAGGGAGAAGATGGCGTTTGCGGATCAGACGGATCGCTCCAATGTCTTTTTCGTGTACACGCATTGAAGGTATGGATGTTGTATTGAGTATGCGGAGTAAGAGCTGTCACGGTCTCTGTATTGCTATCGATCCGGTGCGTCTTTATGTAACAGTGCATGCATGCAGAATGTACAGCCCAGCCGTCACAAAAACCTCGGTAACCTAAATCGTCCACAGTCATACATCACATCCTCACTCCATCTACAAAACCAGCCGATCCTTCCGCTATCGCTACGATACCATGCTCCAGCCTAGAATAACACCTCTAACCTACCTTTATCAAGAATCCCCAGTATAAATACGTTCTAATCACAAAAGGATATATTTACATATCCTTCCCAGATGCCCCATGTAGCTCCTACTGCTGCTGCAGTAGTCCTGCTAATCTTTATTTGCAAATCGTTTTCCTTTTCGTTTTTGTTTTGGGGTTGAAGGCGTTGGGCTTTTCGCGGCGGTGGTGTTGATACTGATACTGGATTTGCATGATATCGCTGGATGCTCAGATCATACTTACTTACTATAATGTTGTACGATGGATGAATCACGATCATATCATAATCATATCGATGACCTTGAGTGTGTGAATTTGGCCAAGGCGCTAGTATGTACGATAATGTACCAGAAAAGGTAGGATATGTCTTGTCGTCTTCTGATTCTGTCTTGCTACTATGGGGGTTGCTAAGGAGTGGGAATAATAGGGGCACCTGTCTCCCTAGATACATGCTTCCAACGCTAGTCCAATCACCCCTCATCATGTACCTACGAATAGTCAACATTATGATGGGCAGATATCTAGTCCGGTGTTGATCTCAGCCCGTGGCCGCTCGGGCATCTGTATTGATCAGTTCATGATGTTAGTAGATGTATGGATGGTGGGATTTGGAATGTGAGTTGTTTTGTCTTTCCTCAGCCTGTGGGGAGGGAGGTAGCAAGCAGATGAAATAGCAGGAAGTTCCGTTTGATGAGTTTGATCATATTGATGGAATACGAATCAGGGTTCCGTGGAACACCCACTAATGAGATGACAGTTCCTTGTCGACGACGAATAGTCCAGCTTGGGTTCCTTCTATAACGATCCCGCTTGTACGGAGAAAAGCGGCACCGAAAACCCGTCAAGCTTTGTGCCACAAGTCTCTCTCTCCGACCACGCACACAGCCTCACGCTCCCACTACGATCTTTCAATTCCCTCCACCTACTCAAACTACCGCCGCCGGCGCCACCGAACTGACAGGCACCGACGAGCCCAGAGCCGTCGATGGCGCCGGCGCCTGTATCGAAACTCTCGGAATGTCATTGGCGGCCTTGGGCACGAGACAATACTGCGACTGTATACGCTGCGTGATGCGGTCTTGCTTGTCGACGAGGAATTCCTGGAGAGCGGATTGTAGCTCGTGCTTCTCGACGCAAGAACGGCAGCCCAGGGTGCCCATGGCGGTAACGCAGCCGTCGCAGATGGGATCGAGGAAGCTATGCATGTCGTGGATCAGCGCTGATGTAGGTCGTGGATGAGATGGCACTAACCCTCCGTCAAGACATGGGAGAAAGCATACGCCGCCCGCGAGCGCCCCACACGCTACCCACATCTTCCAGCCACAGCCTGTGAGTGAATTGATGCCTGGGTCGCCGATGAGGCTCATCTGGGCAGGATTGGAGCACTGTCTGTTCGTCAATGCCAGTCCCGCGCGCTCCTCCATCTGTCGTAGTGCAACATCGTTGGATGATTGGTCGACTGGACTGGCTACGGTAGAAGGGACGATGGTGGTAAGGAGGAGGGTCAACGAGGTCAACGATCCGAGGAGATGCATAATGTCGGTAGCCTTGACACAGTGAGAAGAAACTGACTGTGGTCGAAAGTCCAACAACTTCAAATATGTAGGAAGAGATGAACGAAGTCAGGTACAAGATCGAATCGAGACAGGATTCCGATGGAAGGACGCAAGATTTATAATATGGGAACGATTCATCCCGCGTTGGTCCTCATGCGGCTTTTCTGGCTTCACCCGAAAGCTTCATGTTCAACCGTAGTCTCTCACGCTGCGTAGATGCGAGCTTCACGGCTCGTAGATGCGTGCAAGCATTCCGTCCGGATGACATGCCGATGCCGATTCATTGGGTGTAGAAAGGTAGAGTGATATCGAGGTGTTGCGCTTGTGGTGCTGTATGCCGCTACGCGCTTATCCGCTGTGGTTTCAACCACTGAAACATTTATGTACGCGAACCCGATCCGTTCGAGCTGCGCCATATCCATAATATAGAGCACAACGATCTTATAGAGAGACCCTTGCCGCGACACATCCACGTGTCTATCGGCTGTCTTGCCTTGCGCACGAACAAGCTTTGTTGAGGATACTATTGAGGATCTTGACTCCATCTCCCATGCTTAGCGTTAATCTGAAATACAAAGACGCGTGAGGTTTTGCAATTCATACTTCTGGCTTACGTGTTCTGTCATCCCAGTGACATTGCTTGTGCCTAATTCATATATACACCCTTGAATGAAGCTGCCACGGCTTCGTTCGGACCATGTCCACCCTCTACGACACCCACGGATAGGTCGACGTCGATATAGAATACGACTTCAGAGGCGGTCGGTCTGTCTATGCTTCGCCGATGAGCTGATTTCTGGTATGATCATTATAATGAAGTTACCCCTCTTCCATGTAAATCGCGTCTTCGTCCAGTATTGAGGGGAATTTCCTCTTCACGCGTGGAACTCCTGGAGAGGGTCTCGTTCGGTCGATGAGAAGACCCACAGAGAAAGAGATCGGTGGTGTAATGCGGAGGTAGCGGTACTAAACCACATTTGTCCTTGGAAAAACAATCTTGCAAGATGGCCAAACCGGGTTGGAGAAGACTTGTGGCTGGATAAGAATCGCCCACTCCGGTTGAATCGACAATCTCTAGTAGACAAGCATGTGTACGGTTCGCATTGACACCGAATTCCGTCTTTGGTAAATGGACCACGTCTGTTCCAAGTTCGGAAGCAATGGGTGTCCAGTGGAGGATGTTCCCTGCGGGCTGGAACTGTTCCACGAAATCGTTCAGGAGGATGTCGCAAGTTTGACGTACTGTGGAGACATGGTGACGGTCGGGCGGGGTTACACACCTAGGGTGCGTACGTATCGGTGGAAGAGCTGCCAGGGTCGATGTAAACAGCATTAGAAGAATGATGAATGATGCCATTCTGAAGGCGGACCGTATCAAAGGGAAGAGAAAGCATCGACAGACGTGACTGTGTACTTCATCTCTTTTGTGTGTAACGATGCTGACCTGCATTGCGCTAATCGCCTGTTATTGGGCAATGCGCATGAACGTTGGCGACTGGCGTAGATCTATTCTTCGGCTGCAGCAGAATCTCCAACTAAGTTCAAAGCACGCAAGTTGAAATGCATTGCGTATGCGCCTCATCAACGAGGAGGATCAATAACCGTTAATTTTCCATGTTACTGGTTGGGCACCAACGTGATGGAAAGCTGAAGAACCCGAGATCTAGCTTTTGAACATTGTGTCTCAAGTTTAAAGAAGTAAGCTCTTACCAAGCTTCCTGAAACTGAGAGGAGGCCGCCAAAGCCAGCCGAATGCATGGACTGAAGAGTGTGTGTCCAGTCCAACGCACATTGATGGTGTCGACCTCGACCTCTCAAATTACCGAGAGCCTCACCGTTACCAGCACTCCTCAACGTCATTCCAGTCTCCGGACATAGTACCATCGAAAGGCTCGTTGGTCGCACCGCTACACTCACGATCGTATCTTTTTTCTGCACCTTCGTCCGCGAAAGCTTGATGAGCATACTCTGTCATGACGCTCTGACTGCTTAGAGTCAGAACATATCAAGAAATCATCATGATTCGTAGCTGCCACGTTTATGGCCATTATGATGAGATCGATAAGTTGATGCATGATTAATTAGGAAGGCAAGTCGTTCAACGCAGAGTTTTACATAATACCAAGCCGCTAATAGGACTTTGCGGCTTGCGCTGAGCTTGACGGGAGATCTACGACGCTACTTCCATAATGGGCTTAGAATCAGTTCCAAAGCGACCCACATTGGAAAACTTCTTGCACAGCATTCAGCCAACCACTTTGGTGTCTCCTCATCACGCCATCGAGTCCTCCATCGTGGAAGACACTACAGGTCCCATTGTAAAGGACCTGCACTGGAGTACAAGAAATAGTGGTTGGTTCGGATTCCTACCCATGACAGCCACAATCATCAAGTCTCTTTGCAAGACATGTGGCAACTCCATTAGAATAAGATACGACAGCTGTCACGTTTCTTTTGATATCCTAGGAACCCAATGGGAACTCATTTCTTAATCGTTGCTGCAGATCGCATCACAGACACCCGATTCCCCTCTCCCAATGATGGGGGACGACCTGTCTCGAAGATAAGGATGGCCAGCTCTTCCATCGTACCCTACACAATGGCACCCGAGACATGGCAGCTTGCGTCGCCAGTCACAAATATGAATTTACTGCATTCGGGTGTGACAACACGACGAGAACACAGCACGCACAGCGTTGTGAGCTCACATTAGCGTACCCACATGATCATCGAGGACGCATTTCGCGTTGTAACCATCACGATTGGCATGTCTTAGACATGGTGGTGACTCCAGCCATCATGATGTTTGGTCTCATCCCGATCTCCTTGGATTCTGCAGTGATTGTGGCCATCTATTACGTGCTAGCGCATTCACGTTGGTTTCGACGCTTCAATCATTGGTCGTGGGCTTGCTGTATCGATTCCTATAGGGACAATGATCGAATATGGACGGTCGTGGCAAGTCTGGCATCCGTCATTTCTTGGCAAAAACCATCAAATTTCAATATATCCTTCTAACGTCGTATTCTACGACAAAGATACATGTTTCGTAGCCTATTAGATCTTGGTACCCTTCGTCTTCGACGTTAATCCTGAACGGAATTGACAGAAAGCTCCTAATATGAACGGTAAACACGTTTTGGTGTTCAGAAACCCCGGGTGAACCTCGGCATTACTGACGGATGCCATGCCACGATATGGGATAGCTGGATGCTTGTGGAAGTCCTGTTACCTTGTCAAGTTGGGTCAGAGCCGCCAAAGGTAGAGGGGCTGTTATCATAGCTGAAAGGTTGGGCATCTCATGTCTTTGATAAGAGTCCTTGCACCGAATATCAACCCCTCGCTTGATCGGCGAATCTTACCCGTCACCCACCGACGTTCATTGATGTGTACCCACTCATGCACCATACTTACAACGTTACCGGAGACGGCCTTGGAGGGACGCGCCGATCGGATCCTTCACCTCGTTGTTGGAACGTTGGTAATACAACTTAGTGGGTATGATTCTGACGATTTGCTTCAGAGGTCTGCACGCAAGCTTCGTCGCTATGGCATGCCTAGCAAGTCACATAGCTGCACACACTGGAGGCACCCAGTCATCCACGCATTAATTCGACAACGCAGCACATCCTATTGAGGACTTGCGCTTTTACCCAAACCGATCACTCCTGCAAAGATCCCTACGCCATGTTGTGCGAGGGTAGAGGGGTTGAAGCAGCTTGAGATGCAACAACAGCTATCGCGCATTAGGGTGCAGGTAACACGACCTGAGGTCATACAACACAGTATTCATCACTTTTGGAGAGATGTTGAAAATCCCATGATCAACATCATTGGGCGAGACGCAAGCTCGTTGAGGGGAAGAAGCCAAGGCCACCTTCTGGCGCAAAAGGAGGGATTGGCTCAACAAGCTCTCTCTATAATGCGGTAACAAGGTAGCATGCCGACTCCGCAACGCGACTCCTTGCACTGCCTGTTTCGTCGGGAGACAATATATACAGGTGGCGTACTTCTGGGGCAAGGTACCGGGTTGATTCGAAAAGGCTACTGCAGTCCGATGTACACCGTCGTTTATCAGCTTGTACGGAGCCTTCAGATAGGTTTCGCCGGCAGAAGGCGTTGACAGGCGAAGCGATGGCGCACTTGCGCATATGCGTTGACCCCTCACGTCCTTTGTTGACTAATGGGCCAGCATGAGGGCGAGCAAGATCACAACATACAGGACACGACCTGTCCCCTGAACGTGTTGCTTTTTGCTTTTGGCTTTTGGCCTTGTTGGAAGGATCCAGATCTTTAGGAATTACGAAGTACGATATTACGAGACGACGGCTTACAACATACTCTTCGTCAGCACACGACACCAGAATGATAGTACGTTGCTGTTCCGTAATTGGAGGGAAACATTCGCCTAACGGACGCTTAGCTCCATCGTTGCGAGCAATGAGAAGCTGGCTTGGCACTCCCCGCCCTCGGCCGAACCCCTGAGCTGAAACGGTGCAAGGGTCTCCTATTACTATCACTCGTAGTACTTTTACTACTATGTACTACGAGGGTGTTAGTCAGGGGCACGCATATCCGTTCCTGCAGTCACCCGCACAAGTCATCTCTCTGGATTGGCCCCCGCCCGCCTGTACCTTGTCGCACATCTTCAGACCCAGGTCAGTGTCATGCGCGACCGTTGGACGTCTTTGTTATGATTGGTCGATCACTCTCTCGAACCACTCAGCCTTCTGGAGGTCAGCGCTGAATGACATAAGCTCATTAAACCCAAAGTACGGTGAGCATGGATGCGTGCAGGCGAGAGAGGGAGATGCGCAGGGAGGGATCCAATGAGAGATGCTAATTGTGCTGCTAAGGCCAGACGATACGAGGCAAAGAGAGGATTCACCGAATTACTGCTAGGATACGGTCTTACGGAGAAGGCCTGAGTGGCTGACTAAGACCCGTGTCACTTTTCTCCTGATGGCCATCCATGTATTAATGCCCTCCTTCCCCTTCGATTCCAATACTTCTTATCATCTCTCGTCTTTCATCTACATACAGTCACTCGTTAAGCACTGTTTCTGCACCTGTCCACCCTCTTTTTAGATTTATCAATCTTTTAATACTCACTCTCAGCTTTACCTTTTACCAGTTCAAAAAATCAACAATCACAATGAAGTCCGCAATCTTCGCCGCCGCCGCCCTCGTTGGCTCCGTCGCAGCATGGGACAACAGCTCTGCTCCTGCCCCGACGGCCGCCTCCTCCACCTTCCTCACAACTGAGGTTGTCACAGCCTACACCACCTACTGCCCATTCGCAACCTCCATCATCCAAGGCAACCAGACATACACCGCAACATCGGTGAGCCCCCCTAAAATTCAGACACGCAAAGAAATCATCCAGCTAACAAAACCCAGGCAACCACCCTGACAATCACCAACTGCCCCTGCACCGTAACCCGCCAAACAACCGGCATCCCCCCAGCCACGACCCCCTTCACAACCACAACGACAGAAGTAGTAACAAGCTACACGACCTTCTGCCCCGCCCCCACCACCGTCGTCCAAAACAACGTAACCTACACCGCCACCAGCTCCCAAACCCTCACCATCACCGCCTGCCCCTGCACCCTGACCAAAACCGCAACCTTCACCCCCGGCGTCCCCGTCACCACCACCAGCACCATCTTCAGCCAATCCACCATCCAATCCTACACCACCGTCGTCGGTCCCTCCAGCACCACCCTCACCATCCCGGGTCCCACCAGCACGGCCACCTACACCGCCACCCCGAGCCAGACCGTCACCGTCACCAACGGGCCTTTCACGACCCAGGTCCCCATCTCCACCACCACCAGCGTCTTCACACCCGTGGCTCCTGCGCCCACGGCCGCCGGAACATCCAAGCCTGCCGCTGCCACCACTGTCGCCCCTGCCGGCTCGGTCGCATCGACGGGTGTCGCACCCAAGCCTACCAGCACAAGCAACGTGCCCTTCACAGGTGGAGCGGCCAAGATCGGTGGCGGTTTCGTTGCCGGGCTTTTCGGTCTGGCCGCGTATTTGCTGTAAATTTGCTGTCAATGACATTTGAGAAAAAAAGAGGCTTGGGTCCGCAGACAAAGCTTGATCAAGGATGGTTTTTGCACATGGAAATTTTGCGTGGTTTGCGATGATACTGTTCATGAAACGGGGCCCGGTCGGTAATGTCTGGATAGAGTACAACCTTCATTGACATTGATTGCAAAATATAATATTCTACAAATATACCTTTCGAAACCAATTTTACTTCTTTCATAACCTAACCTACTTGGCGCGTCATCAATTATCCTTGATTAAGATACCACACTTCCTCTATAATCACCAGACTGTCACGACCACTGGTAACCATTTTCGGAGATACATTTCATTTTTTCTCTCGCTATTTTACTTGGCATAGTACGCGACTCCTACTCTCTACTAATATACCTTTCGAAACCAATTTTACTTCTTTCTAACCTACTTGGTGCTTCATCAATCCTCCTTACTTGATTCCAAATTCTTTCTCTATAATCACCAGACTGTTACGGAAGACCGGCGATGGTTTTCGGAGATGCATTTCATTCATTCTAGAGCTACTTATAGTAGTACGCGACTCCTACTCTCTACTAATATATTATTCGAGACCATTTTACTTCTTTTATAACCCATTTGGTCCTTCATCAATGAATGGTCCTTAAGAGCACACTTTCTCTTTGATACTTCATATGAATGGTCCTCGATATTACTATGAATCCATGATCTTAACCCTTCAACCCCCAAAAAACAAAAAACAAGAAAAACAAATCCATATCCCATCGATATCCATGAACACACAAACGCCATCTCCACAATCTTCACCAACCCCAATACATACCTCGAATCCCCCCCCATCCCCACCCTTTCCTTCCACTCTCAACCGTTCCAGATCCC
>JAABUX010004811.1_pt1 | contig 16883 bp, 12 predicted proteins | sample 5561851 | NCBI WGS metagenome assembly JAABUX01 (sample SAMN10711883, study PRJNA513361) | rock metagenome | isolation source: Antarctica rocks | place: Antarctica: Victoria Land, Richard Nunatak red sandstone | collected 2016-01-03 | reverse complement strand
ATGCGCAGACGCAGTTGCTGAATTAATGAGACTAACTCGCAATAAGTGGAAGTATTATCAACGAGGTCTGAGGGCCAAGGAGCTTATCCTGTCTGCATTACAGACCTCCTTGTAACCCCTTCAGGTTTCTATGAAACATTAAAGATATTTGTTGGAGAATATCTTGGCAGAGAACCAAAAATTTGGGTGGATAAACAGCTCGAAGGTAGCGATTATTTTGGTGATGAAATAGTTGATCAACTGAAAAAAGCCAAGATTTTAGTCTCTGTCTTCTCTCCACGCTATGTAGAGTCGGAGTGGTGCAGAAAGGAATTACATGAATTTTGTGATTATGCTGAAGAAAATGGATGTTTTTGTATCGGCAATAAAGCCCGAGTTTGCAAGGTTATAAAATACCCTGTTAGATTAGAGGAACAACCAGAAAACCTGCAAGGTTTATTAGGTTATGAATTTTTCAAATCTGACCGAGTATCTGAAAAAATAAGTGAATTTAGGCCAGAATTTGGAGAGGAATCTTTAATAAATTTTCGTCTTAAAACATCTGATGTTGCTAAGGAAGTTATTAACATTATACAAACAAAATGTAATGGTGTCAAAACTTCTGTAGAGGAGGTTGTCGAAACCATAGGAGAGGAGCATACCGAACCAAAATTAACAAGCGTTTACCTGGCGGAAACCACTTTCGACCTCCAGGTAGAGCGTGATAAAATTAGGCGGGAGTTGGAAGCTCACGGTTACACGGTTCTTCCAAATCAACCGTTGCCTTTGAACATTCCTGATTTTGAAAACAAGGTTCGAGAGCATTTAAAAAGCTGTACGCTCTCAATCCATTTAATTGGTCACAGGTACGGCGTAGTTCCAGAAGGGGCAGAGCGTTCAGTAGTTGAGTTACAGAATAAACTTGCTGCAGAACGCAGCGAAAAGGAGCCTGCATTTTCACGCTTGCTGTGGATGCCTAAAAAATTGCCAATGCCAGAGCAACGTCAGCAAGACTTTATTAAGTCTCTTCAAGACGATGCCGAACTTGTGCAAAGTTCCCTTGAAGAAATGAAGACTATCATTTTAGATAAGCTTAAATGCCATCAGCATTTGAAGGAACCACTTACAGATAAAGTCCAGCTCTACTTAATTTGCGATCAGCAAGATCTTGAAGCAATTGACCCTTTATATTCTTATTTAGAAACACAAAAATTTGATGTCATCCTACCCCCCTTTGAGTAACCGTTCACGGGGGGGTACATCATGCGCATAAACGTCAAAGCCTTGCTAAGCAAAAGCTTTGGGTTTTATGCGCATCAAAATATCGTACCTAAAATGTCTAAAAGACAATTTGCAGACCAGTATAGCACTTTTGACTACTCACAATTATCCGGTATAAATCCAATCTAGACTGGTTTTCGTACTGATTACGTGTGATTTCATATTGGACGTTTTTTTGATCCCCCCCTGAACGGTTACCCCTTTGAAGGAGATGAGGCCCAGTTTCGGCAGGGTCATCAGGATAAATTGAAGTTGTGTGATGCTGCGCTCATATACTGGGGTAATATTAAGGAGCCGTGGGTTCAAACGAAGCTGAGGGAATTACAAAAAATTGCTGGTTACGGTCGAGCAAAACCGATGCTGGCCCAGGCAATTTATGTGGATAGGCCTCAGACAAGCCAAAAGCAGCGGTTCCAGACTCAGCAAGCTTTGCTGATCAATAAGGCTGAGGCATTATTAGAAGATTCCCTAAAACCATTCCTCGATCAAATTACCCGGAACTAGAGCCGTCCTGATGATAGGAACAAAAATAAATCTCAACCCTTTTCCAGGATTGCGGCCTTTTAAAGCCGACGAAGATTACCTATTTTTCGGACGGGAAGGCCAAACTGATGATTTACTCCGGCGGCTTTCGCGCCACCGTTTCTTGGCAGTGGTCGGCACCTCTGGGAGCGGCAAGTCTTCACTGGTTCGGGCTGGGCTGCTACCCTCGCTCTACAGTGGTTATATGACGAAAGCTGGCTCAAGCTGGCGGGTGGCTTTGTTGCGTCCCGAGAGTGACCCGATTGGCAACTTGGCGCGGGCTATAAATCAGCCAGATGTTTTGGGATCAAAAGCAGAAGATGCCGCTAGCCGGGGGCGCATCATTACTGAAACGACGCTGAGGCGTGGAGCGCTGGGACTGGTGGAAGTGGTCCAGCAAGCCAAGATGCCCTCTGATGAGAACCTGCTGATTGTCGTCGACCAGTTTGAAGAGCTGTTTCGATTCAAACAGAGCAACCTCAGGGAAAACTCTGGGGATGAAGCCGCAGCTTTTGTCAAACTGCTGCTAGAAGCAACGCGACAGGAGCAGATTCCGGTCTATGTGGTGCTGATAATACGTTCCGAATATCTAGGAGAATGTGCCCAGTTCTGGGATCTAACTGAAGCCCTCAACGACAGCCAGTACTTGATTCCACGCCTGACCCGTGACCAGTATCAAGCAGCGATCGCAGGTCCAGTAGCCGTTGGCGGAGCCAAAATCACACCACGACTGGTGAATCGGCTGCTCAATGATGTAGCCGATAACCCTGATCAGTTGCCCATTCTACAGCATGCACTGATGCGCACCTGGGACTACTGGATGGACAACTACAAGGATGGAGAACCAATTGATCTGCACCACTACGAGGCCATCGGTAGCATGGCCAAGGCATTGTCAAAGCATGCGGACGAAATCTATCACAACCTGCCTAGTGCCCGTAGCCAGAAGATTGCCGAAAACCTGTTCAAAACTCTGACAGATAAAGACCGATATAATCGTGGGACTCGGCGTCCCACCAAGCTTGAAGAAGTCTGTGCAGTCGCGGCAGCTTCGGCAGAAGAGGTGAGCGCTGTTGTCGAGCAATTCTGTGGTCCAAGCCGGTCATTCTTAATGCCATCTATTGGTGTAGAGCTGGAGCCGAATTCAGTACTCGATATTTCCCACGAAAGCTTGATACGCTTCTGGGAGCGTTTGAAAGACTGGGTGGATGAAGAAGCGCAGTCGGCTCGAATTTATCGCCGTCTGGCAGAAAGCTCGGAACTTCATCAGGAGGGTAAAGCCCGACTATTGGACGAGCCAGAATTGACAATTGCTGTGAACTGGCGCGAAGACAATAAACCGAATCAAGCCTGGGCACAGCGTTATGCTTCCAACTTTGAGCAAGCAATGCAGTTTTTGGCAGCAAGCACAGTAGCGCACGATGCTGAGATAGCTCAGAAGGAGCGACATCAACAGGAGGAAATTAGGCGTCAACAGGAGGAAATTCAGCGCCAGAAGAGGGCTCGCAGGAAGTTAAAGTTTGCTTTGATTGCTGCGATCGCTTGTTTGTTTGTGGCAATTTGCTTGGGGCTAGTAGCTTTCGCTGGTCGAGGCCAGTGCTGATAATAAGGAGGGCGGCGCTGATGGTAGGAACCCGAACACACTTCAATCCCTTCCCAGGATTGCGGCCTTTTGAAGCGGAGGAAGATTACCTATTTTTTGGGCGGGAAGGTCAAACTGATGAGTTACTCCGGCGGCTTTCGCGCCACCGTTTCTTGGCAGTGGTCGGCACTTCCGGGAGCGGCAAGTCTTCACTGGTTCGGGCTGGGCTGCTACCCTCGCTCTACAGTGGTTATATGACGAAAGCTAGCTCAAGCTGGCGGGTGGCTCTTTTGCGTCCCGACAGTGACCCGATTGGCAACCTAGCGCGGGCGTTAAACCACCCTGATGTCTTGGGCTCAAAACCAGAGGATGGGATTATCCGCAGCATCATTTTTACCGAAACGACCTTGAGACGTAGTGCTCTGGGACTGGTGGAATTCGTTCAGCAAGCCAAGATGCCCTTGGATGAAAACCTGCTGATTGTCGTCGATCAGTTTGAAGAGCTGTTTCGATTCAAACAGAGCAACCCCAGGAATAATGCTGCGGATGAAGCTGCAGCTTTTGTCAAACTGCTGCTGGAAGCAACCCGGCAGGAGCAGGTTTCAATCTATGTGTTGCTGACAATGCGTTCCGAATATTTGGGAGAATCTGCCCAGTTCCGGGATCTGCCGGAAGCGATCAACGACAGCCAGTACCTGATCCCGCGCCTGACCCGTGACCAGCGTCGAGCAGCGATCGCGGGTCCGGTAGCCGTTGGCGGAGCAAAAATCACACCGCGCCTGGTTAATCGGCTGCTCAATGATGTAGGCGATGACCCAGACCAGTTACCCATTCTACAGCATGCACTGATGCGCACCTGGGACAACCACAAGGATGGAGAACCAATTGACCTCCATCACTACGAGGCGATTGGTGGCATGACCAATGCCTTGTCAAAACATGGGGACGAAATCTATAACAAACTGTCTGCTCGCCATAAGGAGATTGCCAAAAAACTCTTCAAATGTCTGACCGATAAAGGCCCATATGGTCGTGGCATTAGGCGTCCTTCCAGTCTCAAAGAAGTCTGTGACATTGCCTGTTCAGAGGAAGAAGACGCGATCGCTGTTGTTGAGCAATTCCGTGGCCCGAGCCGGTCATTTTTAATGCCGCCTGATGATGAAAAACTTGATGCGAAGACAGTGCTTGATATTTCGCATGAAAGCTTGATGCGTGTCTGGCAGCAATTGAAAGCCTGGGTGGATGAAGAAGTGCGGTCGGCTCGGATTTATCGTCGCCTGGCGGAAACCTCGGGACTCTACCAGGAAGGTAAAGCCAGACTATTCGACGAGCCAGAACTGACAATTGCCTTGAACTGGCGCGAACAAAATAAGCCCAATGAAGCCTGGGCACAGCGTTATGCTCCCAACTTTGAGCAGGCGATGAATTTTTTGGAGCAAAGCAGAGCAGCGCGCGAGGCTAAAATAGCTGAGCAAGAGCGGGTACGACACCAAGAAGAGGAATTCAGGCGTCAACAGCACGAAATTGAACTCCAGAAGAGGGCTCGTAGAAACATAACGTATGCTTTAATTGTTGCGAGCACTTGTTTGTTTGTTGCAATTGGGTTGGGGCTGGTAGCTTTATTTCAGTATACGAAAGCCGAAAAAAGTAACATCAAGGCCCTCAGTGCAACCTCAGAAGTATTGTCTGCCTCAAATCAAGAGTTTGATGCGCTGATAGAAGGCTTAAAGGCAGGTAGACAACTACAATGGACAGGCTGGGAAACTGATGCCGATACTAAGAAACAGGTTGTGAGTGCATTGCAGCAAGCAGTTTACTGGGTGAGAGAGCGCAACAGGTTGGAGCGTCATCAAGCTCCGGTCTATCAGGTGAGTTTTAGCCCGGACGGTCAAATCCTGGCCTCAGCCAGTGCGGACTACACAGTGAAACTCTGGAAGCGTGACGGCACCTTGCTCAACACCCTCACAGGGCATCGCGCTCCGGTCTATCAGGTGAGTTTTAGCCCGGACGGTCAAATCCTGGCCTCAGCTAGTGCGGACTACACAGTGAAACTCTGGAAGCGTGACAGCACCTTGCTCAACACCCTCACAGGGCATCGCGCTCCGGTCTATCGGGTGAGTTTTAGCCCGGACGGTCAAATCCTGGCCTCAGCCAGTGCGGACTACACAGTGAAAATCTGGAAGCGTGACGGCACCTTGCTCAACACCCTCACAGGGCATCGCGCTCCGGTCTATCGGGTGAGTTTTAGCCCGGACGGTCAAATCCTGGCCTCAGCCAGTGCGGACCACACAGTGAAAATCTGGAAGCGTGACGGCACCTTGCTCAACACCCTCACAGGGCATAGCGCTCCGGTCTATCAGGTGAGCTTTAGCCCGGACGGCCAAATCCTGGCCTCAGCCAGTGCGGACCACACAGTGAAAATCTGGAAGCGTGACGGCACCTTGATCAAGACCCTCACAGGGCATGGCGATTGGGTTTGGGATGTGATGTTCAGTCGGAACGGCCAAATGCTGGCTTCAGCCAGTCGAGACCACACTGTGAAACTCTGGAAGTCTGATGGCACCTTCCTCAATACCTTAACAGGGCATAGAAACGATGTATATCGCGTCAGTTTCAGCCCGGACGGCCAAATGGTTGCCTCAGCTAGTGCTGACAAAAATGTGAAACTCTGGGGACTGGACGGTACTTTACTCACCACCCTCACAGGGCATAACGATGAGGTGATTGGCATGAGTTTCAGCCCGGACGGTCAAACACTTGCCTCAGCTAGTTATGACAAGACCATAAAACTCTGGCGACTTCGTAGCACATTACTCACCATCCTCCAAGGGCATAAGGATGGGGTTTCCGGCGTGAGTTTTAGCCCGGATGGTCAGACAGTTGCCACTGCCAGTTATGACAACACAGTCAAACTCTGGAAGCGTGACGGCACTTTGCTCAATACTCTCATAGGGCATAGCGCTCCGGTTTCAAGTGTGAGTTTTAGCCCAGATGGTCAGCAGCTTGCCTCGGGCAGTTATGACAACACAGTGAAACTCTGGAAGCGTGACGGCACTTTGGTCAAGACCCTCACAGGGCATAGCGCTCCGGTCTTGAGCGTGAGTTTTAGTCCGGACGGCCAAACGCTTGCCTCCGCCAGTTATGACCACACAGTGAAACTCTGGAAGTCTGATGGCACTTTGCTCAAGACCCTCACAGGGCATAGCGCTCCGGTCTTGAGCGTGAGTTTTAGTCCGGACGGCCAAACGCTTGCCTCCGCCAGTTATGACCACACAGTGAAACTCTGGAAGCTTGATGGCACCTTGCTCAAGACCCTGAGAGGGCATAGCAATAAAGTTTTGGCTGTGAGTTTCAGTCCAGACGGTCAGACACTTGCTTCGGCCAGTATGGACAAAACCGTGAAAATATGGAAGACTAACGGAAGTTTACTCCCTACCCTCAAAGGGCATGATGGTTTGGTCACAAGCGTGAGTTTCAGCCCGGACGGTCGGACACTTGCTTCGGCCAGTATGGACAAAACCGTGAAAATATGGAAGACTGACGGCACTTTGGTCATAACTCTTAAAGGGCACCGCGACGGGGTCTTGGCTGTGAGTTTCTCACCCAATGGTCAGACGCTTGCCTCGACTAGTCGAGACAAAAGAGTGATTCTATGGAATTTACCAAGTAACCTAGATAATCAGCCATTAAATTATTTATTAGCGCGTGGTTGCGATTGGGTACATGACTATCTGAAAACAAACCCCAATGTTGCTCAAGAAGACCGTCAGCTATGCGAGGGCAAGTAGATTAACAGAGCTTAAAAATAAAGCATAACCTGAACAACGTGGCACATGGACTGGTACTTTACCTTTTGTTGTCGGTGTCACTTCTGTGGACAGCTTTGAGGATCATTAGGGTTGCAGTTGTCAGATAGCGCTGTAGTCATGCTTGCATGAGCACTCTTAGCAGGAGTGAAACCAGGTACATCTATCAGAATCAAGACAGAGAGTAAGCCAAAAGTTAATAAAAAACGGTAAATCATATGAAACTCCAGGTAATCGAAATCTGTATAGCGTCGTAGCAATAAATCACCACGTAGAAATCAAATGATGTAGTCATAATTCCTATTATATAGTAACTAACTTGTTTTACCCACAGATCGATAACTCATGTAGATCCTGAGCGAAACCCCAAGCACAGCCCCTATTCCTAAGCCATGAAGCGTTGGTGAGCAAAAATTTTGGAGCATTCTCCCCAGATTCACTCGAACCATTTCTCACCCAAATCGCTCAGGTGCAAGGAGGGCAGCGCTAATGGTAGGAACCCGAACACGTCTCAATCCGTTCCCAGGCTTGCGGCCTTTTGCATTCGAGGAAGACTCTCTGTTTTTTGGGCGTGAAGGCCAAACTGATGAGTTACTTCGGAGACTGCAGCGCACCCATTTCCTTGCAGTGGTCGGTACGTCCGCGAGCGGCAAGGTAACCGTTCAGGGGGGGATCAAAAAAACGTCCAATATGAAATCACACGTAATCAGTACGAAAACCAGTCTAGATTGGATTTATACCGGATAATTGTGAGTAGTCAAAAGTGCTATACTGGTCTGCAAATTGTCTTTTAGACATTTTAGGTACGATATTTTGATGCGCATAAAACCCAAAGCTTTTGCTTAGCAAGGCTTTGACGTTTATGCGCATGATGTACCCCCCCGTGAACGGTTACGCGGCAAGTCCTCATTCGTCATCTGATGTGATGCTGGCGGTTGTGTTACCGTTGGCGTCCAACCATAGTCCCTTTTCGTAGAATTCAGACTATCGCTTGTAGGGATGGGTGTTTGTGAATCCTGTGCAAATATATTTGCAACCTAAGCCGGAAAACTTTTACTTTAGTCAGTAGTTATTCAGTGTACTCCTGTGAAAGTAAGATGCATCCTTTGCAAATAAGCATGAGGAAACCGGAACTCTTAGGCTGCAACAGACGCAAACCTTTTTACCAGAATTAATCATTGGAGGCAGTAATGAGCGACAATCTGTCCGATACCAATAACCAATTCACTGATTCAAGACCACTCCTATTTATCAGTCACCGTCACGCTGATAAAAAAATTGCAGATGTTCTTAGTTCATTTGTAAGCAATCGCAGCGCCGGTAGTGTCGAAGTTCATCAGTCATCATCCTCCACTGCTGAAGCGCCCCAGCTTGGCGAAAACTTACGTCAGCAGTTGATGAAATACCTATACAAAGCAGGCGTCGTCGTTATGTTGTATACGACACCTGACCATGACTGGTCTTACTGTATGTGGGAATGTGGGGTGGCTCTGCATCCTGAAAGTCCCGCCACGAGAGTTCTCCTATTTGAATGTGCAGTTCGCTCCCCCGGACCGTTTATAGACCAGGTCAGAGTAGATGCTCGAAATCTAGTAGATATCCAAAAATTCACCAACTTTTTCCTCACCCAAAAAGACTTCTTTCCAGGAGCTGAAAAACCAGTTACTTACTTTCATGAAAATGAACCTGAGGTAATCAGAGCTGCCCAACAGCTATATGACGAACTGAATAAGGTATTACCGCCTGTGGACGAGAACCCGGTTGAAGAGTGGCCGGCGTGGCCATTCCTGCAGCTCGAACTTAGCTTGGAAAAAGTGCAGCTTATTTTGCACACAAAACCGGAGGAACGTCTTCAGCTTGCAACCAATGTCATTCAGCAGGAATGTTTAATCAGCGAAGCTGACAAAGTAGCTCAACAACTATTCGGCATACTTGAATTTTCAGAAGGCATGAGGTTTCAAGAGCTGATAAATATATGGAAAAATAACAGTTCCTCTAGTCAGTCGAAGTGGATTGAGTCATTATGTTTTCAGATAATGAAAGGGGCAATCTGGCAGTTTCCAAAATTAAAATGGGAGCTGATGACAGGTGTTGATAACGAAACTTGGTACGCTCCTGTGTTGAATCGTGTCCGCAAAATACCTAGCCGAAGTTGTATGCAATTTGACATCTACTTTTACAAATTTGATGTCGAAGCTGATGGGAAATCTGTCAAAGTCAGTATTCCAGGCCAATAACTACTAAGGTTAGAGGGTTGGTTGAAGCAACTGAAGTTTAAACTAATGCTAAATAGGCGAACGCTTTCGCTGGGTTGATTGGTCAATTAGTCTAAACTCCAGTTTATTTGAAGCTAAGCATCGGGTACCTGCCGCAGTTCGTAAGCAAGGCGGGCAAGATTGATCTCAAACTCATCCACATCAGTCATGTCCAGCATGAGGCGGGCGCGTATGCCCAAACGGGGTTTGCAGGGTTGGTACAGAACTGCCAGTAAACGGCGCTGGCTCTGCTCCAATCCTAAATGTTCCGCCAGGACATTCTCTAGCTCTGTGAAGTTGCTATTGAGATAAACAGGGGAAAGCACTGCCAAGGTGTAACGGCTCTGCTCCACTGCCCGCTCCATCTCCTTCACTAGGGGCGCACCCAAACGAAAATCGCGGTAGTCAATGCAGGCACGCAAACCCTGCGCTTCCAACTGGGGCCGCAGCGTCTTGCGTACCCAGGTTTTGTCCGGTTCCTGATGGCGGTAGCTGATAAAGATATCGTAGGAGAATTCATCAGCAGGAGGTGGTGCTGGGGTAGGCGCTTTGCCTCCCAAGTAGAGGGCAACAGGGAAATTCTCTTCGAGTTCTGCTTTGAAGAGAGGGTGCTGCTTAGGCTCGTCCACCGTCACCTTAGGCTGCACGTAGTAGAACAAGTCAAAAATACGGATCACACCCCCAGCGCCAGGAGCGCCACCCCGCAAACCCCCTAATAAGTGATGGGTGAAGAGACTATTTTCAGCACCTGGCAGAATCCACGACAACTCAGTGCTGCGCGACGAAGCCAATATCACCCTTCCTCGTCCGGCTTGTAGGGTTTCATAGTAGCTTTCGAGCAAGCCTGTTTTGAAACCTGATGCCTTCCCATCTTGGGTTTGACCAATGCTGCCAGTGTGGCAGCAGTCAAATATAACCACAATCTGGCGAGCCGGAATCAGCCGAAGTGCCTCTGTGAATTCAGCACCAGAGATCGCAGTTTGGGCTAAGGAAACCTCAGAGGTGTAATCTACATCTACCGGCAACAGGTACTCGCCTGCATGGGCTCCAGACTCAATCCGACCACCATGACTGGAAATGTAAACCAAGACTGTAGAATTCAAATTGCTGCGGTTCGCTAAGTCAGCCAATGCCTGACGTAGCACCGCCTGCGTTGCCTGGTTATCCTTCAAGAGTTGCACATTCTCTGAGCGGTAGCCACAGTGTTGGGGGTCAATTAGCAAGTCATGGAAGTCCTGAGCATCCTTGAGCGCAGTCGGCAGCAACTTGTTAATGTGTTGATAATTTGCAATGCCGATTACCAGGGCATGTGCATTTTCCATCGTAGGCATCAGAGCCGCTCCTTTTATCTTGGAGGACGGGGAATCCAGCCGGGTTTTGTTAAACAACGACGAGGATCTTGGAAAAAACAAGGACTAGGCATAGGCCAGATTTGCGCTGTAGGCATAAAGATATCCTGAGAAGAGTTAATTTTTTTCTGATTGCCTTTATCCGGGGAAAACTTTTGTAAACTGATTCTACGAGACATATTATTTTGCCCAACTCCGCTTAGGTTTACTATTAGTAAATTATGGCTGAAACCTTTACCATATTCGGCTCTAGCAAATTGATTTTTACTGCCTTTAATCTCATAGTCTAGCAGTTGTATAGTGCCTAGATTACAATCAAATTTAGGAGCACAATTCCCAGATTGAAATACTTTAATAATTAATGTCTTCGCTTTATTTAAGCTAATCGCAAAGCGAGTAATTCCCTGGGTATTCGGATTGGTGTTAACCCAATTACCAACAAAATCTTGAGGTACTGCCAAAGCAGATTCAACCAGACTTACAGCAAATATTACACTAGAAGCAGCAAGAGTTACTATCTGTATAAACATAAATTTTATTCTCTCAATTATATAAAAATGACTTAATAATTACCGGCTATAACGGGGAAGGTTTAATCTCATCGCAAATATGTTTATCTTCTGGAGATACATTTTTAGTTGTTTCCAAGTAGTCATGCAGAGATTGACAGCTTTCTCCTAATAAGTTATCTAACTGAGGGGGATTACCAGTATTCAAATTAAATTTCCATAGCCTTACAGTTTTATCGTCACTAGTAGAGGCAATGAGCTGACTGTTATCTTTTTTGGTTTTCGGGCTGAAACTTACCTGATTGGTTGCTTGACTATGACCCCTGAAAGTTGCTAGCATTGTGCCATCTAATTTCCAGAGCTTCACAGTGTTGTCGTTACTGGCAGAGGCAATCATTTCACCGTCAGCACTAAATGCTATGTCATAGATTCGGCTTCCGTGAGCGGCAATTGTTTTTTTCAAGTTGCCCTCTTTAACACCCCATAGTTTTATACTGCCGTCATAACTACCAGAGGCGAGGGTTTTACCATCAGGGCTAAACTTCACAGAACTAACGATTTTCTGGTAGGGATTATCAACTTTTTGCTGCTGCTCAGGATTTTTTAGAATCTTTATAAGCTTACCATTGAGGTTCCAAATTTTAACTTGACCGTCAAAGTAGCCAGTAGAAGCAATGGTTTTACCATCTGGACTAAAATCTATACCATAAATTACACCACCCTGATCCTTGATTACATCTATATCTTTGATGGTTTGGAGCAGTTTGCCATTAGTTGTATCCCATAGTCTTATGGTTCCATCATAACCAGAAGACGCGATAGTTTTACCATCTGGACTAAACCTGACATCAAAGACTATATTTTCATTGCCTCTAAGAGTTTTCAGGAGTTTTCCCTCTACACTCCAAAGCTTGACAGTTTTGTCATTACTAGCAGAGGCGAGCCTTGTGCCATCAGGGCTAAAGTCTACGCCCCAGACTTGATCTGTGTCTGCAAGAGTTCTCAGTAACTTGCCACTGATGCTCCAAAGGTTGATAGTTTTATCTGCACTCCCGGAGGCGATAGTTTGGCCATCAGGGCTAAAACTAACTCCTACAACTGGATTATTATGGCCTTCTAAGCGATTGCGCTCATGCACTTGCTCGAGCACATCGTTAAGTTGATTTAGAGCATCAGTGTTTGAGCCGCCTATTTCTTTCAACTGCTTTAGTGCTCTCACAGTTGCTATCAACGCTTCAAGCTGATTATTTGTTTCAAGAAGTCGTTGAGGTTCCGAAATCAAGGCATTAATGGCGGTTTTTTTACTATGTTCTGCCTGTATTCCAAATCCTACCGCAAAGGCTGCAAGGACTGTCAACAAACATCCTGCCCCAATCACAATCCGGGTTCGTTGTTTTTGGACTTTAGCTCTAGCTTCTGCTTCTTGTTGACGAGATTCAGCAAGTTCCCGCAATTGGCGTTCTTGCTCTAGCTCTCGCCGTCTAGCCTCTTCTTCTCGCGATTTGGCTGACTGAATCGCCCGCCCACTAGCTTCTACTAATGCAGGCAGCACCTCATCGTAGCCTAGAGCCGCAGCATCGGGGCTGTTGAGCCACCCCTGTGCTTCAGCCAGTTCCACCTCGTCGAGCAAACCACCACCTTCTTTACCTAGCCGTACCCACTCAGTAGCTTGAGCCGCCAGTCGCCTACGGATCTGTTCCGCCTCCCGTCGCTCGCTTATCCATTGCTGCAACTTTGGCCAACCGCTAATCAGGGCTTCATGAGCAATGTCTACCTTGATATTGGAGCCTTCCTCGCCGCTAAGAGTTAGCAAACGGCTATCTGCCAGATGGCTTAATGTGCGGTTAAATAGGCTTTTGTTGTCATCAGCAGCACTTAAGGCATCAATTGACTGCTGGCGACGAGTATCAGCGCGTCCTTCGCCAAACTGCACCAAACGGAGAAAAATCCGGCGGGCGATCGCCTGTTGTTGTTCACTCAAGACTGCCAGAGCCGCATCAGCCCTACGGGCGATCGCCACTTGCAATCCCGTGAGCTTTTTACTCTCCAAAGCTCCGTAAGCTTTACGGGGAAGCACTAAAGCTTCGTAGGCTCTCATGGGCAAGAAACGCCGTTCCACCTGCTCCCACAACAGCACCAGCGTCTCTTGAATCAGGGGTAGAACTCCCGGCTCTCCAGCTGCATCTGTGACTAAGCGCTCTAGTAGGGCTGATTCTAAAAATACACCAACATTTTCAGCTGGTCTGCTAATGGCTTCACGCAACTCCGCTACATCCAGGGGAACTACCTCCAGCCGATGAGACTGAATCTTTCGCCAAAGTGGCGAACTCATTAAGTCAGGATAAAAGTCGGCTCGGACAGTCAGAATCAAGTAGCAGTTGGGAGTTTCGACCAAATGCAGTAGTGCTGACTGGAAGGGAACTTTCTCCTGTTCAGCAAGGGTAAACACTTCCTCAAACTGGTCTATAACTAACAGTAACCGTTGGGCACCCGGCTGGGTAGCTAAAGCTTCTGTCACTGCCAGTGTTGGATTGGCTGGGTCACCACCCAATGCAGTTTCTAGAGCAGTAAGAGGTGTCTCACCGGGGCGAATCGTGCGAACCAGCCACTTGCCACCAAACAGTCCGCTGCGGGGCAGGGCAGGAATCAGTCCCGCAAATATCAGCGAGGATTTACCGCTTCCTGACGGACCAATCACCGTTATAAACGGATGCAGGCGCAGGCGCTCTATGAGTTCCTTTACTTCCTGATTACGCCCAAAGAAGCGATCGCTCATGTCCTCAGTGAAAGGCACCATCCCAGGGTAAGGACAGGCTGGCTGAGGCAATGAAGCAGGAACGAAGCGCTGCAAGTCGGCGCACAGACGTTCAACAGCTTCAGACCATTCATCTGGATTGGTGGCGTTTAGCTTAACAAGAACACTCAGGCGAGGTGGCAATTTGACAGAATGTAGGATAAGGGGGATAACTGGCCACGTTGCTGTGTCCAAGCCGTAACACTGAGCCAGCGAGCCAATAAACTGTTCAGAACAATCTGCTATGTAGGCAGGGGAAAGCACGAGCAAAGTGCGCCGACTTTGCTGTATGGCACGCTCAAATTCCAACAGCCTGACTGAACCCAGGGCAAATGCGGCTTCTGATTGGTAGCGGATGTCTGCCTGCTTCAGGGCATCCAGTAAGTAACCCTTTACCCAATTACAATCTGCATCAGCATAGGAGATAAAAATGTCATATTCTGCGGTTTGCATCATGCATCTCTCTCAGTAGCAATACTAGAATTTTGGCTCTTCTTAGAGATGAGTGGCCAACTTCAGCAACGCCTCAATCATCGCCTATACCAGCATGGTCAAACGCCTTAGAGAAGTGCTCGTCCCGAACCTGCCTCTCGGCTGCTTGCTCACCGATCGCGGCCAAATCGTAGCGGTTCTCAGCCGCGCTCATGTCGCGGAGCGACTCTAGTTTCGGACTTAGCTTCGCCAGCCCCAGTGCATTAAGGGCATTCGCCTCCAGCCAAACGTCGTAGCGCAGGTACGAGAGAGCTGGTTCAGGTGTAAGCAGATCCGAGGCTAGGTCACCGACTTCCCTGTTGATCTCCCACGGTGTTGGGGTTCTGGACAAGTACTGGAGGAGGAGTTGGTTCTGCCAGTTCGCGTCGTTCATTAGCATTAATGGGACCTGAGTTGCCCAATCCCACATTCTGCCCTCCGCCACCTTGTCCGCAGTGTCATGTTGATGCCACACGCCAGTCCCGACCGAAACCAGGAGCAAGCGATGCTCTCCTGTCTGCCAGTGAAAGGGGAAGCCCTTGAGCGTTGCGACGAGGAAAAGCTGCAGTGCTGGGTTGATTGCCATGCTGACCCCACCGTCCACGAAGGCCCCGATCTCGTTAGCTTTAATTTCGAACTTCTCCGGCACAAAGTACGTTGGTGCCGCTGTGCTTGCCCGCACTGCTTGGCGCAGCAGGATCTGGCTGTTGTGCTTGTAGTACTTGCCATCGGGGTGGTTGATCAGCGGCCACATGCTACCAGTGTCGGCTCGCTTCGCTATAAGGCACAAACCGGTCTTGATTGAGTCATCTCCTAATATCCTATCCCCGAAAACCTTTACTAGTTCCTCGTTCAATGGCGTGGGGTCGAACTTGGCTTGCAATATCCTCCAGTCCCTTCTACCGAAAATCTTACCTCCCAGGTCTAAGTACATCTGCTTGAGCTCTGCTGCCTCCATCCCGATCGCAAGTCCACTCGCAATGATGGCCCCAGTGCTGGTTCCACCAATGAGGTCGAAATAATCACACAACTTGAGCTGCGGATTTTGGTGGCGTAGGCGCAGAATCTGTTCAATCCTCTCAAGGAACCCCAGTGTCAGAGCCCCACGAATACCTCCACCGTCCAGCGCCAAAATCCGCTTGGGACCACTAGATGTTAATCTTTCCAATAAAGTCATCGCTGCACTTCCTTCATTACCAAAGCGTGGTCGTGTCAAGAACGTAAACTTGGCCAGAGTAATTAAGCACGGTGTCATGCATATGCTTCGTGCCGCCCGGATTGTCGCCATCTTTCCGGTCCCAGAGGCAGATGAAATAAACCTTCTCAAGTCCATACGCCAGCGCGGTATAGAGCAGCCACAGATTGTTCCGCTCGTAGGGGTTGGTACCTTTTGGCGGTGAGCCAAGCTCCGAAGGCATGAATTGCATTCGCGTCTTTGGATTTGCCTTCACCTGGAAGAACCGATCGCGCCATTTGTCGCCAGCGTTGTTCACCGACTCTTTCAGGAAATTTGGCTGATCAAACGGGATGTGCACTTCCAGATGCAGGCCACGCTCCAGGCACGCTTGGGCAAAAAGCAGATCACCGCCGCATGCGCCACTGCATAGCGCTATGTCAAAAGACCCAGCCCCCAGCTCGTCAAGCAACCTTGCGATCGCCAACGCGGCGGTTCCTTCCTGTTCCGGGGGAAACCGCGGTTGGGCTCGGCCCGGCGCATCAATTATGTGACCGCTAAAGAGAAAGACCCGACGCGGACAATAGCGTACTTCTGGGGCTTCGACCTTGCCCAACTCGCGGTCGAAGATCTTGAGTGCTGCCTCAACCTCTTGTGGCCGAAAGCCCAGCTCCTTCAGGAACAAAAGCTGCTGTCGCGAGGAGTCAAGATCGAACCAATTCTTTTGGGCGACGGCGACAGCAGCCCTGAAAGTCTGTTCGACCCGACTCTTGTCACCTAATAAAACTTCGAGATTACCGCGCGTTACTCTGGCCCAGTAATTCCCCGGATTCGCTGTAAGTGCACTCTGAACTGCCCAGCGAACACCACCCTCCAAAGCTTCGCGCTCTTCTGTCAAATCATCCGTTCCTGTCAGGTGCCTGAGTAAATGCAACAAAGTGACAGCGTTGATGCCGGAGTAGTAGTGGCTCGGTTCTTTGCGGAACCCCACCAGGTATGCCTCAATCGCCTCGTGCAATCGACCCTCTTCGTAGAACCTGACTTTTCCGGTCATTTTTAAAGAATGATAATCAATCTTAAGAGCAAGTTGACTAAATCATTATTCGGGAAGCCGTTGGCAGTATGCTCTCGCCGCAGCCCTTTGGTCTGGAGAGTAGGAAT
>JAABUX010004810.1_pt1 | contig 16884 bp, 13 predicted proteins | sample 5561851 | NCBI WGS metagenome assembly JAABUX01 (sample SAMN10711883, study PRJNA513361) | rock metagenome | isolation source: Antarctica rocks | place: Antarctica: Victoria Land, Richard Nunatak red sandstone | collected 2016-01-03 | reverse complement strand
CTCATCGTCGAGATGCGCCTGCGTCCCGACCAGCCTGAAGGACGGATCAGCAGCTGGGAGGTGGTGGCCGCCTCGCTGCTGTCCGACCGCCGCCACCTGCTCCTCGTGGAGACGGTGCACGACCGCGCCACCAACACCTACGTGCTGCGCGAGACGGCCGTCTTCGACGACGGCACCACGGCAGTGCAGCAGACCAGCAGCGCGCTCACCACCCTGGAGGCGATCCCTGCGCTCTTCGCCCGCGCCGGTCTCGTCGTGGACAGGATCTACGACGGCTGGACACGCTTTCGTGCGACGCAGCTCAGCGACACGGCGGTCGTCGTCGCTCGCCGCCGTCAGAACCGGTCGAGCTAGGGCGCGGCCCACGTCCTACCATTGATCGGGCTCGCAGACCAGATGGAGGTCTCCCTGTGCCCATGCCCTCCCCCGACCGCCTCCGCACCGTCGCCGTGGTCGGCCACAGTCACGACGGCAAGACCACGCTGTGCGAGGCCCTCCTCCACGTTGCCGGAGCGACGCCACGCATGGGGGCGACCGACCAGGGCACGTCGATCCTCGACCATGAGCCGGAGGAGCAGAGGCGGTCGATGAGCATCGGCGCTGCTCTCGGTCACCTCGACTGGGCAGGCTACCGGGTCAACCTCATCGACGTCCCGGGGTTCCAGGACTTCGCCGGTGAGCTCGCCGCCGCACTGGCCGCCGCCGACGCCGCCGTCCTGGTCGTGGGCGCGGGCGGAAGTGTCCCGGTGGGGGCCGAGCTGGCGTGGGACATGGTGGTCACGCGTCGCCTCCCGGCGCTGATAGTGGTCAACAAGATGGACAAGGACAACGCCGCCTACGAGGTGACGGTGGACGGCCTCCGCGAGGCCTTCGGCCGCAAGCCCGTCGCGGTGGCCGTTCCGATCGGGGCGGCGGCCGACTTCCGCGGCTACGTCGACCTGGTGGACGACAGCGCGCACGAGTTCGCGGCGGACGGGCAGGCCCATCCCATCGCGGTGCCCGACGTGATGCTCGCCGAGGTCGAGCGCGCCCACGCCGCGTTGGTGGACGCCGCAGCGGAGACGGATGACGCGCTCATCGAGAAATACCTCGGCGGCGTCGAGCTCACCGACGACGAGGTCCGCGACGCCCTGCACACGGCCGTTCTCAGGGGCACCCTCGTCCCCATCGTGTGCGCTGCGGCCGGCGACGCGCGCGGCGCAGCGCTGGTGCTCGACGCCATCGTGCGCTTCCTGCCGGGGCCGGCGGAGCAGGTGCATGCCGGCCTGAACTCACGCGGCGAGGAGGTGGAGATAGCCTGCGACCCCGGCGGGCCGCTGGTCGCCCACGTCTTCAAGACCACCGTGGACAGCTTCGGCAAGGTGTCGTACTTCAAGGTGCTGCGCGGCACGATGCGTCCGGAGACCCACCCCTACGATGTCCAGCAGGACGTCGAGGAGCGCTTCACGCAGCTCGCCCGGCCCATGGGCAAGACCCTGGTCACGGCCACGGAGGTGGGCGCCGGCGACATCGGGGCCGTGACCAAGCTCTCACACGCGCGCACCGGCGACGCGCTCGGCGTCCGAGGCGAGGTGGTGACGCTTCCGCCCATGGAGATCCCGGAAGCCTCGTACCGAGCGGCCATCAGCGCGCGCACCAAGGGCGACGAGGACAAGATCATGTCGTCGCTGGCTCGCCTGGCGGAGGAGGACCCGGCGTTCACGGTCGATCGCGACCCCTCCACCGGCGAGGTCCTGGTGCACGGTCTCGGCGACGTCCACCTCGACGTCGCGCTGGAGCGGATCAAGCGCAAGTACGGGGTCGACGCGGTGCTGTCCCCGCCGCGCATCGCCTACAGGGAGACCATAGGCGGCAGCGCCCGGGTCGCCCACAAGTACAAGAAGCAGAGCGGTGGAGCGGGGCTCTATGGCGACTGCACCATCGAGATCGAACCGCTGCCGCGCGGCTCAGGGTTCGTCTGGGAGGACAGGATCTTCGGGGGATCGATCCCGCAGCAGTTCCGCCCGTCGGTGGAGAAGGGTGTCCGCCAGACCATGGAGCAGGGGGCGGTGAGCGGCCATCCCATCGTGGACGTCAAGGTGCGCCTCGTCGACGGCTCCACCCACCCGGTCGACGGCAAGGACATCGCCTTCCAGATCGCCGGCTCCATGGCGATGCGCGAGGCGGTGCAGAGGGCCAACCCGGTTCTGCTCGAGCCGGTCATGGACGTGCGGGTGGTTCTCCCCGAGCGCTACATGGGAGACGTGATGGGGCTGTTGAACAGCAGGCGCGGCCGGGTGGCAGGCATGAACCCGCTCGGCGATGGGCGTGCCGAGGTGAGCGCGCAGGTGCCGCAGGCGGAGATGCACAGCTTCCCCACCGAGCTGCGCGCGCTCACCCAGGGCCGGGGCCGCTACACCATGTCACCGGGCCACTACGAGGAGGTGCCCGCCCACCTGGCCCAGGCGATCATCGCGAGCCACTCCAGGGAGCACGTGGTCGCCGGGGCCTGAACGGCCCCGCCGTCGCCGCGTGGCTACGAGCCGTCGTCGCGCAGCCGCCTCCCGATGACGCTCGCGTCGAGCCCCGCCAGCAGCGCCGCCGCATCCTCGTGGACCTCCCCCGCGCCCGCCTCTCTCAGCTCCGCATCGGACCAACCGCCCGAGCGCAGCGCGACGCAGGAGATCCCGGCTCGTCCCGCGGCCTCGACGTCCCAGCGTGTGTCGCCCACGAACACGGCGTCCCGCGGCTCGGTCTGGGTGACACGGAGGGCCGTCTGCGCGAGGTCGGGGGCTGGTTTGCTTGCACCCACGTCCGCGCTGCTGATGACCCGGTCGATGAGCGGGCTGGTGTCGACCTTGGCGAGCAGGACGTCGAGCTCCGGCGGGCCACCGGAGGTGGCCAGCACCAGGACCGCCCCGCGTCGGTGCGGCTCCCCGATGAGCTCGGCCCGCCCTGGGAAGCGCGGGGACATCGTGCGGGTACTCGCGGTAGTGGCGCGCGTGAGCCTCGTCGAGCGCAGGCATGTCACGGCCGACCAGCGCGGGGACGATCTGGTCGCCGCCCATGCCGACGAGCCGGTGAATGGTGGCCATCGTCATCGGGATCCCGTGGTCGCGGCACGCGTACCACCAGGCGACGGTGCGGAAGTACGAGTTGTCGACGAGGGTGCCGTCCATGTCCAGGATCACTGTCAGTGTCATACCGCCAGCGCCGCAGGTCCACGCCTCGGCGCGTCCCGCTGACTATCCTCTCGAGGACGCACACCACCCGACAGTCAGGGAGGCGCTCGCATGGGCGAGGTGATCGAGTTCCCAGGCCGAGGCCACGTGGACAGAGGCTATCTGGCGACCCCAGCCTCGGGCAGTGGCCGCCCTGTGCTGGTCATCCAGGAGTACTGGGGCCTCGTGCCGCACATCACCAGCGTCTGCGACCGGTTTGCGGCCGAGGGCTTCACGGCGCTCGCTCCCGACCTCTACCACGGCAGGTCGACGTTCGAACCGGGCGAGGCCGAGAAGGAGATGATGAACCTCGACATCGAGGGCGCCGGGCGTGACCTCGAGAGTGCCGTCGCCCATCTCCTCGACAGCCCCAGCGCCACCGGCCGTACCGTGGGCGTCGTGGGCTTCTGCCTGGGCGGCGGGCTGGCGCTGTACATCGCCAGCCGTCAGCCCGAGATCGCCGCGTGCGTCGTGTACTACGGCGTCGGGCCTGCTCGGGAACGCCTCGACCTCAGCGGGATGAGGGCATCCGTCCTCGGGCACTGGGGCGAGCACGACGATTCGTACGACCACGCCACGATCGAGGACCTCGAGACGCGCCTCCGTGAGGCGGGGGCTGTGGTGGAGTCCTTCTGGTACGACGCCGGCCACGCGTTCTTCAACGACGACCGGCCGAGCGCGCACGACGAGGCGTCGGCACGGCTGTCGTGGGAGAGGACGCTGGCGTTCCTGCGCAGCCACCTCGCTGACCGCGAGCAGCTGGCGGGCGTCTGAACTCGGCGTGAACTCGGCCACGAGCGGCTAGAATGCGGCGACCTGAGCCCGGCGGGCCTGCCCCCGAGCTCGCACCGACCTCCAAAGGAGAGGACACATGGCCGTTTCCGGCTACTGCCTCAAGTGCAAGGCGCCCACCGAGATCAAGGACCCGCAGGCGATCACGATGAAGAACGGAAAACCCGCAACCACCGGCACCTGCCCGACGTGCGGCACCAAGATCTTCAAGATCGGCAAGGCCACCTGACGCGCGCCCGCCTCAGCGGACGAGCGCCTCCCTCACCCCGTCGACATCGAGTTGTCGCGAGTAGACGATGAGCTCATCGCCTGACCGGACGACCTCATCGGGCTGTGCCGCCACCGGCGCGTCATCGCGCACGATGCAGATCACGAGGTCGCCCGGGGGCAGCGTCACCTCCGCCAGTCGCCTGCCGCGCAGCCGCGACTGGTCGGGCAGCCTGACGTGGACCAGGCTGCCGCCGCCGGCTCGCACCGCCAGGCCCCGCACCGTGTCGGCATCGTCGATCTCGGACTCGATGAGCCCCATCAGGAGTTCGGTGGCGCTGACCGGAACGTCGATGCCCAGCGCGGTGAACACGTTGACGTTGACAGGGTTGTTGATGCGGGCGATGACCCGCGGCACCCGGAACCTGCCCTTGGCCAGCTGACAGGCCACGAGGTTGTCCTCGTCATCCCCGGTGCAGGCGATGAGAACGCCCGCCCGCTCGATCCCGGTGGTTGCCAGGAACGCCATCTCGTCGCCGTCTCCCACCATCACGGCGACCGAGCCGACCTGGTGCTCGATCCACTCGGCGCGCACGGGGTCCTTCTCCACCAGGGTGACCTCGTAGTCGCGTTCGATGAGGTGGCGAGCCAGGTAGAAGCCGACCTTGCCGCCACCGATGATGACGACGTAGGGGCGCTCGCCGAGCCCCACAACCTGGGTCATCGAGGAGCCGGGGCAACGCCGCGCGCGGTCGGCGGGTAGGCGGGGTTCTCGCCGCTGACGAGGAAGCTGGTGATCATGGAGCTGACGATCGTGGTTGAGCAGATCGTCTCCAGCCCGAACTCTCGATAGGCCTGCTCGCGGATGGGGTCGTAGATCCTGGTGATGACCCGCGGCACGTTGAAGACAACCTTGGCAACTTGCGCCGCCATGATGTTGCGGTTGTCGCCGTTGGTGACCGACGCAAAACAGTCGGCGTGTTCGATCCCGGCCCGGCGCAGCACCGACTCGTCGATGCCTGTGCCCACCACCATGTTGCCGCCGAAACCCTCGCCGAGCCGGTTGAAGGCGGCAACCCGCTCGTCGATGATGGTGACCTCGTGGCCCTCACTGTCGAGCTGGCGCGCGAGTGTCGAACCGACCCGCCCGCACCCGACGATCACGACTCTCACAGAACACTCCCAGCCGGACTCTGCCTCGGGCGCATTCTACGTGGCCGAGGCGGCACGGCTGGGTGCGCCCGGGCGGCCCGCGGGGAGTAGCATCCAGCCGCCATGGTCGGCTTCATCCCGCGTCGCATCCTCGTCCCGGTCAACGGCGGCCAGACGGATGTCGAGGCGGTGCGATTGGCATGCCGCCTGGCCCGGCGCGGCAAGGCCAAGGTGATCGCGGTGACGGTCCTCGAGATCCGCAGGAGCCTAGCGCTGAGCGCCGTCCAGGACGCCGAGACAGACCGCGCCGAGGCGCTCCTCGCCCATTCCGAGAAGGTCGCGCGCGAGCTCGAGACCGACATCGACACGGAGCTTCTCCAGGCGCGCGACGCCGGGCCGGCCATCGTCGAGGAGATCGCCCAGTGGAAGGCGGACCTCGTGGTGCTGGGAATGCCGTTCAGGATGCGCTTCGGGGAGTTCCACATGGGCCGCACCGCGCCCTACGTGCTCCGCCATGCCGCCTGCCGGGCTCTGCTCTTCCGCGAGCCGCCGCCCGCGTAGCCGGCCGGGCTCAGGCGTCCAGCGAGCCCGCCGCGCCCACGCCGGCGATCGAGGCGACACGGTCGTGGTTCTCCATCCGCATGATGATCACCCCGCGCGTCTGCCGGCCCGAGACCCGAACCTGGTCGAGGGGGATGCGGATGACCTGGCCGGAGGTGCTGATGACCATCAGCTCACCGGACAGGTCCTCGACCACGCGCATGCCGACGATCTCGCCGATCCTGGGGATCGCGGTCTGGTCGACGGTGTACACGCCCTGGATGTTGCGGCTCTTGACCGGGTAGTCGGACATCGGGGTGAGCTTGCCGAAGCCGTTCTGCGTCATCACGAGCACATGGCCCTGGGGATTGACGATGTCGAAGCCGGCGACCTCGTCACCGGGACGCAGCCGCATCGCCCCCACCCCCATGGTGTCGCGCCCCATCGGGCGCACCTCCTTCTCGGTGAACCGCGACCCCTTGCCCTGGCGGGTGACGATCAGCAGCTCGTCGCCGCCCGACGAGCGCCGCACCCAGTTGAGCTCGTCGTCGCCCTGGAGGTTGATGGCGATGAGCCCGTTGCGGCGCACAGCGGAGTAGGCGGCCGCCGGCGTCTTCTTGATCTGTCCGAGCTTGGTGACCATGACCAGGTACTGGGAGTCGCTGAACTCCTCCATGTCGATGAGCGCGGTGACCCGCTCGCCCTGCTCGAGGTCGATGAGGTTGATCACAGGCAGGCCCTTGGCCTGGCGCTTGACGTCGGGTATCTCGTGGGTGCGCAGCCGGTAGACGCGGCCGCGGTTGGTGAAGAACAGCATGTCGGTGTGCGTGCTCGCCGTCGTCGAGTGGGCGATGTAGTCCTCGTCGTTGGAGCGTCGAGCCCCGACGACGCCCTTGCCACCACGATGCTGGGCGCGGTACTGGTCGAGCGGGATGCGCTTGATGTAACCGCGGTTGGTGAGCGTCACGAAGACCTGCTCGCGGGGGATCAGGTCCTCCTCGTTGAGCTCCACCTCCCCCTGGTTGATCTGGGTGCGCCGCGGGTCCGCGTACTTCTTGCGGATGCCGGCGATCTCGTCCTTGATGATCCCGTCGACCAGCCGTGGGTTGGCGAGCACGTCCTCGAGGTGGGCGATCTCCTTGATCAGCTCCGCGTACTCCTCACGGATCTTGCCGGACTCCAGCCGGGTGAGGCGGCCGAGGCGGAGGTCGACGATCGCCTTGGACTGGCGCTCGCTGAGCTCGAAACGCGTCTCGAGGCCCCGCTGCGCCGTGCGTTCGTCCTGGGCGGCACGGATGATGGCGATCACCTCGTCGAGGTGCTCGAGGCACTTCATGAGGCCCTCGAGGATGTGGGCGCGCTCGCGTGCCCTGGCGAGCAGGTGCGCGGTCCTCCGCGTCACCACCACCCGACGGAAGTCCACGAAGTGCTGGAGCATGGCCTTGAGGCCGAGCACCTGGGGGCGCCCGTCGACGAGGGCGAGCATGATCGTCCCGAACGTCAGCTGCAGCTGGGTGTGCTTGAAGAGGTTGTTGAGCACCGTGTGCGGCCGTGCGCTCGACTTCAGCTTGATGACGATCCTCGTCTCCTCGTGGCGGTCGGACTCGTCGTTCAGCCCCTCGATTCCCTCGAGCTTGTGGTCCTTGACCAGCTCGGCGATGTTGCCGAGCAGCCTGGCCTTGTTCACCTGGTACGGGAGCTCCCGCACGATGATCTGCTCCTTGCCGTCGGAGGCCTCCTCGAAGTCGACCTGGGCGCGCATGACGATGCGCCCGTGGCCGGTTCCGTACACCGTCGGGAGGTCACGCGCGTAGATCATCCCCCCGGTGGGGAAGTCGGGGCCCTTGATGATCCGGGTGAGGTCCTCGGTGGTGGTGTCGGGGTCGTCGATCAAGCGGACGACGCCGTCGCACACCTCGCCGAGGTTGTGTGGGGGGATGTTGGTGGCCATGCCGACGGCGATGCCGCTGGCTCCGTTGACGAGGAGGTTGGGGAGCAGCGCGGGCAGCACCGTCGGTTCGAGGATGTCGGGGTCGGCAAGATACGTCTGTGCCATGTCGACCGTGTCCTTGTCGATGTCCTCGACAAGCGTCATGGCGATCGGTGACATCTTCGCCTCTGTGTAGCGCTCCGCCGCGGGCGGGTCGCCGTCGACGGAGCCGAAGTTCCCCTGGGAGGTGACCAGTGGGTAGCGCATCACCCAGTCCTGGGCGAGGCGCACCATGGCGTCGTAGATCGCAGTGTTGCCGTGCGGGTGGTAGTTCTTCATCACCTCGCCGACGATGGCGGCCGACTTCTTGGTGCGTCCCGCCGCGGTGATGCCCTCCTGGAGCATGGCGTACACGATGCGGCGCTGCACCGGCTTGAGCCCGTCGCGCACGTCCGGGAGGGCGCGGCTGATGATCACGCTCATCGCGTAGTCCATGTACGACGAGCGCATCTCCTGCTCGAGGTCGACGCTCCTGATCTGGCCAGGCTCGAAGACGCTCATCGGCTCACGGCCTCCGGCGCGTGCCCGCTCTCGTCACCCGCATCGCGCCGGGCGGCGGCGATCGTGCCGCTCACGTCCATCCGCGCCGCCCGGTCGGCAACGCGGATGGCGTTCATGATCGCCAGGGCGTCGGAGCGCCCGTGGGCGATGACCACCTCGCCGGCGATCCCGAGGAGGAGCGCTCCGCCTGTGTGGCGGTAGTCGACCCTGTCGCGCACGGCGCGAAGCCGCGGCTTGAGCAGCTGTCCCCCGATCTTCGCGGCGACGCTGCTCATGGCCTCCTCGCGCAGGGTCGCGAACAGGTACTCGCCCACCCCCTCGGCCGTCTTGAGCGCGATGTTGCCGACGAACCCGTCGCAGACGGCCACGTCGCAGCCACCGCCGAACAGCTCCTTACCCTCGACGTTGCCGGTGAACCGGATCGGCGCCGCAGCCATCAGCGGGTGGGTCTCCTGCACGAGCGACGACCCCTTGCCCGCCTCCTCACCGTTGCTGAGCAGCCCGACCCGTGGCGAGGCCACGCCCATCATGGTGCTCGCGTACACGGAGCCCATGACAGCGAACTGCACCAGCCACTCGGGCCGGCAGTCGGTGTTGGCGCCCACGTCGAGCAGGAATGTCGGGGCTCCGCTCGAGGGCAGCATCGCCCCGATCGCGGGCCGGGCGATCCCGGGGATGCGCTTGATGCTGAAGAGGGCGGCCGCCAGCACGGCGCCGCTGTTCCCGGCGCTGACCGCGGCCGACGCGCGCCGTTCCGCGACCAGCGTGCAGCTGCGCACCACCGACGAGTCGCGCTTGGCGCGCACGGCGTTGGCGGGATGCTCGTCCATCTCGACGACCTCGCGCGCGTCGACGACCGTGAGGCGTCCGCGTGAAACGGTCTCCGGCCCCTCGATGTTGGCCAGCTCGCTGTCGATCAGCTCCTTGCGGCCCACCAGGGTGACGGGGATCTCCAGTTCGGTGACCGCGCGCAGGGCGCCCCGGACGATCTCCGCGGGAGCGTTGTCCCCACCCATGGCATCGACCGCGACAGGAGCGCGCTCGGCGGCCATCAGATGTCGAGGTTGCGCACGCTCTTGGCGTGTGTCTGGATGAAGCGCTTGCGGGGCTCCACCTCCGCGCCCATCAGCTGGTCGAAGATGTCGTCGGCCTTGATCGCGTCGTCCACCGCGACCTGCAGCAGGATGCGCCGGGCGGGGTCCATGGTGGTGTCCCACAGCTCCTCGGCGTTCATCTCACCGAGGCCCTTGTAGCGCTGCACCTCGATGCGGCCTCCACCCATCTCCCGTTGCCTGGCGTCGCGCTCCTCATCGGTGAAGGCGTACTCGACGCGTGCGTTGCGCCCCGTGCCCTTCTCGAGCTTGTAGAGGGGTGGTTGGGCGAGGTACAGGAAGCCGCCGTGGATGACGGGCTGCATGTGTCGCCAGAAGAAGGTGAGCAGCAGGGTGCGGATGTGCGAGCCGTCGACGTCCGCGTCGGCCATCAGCACGATGCGGTGGTAGCGGAGACGGTTGATGCTGAAGTCTTCACCGAAGCCCACCCCGAGGGCGGTGATCAGGTCCTTGATCTGCTCGTTGCCGAGGATCCTGTCGGCGCGCGCCTTCTCGACGTTGAGGATCTTGCCGCGAAGCGGCAGGATGGCCTGGTTCTTGCGCTCGCGGCCCTGCTTCGCCGAACCGCCGGCGCTGTCACCCTCCACGATGAAGATCTCGCACTGCGACGGGTCCTTCTCGGTGCAGTCGGTCAGCTTCCCCGGAAGAGCCGAGCCTTCGAGGAATGACTTGCGCCGCACCAGGTCGCGTGCCTTGGCCGCCGCCTGTCGGGCCCGGGCAGCCGTGAGCGACTGGTCGATGATGCGGCGCCCGTCCGCGGGGTTCTCGTCGAGGAACTGCATGAGCGCGTCGCTGAGCACGGTTGAGACATGCCCCGCCACCTCGCTGTTGCCCAGCTTGGTCTTGGTCTGCCCCTCGAACTGTGGCTCCTGGAGCTTCACGCTGATCACCGCTGTCAGCCCGTCGCGAACATCGTCACCCGACAGGTTGGGGTCGTTGTCCTTGAGGATGCCGCTCTTGCGCGCGTACTTGTTGAGGGTGCTGGTGAGTGCGGTGCGGAAGCCGGTGAGGTGGGAGCCACCCTCCTCGGTGTGGATGTTGTTGGCGAAGGCCAGCACATGCTCGCTGAACACGCTGCTCTGGTACTGGATGGCCAACTCGATCAGCGTCCCCTCAATCTCGCGCTCCACGTACATCGGACGGCCGTTGACCACCGTGCGGTTGGCGTTGAGGTAGCGCACCATCGCCTGGATGCCGCCTTCGAAGTAGAAGGTGTACTGACGCTCTCGTGCCTCGTCGACGACGGTGATGCTCACCGCCTTGGTGAGGAAGGCGACCTCGCGGAGACGGTTGGCCACGACGTCCCAGCTGTGCTCGGTGGTGTCGAAGACGGAGGCGTCCGGCCACCACCGGATCAGGGTCCCGTGTGCCGAGGTGGCTCCGGTCACCTCCATGGGGCCGTCCGGGACACCGCGGCTGAACGTCTGGCGGTAGATGCTGCAGCCCTTGTAGACCTCGGCGACCAGACGGGAGCTGAGAGCGTTCACCACCGAGGCGCCCACGCCATGGAGGCCACCCGAGACCTTGTAGCCGCCGCCACCGAATTTGCCGCCGGCGTGGAGCTCGGTGAGAACCAGCTCGAGCCCGGGCTTCTTCTCGGTGGGGTGCATGTCCACGGGGATGCCGCGTCCGTTGTCGATCACCGACACCGAGCCGTCCGCGTGGAGCGTCACGATGATCGTGTCGCACTGCCCGGCGAGAGCCTCGTCGATGGAGTTGTCGACGATCTCGCGGATGAGGTGATGGAGCCCGCGCGTGTCGGTCGACCCGATGTACATGCCGGGCCGCTTGCGCACCGGTTCCAGGCCCTTGAGGGCGGTGAGCTGGGCGGAGGAGTAGGAATCCCTGGGCGGCTTGCCGTCGACGACGAGTCGGGGAGCGGGGGTCGGGTCCGCGGTGCCGAGACGGCGTTCGTCGGCGGCGGCGCTCTCGTCGATCAGGGAGGGACTCCCGGTGGGTTTGCCGGCGGGCGCGGCTGGGTGGCGGCGTGCCCTGCCAACACCGCTGCGGGCGGACCTGGAATGCACGCGAACTGCTGTGATTGTACCAGTTTCCCGGTCTGTGACCGCCGCTCCGCGGGGTTCGCCGGAGGCCTCGAACCGAGCGCGCAATTGTCTGCTGGCGTGGCCGTGCTGCCCAGCGTGCTGCACTCGTAGCAGACTGCGCACATGGCTCTGGAGGAGTACCGCCGCAAGCGCGACTTCACGCGCACTCCGGAGCCCTCCGGCCACACACCGCCCGCGTCCTCGCGCGGGGCCACGCCCGAGTCCCGGGAGGCGGCCGTCGCCTGGCACCGCCTGCCCATCGGGCATCGGTTCTGTGTGCAGCAGCACCGGGCGACGCGCATGCACCTCGACTTCCGCCTCGAGCACGACGGCGTCCTGCTCTCCTGGGCGATCCCGCGCGGCCCCACCTTGGACCCGAGCGTCAAGCGGCTGGCCGTGCAGACCGAGGATCACCCTGTCGACTACGGGGACTTCGAGGGCGTCATCCCCTCGGGGTACGGCGCCGGGACCGTGCTCCTCTGGGACATCGGCACCTTCGAGTGGATACGTGAGTCAGCGGAGGACGTCGAGGCTGGCCGGGCTCGCGGCGACCTCAAGTTCCGCCTCTCGGGGCAGAAGATCCGCGGCGAGTTCGCCCTCATCCGCATCGGCGAGCGCGGCCGTCGCTACGGGGGCAGTGGCGACGACGACAAGAACTGGCTGCTCATCAAGAAGCGCGACGAGTTCGTGGTGGAGAAGTACGAGGCGCTCGCCCAGGAGGTGTCGGTGACGACGGGACGGTCGCTCGCCGAGATCGCCAGGGATGGCGGCGGTGACCCTCGCGAGACGGCACGCGCGGCCCGGGGCCGGTCGCGCCCGCAGCCGGCGCGCGCCGCCGACGGACGGCGCTCGGGACCGGCGCCGGAGGACCACTCGTCATCGTTCCCAGCCCCGATGCTGGCCACCAGCGTCGATCACGCCTTCACGCGCGACGGCTGGCTGTTCGAGCTGAAGTGGGACGGCGTGCGCGCGCTGGTGGGGGTCGATGATGAGCGGGTGCACATCGTCGGGCGACGCGGCCGCGACGAGAGCGCGCGGTACCCCGAGCTCAGCGTTCTCAGGTCCGCGCTGCGCGGCCACAGCGCGCTCGTCGACGGTGAGATCGTGGTGATGAACGACGACGGGCGTCCGTCCTTCGAACGCTTGCAGTCGCGGATCAACGTCAGCCGTGACAGCGACGTGCGCAGGGCCGCGCGTGACAACCCGGCGACATACGTGGTGTTCGACATCCTCCGTCTTGATGGTCGTGACCTTCTCGACACCTCGCTGCGCATTCGCAAGAAGACGCTCAGGGACGTGCTGGTGCCGTCCAGCAGTGTGATGTACGCAGACCATGTCGAGCGCGACGGCGAGGGTTTCTTCGCCGCCGTCCGCGCGAGGGGGATCGAGGGGATGATCGGCAAGCGTGCCGACTCGCCATACCAGCCGGGACGGCGAAGCCCTGACTGGGTCAAGGTGAAGTCCTGGCAGACGCAGTCGTGCGTCATCGCCGGCTGGACCGGGGGCAGGGGACGGAGGGACAAGCAGCTGGGCGCCCTCATCCTCGGTGTCCACGAGGGCGCCAGGCTCGTCCACTGTGGCCAGGTCGGCACCGGCTTCGACGACGCCACCCTGCGCGTCCTGCGCACGCGGCTCGAGGGCCTGGTGCGCGACCACAGCAGCCTCGACAGGCCGCCACGGACGTCCGAACCGGCCACCTGGGTAAGCCCGGAGCTGGTCTGCGAGGTGCGCCACGCCGGGTGGACGAAGCAGGGAATCCTCCGGCACCCGGCCTACGTGGGGCTGCGTGAGGATGTGGCGCCCCGTGACTGCGTCCGCGAGGAGCCGGCGGCCATGGAGGCGGTGCTGGCCGCGGAGGATCGGCCGCCGGCCGCAGAGCCGCGGACGTCCTACGACCTCCTGGCGAGGCTGGGGACGCTGCGCGACTCCGACACGCTCGAGGTGGAGGGAGTCCCCGTCCGCGTGACCCACCTCGACAAGCTGATGTGGCCTGGCGATGGGCTCACCAAGCGCGACCTCATCGCCCACTACATCCGCGTCGGCCCAGTCCTGCTCCCCTACCTGCGCGATCGCCCGCTGTCGATGCAGATCTTCCCGGACGGGATCGACGGCAGCCACTTCTGGCGCAAGGACAAACCGGCACACGCTCCGCCCTGGATCGAGTCCTGGACGTACCACGGGGAGAAGACCAAGGACTACATCGTGGTCAACAACCTGGCCACGCTGGTCTGGGTCGCCAACGCCGCGTCCATCGACCTGCACCCCTGGCACTCGCGCATCGACGCGGCCCACCAGCCCGACTGGGCGGTCTTCGATCTCGACCCCGCCGAGGGGGCGACGTTCGGCAACGTTCTTGTCATCGCCAGGCTCATCGGCGTGGCCCTGCAGCACTACGAGCTGAGCAGTGTGCTCAAGACCACCGGCCAGACCGGCCTGCAGATCTACGTGCCCATCCGGCGTGGCCCCGACTATGCCGCGGTGCGGGCGTGGGTGGAGGGTGTCTCGCGGGCGATCGGCCAGACCGTTCCCGAGTTGGTCAGCTGGGAGTGGTCGGTGAAGCAGCGAACCGGCAGCGTCCGCCTCGATTACACCCAGAACATCATCAACAAGACGCTCAACGCGCCGTACACGGTGCGCGCCGCGCCCCGAGCCCCGGTCTCGGCGCCGATCAGCTGGGAGGAGCTCGACGACCCCGCGCTGCGCCCCGATCGCTGGACGGTGCGGACCATCGCCGAGCGGCTGGCGCGGGTCGGTGACCTCTTCGACGGCGCCCTAGGCGGGGAGCAGCTCCTGCCGCCCCTCGACTGAGGCATGCGCCGGTTGGCGGCGAACAATAAAATCCCGGGCATGGCCGTGCTGCTGCTCAACGCCTCCATGCAGCCACTCAACGTGATCAGTCATCGCCGCCTGATCGTCCTTCTGAGCAAGGAGCGGGTGGCGTTCCTCGACGAGCGCTCGCAACGCCAGGCCGCCGAGGCACTCAGCGGACGCCGTCTGCCCGAGGGGGTCGTGGTGGTCCGGCTGTTGCGCACCATCCACGTGCCCCGCCGTCTCCTCCGTCCCAACCGCCGCAACCTCCTGCTGCGCGACGACAACACCTGCCAGTACTGCGGCTTCATCGGGCCCGCGGCTGAGCTGACCGTGGACCACATCGTTCCCATGTCACGGGGTGGGGCGGCCGACCGCTGGGACAACCTCGTGGTGGCCTGCAAGCGGTGCAACTGGCGCAAGGGGAACCACCGTCCCGAGGAGGTGGGCATGCACCTGCGTCGCCAGCCGGCCCCGCTGACCCAGGAGTACGCGCACATCATCTTCCTGCGCTACCCGGAGCTGAAGGCGGCGTACGAGGCCCTGCTCGAGGTCTGATTCGGACCGGGCGTGTCGCGGTCGGACGCTCCCCGTAGAATCCAGGCATGCCCCGATCCATGTGGCGCGGCGCCATCAGCTTCGGGATGGTGGCGATCCCCGTGCGGCTGTACCTGGCGACGGAGTCCAAGAGCGTGTCCTTCCGGATGCTCTGCCCGGACTGCCACACGTCCATCCGCAACAAGCGCTGGTGCCCGAACGAGGACAAGGAGCTCGGCTGGAGCGACACCGTGCGGGGGTACGAGGTGGCCAAGGACGAGTACGTGGTGATCGACGACTCCGACCTCGACGACCTGCCCCTGACCACGTCGCACACCTGCGAGATCCTGGAGTTCGTGGACGACGCCGAGATCGAGTCGGGCGTCTACATCAAGAGCGCCTACTACCTCGAGCCTGAAGCCGTCGGTGTGAAGCCGTACTACCTGCTCAAGGCCGCCCTCGAGGAGACCGGCAAGGTGGCGGTCGGCAAGATCGCCTTCAGGGACCGCGAGCACCTCTGCCGCCTCGCCCTGCACGAGCGAGGGCTTCTCCTCAACACCCTGCACTGGCCGGACGAGATCCGCAACGCGGCCGAGCTGTCCCTGCCCGAGGCGGACGCGCGCCCTGACATCCACAAGCGGGAGCTCGACATGGCGGTGATGCTCGTCGAGAACCTCAGCGCCACGTTCGACCCGCAGCGGTACAAGGACGACTACCGCGAGGCCCTGATGGCGGTGGTCGACAGCAAGGTCACCGACACGCCGCTCGAGCACGCCGCCGCCGAGCGCCCCGCCAAGGTGACCGACCTGATGGCCGCGCTCAAGGCCTCGGTCGAGGCGGCGCAGAAGGGTGAGCGCGCCCAGCCCGCAGCCGACGAGGAGCACGAGGTCGCGCGCCGCCGGCCGGCTGCGAACGAGGCCCGGCGCCGCAAGGCTTCCTGACCGGGCGGTGATGGGGCGCCGGGCCGCTCGGCCGCGGTCTGGCGACGTCGCGCAGACCCGTCTCCCCCTCACGTTCGCGGCGGCCGCGCCCGGCGGGGGCATGACCCTCGAGATGAGCACCCCGTGCACCTCGGCCTTCGACGGCGACGACTGGCTGTTCACCGTGGACTGGGACGGCTCCCGCTGCCTGCTGGTCATCGACGGCGACGGCACCGCCAGGCTCCAGGGTGAGAACGCCGTCCTCGACTCGCGCTTCCCGGAGATCGTGGCGGCCGCGGGACTTCGCGGCGGCCGCGCCGCCGTGCTCGACGGGACCATCTGCGTGCTCGACGACCAGGGACGCCCTGACCTGGAGTCGCTGTGCCGCCGCGTCGCCGCGAGGGTGTCCCGGCCCCAGGCGGCCTACCTCGCCACCGACTTGCTCCACCTCGACGGCGAGCCGCTCATCCGGCGCCCGTTGCTCGCCCGGCTCGCCATCCTGGCGGATCTCATCGGCACCGACTCCCGGCTGCAGCTCCCCGACCACGTGGCCGGGCACGGTCGGGCGCTCGCCGCGGCGGCCGCGGCGAGACGTCTCCCGGCGATGCTCGCCCGGCGCCACGACGCGCCCTACCGCACCGGCGTCGCCTCCCCTGAGCGCCTGCGTGTGGCGCTGTCCGACCGTCGCGAGGCGGTCGTCGTCGGCTGGCAGGGGACCGCCCCGCTCGTCCGGGTGGTCCTGGGTGACTGGGTGGACGGGCACCTCAGCCTGGTGGGCACCGCTCGCGTCGAGGATCCCCTGGTGGGCCGGTGGCTCCTCGGCGTCGCGGAGACCGCCGAGGTGGCGGTCGAGGACTCCGCCCTGGCGGGGGAGGGCACCACCTGGCTGCGGCCCCGCCTGGTGGCCTCGATTCGGAGCGGAGCCGGCGACGCCCCGACCTCGGCTGAGGTGGTGCTCGTGGCACTCCGCGACGACATCGACCCGGCCTGGTGTGTCCGCCGGCGACCGGTCGACCCTCCCCAGGTGAGCTCGCGCCGCCCACTGCGGCCGTTCAGCCCGACCGTGCTCAGCGCCCTGCC
>JAABUX010004809.1_pt1 | contig 16889 bp, 16 predicted proteins | sample 5561851 | NCBI WGS metagenome assembly JAABUX01 (sample SAMN10711883, study PRJNA513361) | rock metagenome | isolation source: Antarctica rocks | place: Antarctica: Victoria Land, Richard Nunatak red sandstone | collected 2016-01-03 | reverse complement strand
GAGCTGCGCGAGCGCCGTGCCCTCGAATATGACCTGCGGCAAGCCTTGGACCGAGGCGAGTTCCATCTCGCTTGGCAGCCCCTCTGCAAGGCAAACGCAGAGTTGGCGCCAACGGGGTTCGAAGTGTTGTTGCGCTGGCGGCATCCCGCGCGCGGACTGGTGCGCCCGGACGTGTTCATCCCCGTCGCCGAAACATGCGGCGAGATCTCTGCGATCGGCGGCTGGGTGCTGCGCCAAGCGTGCCAGGAAGCCGCGAACTGGGCGGTGCCGCTCCAAGTCTCGGTCAATGTGTCGCCGATTCAGGCGCAACAGGGGTCGGCCTTCGTCGACAGCGTCGAACAGGCCTTGGCGGCTTCAGGATTGCACCCATCACGCCTCATGCTGGAAGTGACCGAAGGCGTGCTCATCCGCGAGCCGGAGCGGGTTCTGGCGGCGCTCCGCCGCCTCAAGCTGCTGGGGGTCAGCGTGGCACTGGATGATTTCGGCACCGGCTACTCGTCGTTGGCGACGCTGCGTTCCTTTCCGTTCGACAAGATCAAGATCGACCGCTCCTTCATCACCGGCGTCGCGGACAACGGCCAAGACGCCGCGATCGTTCGCGCCGTGCTCGGATTGGCCAGCGGCCTCGGACTGCCGGTGATCGCCGAAGGAGTTGAAACCCACAAGCAATTGGACGCGCTGCGAGATGCTGGCTGCCAGGAAGTGCAAGGCTGGCTTGCCGGCCGCCCCGCCTCGATCGCCAGTTTCGCCCACCTGATCGGCGCCGAGATGCCCGCATCGGCGGCGTGAGTCGCCTCCGCATGCCGCTTGCGGCGTTGCCAGCTATTGGAAGCGATGCTGCCTCGGCGCCTATCGGCAATCGATGTGCCATGAACTGCGACGCCGGTCCCCACGCGTTCCACGTCTTGGACTGTTACGAGACGCTGGCATTGCTGTATAGCGGCATTGGCCTCGACGCCGCCGCCTGCCCATCGCGGGTATAAAAGGGAGAAACGAATTGGGGTTGAAACGCACTATCCTGGCGACCGGGATCGCGCTCGCGATCGTCGGCCAGGGTTCGGCTCGGGCTGCCGAGCCATTGAAGATCGGCCTTGAGCTGCCCTTCTCCGGCCCCTTCGCCGGCTACGGCAAACAAATCGAACACGGCGTTAAACTCTACCTACAGCAGCACGACAACATGCTTGGGGGCCGCCCGGTCGAATTGGTCATCAAGGACGACAGCCCCGGCACGTCGGGCGACATCAGCAAGCGGCTCGCCCAAGAGCTGGTGATCAAGGACAAAGTCGACATCCTGGCCGGCTTCGCGCTGACGCCGTCGGCGCTGGCCACCGCGCCGGTCGCGACCCAGGCCAAGAAACCGATGATCACCATGAACGCCGCGACCTCGATCATCACCACCAAGTCGCCCTACATCGTGCGCGTCTCGATGACGCTGCCGCAGAACTCGGCCCCGATCGCGAGCTGGGCGATCAAGAACGGCATCAAGAAGACCTTCATCCTCGTCGCCGACTACGGACCCGGCTACGACGCGGAGGGCCAATTCAAGAGGACTTTCACCGCCGACGGCGGCACCATCGTGGACGACGTGCGCGTGCCGGTCAGTAATCCGGATTACGGTCCGTTCCTGCAACGGATCAAGGATGCCAAGCCCGAAGCCGTGTTCATCTTCCTGCCGCCCGGTGCGGGGACGATCGCCTTCATGAAGGGCTTCCAGGAGCGCGGCCTGGCCGAAGCCGGCATCCGCCTGATCGCGACCGGCGACCTCACCGACGAGGACATCCTCGACAGCATCGGCGATTCTGCCCTCGGCCTGATCACCTCGTTCCACTACTCGGCCGCCCATCCCTCGCCCGAGAACAAGGCCTACGTCGCCGCCTACGAAAAGGCCTATCCGAACGACCGCCCGAACTACATGTCGATCGGTGGCTACGACGGCATGCAGCTCATCGACAAGGCGCTGCAAAAGACCGGCGGCGACGCCAGCGCCGAACGCTTCATCGACGCCGCCAAAGGCCTCACCTGGCTCAGCCCGCGCGGCCCGGTGACGATCGACCCCGAAACCCGCGATATCGTGCAGACGATCTACATCCGCAAAGTCGAGAAGGTCGACGGCAAGTTGCAAAACGTCGAGTTCGACAAGATCGACAAGTTCAAGGACCCCGGCAAAGAATAAGCCACGCCGCATGACGGTCCTGTTCGACGGCATCGCCTCGGGCGTGCTGCTGTTCCTGATCAGCGTCGGCCTCTCGGTCACGCTGGGGCTGATGAACGTCGTCAACCTCGCCCACGGGGCGTTCGCGATGGCGGGCGGCTATGCCTTCGTCTTCTTGCTCAACCGCGCCGGCGTGCCGTTCCTCGCGGCACTCCCGCTGGCCGCCCTGGCCAGCGGGGCGCTCGGGATCGTGCTCGAACGCACGCTGTATCGCAGGCTTTACGGGGCGTCACACCTGGATCAGGTCCTGTTCTCGATCGGACTGATTTTCGTGTCGATCTCGTCGGCGCACTTCCTGTTCGGCGACCGGCAGCAACCGCTCCGCCTGCCCGCCTTCCTCTCCGGCCAGATCCACATCGGCGGCGCCGACCTTGGCATCTATCGCGTCTTCTTCGTAGCCGTCGGCCTCGCCCTGGCCGCGGCGCTGCAGTTCCTCGTCTCGGGCACGCGGTTCGGAGCTAAGTTGCGCGCGGCGGTCGATCATCCCCGGGCCGCGCGCGGTCTCGGCATCGACGTGGACCGGGTGTTCGTCATCACTTTCGCCTTGGGTTCGGCGCTGGCCGGGCTCGGCGGCGCGCTTGGGATCGAGATGCTGGGGCTCAGCCCGGAGTTCCCGATCGCCTACATCGTGTATTTCCTGATCGTCGTCGCGATGGGAGGCGTCGGCAACATCAAGGGCTCGCTGGTTGCGGCCCTCGTGCTCGGCATCTGCGACGTCGAGGGCAAGTATTACATCCCCGGCGTCGGCGCCTTCATCATCTATTTTGTCATGACCCTGACCTTGGTGTTTCGGCCGCAGGGCTTGTTCGGCCGGGTGAGCGCGCGATGAATGCCACGGTGCTGCCGGGATCAGACGCCGCGCCACTACGACGCGCGGCGCGGTGGCGGGCGGCGGAGGCGGCGTTCTGGTTGCTGCCGATCGCGGCCTGGTTCGTCTTCCCCGACGACCTGGCGCTGCTGTCGCAAATCGCGGTGGCCGGGCTGTTCGCGCTGTCGCTGGACCTGATCCTCGGGTATGCCGGCATCATCTCGCTCGGCCACGCCGCCTTCTTCGGCATCGGCGGTTACGCGGCCGGGCTGCTGGCCAAATACGGCGTCGGCGACCCCTTGCTCGGGTTAATCGCGTCGGGCCTCGTCGCCGGGTCGGCCGGCTTCCTGACCAGTTTCCTCGTCCTGCGCGGCGCCGACCTGACCCGGCTCATGGTCACCTTGGCCGTGGCCTCCATGGTCTTCGTCGCGGCCAACAAGCTGACCTCGATCACGGGCGGGCTCGACGGGCTGCAGGGCATCGAAATGGGCAAGCTGCTCGGGTGGTTCGAATTCGATCTCTACGGCCGCACCGGCTATGTCTATTGCGTCATCATACTGTTCGTGCTGTTCTGGATGGCACGTCGGCTGGTGCATTCGCCGTTCGGCCTGTCGTTGCAGGGCGTGCGGCAGAACGTCTCCCGCATGCCGTCGATCGGCACGCCGGTGCATGCGCGGCTGGTCGCGATCTACACCGTCGCCGCCGCCTATGCCGGCATTGCCGGGGCGCTGCTGACGCAGACGACGCAGTTCATCTCGATCGACCAGCTCAGCTTTTCGCGCTCGGCCGAAGTAATGCTGATGCTGGTCCTGGGCGGGACCGGGACGCTGTATGGCGGCCTCGTGGGCGCGATCGTGTTCATGGTCGCCCATCACCTCCTCTCCGATCTCGACCCGCAATACTGGCAGTTCTGGCTCGGCATCCTGCTGATCGTCGTCGTCCTCTTCGCGCGTGGCGGGATCATGGGTCTGCTGCACGCGGTCGGTCGCCGTTTGGTCGAGCGGCGCGCAGCATGAGCTACGCGTTGCAGACCGCGAACCTGGTCAAGCGGTTCGGCGGTTTCGTCGCCACCAACGACGTCACGCTGAACGTGACCGCCGGCGCACGGCACGCGCTGATCGGCCCGAACGGCGCCGGCAAGACGACGCTGATCAACCTGCTGACCGGTCTGCTCGCACCGACCAGCGGCACGGTCACGCTGAACGGCGCCGACATGACCCGGCTGGCGCAGCACCGCCGGGTCAAGCGCGGCCTCGCGCGCACATTCCAGATCAACCGGCTGTTCATGGACATGACGGTGCTGGAATCGGTCGTGCTCGCCGTCTGCGAACAGCGGGGCATCGGCGCGCGGTTCTGGCGCCCGATCGGCGCGCACATCGAGACGATCGAGGCCGCGGCCGACATCCTGCGGCGATTGGGCTTGCTCGACCTCGCCCATCACCGCACGCGCGACCTAGCCTACGGCAAGCAGCGCCTGATCGAGATCGCGCTCGCCCTGGCCACGAACCCGACCGTCCTGCTGCTCGACGAGCCGGCCGCTGGCGTGCCGAGAACGGAAAGCCGCGAGTTGTTCGAGACGATCGCGCGCCTGCCCCGCGAGGTGACGATCGTGCTGATCGAGCACGATATGGACCTCGTCTTCCGCTTTGCCGACCGCATCTCCGTGCTGGTCTCGGGCGCCGTGCTCACCGAGGGCGACCCGGCCGCCATCGCCGCCGATGCGCTAGTCCGGCGCGTCTATCTCGGCGAGCCAGCCCATGCCTAGGCTGCTCGAAGCAAACGGCATCTGGGCCGGCTACGGCGACGCGACCGTGTTGGAGGACGTGTCGGTCGCTCTCGACCCGGGCGGCAGCCTTGCGTTATTGGGCCGTAACGGCATGGGCAAGACGACGCTGCTCGCGACCCTCATGGGCGCGACCCGGATGTCGCGCGGCACGCTTCGTTTCGAAGGCGCCGACATCGCCGCCCTGCCCAGCCATCGCCGGGCGCACGCGGGCCTCGGCTGGGTGCCGCAGGAACGCGACATCTTCCCGTCGCTCACGGTCGAGGAGAACCTCACCGTCGTTTCGCGGCCGGGTCCGTGGGGGCTGGCCAGGGTCTACACGACGTTCCCCCGGCTGCGCGAGCGCCGCGCCAACATGGGCAACCAGCTCTCCGGCGGCGAGCAGCAGATGCTGGCGATCGGGCGCGCGCTGATGCTGAACCCGAAGCTGCTGCTGCTCGACGAGCCGCTCGAGGGACTGGCGCCGCTGATCGGGCAGGAGCTGCTGCGGATCATCGCGGCCATGCTGGCCGAGCGCAGCATGGCGGTCATCCTGGTCGAGCAGCACGCCCATCAGATCCTGCCGATCACGCAGGAAGCCATTGTGCTCGAGCGCGGCCGGGTCGCTTACACCGGTGCCAGCCGGACCCTGCTCGACGACCCGGCGCTGCTCGACCGCTGGCTCGGCGTCGCCGCGTCATGACCGATCGCCGTTCACCCGACTTCAGATCTCCCGACTTCTTGGTCGGCCACGTCGCGCACACGATGGCGTTCTACCGCCCACGCTGCATCGATCCCCGCGGCGGCTTCTTTCATCACTTCCGCAACGACGGCTCCGTCTACGACCCGGTCCTGCGCCATCTCGTCAGCAGCGCCCGCTTCGTCTTCAACTACGCCATGGCCGCGCGCGCGTTCGGCGACCCCGACGATCTCGCCGCCGCCCGCCACGGCCTGGCCTTCCTGCGCACCGCCCATCGCCAGGCCGACACCGGCGGCTACGCCTGGCTGCTCGCCTGCGAGTACGACGGCGCCCGGGTCGTGGACGCGACGAACCACGCCTATGGCCTGGCCTTCGTCCTGCTGGCCTACGCGGTCTCGATCAAGGCTGGCATCGCCGAAGCGCGGCCCTGGCTCGACGAGACCTGGGCGCTGATGGAGCGGCATTTCTGGTCGGAATCGGACGGGCTCTATCGCGACGAGATCGGCCCCGACTGGCAGGCCGTCTCGCCCTATCGCGGCCAGAACGCTAATATGCACGCCTGCGAGGCCCTGCTCGCCGCCTTCGAGGCGACCGGCGATGCGCGCTATCTCGACCGCGCCCACACGCTCGCCCGCCGCGTCACCGTCGACCTCGCCGCGGAAGCCGGCGGATTGATCTGGGAGCATTACGATCCATCCTGGCGGCCCGACTACGACTACAACCGCACCGACCCGCGCCACCTGTTTCGCCCCTGGGGCTTTCAGCCCGGTCATCAGACCGAATGGGCCAAGCTCCTCCTGATCCTCGAGCGCCACCGGCCCGAGCCGTGGATGCTGGACCGCGCGCGGCACCTGTTCGACCGCGCGGTCGCGCTGGCCTGGGACGGCGAGTTCGGCGGGCTTTGCTACGGCTTCGCGCCCGACGGCGACATCTGCGACTTCGACAAGTATTTTTGGGTCCAGGCCGAGAGCTTCGCCGCCGCCGCACGGCTCGCGCTCCGCACCGGCGACGCACAATACTGGCGCTGCTATGACCGGATCTGGACCTATGCTTGGCAGCACATGGTCGATCATCGCTACGGCGCCTGGTATCGCATCCTCGACCGGCAGAACCGGCAATACGACGATTTGAAGAGCCCGGCCGGGAAGACCGATTATCACACCATGGGCGCCTGCTACGACGTGATCGACGCGCTGGCCGGGGCGAGCTTCGGCTTGCCAACCGAGCCATTGTGAAGGAAAGCTTGCCTGCGCCCGACAACGGACGGCGCAGGCGAGGGAACGGCGATCGACAACAAAAGCGAAGCGTTGCTCGAAGTGCGCGACGTCGTGGTCCGTTTCGGCGGATTGACGGCGCTCGATCACGTGTCGTTCGACGTGGCGGCGGGCGAGATCAGGGGCCTGATCGGGCCGAACGGCTCGGGTAAGACCACGCTGTTCAACTGCATCAGCAACATCTATCGCTGCCAGTCGGGCGAGATCCGGCTGCGCGGCCACCGCATCTCGGGCATGGCGCGACACCGCATGCCCGCGCTCGGGCTCGGCCGCACGTTCCAGAACGTGGCGCTGTTCGCGACCATGACGGTGCGGGACAATATCCTGGTCGGCGCGCATCCGCTGGGGCGCAGCGGCTTCGTCGCCGGCAGCCTGGGCGTGGCCGGGTCGCGGCGCGAGGAGCGGGAGGCGCAGACGCGGCTCGAGCGCCTGCTCGCGCTGATGGGTTTGGAGGATGAGGCGGAGACGGTCGTGGCCAGCCTGCCGTTCGCGACCCAGAAACGCGTCGAACTGGCGCGCGCACTCATCGGCGAACCGACGCTGCTGCTGCTCGACGAGCCGGCGGGCGGGCTGAACCACGAGGAAGTGGACCAGCTCGCGGCGCTGATCCGGACCATCAGCGCCGATTTCGGCCTCGCCGTGCTGCTGGTCGAGCATCACATGAATTTGGTCATGACGGTCTCGCACCGCGTGGTCGCGCTCGAGTTCGGGCGCAAGATCGCCGACGGGCTGCCGGCGCAGGTGCAGGCCGATCCCGAAGTCATCCGGGCGTATCTCGGCGCGGAAGAGGCCGCGTGAAGCCGCTGCTCGCGATCAGCGGCCTGCGCGCCGGCTACGGCCGGGCGGACGTGCTGCATGGGATCGATCTCGCAGTCGGCGCTGGCGGCATCACGACGCTGCTCGGCGCCAACGGGGCGGGCAAGACGACGACGCTGCGCGCCATCCTCGGCATGGTGCGCACGGCCGGCCAGATCATGTTCGACGGCGAGCAGATCGCCGGACGGCGTACCGAGAGCATCGCTCGGCGCGGCATCGCGCTCGTGCCCGACGGGCGCGGAACGTTCCGGCAGATGACGGTCGAGGAGAACCTCCGCCTCGGCGCTTACACCCGGCCCGGCGCCGAACAGGCCGACGCCTTCGAGCGCGTCTTCGGCTACTTCCCGAAGCTGCGCGAACGCCTGCGCCAACAAGCCGGCACGCTCTCCGGCGGCGAACAGCAAATGCTCGCCATCGCGCGCGCGCTGCTGCTGCGGCCGCGGCTGCTGATCCTCGACGAGCCCTCGTTCGGCCTGGCGCCGCTCATCGTGCGCGAGATCTTCTCGATCATGCGGACGCTGCGCGAGCGCGAACAGGTTAGCATCCTGCTCGTCGAGCAGAACGCGGCCGCCGCCCTCGACCTGGCCGACCAAGCCTACCTGTTGGAAACCGGACGCATGGTGATGGCCGGGCCCGCGCAAGACCTGCGCGCCGACGATTCCATCCGCCGCTCCTATCTCGGTTATTAGGGGAGCGAGGTGATCGGATTGTGGCACCAAATCCTCTCCGGCCTGGCCACGGGCGGGATTTACGCGAGCGTCGCGCTGGCGCTGGTGATGATCTACCAGGCGACGCATCACGTGAACTTCGCCCAGGGCGAGATGGCGACGCTGTCGACCTTCATCGCCTATGCGTTGCTGACGGCCGGGCTGCCCTACTGGGCGGCGTTCGCGATCACGCTCGTGTTCTCCTTCCTGATGGGCGTCGCGATCGAGCGCGTGCTGCTCCGCCCACTCGCCCAGGCGCCGGCGCTGACGCTAGTGGGCGTGTTCATCGGCATGGTGCTGATCATCAACGCGCTGTGCGGCTGGATCTGGGACTACACGATCAAGCCGTTCCCCACGCCGTTCGGCACCGATCCGCTGCTCGGCGGGCTGATCTCGAGCCATGAGGCCGGGTCGCTCGTGGTGATCCTGTTCGTGCTGGCGCTGGTTTATTTGTTTTTCAGCCGCACCAAGCTGGGCCTGGCGATGCGCGCCGTCGCCTACAACCCGGAATCGAGCCGCCTCGTCGGGATCAACGTCGGGGGCATGTTGGCGCTGGGCTGGGGGCTGGCGGCGGCGATCGGCGCGGTGGCCGGGCTGCTGATCGCGCCTGTGGTGTTCCTCGACCCGAACATGATGTCCGGCGTGCTGCTCTACGCGTTTGCCGGCGCGCTGCTCGGCGGGCTCGACAGCCCGGCCGGCGCCGTCCTCGGCGGCTTTCTCGTCGGCATCATCGAGAATGTCGGCGGCGCCTACCTCGTCGGCACGCAACTCAAGCTCACGTTGGCGCTCGCCGTGATCGCCTGCGTGCTCGTGCTCAAGCCGGCCGGATTGCTCGGCCGCTCGGTGACGAGCCGTGTCTGACCGCATCGCCCGCCCGCTCGCCCTCGTCGCCGCGGCCGCATTGCTGCTGCTGCCGTTGGTGCTCAGCGACTACAATCTGTTCCGTATGACGCTGGTGATCACGTATGCGCTCGCCGTGCTGGGACTCAACCTCGTCATGGGTTTCGGCGGCCAGATCTCGCTCGGTCACGGCGCCTTCTACGCCGTCGGCAGCTACACCACCGCGATCCTGGTCGCGTCCTATGACTGGCCGTATTGGGCGACGTTCCCGGTCTCCGCCCTGGTCTGCGCCGGGCTCGGCTTCCTGGTCGGCTGGCCGGCGCTGCGGCTGAGCGGGCCATATCTCGCGCTCGTCACGCTGGCGCTGGCGACCGCGGCGCCGCAGATCCTGAAGCACCCGGCGCTCGAGCAATGGACCGGCGGCGTGCAGGGCGTGATCCTGAGCAAGCCGGACGCGCCGTTCGGCCTGGGCCTCAGCCCGGACCAATGGCTGTTCTACGTCGCGCTCGCGGTCGCCGCGATCGGCTTCGCCCTGGTCTGGCGGCTGATGCGCAGCCGCACCGGGCGCGCAATCGTTGCCGTGCGCGACCACGCCTTGGCGGCCGAGGCGATGGGAGTGGACGTCGCCGGGTTGAAGACGCGGACGTTCGCGATGAGCGCGATGCTGACCGGGGTCGCGGGATCGGTGGGCGCGCTCGCGGTCCAGTTCGTCTCGCCCGACAGCTTCACCGCGGTGCTCTCGATCACGCTGTTCGTGGGCGCCGTGGTGGGCGGGGTGGCGTCGATCTTCGGCGCGATCGCGGGCGGCATCTTCATCGTCGCCGTGCCGCCGCTGGCCGGCATGGTATCTAAATCGGCGCCGGCGATCGCCTACGGGGCGATGCTGATCTTGTGTTTGTATGCGTTGCCGGCCGGCGTCGCCGGGCTGTTCCGTAGGCGGGCGCGCGCCACAAAAACCAAAGCAGGGAGGACCACACATGCTGCGTAGGACATTTCTGGGCACGGTTGCCGCCGGTCTCGCAACGCCCTCCATCGGGCGCGCGGCCGACGCCATGCCGGGCGTCACCAAGGACTCGATCAAGATCGGCCAGACGATGCCGTATAGCGGCCCGGCCTCGGCCTACGGCGTCATCGGCCAGACCGAGGGCGCCTATTTCAAGATGCTGAACGCCCAGGGCGGCATCCGCGGGCGCAAGATCGACTTCCTCTCGGCCGATGACGGCTATTCACCGCCGCGCACGGTCGAGGAGACCCGGCGCCTGGTCGAATCCGAGGGCGTCGCCTTCATGTATCAGGGCCTCGGCACGCCGACCCAGTCGGCCGTGCAGCGCTACCTCAACCAGAAGAAGATCCCGCAGCTGTTCGTCTCCACCGGCGCCGAGAAATGGGCCGATCCACAGCACTTCCCGTGGACGATGGGCTGGCAGCCGAGCTACCGCACAGAGGCCCGCGTCTACGCCAAGCACCTGATGCAGGCGAACCCGAAGGCCAAGCTGGCCGTGCTGTATCAGAACGACGATTTCGGCAAGGACTACCTGACCGGCCTGCGCGACCAGTTCGGCGACAAATACGATGCCATCGTCGTCAGCGCGGTCAGCTACGAGGTCAGCGACCCGACCATCGACAGCCAGATCTTGACCCTGAAAGGCTCGGGCGCGGACGCGATGCTGACCGCGGCTACGCCGAAATTCGCCGCCCAGGCGATCAAGAAGATCGCCGAGATCGGCTGGAAGCCGGTCCAGCACTACCTGACCAACGTGTCCATTTCGGCATCGGCGGTCATGCGGCCGGCCGGCGCCGAGAACGGAAAGGGCATCTTCACTGGGGCCTATCTCAAGGACCAGTCCGACCCGCAATGGGCCGACGACCCCGGCATGACCCAATTCCGCGACTGGGTGAAGCAGTGGGAGCCCAGCGCCGACGTTTCCGACTCCAACGTCGTGTTCGGCTACGGGAACGTGCTTTCGTTGCACAAGATGCTCGAACAATGCGGCGACGACCTCTCGCGCGAGAACATCATGAAGCAGGCCGCCAACCTGCACGACATCGAGATCCCGGTCCTGCTTCCCACGATTAAAATCAACACCAAGCCTACCGACTACCATCCGATCTCGCAGCTCCAGCTCGCGACCTGGACCGGTTCGGCCTGGCAGTTGTTCGGCGACGTGCTCAGCGGCTCCTGAGCGGCCAGCGGCGCCCACCTCCGCGAGCGGGCGTGGGGGTGGACATTGTGGCGCGCGCGGGCACGATGGTGACGCAGCCGGGGAGCGCGAGCGCGTGTCACTGAAGGGCCAAGCCTACATCGTCGGCGCGTTCGAGCACCCGACCCGAAAAGCGCCGGACAAGTCGGTCGCCCAACTCCACGCCGAGTCCGCGATCGGGGCGCTGGCCGATTCCGGCCTCCGGCGCGAGGACATCGACGGCTATTTTTGCGCCGGCGACGCCCCCGGCCTCGGCCCGCTCGCAATGGCCGACTACATGAACCTGCGCGTTCGCCACCTCGACAGCACCGACCTCGGCGGCTGCTCCTACATCGCTCACGTCGCGCACGCGACCGAGGCGATCATGGCCGGTAAATGCAACGTCGCCCTGATCACGCTGGCCGGCCGGCCCCGCACCGCCGGCCATAGCGGCGCCCTGCCCCGCCCGGTCAACCCCGAAATCCCCGACGCGACCTGGGAAGCCCCGTTCAACCCGGTGACGCTCAACCTCTACGCCATGTGCGCCATGCGTCACGCCCACGAATTCGGCACGACCGCCGAACAGCTCGCCTGGATCAAGGTCGCCGCCAGCCACCACGCGCAATACAATCCGAACGCGATGCTGCGGGACGTCGTCACCGTCGAGGAAGTGGTCAACTCGCCCGTCATTGCCGATCCCCTGCACCGGCTCGACTGCTGCGTCGTCAGCGACGGCGGCGGCGCGCTCATCGTGGCCCGGCCCGAAATCGCGCGCAGCCTGGGCCGCCCAAAGGTCCGCGTGCTCGGCGCCGCGGAATCGATGAAGGGCCAGATGGGCGGCGATCTCGACCTCACCTACTCCGCCGCGGTCTGGACCGGCCCGGCCGCGTTCGCCGAAGCCGGCGTCGGACCCGCCGACATCCAATACGCCTCGATCTACGACAGCTTCACGATCACGGTTTTGATCCAGCTCGAGGATCTCGGCTTCTGCGCCAAGGGCGAGGGCGGAAGCTTCGTCGCCGATGGCGGCCTGATTGCGGGGACCGGCAAGTTGCCCTGGAACACCGACGGCGGCGGCCTGTGCAACAACCATCCCGCCAATCGCGGCGGCATCACCAAGGTCATCGAGGCGGTGCGCCAACTCCGCGCCGAAGCGCACCCCGCCGTCCAGGTCCCCGGCTGCACGCTCGCGCTGGCGCACGGCACCGGCGGCCTGCTCGGCAGCCGCCATGGCGCGGCCACGCTCATTTTGGAACGGGAATAGGATCATGTCGGACGTCGCTTTCCCCGCCCCGCCCGCCAACCCCGAATCGGCGGCATTCTACGAGGCCGCGAAGGAAGGTTGCTTCATGATCCCGCGTTGCACCGCCTGCGGCCGGGCCCACTGGTATCCCCGCGCGCAATGCCCTTTCTGCTTCGGCCCGGTCCAGTGGGAACCAGCGTCGGGCGACGGCACCGTCTACAGCTACAGCGTCATGCGCCGCGCCAAACCGGTCACCACCATCGCCTACGTGACGCTGGCCGAAGGCCCGACGATGATGACCAGCCTCGTCGACGCCGACCCCGACAGCCTGCACATCGGCCAGCCCGTCCGTCTGATCTTCAAGCCCACCGTCGACGGGCCGCCCGTCCCCTGCTTCACTCCAACCCCATCGTAAACCCGCTCCCGCCAGCGGGAGAGGGAGATCGCGACCGGCCCCTTGCCAAACCGGCGCGCCTATGGCGCGATCGGCAAAAGCAAGAGCGAGCGATAATGCCAGACACGTCCACGACAACGCCCGATGCAGGCTCCATCCTAGCGCGGTTGGACCGGCTGCCCGCCACGCGCTCGATCTGGATCCTGGTCACCCTGCTCTCGATGGGCGGGTTCTTCGAATTCTACGACCTGTTCATGACCGGCTACGTCATCCCCGGCCTCGTCAAGGCCGGCTTGCTCGCCCAGGTCTCGCTCTCGATCTTCAGCGGGCCGGCACTGTTCGTCGCCTCCACCTTCACCGGGCTGTTCATCGGCACGTTCGTCTTTGGCTTCGTGGCCGACAAGTTCGGGCGGCGCGCGATCTTCACCACGTCGCTGCTGTTCTACTGCGCGGCGACGCTCGTGATGGCGTTCCAGAACAGCGGCCTGTCGGTCTGCCTGTGGCGCATGATCGCCGGCATCGGCATCGGCGTGGAGCTGGTCACGATCGATACCTACATCGCCGAACTAGTGCCCAAGCGCGTCCGCGGCCGGGCGTTCGCCTACAACCAAGTGATCCAGTTCTCGGTCGTGCCGGTCGTCGCCCTGCTCGCCTACCTCCTAGTGCCGATCGCGCCGTTCGGCATCGAGGGCTGGCGCTGGGTGGTCGCGATCGGCTCCGTCGGCGCGTTGTTCGTGTGGTTCATCCGCCGCGGCGTGCCGGAAAGTCCGCGCTGGCTCATCCAACAAGGGCGCCTGGCGGAGGCGGACGCGATCACCTCGATGATCGAGGCGCGCGTCGCGGCCGACCTGCGCGGCGCCCCGCTCCCCGCCCCGGCGCCGCACGCGATCGATCGCGCCGAGGCGACGGGCAGCTTGCGCGAGATCTTCGCGCCGCCCTACCGCACCCGCACGTTCATGCTGATGGTGTTCCAGTTCTTCCAGACCTTCGGCTTCTACGGCTTTGCCGCCTGGGTCCCGACGCTGATCGCCCAGCAGGTCGGCATCAATCTGGGCTCGAGCCTGCTGTATTCGTTCATCATCGCCATCGCGAGCCCGTTCGGGCCGCTGATCGCGATGAGCTTCGCCGACCGGATCGAGCGGAAATGGCAGCTCGTGGGTGCGGCCTGCGGCGTCGGCGTGTTCGGCTTGCTGTTCTCGTTCCAAACCACGATCGCGATGCTGATCGTGTTCGGCGTGCTGATCACGCTGTCCAACAATGTGCTGTCCAACACCTTCCACGGCTACCAGGCCGAACTGTTCCCCACCCGCGTGCGCGCCCGCGCGATCGGGTTCACCTACTCGTTCAGCCGGATCAGCACCGTCTTCGCCAGCTTCATCATCGGCTTTTTCCTGCAGACCGCGGGAACCAAGGGCGTGTTCGGCCTGATCGCGTTCGCGATGACGATGGTGGTGCTCTCGATCGGCATTTTCGGACCCCGCACCAACGACCTCGAACTCGAGCAGGTGTCGCACTGAGTCAGAAAGCAATGGCCTCGCCGCGGTAGTCCAGCAGCAACCCGCTTTCGGCTGGCGTGAGTCGGTCGATCACTGCCAGCAACTGCGCCGCCGCCGCCGCGGGCGGCTGCACCTCGAGCGCGGTCTTGGCGAACGGGGCGGAGAGCGGTGTGGCCACCGTTCCCGGATGCAGCCCGACGCAAACGGCATGGGGATGGCTGCGCGCCAGCTCGATTGCGGCGGTCCGCACCAGCTGGTTCAGCGCGGCCTTGGCAGCGCGGTAGCTATACCAGCCGCCGAGCCGGTTGTCGGAGATGCTGCCGACCCGCGCCGACAGCGTCGCGAACACCGCCGGCGCACCGCGATCCAGACGCGGCAGGAAATGCTTCATCAGCAGCGCCGGCCCGGTCGCGTTGATCGCGAAGCTATGCGCCAGGTGCGTCGGGTCGAGCTGCCGCATCGCCTTTTCCGGCGCGAACCCGTCTCCGTGTAGGAAGCCGGTCGCATCGATCACCAGCCGCAGCCCGGCGCCCATCGCCGACGCTGCCGCGGCGATGCTGGCCTCGTCCAGCAGATCGAGCGCCGGCGTCGTGCGGCGCCCGAGACGGACCACCGGTCCACGCGTGGCTAGCGCATCGGCAATCGCGGCACCGATCCCGCCCGAAGCCCCGATGACGACCGCCGCGACCGGCTCAGCCAAACCCAGCCGCCCGCTCAAGCGCCGATCCTTCGCCGCCCTCCCCCGCCCACGCCACGAACAGGTCCGGACGCACCAGCACGAGCGCCGCCTCGTAGCGCGCCGCCTCGCCCGCACGCGGTTCGCGCACCACGGCAAGCGGGATCGCCCGCGCCCGCGCCGCCGCCTCGAACCCGGCAATGTCCGCCTCGCCGGCGTCGAACGCGAGCAGCGTGAACCCCGGACCGACCGCCTCGTGCACCCCACGCCCTGACGTGAGGACGCACGGTGCCAAATGATGGCCGGCGCGCGCGGCGAACACGTGCTGCCCGACCGCGCTCGGCACCCCGCCACCAGCCGCCACGACCGGCGAGCCCTCGTAATTCGGCACGAACGCGCCGACTTCGGCGACCGCGCCGGAGCTGCGTTCGGCCCAGGCGCGCTCGAAGGCGTCTCGGTCGCGCGCCGGGTCGTGGGCGTGGAGGAAGGCGCGGTCGGCGTCGATGCTGCGGGCGATGAAGTCGTCGGCGGTCGAGCGGAACACCGGCCGCCGCTCCTCGGTATAGGAGGCGAGCAGCGCCGGGCCGCCCCAGCCCTCGAGCGCCGCGGCCAGTTTCCAGCCGAGGTTGCGGGCGTCCTCGAAGCCGGTATTGATGCCGTAGCCGCCGTAAGGCGGATGGCTGTGGGCCGCGTCGCCGGCGATGAAGGCGCGCCCGGCGGCGTAGCTGTCGGCGGTGGCGATCCGCAGATCCCAAAAGCCGATGTGCTGCAACTCGGCCTCGAACTCGGTGCCGACCGCCCGATGCAGCAAGCCGAGGAAGTCGTAATTGTCGCGCGTCGTCCCCGTCGGCACCGGCGCATGAAAGAAGAACGTGCTGCCGAGATCGACGCGGCCGAAGAACTGCCAATACCCGTCCAGATCCGGATGCAGCACGTTGTAGAACGACTTGCCCGGATACCGCTCGAGCAGCGCGTGCAGCGCGGGCGAGCGGAACACGAGCAGCACCATCAGCCGGTCGTGATCGTCGCTCGTCTGCGTGATGCCGGCCTGCTCGCGCACGCCCGACCGGCTGCCGTCGCAGCCGACGACGTAGCCGGCCCGCAGCGTCCGCGTCGCCTCGCTGCCCCGCTCGGCGATCTCGACGACGACGCCCTCACCGTCCTGCTCGAGCCGCTGGAACGACCAGCCGAACAGCGTTTGCACGGACGCTAGCCCGGTCGCGCGATCGCGCAACACCGCCTCGGTCGCGTATTGCGGCAGCCGCTCGTTGTCGGTGAAGTAATAGGGGCGGACGAGCGCGCGCTGCATCCAATCGTAATGGTAGTTCCCCAGCAACGTGCCGTAGGTCGTCATGCCGCCGATGCCGTACTCGCGCGGGATTGTGCGCGCCGCCCGTAGTTCGGCCTCGCAGCCCCAGGCATGGAAATGCTCCGCCGTGCGCTGGGTGAGGTTCTGGCCGCGCGGGATCGGCGAGGGCGTCCGATACCGCTCGACGACGATGCAGGAGACGCCGCGCTGCCCGAACTCGATCGCCAGCCCGAGCCCGACCGGGCCGCCGCCGACAATCAGCACGTCGGCGTCGCGCGCGGCGCTCAGGCCCCGATCTCCCCGCGGCGCCCGATCTCCCCGCGGCGCCCGATCTCCCCGCGGCGCCCGATCTCCCCGCGGCGCCCGATCTCCCCGCGGCGCCCGATCTCCCCGCGGCGCCTGAGCCAGATCGCGGCCGCAGCGACTGCGGCGATCAGCGCCGGCACCGCCGCGACAACGAACAGATCCTCAG
>JAABUX010004808.1_pt1 | contig 16892 bp, 16 predicted proteins | sample 5561851 | NCBI WGS metagenome assembly JAABUX01 (sample SAMN10711883, study PRJNA513361) | rock metagenome | isolation source: Antarctica rocks | place: Antarctica: Victoria Land, Richard Nunatak red sandstone | collected 2016-01-03 | reverse complement strand
CTTCCGAGGGCTGATGGCAACGGCTCGGGCGGGTGCCAAGCAAACCCAGGCCGCAGTTGCTAAGGCGGCACACACAACCCAGGGGCAGGTTAGTAAAATCTTATCTAATGTTGGGGGTATGGTTAGGGTCAAGAAAATATTCCAAACGCTTATAGAGCCTTTAAGCAAATGGAATAATTTTGAACCGGACGAGCAGGAGATGTGGATGGCGAAAACTTTTTTAGCCCTAGTACTAGAAAATGAGCCAGAGAACCTGGCGTCATCCGTTTCAAACCTGGCTAAAGTCGTAGGCGATGACACATGGATTGGGATGGTGAGCTGGCTGAAAGCTGAAGTACGTGTAGCGGCTCTTGCTCAGTTCGTTACATTAATGCCGGAGCAGTGGCGACGCGAACTAACCAAGCTTCTACCCTTGCCTTTGCAACGGCAGATAGCAGCGGCGGCACCTTTTCCCGAGTAGCGAGACTATAACGGAACTACTCGGGGGGTTTGGGGGTATCCCCCAACAAGCCGCCGCGTTTGTCGTGACGAGCTAGAGTCATGACTAGGCATGGCTTGTTACGAGCCTACCCCCCCAGCTTGCTGTGGTATTGTAGCGGGGGTACTTTGCTGCGTCAACACAGAGGTTAAGAAGGATTGTCAAACGTGGCAGGCTATTTTAAAACGGGAAGGGAGGTTGTGATGGGCCGCAAATCTCGAGAGAAGCAACGCAGGAAATTCGGAGATTCTTCAACCAGAGTGACACCGACTGCTGCCCTACCCAAATCTTTGCAACTACTTGTACAGGAAAAGATCGGCTCCACCACTGAACGAGGAGCGCTTATTGCACGACGATTTCCAGGGGGAACTTCAGTCGAGTTTGTGCCAGAGGCTAACCTTAGTAACGAACTTGACTGTGAGCCGCGTTACGAGATTCATTTGCTGGAACTGGTAAGAAATTACAACCACGCGACAGAGATACCGCTCGTGTTTGTGGACGATTTGGGTTATGGCACTGCCTATTTGTGTAGGAGGCGGTAACACCCGTCAAATCCATTGACATCAGAGTGAGGCTATGAAGCCGCCAAGCTCAAAACTTCGGGGTTGCACTGATCCACCCGATAAATCCATTGGCACCCTTATCCCAGGGCTACCAAGTAGACTACCAAGTCTAACCCCTTGTACCACGTGGGGGTATCAATTGGTAGCGCTGAGTCATGTAGAGCGTCAAGCAGGTGAGCCAAGTTGCTGTCACTAGGCGGAGACTGTGACTACCAATTTACAACGCGCGTTACTTCCAGTCACTTTAGCCGTAAAGGCTTATCCCAACCCGCTAGTTAGCACATAACTAATTCAGGCGGATAACAGCAGTTAGTTATGCTGTAAAAATGTATTACACATTTTTATACATTGGTTATAACTGGGTTTTGCAGCAGCTCCCATGCTGTTTTCATGTCTTTTTTAGTTCTATGACATTGTTTATGACTGGGTTTTGCAGTCTTAACCATGCTTTCATCAGGCGAGCATCAGTACGCCCACATGGGTTATGAATAAAAAAGCAGTTAGTAAAGTCTCGCGCGGGGAAATATTTCCCACGCAAGCGCACAGCCAGCCACCGCAGTCATGACCCCACCCCCTTCCAGACTGCCTGCCCCCTTCAAGTTGTCGTTCCGTCTTTAATCGGTCGAAACCCCCCCGCAGCCAAAGGCTACCTCACTTGCTCCCGAAAGAAGGCGTCTAGCAGCCTAATAGTCCTCTGGTGCGCGGGGGGTATCCCCCGGCAACCCCCCAAGCATCTTGTTAAAGGAGGCGAGTACAGCCATCTGCCTGTGGGTGGCAGAAATCTCGGCCTCCTTTAACAAGATGCACAGAAGTTTCTAACGGCTTGCATAGACTCGCCATCGGGGGACAACTTATTGGAGTTCACGCTGCAACAGCTATTTGTTTTCTTCTAGGTTGCCAGAGCCAGGTTTTTTGGACCCCCACGCCCTACCCCACATCGCACCCCATGAGGCATGGGATACCCCATACCGAATGGGGTAGTTTCGTAGAGTCAAGCCGGTTCTTAGACTGCTGCCACATCACGCTTATGGTGATTACCAATTTCAAATAAAGTTGCTTACAGTCAATAAAGCAGTATAGCCAAAGCATAACTCTGTTGCAGCACATAATTGATAACTGCACATAGCAGTAATTATTTATGCTGCTCCCATGTGTAAAACATTAATATTACATGGTTTATAACTGGGTTGGCAGCTATAAACCATGTAATATTAATGTAACTTATATCTACACCCCATTGGGTATAACTGGATTATGCAGTTATACCCAATGCTTTAACAATGCAATTTTTAGCTGTATCACATGGTTCCTAACTGGGTTTTGCAGTCATAGCCAATGCTCTACCCAGGCTGCGCTACATCAACGCCACTTTGCTTATACATGGACAAGCAGTAGTACCAACGTATGGAATCTAGTGAAAAAAAGAGCGTACAAGTCACAACCTATTTGCCCAAGGAAGTGCTAGACCAACTAAAGGAATGGATGGATGACAACTACCAGCGCTCAGTCTCTCAAGCCGTATCGCTGATAGTAGAACACTTCCTCAAAAAGGATGGACGCCCCCTAGGGAACACCGACCTAGCCCCCAGAGTAGACGCTCTAGAATCAGAAAACCTACCACCTTTGCTTGCTAGGCTAGAAATTCAGATGCAGCAAGTGAGAGAAGCGCTCGTCGCTGCCGGAGCCAGAAGCCTAGCCACTGGAGTAGAAGAGCATCTAGCAGAGAACACCAGCATCAGTAGCGGTCAATTCACCTACACAGTCAAAGAAGCCAGTGTTGGATTGAGCAAAACAGAAATCATGCGCCGCCTGGACATATCCCCAACCACATTGAAGCGGCAGGCGGATGCTCTGAAGATGGCAGAAGAAAAATATCTAGCCAAAATAACGGGATGGCGGTTAGGGACAGGAGAGCGCCCGAAATACTTCCCACCAGAGCCGAGCCAGCCACCGCAGGCATGACCCCACCCCGTTCCATCCGGCGTTGCCCCAATGAGTCAAAGTTCCGCGCTTAAACCGACCTTCACCCACCCCACAGCCAAAGGCTGACAATGAATCTATGTAAATCTGGGCAACCTTTAAACACCCCACTTGCTGATCGCGGTAAACAACTATTTAGATGAAGGAAGCCTGCGATTTACACAGGTTTATCTCTCGGCTACCTCACTTGCAGTAGACCAATAAAAAAGTCCTTCTAATGGCGGCTGTGAAACTGCCCAACGTCAAGTAGGCAGCGATGGTGAAGCCGGATGAGGTGACTATTGACCCCCGTCAGGCATCCGAGACTGACTGGGTTACAATGAACCCAGACATTATGGTCAAGCCTTCATCTGCATTAGTGTCTAAGCCCTCAACAAGGGGTGTGTTTAAAGGCTTGACCATAATGTCGGAGTTTTTTCTAGGGGCTTGTATGTGCCAGCCACCCAGACACTGCCCGGTAGATAACTTTTGGTAGCGATTCGGCCTGTGCAAGTTGCTCTGAAGGTTGGTCGTTATCGGATTCCATATTGCCGATTCCAGGTTTAGTCATCGCGCATCATGTAGAGGTCGTCTGAGTCACAGTCCCAGTCTTCTTCCTTGCCGGACCTGTTATCTAACTCAAATTCGCGCCACCATTCGGAGTACATGGGCGTATTTGGTGCTTCAGGCACGTCTAGAGCTGACAGACGTTCTGGTTGGGTTGGAACTTCAACAGCTTGTTCGATGGAGTCAGCTGGCTCGGACACCTCTTTTCGAGGCGGGTCGGTGATTGGTTCCTTTGTGCTGGGTCGCCGGTGCTTGATAATTTGGGGACGTTCATTCATAAATCCCAGCTTACATATTAGGAGTGGACGTTAACCACATCACCAGACTGAATAGCACGACTGAATGTCCGCCTGCCATAGCGGTGCCAAAGACGACCGCACATCGCTTGCAGCATTCCACCTTAAGCTCTCCTTTAGTGAACCCAGGTAGCAGATTATAGAGCCTAAAGTAGAAGACTACGCGGCCGCGCTCAAACCAGCTGGAACGACTCTGGATTGAGCTATTGCACCCTACCCCTTTGAGCCAGAGCGCTAGACGTGCTGGCAGGCTGGGTCACCGCTCTGGCGCTTTGGACCCTTACCCTGACCCAAACTCGCAGCACTATAAGTCACTACGCTTCGCCTGGGGGTTTGGGGGCAGACCCCAACAAGCCGCCCGTGCCCCAAAGGGGCAATTATGATGCTTGCATCATGATTAGGGCATGGCTTGCTCCTCACCCACCCCGAGCGTTGCGAAGTATTTTCGCGGGGGCAATGCTGCGGTCACACAAAGGGGTTTGTGCGGGGGCAATGTCGCGTTTAACAGAGAGGGCTATGCTAGGGGCAACGAGCGCGGGGTAAAAAGATGCCACGCTCTCGCTCGAGCTACCAAGTCTAGCCCCAGGGGAACACGCGGGGTACCAACGCGGGGTAGCGCAAGTCATTTAGAGCGGAGCGCCATTGAGCCAAGTTGCTGTCACTAGGCTTGACTGTGATTACCAATTTCAAACTAAGTGACTTCCAGTCACTAAAGCAGTTTACAAAAAATAAACCCAAGTTTTAGCACACAAATAGTAACAGCATAGAGCAGCAGTTAGTTATGCTGCTGCAATGTATTAAACATTCCTATCGCATTGATTTTTACTTGGCAAAGCAGCACTAGCTATGTTTTACCCATGCGATTTCTAGCTAGAGCACATTGTTAATGACTGGTAGAGCCTGAAAACCCAATGCTCTAACCATGCAAGCAACAGCGCTTGCCACATGGCTGATAAATGGGCAAGCAGTAGTACCAACGTATGGAACAGGGGCGAAAAAATAGCGCTCCCCTAACAACCTATTTGCTTAAAGGAAGTGGTAGACCTACATCTTGGGGCGCATCTAAGGGTTAGGGGAGTACAGGATTGCGCTTACATTCTATAAAGTAGAATGAGCTTTTTCAGAGATTCGCTCTCGACATGGTAACGCCTTTAAACTCCCGATTCGACAAATTCCGGCTTATTACTTTTCCAGTGAGCCATTATTGTGAAAAGGCGCGGTGGGCGTTAACTCGCTTGAACATTCCCTACATCGAAGAACGTCATGCACCTCTGTTTCATCGCTTGGCGACAGGTCGGGTGGGTGGAAACTCAGTTCCGGTGTTGATTGCGGAAGGAAAAGCGTTTACCGATTCAACCGAGATCTTGAAATATCTGGATACGATTGCGCCTGATGAGGCTAAGTTATATCCCACCCAACCGGCGTTACTCAAAGAAGTTGAAGAGTTGGAAACCCTGTTCAATACTCAGCTTGGTACCGCATCGCGGGTCTGGGCATATTCCTACACCCTCCATCACCCTAAACTGGCGCAACGCCGATTTCTCTACAAAGTTCCATTCCACGAGCAAGTTGTATTTCCAATCCTGTCTCCCCTAGTCAGCACTCTGATTCGCCGCAAGTTGAATGTCACGTCTGAGACAGCGATCCAGGCTCACGAGCAGATCCGACAGATTTTTGACACCGTTGGGAGCAAGCTGGCGGATGGGCGTCCGTACTTGGTGGGGGAGCGCTTCAGTGCAGCGGATCTCACTTTTGCCGCCCTTTCAGTTGCGGCTGTCAGACCACCTGAATATGGAGATGCTGCGCTGGCACTGTCTAATTTAGAGCAGTTACCTCCCGAAATGGCAGCTGAAGTATGTGCATTTCGAGCAATGCCAGCAGGCGCATTTGCGCTCCGCTTGTGGCGCGCTCGTGGTGCAAGATAATTTGCATCAACAAGGGGGAGGTTCATTGATACCTAATGGAAGCATGCTGGTAAGCCATCCCTTTTCTATGAATAACTCCTATTTTCTCCGACTGGTTAGTGTACTCCCCTAACCAGCAGATGTGCCCGAAATCAAGCACTGGATGGATGAAAACTCACAACCGACCCGGACGCAAGAGAGGACTTGACCCCATCTAACCCTTTTGACCGTAAGCGAGTAGATTTGGAGTGAGTTGGTTTCAAGGCAAGAGTTTCCTTTAAGATTCCCTTTAAGATTCCCTTTAAGATTCCCTTAAGAACTCCCCAGGCCGCTCCCTATAAATGTAGGAACCAGCAAACATAACTGCCCAAACCTGCAATTCCCGACATTTTTCAACCAGGATTATGGGTCTTGGCAGCTAATGGTTATCAGGAGTTCCAAACCATCCTGAAGCTGATAACCCACGTTGCATGGGTGGCGAACGCCCGATAAAGAGCGCCGAATTTTGAGAGAAGAACCAATATAATGTGATCCGCGACAGCGGTAGGTAGAAATTCACCTCAACTCATCGTCCAATTCGAGTTAGGCGAGTTAGGTTTGTTTCATTTCTCCTGATTGCTCAAGACAGCCTCTGACAGTTTCTGCTAGCCTGTCGGCATATCCACCGAGCAACTCACGAAGCCTATGACTCCACCTCATACGCTTAAGCGCATCCGTACTAGTGTCCTGGAGATTGCTTACGAAGAGAGCGGTCCTAATGATGGCACGCCTGTGGTCTTGCTGCACGGCTTTCCCTACGCTCCGCGCGCTTATGACGCGGTTGTCCCGCCCTTGGTTGCAGCGAGCTGCCATACCATCGTGCCGTATCTGCGCGGCTATGGTCCCACCTGCTTCCTCTCGACTGACACGGCTCGCTCTGGTCAGCAGGCGGCACTGGGACACGACTTGTTGGAATTGCTGAACGCACTCGAGCTGCCCAGCGCCACCCTGGTCGGGTATGACTGGGGTGGGCGAGCCGCTTGCATCGTAGCAGCACTGTGGCCTACGCGGGTACGTGGACTGTTGTCGGTTGGCGGCTACAACATTCAGGATATTGCTGCATCGGTGGCACCACTCAGTCCGCAGCAGGAACATCGGCTCTGGTACCAATACTACTTCCACAGCCCACGTGGTCGCGCTGGACTAGAGTCCAACCGACGCCATCTTTGCCTGCTGCTGTGGCAGCTCTGGTCACCGAGTTGGAAGTTTGAGGACTCGACTTACCAGCAGACGGCTGTCTCTTTCGAAAACCCAGACTTCGTTGAGGTAGTCATCCACTCCTATCGCCATCGCTTCGGCTACGCACCAGGCGATCCTGCCCTGGAGGAGATTGAAAGACGCTTGGCTGCCCGTCCACTGATATCGGTGCCAACGATCCTGCTGCACGGCGGGGACGATGGTGTCGATCCTGCCGTGCAGTCTGAGTCGCACGCCCGCTTCTTCACTAGGCTCTACCAGCGTCAGGTAATTCCTGGGGTCGGTCACAACTTGCCGCAGGAGGCACCGGAAGCAGTCATCAATGCCATTCTTGAATTGACGGCGTAGGATTGCTCTGACAAGGAGCCTGGCTCCATGCTCTAGAGCGTGTTCTTAACTTTTGCCGGTGCCGCCAAAGAGATTGAACACAGCAATCTTCAACATACCTAATACCTAAATTGCTTGATTGTTTAATTACATCAAGGTATTAGACCTTTATACAATTTAGCCGAACCGGGCTCGGATGTCCATGACGCTTAAGTCTAAGATGCCCTTAAGTGGTAATGCATTTAACAGTTAAAGGTATTAAACCATAAAATAATCAAACGTTCTTACCCAGAACGTCGAGAATCCGAGTCTGACAACCGAGGTCCTGACGAGTACTATACCTAAATCGCTTTATCGTTTGATTTCATCAAGGTATTAGCTCTTTATACAATTAGCGCTCCCAGAGATGATGTCGGGGTAGCGATAGCAATTGGCTAAAAAAACAACGCGCTTGGGGTAGCACACGCTCGGATCAATCTCGCACAATCACTACCTTGGCAGAACGGTCGAGCAGGGCCTCAGAGGCGTCCGACCAGTGAGCAAGCTTCGTAGTGATTCGTTCCGGCTTGAGACGGCCACTCTGCACCAATGCCAAAATCTCCGGGATATCTGCCCGAGCATTCGCACGGCCTGTACGAAAAGTGACTCCAGTCGCATACATTTGGAAAAGCGGAATCGGCACTTCCTTACTAAAATAAATGCCGACGCTAGTGCAAACACCCCCAGGTTCAACAGAACGGAGGGCACAGCCAAGTCCGACAGGCTCTGAGCTGGCATCTACAGTGATGGGATAGGGGCCTAGGGATTCTGGAATTGGACCATCAAGCGGATTTGCTCCTAAAGATTGTGCCAGCTTTAGACGCTCAGGGTCACTGTCGAGATAGTCCACCTGGTTGGAGCCGAGAGCAATGGCAATAGCCGCGGCGTAAAGACCAATGCTCCAAGCTCCTCCGCCCACAATCAGCACAGGCGACTGAGGCTGCTGTTTGAGATGAGGGCCAACTGTCCGCCAAGCATCTGGAAGATTATCGCTGGCGCTGGCTAGGCACTGGGGAGTAATTCCCTCTGGAATGGGGAGCAGCATACTGTCGGCATAGGGAACTTTTACCAGATCGCTTAAAGCACCACCCCAATGTCCTCCGGCAGCTCCTAGCCCATACATCGCCCCAGCCGCTGGTAGGGAGCCTTGAGTCACAGTGCTACACCTGCCTGTTAGGTAACGCTGGCATTGAGGACAAGCACCGCAAGAGATTTGGAAGGGAACCACTACTTTTTGTCCTGGAGAAAACCCGTTCACGGCTGACCCACAAGAGATCACCTCCGCCACAAATTCATGCCCCAACGCGAATGGTCCTCTCAAAGGAACCTGGCCTAATAGAATAGCGGCATCCAGGTCGCACCGAGCGACAGCTAAGGGACGAACTAGCGCCTCAAGTGGTCCTTCTAGCTTGGGTGAAGGAACCGAGCGCCACTCCAAACGGCCTCTGCGAATAAAAGTTAATTGTTGCATTTCCCTATTTGCTCAGACGAAGCCAACTGCGGAGCGTGAACTTCTGATAAGACTTCTAACTCCCGAATGCCTACCAGGAATAGCTTACAGGTAAGCGCGTTTTTTTAGCTATTTACTGCTCCCTCGCCGCGAATTGGCTCACAGGAACTGTTACTCTAATTCTGCTGTTACTGCGAGCCCACAAGTGATGCTGGATGCCACTCAATGCGTGAATTCGCGGCTCGGCAGCAACCCTGGTTTTCCCCCAAGTTGTGGCACAGATATCGTGTGAGCAACCCGGTTCACTATTTCTCCGGCATGGGTAACTGCCACAACGGACAGGTGTACCAACCATAATGGTGTGGGTCAGAAGCCCAATTCTTGTTGCACGCTTGGATCACCTGTTGATTCCGGTCAAGGAGCAATCGGTTGGGCTCCCCCAATTTCCAGGCAATCGCAAAGCCTAACACTCCACCCATCGCCATAAGTATGACAACCGCCGTCGCCAAGTTTTGGTGCTTAAAAATAGCAGCTAAAGCCGCCCCAATTCCCCTCCAGCCGGATGAAGAAATGCTAGCGTCAATGATTGCCGCAGCCCTGAGTTCCTGAGTCAGCGATTCGGAAGCAATCTGAGCGTAACCTACTTTTTGCAGGTAGGGATTCAACACCAGTTCCAGAGATTTCTTGAGCTGTGAAGGATGACCTGCTAGGTTGCTGTCTGTTTGTGCCAGTTGAGCTTTCAACGAAGCCATCTCGATTCTGGTCAAAGCCGTTTCCACCACCCAAGGGAAAATTTTATCCGTTGCTGGGATGACGCTTGATTGTAGGAGGTGGAAGAGGTTCTGTTTCAAGTCCTGTGGTAGAGTTGGATGGTGTTCGTTCAGAAAACGCCAAATCGGTGAGTCGTTCGGCTCTATCGAGTTGGGCATAGAAATCTTCGAGATAGGTTTGAATTTCTTGCTGTCCCAAAATCCCGAAATCGGGATAGTCTCTCGCCTCCCCCCAAGTCAGGAGTTTTCGCTCAGGGTTACGCCCATCAACCACCTTTTTCATTTCCAGGTCGAACAATCCAAGCCTCACCACCGGCGCTTGATATTGTGACAGCAACGCCTGAAACCCCTGAGACTCAAAAAACTCTAGGTCAGTTGTATTGCGCCCAACATTAGCAACAAAGATGATGGGCATGTATTGCCCGATGGCTTCTGCTGTCGGCTGAAATAGGTTTAGAGAATCGTTCTCCAGGTCACTTACAAACAGATAACGCATCCGAATGCCCAAGCGGAGAGCAGTTTGCGGCACTTTTTTCGTCACCAGCCATGTGAGCAAACTTTCATTAGTCCCCGCCCGACAATTGGCGACCACAGGCCGGAGTAAAGCCGCGTCTAGTATAGGATTTGCTGTACTCGCTCTTTCTTGCGCTTCACTGAAAAACGCCTGCTTGTCAAACTTGTAGCTGCCGTAATAATTGCTCGTTGTGGCGTTACTCTTGTCAGCGTCAATGAGAAAGAAGTCCTGCTTGATATCCAAATACCGCTGGCAATCCAATCTCGCTCCCCAAGACTTACCAGTTCCCCCCTTCTCCCCAGCCCAGTAATTGATGGCATTGCTCACGGTTGATATTTCCCAGTGCTAGAAATTGACGGCGGATTTAGCAGTAGTGCTGGCAGGAGAATCTGGTCGTGCTGATGGTTTAGTCGCTGGTTGTTTAGAACTTGCAGCTGGTGTTGTATCTTCAGAGAGCTTGGCATTCAACTTCTGCCAATACTTACGAAACGTGCTGGGTTTGACTTGAATACCATAAGAGGCCGCCAGCCGACAAATATCATCGGCGCTATAACCCTGGGACAGAGCAAGAGCAAACTTCTGCTGATTTGTCTCCAGCAGTTTCTCGAAAGAAGCTGGATTAGGCTTAGCTCCCCAGCCATCAAGTTCAGCCAGAAACCCATCTGGATTCGGTTGAGCATCCGATGGTTGGGTTTCATTAACAGCAGGAGCAGATTTTTTAGACTTGGGTTCAGTTGGCATGGCGTCACTGCCTCAATGAAAGGATTGCGTCAACCAAGGGAGCTACATTATTATACAAGTAATATATAAAGAGATAAGGATTGCAGCAGTTGGGCATGTCACCCGCAGTGCAGTTAGCCCTAGCCTGGAGCGCGTAGTGATGCCCCCCTGACCCGACCGACCCCTGACCCCACTGCCCCGCCGTCATACGCCAGGGGCCAAAAGTGATATTCATTGGGCGTCACTTTTGGCCCCTGGTCAACCTGTGACCTTTCGGAAACCTCGCTCCGCTCGTTTTCCTCATCGCTCCGCGACCGGTCAAGCTTGCCAGGGGAGTGCCCCTGGACCCCCAGACCCCGGACATGCTGCCGACCATAACCGAGAACCTCTTGTGACCAACCGCCCCCCTCTATCAGAGATACTGCAAGGAGTATTTGAAAACTCTCAGGTAGAGCTACCTGGAAAAGTAGAGCGGAAGAACAAGCTTAGCTTCGTCGTAAGTGATGAGGAGTTAGAACTCCTCAATCAAGCGAGAGGGGGAATGAAGCTGAGTGAGTACCTCCGAGCTGTTCTCTTCAACCAGCGCCTTCCCATTCCTCGTGCTACTGTTCCTGCCATTAACCGTGAAACCTTAGTCCAGTTAAACAGGATTGGGGGATTGCTCAATCAGCAGGCAAGGGCTCTGAACACTGCAAACATCCAGAATAGCTTTTCGGGAATATCACTGGAATATCTGAGGCAGTGTCTAGATAGATTATCGGAATTGAACCAGGAACTAAAAGAACTCGGTCGCGCGATTATGCTCTTGAATGCTGGAATCGGGAGTGAGGATGATTGGGAAAATCTCTAAGAGCGGCAGCTTTAAGAATCTAGTTGAGTACCTAGACAAAGACGATGCAGTTGTCCTCGGAACGAATATGTATGGTCAGGGCAGCAGAGAATTAACGGCTGAATTCATGACCGTCCATGACCTGAACCCTGGTATCAAACAACCTGTTTTACATGCATCGCTATCTCTGTCACCTGGAAAGTCCCTAAGCGATGAACAGTTAAGGGAATCGTGTGAAACCTGGATGCAGAAGATGGGCTTTGACCTCACTAAGAATCAATACCTGATTATCCGCCACAAAGACACAGAACACGAACACGCACACCTTGCTATTAACCGGATAGATATGCTCAGTGGCAAGGTAGTAGTCGATAGCTTTGAGCGTTACCGGAGCCAGGAAATTATCCGTCAGTTAGAGCGAAACTACGGCTTAGAACAAGTTGCTCCCAGTTGGCAGACATTCAAGAATTCTGAGCGCAACCTAGAGCAGACTCCAGAACGAGCTAAGCGGCAGCAGCTAGCAGCAGAGATTGAACGCGCAACTCTAGGTAGCCCTACGATGCCGGAATTTTTCCAACGCTTGGCAGAGAATCAGATTCGAGCAGAGGTGACTTTTACACGTACTGGTAAACCCAAGGGTATCACTTACCAGGTGGCAGACCAAGATCAAGTAGCGGGGAATGCCTTGGGCAAAGCCTACAGCTTCCCAGGATTGCAGAAGTACCTGAAAGTTAACTATGACCCGGCTAGGGATAACAAAAAACTGGCTGAAATTGTTCAGAGTACACGGCAACAACATTCCCAGTCACCACAACAAGCGGGAGAATCTGCAATCCGGGAGCTGGAATTACATTCACCACTACCATCGCCCGAGCCAGTAGAAGACCAACCCCCAAGGGAGCAGAAAATTCAGCCGGTCTGGTCACCACAATATGGGATTCCCGATATCCAGGATTTGATTAGAGCTATCCCAGAACATCCCCTAGAGTCCCAAACTGGCAGCGCTGAGAGGGAACACAGGCAACTAGAAAAAGCCCAGGCTACTTACCAACAGTGGGCAAGACACGCCAGGGCAATCTATCGAGTTGTCGAGCCACAGGACATTGACCAGCGAATCGCGTTTCTAATGCAGTCGCAGCAGCAGACCCCCGGTCAGATTACCCAGGTCTTAGCCCAAAGCCCCGCTGTGCAGGAATTACTCAGACGCGACCCTGATTATGTCCAGAGCTACTCCGAGTTCTGTCAGTCCTACGCTCGTGACAATCAGGCAACCTGGCAGGCCAAGCTTGACCAGTACCGCTCTTCTGTGGAGATAGAGCGCCAGCGCCAGCAGCAGTTGGCAGCGACCCACCAGGCTATGGCTGAGCCGATGGCGACTCCAGTACAAGCCCCGGATGGCTCCCTGGAAAAAGAAGCTCTTCAGGCAGGCATAACTCAAAGGCGTGACATGACCCCACTCCAAATGTGGTCGCATTACAGCCAGGGTGCTGAGCCGAAGCAGCGGATGCTTGAAGAAGTAGCTACCCGCAGAGCGCTGCGTGATGAGCATCTGCACTCTGACATACTCCGAATGCTGGAACATAGCAGACAATATCAATCTTGCAAGAGGCAGTACGGCCCAGAAAACGCGCATCAACTAGCTCAAACAATCCTCACAGCTAGTATCCGTAACGAACGAAGGCAATCTCTTGAGTTCTCTGAATCGGTGTCAAAGCTCTTGAACGAGCTGGGAACGGGAGAACTAGAAGCCGATGGTTCCCTATTGTTTGAAGGTAAGAGCTTTAATTACCGACAGTACCAAGGCACTATCTCATTAATTGCCACTGATGGACGCGGGGAGATTTTCAGGGTTACGGATGGGCGAGTAACTCGAGATCAAAGAACTGATATAGACATGGAGAAATGCCACGTAATAAAGACTCAAGTTAACGCGGCTATACAGAAGCTAAGAGATAAGGAATTAAGCCAGAAGCCACCACAGCAACAGCAGAGTTGGGGAATAGGCCACTAGAGTTAACCCTAAAGCTGCCCTAACTACCAAGCGCTACCAAGTTGGTGTTCCATTGGGGAGGTATGAATGGGGGTTGAGCCTCAAGCTGTGCTAAAAAGTGCAAGACTGTTTAGATGCTCATGGAGTGGACAAAGCGGTAAGAATGAAGAATCCACTAGCTTTTGGCATTGCTTTTCTCTTTGGCGTGCTGGTTACGCTCAAACCGCTGTCTCCAGCACCGGATGTACCGCATTGCAGGCCGCTTGCCGCAACTGTGCGAGACTGGCGGGCGTCCCCCTTCGTCACGATCTTTCTCGGAAAGCCCGTAGCGCTCGCGCCAAAGACAAAACAAACAGAGCCGTCAACGCCAAAGCAGCTATGCCCCAATGGTCGCCAACGAAGGCCCCAACGCTCGTACCGGCGAGCACAACGGCGAGCACCGGCAGGTGACAGGGGCAGGTGAGCGCGGCCAGCACGCCCCAAGTGTAAGCGCGCCAGCGGGAGGCAGGCGGCGATCCGCTGGCGGCATGGTGGCTCTCCCCTTCAGCGTGAGGGCGTGCGGCACAATCCATCCGCGCAAGCTGCCGATCCAACAGCGCCAAGGTTTCGCGGCGCGCTGAAATCAGCAAGCGTAAGTGCGCCAGGCATTCGCCGGCGTCGCCGGCCCCACCGTCCAGCGCATGACACAGCCGCGTCAGCTCATGCAGGCCGATGCCGGCCTCGAACGCGGCGCGCACAAAGCGCAACCGGACCAACGCCTGCGCATCGTAGATGCCATAGCCGCTGTCCGTGCGCTGGGCAGGGTGCAGCAGGCCGCGCACCACATAGTCGCGCACGACATGAACGCTGACACCGGCATCAAAGGCCAGCTTGGAGATTGTGTAGGCGTCCATCGGTCAACTCCTTGGTTATCCCGCGCAGCAGGAAAGCTGCTTCACATCCTTGTTAAAGGTCTGCGCGGCGAGCTTCAAGCCCTCTACCATCGTCAGGTACGGAAACAACTGGTCAGCCAGTTCCTGAACAGTCATCCGTGCCCGGATCGCCAGCACCGCCGTCTGGATCAATTCGCCTGCTTCCGGGGTCACTGCCTGCACGCCGATCAACCGCCCACTGCCGGCGTCGGCAACCAGCTTGATGAAGCCGCGCGTGTCGAAGTTGGCCAGTGCGCGCGGCACGTTGTCTAGCGTGAGCGTGCGGCTGTCGGTTTCGATGCCGTCGTGGTGTGCCTCCGCTTCGCTGTAGCCCACGGTTGCCACCTGGGGGTCGGTGAACACCACCGCCGGCATGGTGGTCAGATCGAGGGCGGCTTCGCCGCCGGTCATGTTAATCGCCGCACGGGTGCCGGCCGCCGCCGCCACATAGACGAATTGCGGTTGATCGGTGCAGTCGCCAGCGGCGTAGATGTGCGGGCTGCTCGTGCGCATGGCCTTGTCGATGACGATGGCACCCTGCGCATTGACCGCGACGCCCGCCGCTTCCAGTACTAGGCTGCGCGTATTGGGCGCGCGGCCGGTGGCAATCAGCAGCTTGTCGGCGCGCACCTCGCCGTGGCCGGTGGCGAGCACGAATTCACCGTCCGCATCGGCGATTTGGCTGGCCTGGGTATGTTCCAGCACGTCAATACCCTCTGCGCGGAAGGCGGCCGTGATGGCCTCGCCGATGGCCGGGTCTTCGCGGAAGAACAAGGTGCTGCGCGCCAGGATCGTTACCTTGCTGCCTAGCCTGGCGAATGCCTGTGCCAGCTCCACGGCCACCACCGACGAGCCGATGACCGCCAGCCGGGGCGGAATCGAAGCACTCACCAGGGCTTCGGCCGAAGTCCAGTACGGTGTCTCTTTCAAACCAGGGATCGGCGGCACGGCCGGACTGGCTCCGGTGGCGATCAGGCAGCGGTCGAAAGCCACCTCGCGCTCGCCGCCGTCATTTAGTTGCACGAGAAGGCGGTGGCTGTCCTTGAAGCGGGCTTCGCCGTGCAGCACGGTGATGGCCGGATTGCCGTCCAGGATGCCTTCGTACTTGGCGTGTCGCAGCTCATCGACACGCGCCTGCTGCTGGGCCAACAATCGCTCGCGTAGGATCGCCGGCGATGTGGCCTGGATGCCGCCATCGAACGGGCTTTCCCGACGCAGATGGGCAATGTGCGCGGCGCGGATCATGATCTTGGATGGCACGCAACCAACGTTGACACAGGTGCCGCCGATGGTGCCGCGCTCGATGAGAGTGACACGCGCGCCTTGCTCGACCGCCTTCAGCGCCGCCGCCATCGCGGCCCCGCCGCTACCGATGACGGCGATATGCAGTGCGCTTTCACTTCCGCCGGACTTATCCCTGCCGCCGAGCCATTCCAGTGTCTTGTCGAGCAGGCCACTTTGCTTTTCAACTGGAGGCGTATCGGCGAGCGTGGCCCGATAGCCGAGTCCGGCCACGGCGGCTGTGAGCGCATCCAATGGCGTGCCGGAATCGGCAGCGAGTTGCGCCGTGCCCTTCGGGTAGGACACAACTGCCGAGTGCACGCCCGGCACCTTCTCCAACGCTTCTTTGACGTGGGCCGCGCACGAGTCGCAGGTCATGCCGGCAATCTTCAATTGGGTCATGTAACAGTTCCTTTTTCGTTTTGGCGACGGCCCATGCCGTCAGCCATGCTTGGCCGGTAGTTCGCAGCCGTCCGGTCCACAACGGCGATTCGCCGGCGAGGCGAAATCCCAAATCGACACCCCGACCATGAAAGCTAGGCCGACATAAAACAGATTTGCGGTCCACCAATTGCCGAGAAATAGCAGCGTGGCGGACAGCACGATGACCGGGCCGATGCTGCCGAGCAGGCTGCGATACCATTGCCGATGACTCAGCCAGCCCAGCGCGTTCGCCAGTAAGGCCAGGGTGGCAAACAGCGGCAACAGCCGCGAAACGAACAGCCCCTCGTACTGGCTCAGGAAGCCCAGCCCGATAGCCGCGCCCACGCTGGCGAGGGCGGGGAAGCAGGCCGCACAGCCCATCGCCGAAACGATGCTGCCGAGCGCGCCGGTCTTGTCAGCGATGCGTGTAATCAATTATATTAATGTTAACAGAATTTGCTCCGACGCTGATAACTTGGCTTTACGACCACCCCCTTTATTTATAATTCTAGTGCAGGCTGGCAAAAGTAAGTTACCAGCTAGGCTAGAGTGGTGTCATCAGCGTCACCCACTGGTAGAAGTAGTTATCCATGCCCAGCCCTCAAGCCATCCCGATTACCTTATCTGATAGACAG
>JAABUX010004807.1_pt1 | contig 16899 bp, 16 predicted proteins | sample 5561851 | NCBI WGS metagenome assembly JAABUX01 (sample SAMN10711883, study PRJNA513361) | rock metagenome | isolation source: Antarctica rocks | place: Antarctica: Victoria Land, Richard Nunatak red sandstone | collected 2016-01-03 | reverse complement strand
ATCCGAGCCCGATCGTCGACCGCCTCACGGCCAACAACGCGACCTACACCTTGAGCGCCGTGGAGCGGCTCGTCGGAGAGCGCGTTCTCGATTCCGAGCAGCGCCAAGCGATCACCGAGAAGATCGTCGACAGCTCGGTGCAGCTCGTCGACGAGCGCGGCAAGACCCAGCTTACGACGCATGAGGTCCTCGAGGCCGAACGGACGCTCGCGACCGCGGCAGACGGCCTTGCGTCGCAGCGCCGCGAGGTCGCGATCGCGCGCCAGCCAGATCAACGACTCGACGAGCAGCAGCGACGTGCGTATACCTACGCGACGGAAGAAGACGTGCGGCTGAAAGTCATTACGGGCGTTCCGGGGGCGGGTAAGACGCGGCTCATTAGCGAGATTGGCGCTGCGTATCAGGAAGCCGGGTACAACGTTCGCGCGGTTTCCGTCGCTAACTCGGCCGTCGACGTGCTGCGGCGCGAAACGGACGTGCCGGCACGCTCGGTCGCGAAAGAACTCTACGAGTGGGGTCAGGACCGCGAGCAGCTCACTGGTCGCGACCTGCTTATTATCGACGAGGTCTCGACCCTCGGCACGGCACAGGGGGCGGCGCTGCTGCACGACGCGCACGAACGCGGCGCGGTCGTCATTGCCCTCGGCGACGACAAGCAATTCCAGGCCGTTGCGCACGGCAACGCGCTCGAACTGATGCAGCGCGCCGTCGGCGATCGCAGTATCGACCTGGAGAAGACGCGTCGGCAGCGCGAGGCGTGGCAGCGTGAGGCAACGCAGGCCGTTCGTCGGGGTGATGTGCGCGAGGCGATTGGTGCCTATCGCGACCGGGGGTTCGTCTACGAGTCCGGTTCGCAGGATGAGGCGCGCGCCGCGCTGATCGACCGTTGGAGGGCGATCGAGCGTTCGGGTGTCGAGTGCGGGATCGAGGCGTACACCAACCGCGAGCGGATCGCGATCAATGCGCTTGCGCGCGAGGAGTGGCGCGCGATGGGCCGGCTCGCTGGCGACGACCGGCGGCTCGAGACGGTCGACGGTAACGTTCCGTACGCCGTCGGCGATCGCGTGATCGTTCGCGAGACGATCCGCGAGGCCGGGCTCTACAACGGCTCGGTCGGAACCGTCCGCAGTGTCGACGATGCGACGTTGCAGATCGAGCGGCGTGACGGCGTGGTCGTACCGGTCGATACGCGCGAGCACCCCGGCGTCCAGCACGGCTACTGCTCGACGGAGTACCGCGAGCAAGGGTCGACGCGCTACGCCGAGCTGCAGCTCGTGACCGAGCACGTCAACCAGCGCTCCCTAACGGTCGGAATGACGCGACACATGGACGAATATGGGATGTTCTATTCGCGCGAAGCGGTCGGATCGTATGATGATCTTGTCACCCTGGGGCTGCGTACGAGGTCCAAAGAATTGGCCAGCGATTATCGCGAACTCTATCGCGCGCAGACGCGTGAGGCGGAACCGACACGGGACCTGACGATTGGCCAGCTGCGGCGCGAGCTCGAACCGATCGCGCAGGGCCGCGACGTCGGCTACACGCGCGAGGAGCGCAAGACCGCCTTCGACTTGCTCAACCGAACCGAACGGCTCGAGCGCGACGAGCGGGTGACGGTCGGACGCGATTGGCACGCGACGCTCGCGAAGCCACGCGACGTAAAAGAACAGGTCCGCGAGGTATCGGAGCGTGTCGCGGCACGCAGCGCCGAACGCGAGCAAAGCAAAGAGCAGGATCGAGGGTGGAGCTGGTGAGCGTACGCGAGATTCGGCCGCCACGTGGCACGTCGAGCGGCCTGGTTTTGGGATTCGGCATTGGATTTCATATTTGTCCGATTGCTCGCGTATGAGACGCAGCATCTTGCAATGTTCGCGCGCTATCCGGCGTGGTTCGGCAAGCCGCTCTTTGCGCACATCTACAATCCATTTGCGATCCTCTGGTGGATACAGCGGATCGACCCGACGGCGTTCTTTGTATTGCCGATGCAGCATTTCCGGCCGGTGAATCCCGCGGTTCACCGCATGGTTCTCGAGATTCTTAAACACTTGGAGTGGGGCGGCGGGATCGCGCTCGTTGTCGGGTTCGTTCTCGGCCTGCTCCTCGATCGGCCGCAGCGTGGCTCGGGCCTCTACGGACGCGCGCACTTTGCAACGGCGCGCGAGCTTGGGAGATCGACGTTGCGTAAGGTCGAGACCGGCATCGTACTCGGTCAGACGAAGCGCGGCGAGCTGCTCATTCACGGCGGCACGGAGAACGTGCTCGTGCTCGGGCCGCCGGGCGTCGGCAAAACGGACGGCACCGCCGTGACGACCTTGCGCGGCGGCTGGCAGAGTAGTGCGATCGTCTTCGACCCGGCCGACGAGCTGCGCGCCCGTACGATCGAGGCGCGGCGTCTTCTCGGCCCGGTATTTGTCTTCGATCCGCGCGACCCGAAGACAGCACGTATCAACGTGCTAGCCGGCGTTCGACACGACGACGTCGACGCCGTGCGCTCGATTATGTCGGCCTTCGTTGCGGACGCCGCCGACTTCGCGGAGATCCCGGAGCAGGCAAAATTCTTCCTCAGCGGCGCGATCGAGCTCGCGACGGCCGTTGTCTTGCGGGTCCTGGAACTCGGCGAGCCGAGCCTCGAAGCAGCAGCGCGTTATTTTTACAATCCCGACTACAAGAACGAAGCGCAGTTCGCCGAGATGCTGCGCGATGCGTCGCGCATTGCCTACGTTCGTGAAATCGGTGCAAAGTTTGCCAATATGGACCCGCGCCTGCGCTCGAGCATCGTCGCGACGGTGACCCAGCGTTTCGATATCTTTCGGAGCGGCGGCGTCGCCAATGCAACGAGTACGTCGGACTTCCAGCCGCAGCTCTTGCGGAAACGGTCGGCAACGCTGTACCTCGTTGTGCGCGAAGGTGACCAGACGGAGTACGCCTCGCTCATGCGGATGGTTCTCACATGGCTGCTCGGCGATCTTACGGCGGCCTTTCCGCCGGAGAATGCGCGACCGGCCCTCTTGCTCCTCGACGAGTTTCCGCTTTTACGCGCGCCGGTGATCGAGCAAAAGCTTGCGACGATGCGCAAGTACGCAAGATATACGGTCAATATGAATCGGTCGCGGGAACCCTGCGACGTCACGGTGTTCTTTGCGACGCGCGACCGGCTCACGCAAGACTACGGCGCCGCGCTTCTCGGGCAGACAACGCGATATGCCGAGAGCATCAACCGCGATGCGACGTGCAAGACGACGCGCTCGGTGAATGAAGTCGGCCGACCGCTACTCTACCCCGTCGAATTTGCCGAACTTGCGCCCGAGACCGTGATTGCGAAGAAGGGCGAGCCGCCGATTCGGACCCGGCCCGTTCTCGCGCGCGTCGACCGGCGCTTCAATCAGTTCGAGCAGAGCGCGTGATGGCTCGGTCGATCACGTCGCCCGTGGAGGCGTACGCCGCGGGCGTGCGTGGTTGGGCGTGCGAGGTCCCCCGAGCTGGACGTCCATATCGTTAGCGATTCGAGCGGGCCCATCGAGCGTGCGATGGAGACCCTGCCGGCGACAGCCGACACTTTATAGGATCCGCCGACCGCTTCTGTCACATCAACTTAAATCTCAGAAGGTGGTCCGAACGCGATTGCCGATTCACCTGTGCAAGCGGGGGAAAAGTCGAAAAGCTCATCTGCGAATGAGCATCTCCTAGCTTGTGTTCGCCTCAAAATGTTACTAGACAAATAATTGCAATAAGCACTTAATCTTAACATGTAAGGACGAGAATGAGACGGAAATTCGCCTTAGGGGCCTTGACGGCAACGCCGGCCGGAGCCCTTATGATTCCACTCCACGTAACACGGGCCACGGAAATCGGCGGGTCCGCTGGGGGCCTTTCTTGTGCGGTTGGCACAATGATGTTGATCGCATCAGCGTTCGACGGCGGAGCCACGCTTATCATTGGCGGCGCAATCATGATGCTGTCGTGTGGTTAGCATGACTGCTTCAATTACAACACAAACACAAACACCAACACCCGCACTCCGACGTCTCGCTTCCGTCGGTGCGATGGCGATTGCACTAGCGGCGGCGCCAGCCATTCATCAAGCATTTCCGACGCTCTATCCAGAGTCCGAAACGTCGTCGTCGACAAGCGAAGTCGGTGGCGTTCAGTGGGGCTGCGTCGGTGCTGGCGTTTTGATGGCGACAGCAGTAATTACGATGGATCCGGCGCTTGGAGCCATGGCCGTCTTTGTCTATGGGTCGAGCTGCTAAATGATCGTGGGAGGGAAGGACAGGTGGGTTTGCCCTTCCTTCCCACGGGTTCTTGCGCTGTTCGCGCTGAGCGGTGTCTTAATAAGCATGCCCCTCACGCTCTACGGCCTAATTGCTAAAGAATCCCGATTAGGGGTTCCATCCTCACGAATACTCGCCTCATCGAACTTTACATCTTCTCCGGGAGCTTTTATCCGACAACGGTATCTCGATGACTGCGGGCCTGCCGCCGTGGCGAATCTCTACATGGTATCTGGTCACATTCCTAACCTAGAGAGGCTTGAACGCGAGATCCCTCGTCAGACATTCGGCACGGATATTGCTGACCTATCCAAAGCGCTCGCGCTCGACGGCCATCGGAATACCTACACGCATCGCAGACTACTCGATATTTCTAATCGCGATGTGCCTGCTTTAGCGCTCGTGGAAGGGCATTTCTTCGTTGTCCTGTCTCGCTTGAAGCATGATCGGCTTTCGATTATTGATCCCGTACTGGGACGAGGAACTTTGAAATTAAAAGCTGACTCCGGAGTCGTTCCGATGCTAGTTTCTATAGAGGCAACTTGATCCATGATTGCATCATTTGGGGAAAGTGGGGGCTTCTTACTCGACGTTTTGACGGCACCACACATTGCGTTCCGGAACACGCATAGTTCGAGGAGCACGATGTGGTTTGCGATCGTGCCGACAGTCGTGCTTGCCGCGATCGCACAATTCGTCATGCTGAATCTCTTGAGTCATTTGATTCCGGATGGACATTCGGAGATTCGTAAATACATTGCCTTCATACCGCTAATCGGAGCCGTACTTGGAACGGTGACATGCGTTACAAAAATCGTCGCCGTAGCTGGATTGCTGTGGCTAGCGGTGACGTTGATGGACGGGTCACTTAGTTTCCAAGGCGCCATTTTAATCGCTGGCTTTGCTCAATTAACTGCGATGCTCCACTTGCTGTCACAATTGTACATTCTTTGGATCCGTCAGCTGCCAATTGGTCAGTTCCGAAATGCAGATATAGGTCTCAACTTATTTGTTCCACCGGACAATCATTTTTCAACACTCTTAGCGCTCGTAAATCCGTTCAGTTTCTGGTATTTGGTCATCGTGTTTTATGGAGTTTTGTCCCTAGGTAAGCTTGGCCCGGGCCGGTCGGCGGCTGTCACCATGATCTACACGATTGCTGTTGTATTCGTCGTTCTTGCAAAAATGCTGTTTTTACCAACGCGGGGATAGACCGTCAATTTCATGAACTTGCTCGTCGTGGACAGCAGTAAAGAACAAGCTCGTTCCGATGACTTGGCCGCAATAGAGTTTCGGAATTGTTCATTTTCCTATGGCGATCGCCCCATTCTCGATGACATAAGTTTTTCTGTGACCGTTGGCGAAGTAGTGGGTCTCCTTGGTGCAAACGGCGCCGGAAAAACGACGATGCTAAAACTGCTTCTTGGTCTTCTCTCTACGCAACGGGGAAGCGTAAAGCTGTTCGGGAGGTCGCATTCGACGGTCGGCATCTCTTTGCGACGGGAGGTAGCATGGGTCCCCGAGTCGTCATCCCTCTACCAGCGTCTCAGTGTTATAGAAAACCTGCGCTTCGTGGGGGAAGCGTACAACCTCGATGCCGCACCGTTTTCTTCGAGGGTTGATCGGCTGTTGCGCGGCTTCGAGATGACGGGGGAGAGGAATCGGAGCGTAAAGTCGCTTTCAAATGGGCAGCGTCGCAAAGTTGCTTTGATCCGTGCACTTATGACGGAAGCTCCTCTACTAATATTGGATGAGCCGACCGCGGGTCTGGACTTAGCGAGTGCCGTTGAGCTTCGTCAGCAGTTATCGTCTATGACAAAGTCTCTTCACACAACGATTCTTTTAACTAGTCACCTTATGTTGGATATAGTCGATCTCTGCCAACGCGTTATGGTTCTGCATAGGGGCCACATTCGTTTCGACGGCTCCCCGCAGCGCTTAGCGTCCGATTCGGCGTTGCCTGCGGTGTATGCGACGTGTGAAGACATGACGGCTGAGTGCCTTTCGGCGATTGAACAAATCCCGGCTGTTGATTCCGTTGAGCTCGACGGCAATCGATTGTCAATCTTTTGTTCGATGGAGCCCGACGTAGCGCAGATCAATCGTACGCTGGTTAAGTATGGAGCGAACGTGAGAGAAATTCGGCGGGACCTTGGAACCATGGATCAGAGTTTAATTGCCATGTTTAAGGATGAAACGTTGCGTGCGGTCGATTCTTAAAAAAGAGCTTCAGGAGTGGTTCTCGGGTGGATTCTCCGGACGATACGGACGGTACGAATTCGCGGTCTATGCCGCCCTAATTGGAGTCGCTGTCCCCATAATCGCTTCCTTTTCGTCGCATAAACACGGCTCTACTGGCTCGTTCGAGATAGGCTATGCCTCGGTCATCCCGATCGTTGTGATGCTTTACTCAATTGCCGACGCTACTGCCGGAGAGCGGGAACGAGGCACAATCGAATACCTGTGTTCACTACCACTTTCAAGTCGTGAAATCGTCCTGGGAAAGTGGCTCGCCGCCGTTGTTTACGTTGGCTGCTTATACGTTGCGGTTACGGTTTTGACAAGTTTGACGACGTATATATTAAGGCAACCACTCCCGCCCTTTAGAATAATTGTTTCGCTCCAACTTGGTGGTTACGCGGCAAGTATCGTGCTTGGCGCAGTCCAATCGGTCTTCGCTATGCGCTTTACAAGCGTGAAGAACGCGGTTATCGCTGGGAACGTCGTTTTTGCTGCTGGCATTTTCTCCGTCACTCAGTTCGGTGATTTTACGAATTCAGTCCTAAGAAAGTTTGAGGCAACGAGTCCCCAGTTAATGCACCTGCTTGGCTCATGGGTCGCGCTCCAAGGACTGCTTCTCTTTGGCGTTTTGGTGGGCTCAATTGCGCTATTATTCTCAATTCGTTATCTTGACCGAATTCGGCTCCAAATTTCATTGCTCGGCTAGGTCGAGCAGAGGAAGGCGAGCCTGCGTCTAAGATCGTGTCCCAGGGCGTGGGGTATGAGTTGAGGGCCAGCCTCGGTAGAGGGCGGCCATCGTGGTTCTTGGCGAAGGTTGTTTTTCCACAGCAACTTTCCGCGAAAGGACACCACGATGGCCAAGGCCGGTATTGCACGCAGCAAACCAGCGCAGCGCGCACGGTGCCGGTACTGATTGAGTTGACCGGGTGGCATAGCGTTCGGAACGGGCGCGTACGGCACGGCGTCAATTACCATCGGCTCGCAGCGCGGCCTCGTTGTGCCGTCAGCAGCGATCGTCACGACGCAAGTGTTTCGGAAGCAGGGCGATCGCTATAACCCAGTGGGTCTGAGCCCAAATGCTAGGCCACCGATAACTGTGGATTAGGTTCGCTTGGGAGGGCGTTGACGAACTGCTGCGGCGTCAGGTAGCCGAGAGAGCTGTGCGGTCGTTCTTCGTTGTAATCGCCGAGCCAAGCGCGAGCAGCGTCTTGCGTTTCAGGCAAATAGCGGAACAGCTGCACGTTGAAGAACTCGTCTCTCGCACGAGCGTTGAACGATTCAATCCACGCATTCTGCGCAGGCTTACCGGGTTCGATGAAATGCAATTGGACTCCATGCTCGACGGACCAGTTCAGAAGCGCTACGCTCGTAAGTTCCGGCCCGTTGTCGACTCGCAGCCGCTTTGGGTATCCGCGAACCGCGGCGATGGCGTCGAGTTCGCGCACAACGCGTCGGGCGGTGATCGAGAACCCAATCTCGAGCGCGAGCCCTTCGCGAGAAAAGCGATCTTCAAGGGTCAGTGCACGAATCTTGCGGCCGTAGAAGAGGCGATCTTCCATAAAATCGAGTCCCCATTCTTGGTTGATTTGCGAAACGGTCGACGCCGTGTTACCGCGAATATAGCGCGCGCGACGTTTTTTCTGAGGGCGAACTTGGAGGCGCTCCTCACGATAAACCCGACGCAGCCTCTTGTGATTCGGCTTCAGATTCTCACGCCGCAAGAGAACCTGTAAGGTAAGCGTCTGTTGAGCACCGTCTTGCTCGCGTGATCCGGTATCCGCGATGATGAAGATAACACCGTCTTCATCGCGAGGTCTTCATGGCAGCAGCAAAGGTACCGCGTCGCCGTCATTCACTCTCCGAGAAACGCCGCGTTGTAGAGCTTGCGCTGCGCGAAGGCTCGTCGTTCGACGCGACCGCACGCGAGCACGGCGTTCATCCGAACAGCCTCGCGCGGTGGAAAGCGCTGTATCGGGCTGGAAAACTCGATCCGGCGTCTGCGCTGGCGCCGCGAACCGTCGGCGCCACGTCGGGCACGTTTGTGCCCGTGACGATTACGCCTGGCGCGCAGCTTGCGCGCGATCTGGCGGAGGCCTCAAGCATCGTGCAGATCACGCTGTCGTGCGGTTCCACGTTGCGCATCGAGAGCGGCGCGCTCGACGGTGAACTGATCTGCGCGCTCGTTGCACAGTTACAGAGATGAGCGTCGTGACGACGAGCGTGCCGGCAGGTACGCGCATTTGGCTCGCTGCCGGCACGACCGATATGCGCAAGGGCTTTACCGGACTTTGCGGTTTGGTGCAGGGCGCGCTTGCGCGCAATCCGTTGTGCGGTCATCTGTTCGTCTTTCGCGGGCGGCGCGGCGATTTGCTCAAGATCTTGTGGTGGGACGGCACCGGATTGTGCTTGCTGGCAAAGCGTTTGGAACGCGGTCGTTTCATCTGGCCGCAAGCGCAGAATGGGACGGTGTCGCTGAGTTCGGCGCAGCTCTCGATGCTCTTAGAAGGGATCGACTGGCGTCATCCGTTGCGTACGGCCGAACCGTTGATGGAGATGTAGCTGCGCGCGCTGCCGGTATCGCGCGGTGCTTGACAACGCGTGAGCAGTTCGTATTATTGAGGGAATGAATCGCGCGAGCGGTGCACTGACCGATCTCGATCGGCACAATGGCGAAGAGTTGCAAGCGCTGCTTCGCGAGCTGCACGCTCAACTCGTCGCCAAAGATGAGCAGCTCGCTGCAAAAGACGCGCAGATTCGCTTGTTCACCGTGCAAATCGAATCGCTCAAGTTACAGATTCTCAAGTTGCGCCGCATGCAGTTTGGGAACCGCAGCGAAAAGCGCGCGCGCGAGATCGAGCAGTTGGAGTTGTGGGTTGAGGAGCTCGAGACCGCCGCGGAGCAGCGCTCGTGCGAGCTGGCGCAACAAGCCGGCTCACCGCCCGCTGCGAGCATCGCCAAGCCGCGACGTGAGTTCCCCGCAAATCTCGCGCGCGAAACGCTGACGATCGCACCGCATCACACGAGCTGCCCCGACTGTGGTGGCGAGCTCGAGCATCTGGGCGAAGACGTTTGCGAGACGCTGGAACTCGAGCCGGTGCGCTTCAAAGTGATTCGGCACGTGCGCCCCAAACTCGCCTGCGCGAGCTGCGATACGATCGTGCAGGCGCCGGCACCGACGCGACCGATCGAGCGCGGCATGGCCGGACCCGGACTCCTCGCTCACGTCCTCGTCGGCAAATACGCCGATCATCTGCCACTCTATCGGCAGGCAGAAATCTACGCGCGCGAGGGCGTCGAGTTGGACCGCACCCTGTTGGCACAGTGGGTCGGAAACGTCAGCGCACTCGTGACTCCCTTGACCGACGCGTTACGCGCGCATGTCTTTGCCGCGGACGTCGTGCACGCCGATGATACGCCAATTCCCGTGCTCGCGCCGGGGCGCGGCACGACCAAAACCGGTCGACTGTGGACGTACGTGCGCGACGAGCGACCAGCAGCCGGCGAGATTGCGCCGGCGGTCTGGTTTGCCTATAGCCCCGATCGCAAGGGCGAACACCCGCAGCGACATCTGGCAGACTTCCGCGGCATTCTGCAAGCCGACGGGTATGCCGGCTTTTCGAAGATCTACGACGGCGGCCGCGTGCGTGAAGCGGCGTGTTGGGCGCACGTTCGTCGCAAGTTCGTCGATTTGGACGAGCTGCACAAATCTCCGGTGGCAGCAGACATGATCGAACGAATCGGCGCGCTATATGCCATCGAGCAAGAGATTCGCGGCCGCCCTCCCGACGAGCGCTGCGCGGTGCGACAAGAACGCAGCCGGCCACTGCTCGCGACGATGAAAGCGTGGCTGGAGCAGACGCTCCCAACGCTCTCGCAGAAATCCGCGACGGCAAAAGCGATCCGCTATGCGCTGGGTCGATGGGAGGCCCTGGGACGGTATTGTGACGACGGGCGCATCGAGATCGACAACAATGCGGCGGAACGCGCGTTGCGATGCGTTGCCCTTGGGCGCAAGAATTATCTGTTCGCCGGCAGTGATGCAGGCGGTGAGCGAGCTGCGGCAATGTACAGCTTGTTGGGCAGCGCCAAACTCAACGGCCACAACCCCGAAGCGTTTCTCCGCGAGGTGCTCGCGCGAATCGCCGAGCATCCCATAACGCGAATCAACGAGTTGCTGCCCTGGCATTTGCAGGCGTTTACGCGAGAATTTAGATTTTATACGTCCCGCCCTCATGTCACACGGCACCGCGCCAGCTTAACACGGACCTTAGGTTAACGCGCTCTCTCTGCCAATCCCTGAAGTTAGAACCTTCCAACATCACACAACCGTGACTGCCAAAGGTAACGCACCGCCACCAACATCCCGCTCAAATGTGACGATACGCCGCGCATTAGTGATTCCCCAATCAAATCACCTCAATCAAATCACTTTGCAGTTCCACGCGGTCCGCGCACGACGTAGTCGCGGACTGAATAAAATACGGCGATTAAGAGGAGCACCGCGATTAGGGCAATCGAAACACTCGGCTTTACCGATGGGACAGCAACAGCAAATCCCACAACACAGAGAGCTGCAATCGTAGTGCCCTTCGCTATTGCGCTCGCGAATTCAACCGATCAACGCAACAGCTCGTTTAATTTAGCAGCCGGCGTATGATATGACAAGGTCTTTCTCGGACGCCCGTTGAGCTTCAATGCTATTCGGTCGAGGTCGCGCTGCGAGAATTGCGATAACTCCGTCCCATCGGGAAAGTACTGCCGAAGCAATCGATTCGTGTTTTCGTTGCTTCCTCGTTGCCAGGGGCTCTTTGGATCGCAGAAATAGACCGGCACTTTGGTTGCGACGGTGAATCGCTTGTGCGCCGCGAGTTCCATGCCACGATCCCACGTCAACGATCGTCGCAGCGATGCTGGGAGCTTCGTCATTTGCTTGCTTATCGCCGAGACGACGCTGATCGTATCCTTACCGGCGACTTTCACGAGCATGACGAAACGCGAGCGTCGCTCAACGAGCGTGGCGATGTGCGAGTTGCGTGCACCGGCTAGGAGATCGCCCTCCCAGTGACCGGGAATGGCTCGATCTTCGACCTCCGCGGGCCGTTCTCGAATCGAGACAGCATCGATGATCGCGCCGCGCGGTTGCCCTTTGTTGGTCGCAAACGTTGAGCGCCGCATGACGCGACCCGAACGAAGGTGCGCGATCAGTTCGTTCTTGAGCGCGCCGCGCGTTTGAACGAACAGCGTACGATAGATCGTCTCATGCGAGATTCGGAGTTCGGCGTTGTCGGGAAATTCCGTAGTGAGCCACCCCGCGATCTGCTGCGGCGACCAATCCGCCCGCAATTTCGCTGCCACAAGTGCTCGGAGCCTCCGATTCTTCGCGAGCCGACACGGCTTCGGCCGCCGAGCCTCAGACCAGGCGCGTTCATCGGCCGCCGCGGCACGGTAGACCGCTGCACCGCCGTTGCGCTCCAGCTCACGCGAGACAGTCGAAGGAGCAACACCGATGCTCGCGGCAATCACGCGAACCGAGCGCTGCGCGGCGATCCCGCGGCTAATCTCCTCGCGATGCGACAAGCTTAGCGACGTTTGCGAGCGCGTTCGGACGCTAGGCGCGATGCCGCCGTGCTTACGGAGAATCGTGTGGATCGAGGCCGGATAGGTGTTAAGTGCCCTACTGATATCGCTCGTGGACTCGCCGAGTCGCCAGCGCGCCCATAACTCTTGCTTCTGTGTAAACGACAAGCCGGGTCGTCCTCGATGCGCCATGAGCACCCCTTCGATAACGAATCTGATCTCTGTTGCGCTCATCGGTTGAACTCACCACGTCTTAGACAAGCTTCCCGAGAAACAGAAACCACGCGTTCATGCCGACCTGCGATCGATCGTAAACGCGCCGAGTGAGACTGAAGCACGCAATGGGATCGAGGCGCTCGCGAAAACGTTGCAGCGCGACTATCCCAAAGCCGCCGCGTGCTTACGCGATGACGTCGATCGCATGGTGACGTTCTATCGCTTTCCGTCGGGCAGTTGGAAAAGCTTACGCACGACGAACCCGATCGAATCGATCTTCGCTTCAGTGCGTATACGGACAGAAGCCGCGAAGCGGTTGCGCACCGGAAGCTCCGCAATATACTTGGTGTTCAAGCTCGTTCAGCGCCTCTCGGCTAGTTGGCGGCGCATCAACGGATACCAGTCGATAACACTTAAAAACGCTGAGGCTGCGTGAGATACTAATCATGCCGATGCTACGCCGCTAAACTAATGTCCCCGATAATCGTCACGACCTCCACATCCTAGATAAGGAGACTAGATTCAATGAATGATTTGAGGAACCCAGCGCTTGCAAGCATTGCAGCCATTTTTATGATAACGGCTTGTTCTGGTGGCAATCACGACGCAACTGCACCAACCATCCAACAATTGGTCCCAAATCCAGGCTCACTTTATTCCCAACACACCAACTCGTATGCGTGGCTAGATTCGGTAAAGCCCGGCTCGGTTGGAGGCGCACGTCTTTCCGCTCTTGTAAACGCCGCGAACAAGGGTGACCTGAGCGCTTATGTGGCCATGATCCGAATGAGTCACCCGAATGCAATCCCAGTTGGAACGACGGTTTTCAAATTTGAAAAAAACAATTGTAATGCACCGATATCTCGCGATGGAAATGTAATCGCGACCAGGTGCTTCTACTTTGCACCTGGCGTTAATGGAAATGCACCTCAGGTAGTCGACTCGAAAGTTGTAGATAAGTTGGTCGTAGCTCGATGAAAGGCTTAAAGCGGCGCCTCAATCTTCTCGTTGCTACGATTGGCACTGTAGCGTTGCAACTACCCGTTGTCGGCAGAGCAGACGCGCAGGGGCCGACCTGCACGTCCTTCCCTGTATTTGCGAATGGTAACGTTACGAATATCAACCCCAGGGTGGATGACTCGAGCGGGCAATGGGTGGACGGTTATCAACAACAATTTTCAAGTGCCAGCCCGCTGTTAAAGACGCCGCGCACGCCGCGAGCGTAGCCGTTGAATCGAAACTCAAGAGTCCGTCAGAGAATGCGGCCGTTCGCACCGTCTTGATGGGATGTGCCGGGGCGTCGCTATTGGCATCTATTACGTTTAAATCTCGCGAGCAGGACACAAACGCTCTATTCGTTGGTCAGTGGGTTGCGCCGTTCTTACTGATTGCTTTGTGGACGCAAGTTATACGCGGAGATATCGCGCCGAAGATGTAATTATCCGACCACAGGCTTATAGGCATCGGTCGCTTAGAACGCTTAATAATTATCTAAGGCGGATAAGCACCGGCAGAGGGCTTCATCGTGACACGAAATTCGGAGTGCCGCCGACTTTCGTCGGCGGCCTTCCCGGACGTTCGCGTCGATGGAAGCGCAGTGATAACCTCACCCGTTATCAAATACGGCGTACCGCTATTTGCGGGTGGTCAAGATATTCTTGTCGGCTCTGCCTGCAACGTCCGCCGCCTGGGTGGGCGCTGGTCCCGATGCACCATTCCGATTCAGCAGATTCTTTCCCATTCGTTGACCAAAAGCCGGGTCAACTCTAGTAAACATCGCTACCGCACGTTCCCGAATCGGCGGTGGAACGGTCTGCATGTGTGTTGTAATCGTCTTGATGAGACGTTCTTGCCCGTCAGGTCCCATCGTTTTCCAAAGCATCGTTGCCTGAACGTAATCATCATTTTTGCGCTCGGTCTGCGCGTACCGGCCGGTTGCGTCTTTGAGAGCGTATGCCGGTTCGGCGTAGCTTTCGTTTGCGACAGGCCCCCCATGGCTGTTTGGAGCGTAATTCACGCGAGCACCGTCATTAACGCCCGGCGCCATCGCGCCATCCCGCTGATACGGGTTATCGAGCTTTGCCGCTTTTGCGGCATTGACAGGAAGCAACTCATAATTTGCGCCGAGACGATAGCGATGTGCGTCCGGGTAAGCGAAAAGTCGGCCCTGTAGCATCTTGTCGGGTGAGATATAAATCCCCGGCACGAGATTTGAAGGTGCGAACGCGAGTGCCTCAACTTCTGCGGCGTAGTTCACTGGGTTCCGATCGAGAACCATGCGCCCGACCGGAATGAGCGGGTAATCTGCGTGCAAGAGGACCTTGGTAACGTCAAACGGGTCATACTTGTAGGTGAACGCCTCTTCGTACGGCATGATCTGAACGGATAGTTTCCAGGCCGTTGGCGTTCCCGCATCGATGCGGTTGAAAAGGCTCTGGGTGAACGAGTCGAGCTTTTCTTCATCGGCGCGGATCTGTCCGGCTGCCGCATCCGTGAGGGTTTTGATGCCTTGCTCTGTGTGAAAATGAAACTTCACCCAGAACTTCTCATTTTCGTCGTTGTACCACATGAACGTGTGCGATCCGTAGCCATTCATGTACTCATAGCCGGCCGGAATGCCTCGGTCGCCCATAAGCCAGAGCACCTGGTGGATCGATTCCGGTGAGAGCGTCCAGAAATCCCATTGCATCGCGTGATCGCGTAGATGCGTTTGCGGATCGCGTTTCTGCGAATGGATGAAGTCGGGAAACTTCAGTGGGTCGCGAAGAAAGAAGATTGGTGTGTCGTTCCCGACCAAGTCCCAGTTGCCGTCCTCGCTATAGAACTTCATAGAAAATCCGCGCAAGTCGCGGTAAGCATCGGCGCCGCCGCTTTCAACTGCGACGTGCGAAAAACGGACGGCGAGTTCCGTCTTGCTGCCGACTCCATTGAAGATCTTCGCTTTGGTGTACTTCGACATATCGTTTTCAAGTTCGAAGTAGCCGAAAGCGCCAGCACCTTTTGCGTGCACGACGCGTTCGGGTATCCGCTCGCGATTGAAATGTGCGTTCTTTCTCGAGAAGCCACGTGTCTTCGAGCAGTAACGGACCCTTAGGACCCGCGGAGAGTGAATTCTCGTTCGATGCAATCGGCGCCCCGTTTCGCAGCGTAAGCGTGCCGGGTTTCGCATCTGTCGGCCACGCGTTCTTACCGAAGCCGTTTGCGCCATCGGCCGTGATCGGGCTGTCGGTGCCCGGCGGTTTGAGCGCGCCGCCCGTCTGGTTAGGCGGGCTCGTGCCGTCGATAGGCGGCGTGACGCCACCGGGAGCATAAGAGCCGCCTGGTTTTGGCGTAGGATCAAGTGGTGTCAAGGGAGTCTCCGTTCGGGAAGTTGTGCATTGGTTTTGTAGTGGCGCCGGAACTAAGACTCTCTTTGAGCGAACAGCCTCTCAAGAATCGTACAACGATGCGGCGTCTCGGACGTCGCAAGAGATTCTCTTTTTGAATGCGGCACGGTCGAGAAAGGGGGCTGATTGATATGGTGAGGCCTTCGGGCGCGCCAATCTCAGTGAGAAGTGCAAGGCGTAATAGCCGCGGGTTCTTTTGCTGACCTTGTGTACGACAAATCACGTGTGTTCCGCAATGTATTCGCTGGGGTCTTTGTCGACCGCTTTAACACCTGACACGTGAACGGCTTCAAAAGCAGCGAAGCGAACCGCAAGGTCGTGCCGAAGCGCTAAGCCAGCCTGTTGACGAAAGTCGGTGAGACCTTCCCGCTCCTCCTCGGCCATATGATCGCTGTTAGCTTCATTGGCGGCGGCAACGGCTTTGAACCAACTCTCGCTCCCGAGCCGTTGACCTGCCACCGCGGAGACGGCATCGCGTATCTCATTATGATCTTTAATTGCATCTTCGGTTTCGTCTTCAGCGCTGTCTTTATCGCCCGCGCCTTTGCCGACATGAAGGAGTTCCGGGTAAAACAGCTTTTCCTCCGCCAGAGCATGAACCTCAAGAAACGCCGCTAGCCGTTTCCAAACGGCGGCTAACGCCGTTACATCACCCTGGTCGATCTGTTCGAGGATCGCGAAGAGTCGGCGCTGCTCGTGATGATCGTCGAGTATTAGCTGCGTAATGTCCATTCGTTTCCTTCAATAAGAACTCTAAGTTGTCGCATACGGGCGGGCGTTTTGTTGGCAGCAATCAGCTGCTCGTCGTCACAGCCCAAGTCCGATGGTCGCATTGTCGTCCCAGCGCGTACCGTCTTCGATGTAACGGTCGAGCATCGCGGTGCTTTTCCAGCGGCCATGGCGTTTAATCATTCGGTCGGGTTTCTTCGCCCGCGCGGCGGCCGTCGCAAAGCCGCGCCGCAAGCTGTGGCCGGCGACTTCTGACGGATCAATCCCCACGGCCCGACAACGCCGTTTTACCACGTGCGCGACCATCCGATCGCCCAGCGCCGTCGGCCGCAATCCGCCTTGCGGCGTCAGTCCGACGAACAGCGGCCCCTCGACGAGCCCAGCCACGGCGAGCCAAGCGCGCAACGCTCGCACAGGGCACGTCGTCGGCTCGCTGCCGTAGGCAACCGCGATCGTCTCGAGCCGCCCCTCTTGGTTCG
>JAABUX010004806.1_pt1 | contig 16903 bp, 11 predicted proteins | sample 5561851 | NCBI WGS metagenome assembly JAABUX01 (sample SAMN10711883, study PRJNA513361) | rock metagenome | isolation source: Antarctica rocks | place: Antarctica: Victoria Land, Richard Nunatak red sandstone | collected 2016-01-03 | reverse complement strand
CCAAAGTCGTTACCTCAACCTTCGGGAGGGGGATGCCTAAGGCCGAACTAGTGACTGGGGTGAAGTCGTAACAAGGTAGCCGTACTGGAAGGTGCGGCTGGATCACCTCCTTTTGAACTTTTACCTTCGGTGAATAGAAAATCGGATGGCCACGCTAATATACCATTCCCTCCAAAAAAAATCGATCCCACCTTACAACATAGTCTAAACAGGCATCACTTCGTCTTGTTTTCAGTGAAGCGAAGCGGCTCTCTAAAAGAGATCCCTTAATTTCTCTTTCCAAAATATATATAGTATGAAAGGCTCATAACTCAGTTGGTAGAGTTCCTGTCTTACAAACAGGCTGTCATCGGTTCGAACCCGGTTGAGCCTATTCCTCTGAGCAATGTAAAGATGGCGCTAACAAGCTTCTTAATCACACCAAAACACCCGACATTGCAAAACATAAAGTCCTTGTAGAAGAGATACATCACCTTCAATCCCATTTAAAAAATCTTGCTAACAAGGTTTATGCTTTCAACCGTCAGAAACAGCACAAGGTTTTCTTTTCTATCAACCTACCCACTCTCATTCTTCGAGATCAGATACTTGCTGCTAAACTCGGATTTACTACCAGAGAACAACTACAAAAAGAACACCCCAATAAAGATCCCATTAAACAGATCACTCCTCAAATTGCTGTACAGGTGGGACTTATCAGATCTTTCAAGATCACTCTCGAGCCTCAAGACCACGCCAAAATTCACCCCAAACTCAAAAACAAATATAACGCCACTTCCTATTATAGTCTCAACGTACCTTTGATGGGGCTCATGGAAAGCTTTCAAAACTTAATTGTCGATGTACCTTTAGACCAGGCAGGCACTTCAGTTAAATACAAAATCCTTAAAGCTACCGAAACCCGAGCCAAAAAGAACATTGCTATCATTTAATCATCTATAGCTTTTACAAAAAACACAGACCTCACCAGCCTCTCTTTTTGTTCTGGGAAGAGAGAGGATCATATCACCACCAGAAAGATGAGATCCAAGAATACCATCTCTATCAATTACACTTACTGGAACCCATATTTACTAAACCTAGAAAAACCTTACAAGGACTTACAACACACCGCAGAACTCTACCTAAGGGCAATTAGCCTGAAAGGGCCTTAGAACGCCTTACAACCCGCGGTAGAACTCTTCCTAAGGGAATTCAACCTTGAAGATCAACACAACGCCTTACAAGCGCTTAGAACCACCTTTTCACATCAAACGAACCACACACCCAGAGTGGGGGAAAAAGAAACGTAGAACGCCCCTTCAAAGCCAACAGTCAATTCTCACTAATTATGAGTCGATCCTGCTTTACGCTTTTACCACTTTCTCTTCACCCTGCTCCAGCCCTTTTACCCTCTTTTTGGAGGGGAACGGGCCCAAGGTCTCCATCTTGAAACAACATCCTTGCTACAAAGGACAAACTAGACACAGAAAAAGAAAACCACACCACACTCCCACCATTTAAAACCAGGGAATCTACAGGCCAAAAGATTACTTGGTCTTACAAGAATATCCTAGCCAAAGCTGAACACCTATCTTGTATGAAGAATTCTGTCAATAAAATTAAGCCTCTTCACACCTTTCTTGACGAATGGATCGTACACCATATACGAATTGACCCAGCCGTCACTACGCGATTGAGCGGAGAAGGATCTATTTACCAAGCTTATTTAGACACTTGCGCACACCAAGGACAGATACCTTTATCTCTTCGCATCTTCGCCAAACGACTCGAGGCACTTCTTGAATTCCATTTCGGGGTACCTTCCACTAAAAACAGAGATCAAAAAGGAATTATATTTCCCGCCGTCAAGGTTATAGACACGCTTAACCACGATATTTCAGACACACCAAATCAACTACACACCCTACACAACTAATCAGAGCAGACAATCTTACCCTCAATCTCACGGGCAAAACTCTTACCAAGCCTATTACATTCTATCTACCACAACCCACCATCCTCTCTCTTTCTTTAAGAGAAAGAGAGGATGGTATCACCACCACACAGGTCGCAAAAATCGATCAAACACTCCCAAAACGGATTGGATTCCAAAAGAGTCCTCGCCCTACAGCTGCCAGAACACGGTCATGCATCCTTTCAGGATCGGCCAGATGGACCTCGTCACACCGCTTACATAACAGATTCATGCATCCCTTCGGGATCGGCCAGATAGACCCCGCCCTAGCTGCTTCCATACTCAGCCCCTAGCTCCACAAAGCTTCACCAAAGAAAACTTAGGCCTTCAGAAAGCGGGAAACTAACTCACCTTACTGTTGCCAGTACGCCAAATACGCCGAATACGCCAAGCTAATCGGAAGGAATCTTATTCCCTCCACACACGCGTAGGAACGATAAATCAAGGTATACATTGGGTAAAAGTGGTATAATGCAGCAGATCTTACGCCAATACGCCAGGTACGCCAGGTACGCCATCATTTTATCAATTCAGTCGTTTTTTTGCGACTTCCGATAAATTTGGAGATCAATTTAATGACTAGAAAAAAGGCTAAAAGAGAGATGCAGAAAGTCTTTAGTCTGGGTCGGGCTGGCAAGGCGCGGGAATACCTTTTCCGCGCATCTGGCTTAGGAAGGCATCTCTAAAGAAACGTGTAAAAATTTGGCTAACTCTGCGGCTTGGCTTTCGATCTGATCCAACGTGACGGGTTGCCCAACTCGAGTCAGTGGAATCTCACGATTCCCTTTTATCCGCATGTAAATGCTTCGACGGGGGCTTAAACCCTCTTTCCACTCTACCTTGATACTTTCGATGTCGGTAATTGGATAGCAAATATCGATGCGACGGTTTTTTCCAGGAAACCCCCACCGAAAAATTCGTACCGACCCCGCGTCCCTGTTAAATTCATTGAAGCCACTTCCAATGCTCCAGAGCAGTGTACACCAGACGTAAAAACTAAATAGGATGCCTAAAACTCCATAGAAGCACATTACCAATCCTTGCGGAAAGAAAAGGATATTTTTAGATTGGATGAACGGAAAGAGATCCTTTCCTAGGTAACTGGAGACACCCGTCAGTAAAAAACCGGCGCCCCCTAAAAAGATAATCGTTCCCCACCAATAGTTACTAAATCTTCGAGATCCAGAGATAATATAACGACGAATAACGTCGGTTTCATACAAATCGACCATTCTTACCTTAAAAATAAAAAATAACAGAGAAAACCTTTTCTAACTCGACGTCGCTCGCATCACTTTCAGTAAAGCGAAGCGAAACCTTCAATTTCACCTTTATTGAAGATAATAGTTTAAAGGTTTCGCCGAAGGCGAGTCAAGCGACACCTCCGGGTTCAGCCAAGTGGTTGAGCGAAATTGTTCAGCTTCGCTGTTTAGTGACGCTGTTGACCGAAGCCGTGCAGTGAAGCTGTTGAGCGAAGCTAATGCGCTGGATGGGAGGATACAATTTTGATGGCTCCTTTCTCCTTTCTTGAAAAAAGAGAAGTCATGTTCAAGTTTTCCTTGCTCTATGTTGATGTCGCATCGCTCGTTTTGCGAGCGATGCTGATGATCCATCTTTTTGTCGGATTACAGATTAGATTTCACCAAGGACGTCCACCCCAACCCTTGCAATGATCGATTTCGTCGCAATGGGCGTGTCACCAACTCTAAGATGTCTCGTGAATTGGTAAAGCCATGGATTTGAGCGAAGGTAAACTCGACCGACCATTTTGTGCTGATGCCCCGCGCTTCCAATGGATTGGCGTGTGCCATTCCAGTTATCGCCAAGTCAGGTTGCAGCTCTCGAATCCGCTGTATTTGATGATAATTGTCCGGCTTTTCCACGATACGTGGAATTGGAACATTCATCTCATGGCATGTCCGTTCTAGAAGGGCGAGCTCGGCTGCTTGAAATCGCCGATCCATATATGGAATTCCAATCTCATAGACGATCATTCCGCAGCGAATTAAAAATCGGGCTAGGGAGACCTCCAATAGATTATCACCCATGAAAAAGACCGACTTTCCTCGAACCAATGCAAGATACTCTTCCAACCCTTTCCAAATCAACCTTTCCCGCTCTTCAAGACCCTGTGGAACAACGCCAAGGACGGAACAGATCTTTTCAACCCACGCTCTTGTTCCGTCGGCTCCGATGGGGAAGGGTGCACCAATCAGCTTACACTTTCGACGACGCATCAATGTAGTGGCCGTTCGACTAAGGAAGGGGTTTACCCCGCAGACATAGACTTCTTCATTGAGGGCCGGCAAGTCAGTGTATCGTTGTGAAGGAAGCCATCCTGAGACTGTAATCCCCTGCCTTTTTAGTTCCATACTTAATTGGGTAGCCACGGTGCTTGGCAGCGACCCAAAAAGGACCAAGGGGGGGTGGTCTGCGATCGCCTCCTTGGAAAAGGAAGCTGGGTTGCTTGGCCCCAATTTGAATAGCGTTTGTAAAATCGACTGCTTTCGCTCCGCGACGACTTGATTCTCTTGGTTGGAGGGAGGGAGCTGCTTGGTCGGGCAACGATGTGCCATGGCGGCCAAGACGGTATCTTCTCCCTGTGTAAAGGCATAATCGAGTCCGTTTGCTCGTGCTACAACGATGGGAATTCCAATTTCTGACTCTAGTCGTGGTGCCATCCCTTCCAGATCCATTTTAATGATTTCAGTTGTGCACGTTCCAATCCAAACGATTACAGTCGGGTTTCTATCCTGTTTGATTTGAAGGCAAAGTCGCTTCAGCTCCTTATAATCATTCAATTGGGCCGATATGTCCCCTTCTTCCAATTCCGCCATGGCGTATCGTGGCTCGGCAAAGATCATGACACCCAACGCATTTTGTAAAAAATAACCGCACGTCTTCGTTCCGACCACAAGAAAGAAGCTATCTTCAATCTTTTGATATAACCATGCAACGCAACTAATTGGGCAAAAAGTATGATAATTTCCGGTCTCGCACTCAAAGGCCAATGTCTCAGATATCGATGTAGACATTTTTCCCCCCATTTTTTTTATTAATTTTATTCACTTTCTTCAATATTTTTTCCCCTTTGCTTTGGCCTTGGGCTGACTTTCGGTTAAGCCAAAGCTTTCACCGAAGGTGATGGTTCGGTTCATTTGCGAAGCGACACCTTCAAGTTTTTCTTCCGCTCCCAGATAGGTGTCAATTTTCCAGAGAGGTGGTCATTTTCAAGTTTATGTTGAGACCTTCCTCAACTTTCTGTTGAGACCTCATACCGTGTCGGTTGGAAGTGGGTTAGATCATCATAAAATCTAAACCTTCGGCAACCTCATCGACCGGCTTCTGCTGTGGATTTAGATAAAAATCGGATAACAGGGTAAAGAGTTCACGATCCGGCAATTCATGCGGGACAACCCCTTCGGGTTGAGAGAGGAGTTGATCAGCAATGTTGAGATAAAAATCACAGACGTACTGTAAACAACTTTCCGACTCCGCCATCTCAAATAATGTTTTTCCTTTAACGCGAGAGACTCGAATGTCTTCGATCAAAGGAAGGACCTCCAAGACAGGCATCGGGCAGGCTTCCACATATTTGTCGATTAGATCTCGCTTTCCAGTTCTATTTCCTACCAATCCAGCCAATCGGAGGGGATGAGTGCGTGCCTTTTCACGAACGGAGGCGACAATTCTATTGGCCGCAAAGAGCGCATCAAATCCATTGTCGGTGATGATAATACAATAGTCGGCATAATTTAAGGGGGCAGCAAACCCTCCGCAGACGACGTCGCCTAAGACGTCGAATAAGATTACATCGTACTCATAGAACGCATTCAACTCTTTTAAGAGCTTCACCGTCTCCCCGACAACGTATCCACCACAGCCGGCACCTGCTGGCGGACCGCCGGCCTCGACACAATCGACGCCACCATACCCTTGATAGATCACATCCTCCGGCCAGACATCCTCGTAATGATAATCCTTCGCTTGAAGTGTGTCGATGATCGTTGGAATCAAAAAGCCTGTCAAGGTAAAGGTACTGTCATGTTTTGGATCACACCCGATCTGGAGCACCCTTTTTCCACGTCTTGCCAATGCAATCGAAATGTTACAACTCGTCGTCGACTTTCCTATCCCACCCTTTCCATAGATAGCTAATTTCATTAAATCTCCTCCCGAGCAATATAGATTTTCCTTGTCGACTTTCCCTTTTACGCCGATGAGATTATTTTACACCAAGGAGCGAAAAAACCAAAAACATGTGCAACTTTTTCAATGTATATATTAAACGGGGAGCGTGATAATGCAACACCAATCTCTCGCCCCGTTAGTGCAAAAATAATGGCAACTGGATTTAGAGATGAAATGGTAAGCGAAGCTTTCAAATAGTCATGCCCACAAATAGTTAGAATTTAAAGGTTTTGTTGCCGTCATCTGAATTTTTGTGGTCAGACTCTTCCAATTTTGCCCCGTCTTCTTTTAGGCGTTATTCAAAATACTTAAGATGCTCTTGTATGAAGCGTAAATTTACGCTATCTTTTTTTCTACGAATTTTTCGATGCAGGTATTTACGAGTCTCGTTACCGAGTTTTTCAAGCGGATCAGACCGCTTAAATTTGGCCTACCACTTTACCTGTTCTTTCCGCTTTTCTTGATCTATGCGGTCAAACCGTATTCTATAATATTCCTCAATATTCCTCTATTCTAGAATATTTTCGCTTTTTTTTCGGTGCCACCTCGGCCGTATTTCTTTGTAAATTGGTTCAAGTAATGTCAATATTTTTCTTGTTTTTCGAGTATTTCTAATATGCTTTTTATCATTTTTTTTATTTTGATCACTTACTATTCCAACTGGAATTGGAGATGCTACTCTTAAAATTTCTCTCAATGACAGCATACTCCAACCAAATCGATGATCTGGTATGATTGAAAGTCTAGCTGGGAGAAAGTTTAGCTGGTATGATACTAAGATGACTTTTCCCATCGCGTTTCAACTTTGCTGATGCCATCACCTAAGGGAAAGGCATCGACGTCAGCGAAGCTGAGATAAAAACCTTCAGCAAGTTGTCGTTTCGATTACCCTTCGGTGATGCGACGCAACGCGAAACAGTGTGAAGGGAGGAGTCACTTCGCGTCGCGTCGCATCGCTCGCGTCGCGAGGGCAAGGTTTTTTGCTGAGGCTCTTTTTTTTTCATCGTGCGCTCCCGAAGCGACACCCTCGGTTTTAGCAAAGCTGGTAAGCGAAGCTGTTGAACAAAGCTGTTGAGCGACGCTGTTTAGTGAAGCTGAAGCAAAGGGGCACCGTCGGTGAAGCGACACCTTAGATGCAACGAGAGGCGCCGCTCTTTTAGTATTCAACTCATATGATATATGATACCTTTCGATTTCGAATATTTTTTAGCAAATCTGTCCTTCGTCTCACTTCTTTTTCTCCTGTTTTTCCATTGGGCGCATGCAAATTTTTTTTTTAACCCCATCATTGGTCTCTATGGAATGGGGGTCGCCAATGTTACTCTCACCCTTCTTCTTCTGATCCGCTGGGTGACCTCCAACCATTTCCCACTCAGCAATCTGTATGAATCATTGCTTTTCCTATCCTGGAGTTTTACTACCTTTCATCTCCTATTGCAAAGACACAGTCACCTTCCTTTCCTTGGACTACTCACGACACCGCTGGCCCTCTTTACAAACGCCTTCGCCACCTTTAGTCTTCCTCCAGAGATGCAACGTGCGACCGGACTTGTTCCCGCCCTTCAATCCAATTGGTTGATGATGCATGTTACCATTATGATCGTCAGCTATGCAGCACTTATGTCCGGCTGTCTGTTGAGCATGGCTTTTTTAATCATCCAGTACGGAGAGTCGAGAGAGAGGCGCGCTCGGGAAGCGACACCGTCGGTAGGGCGAAGGAAAAAGGAAGCGACCCAAGATAATTTAGAGGCGGATGTCTCCCCGACAATATCCGTTCCTTGTCTCCTTGCATCGGAGTCTTTGCTCGATGGTACGATGGTTCTTCGACCGGAGGTGTCGCTTCCCGAGCGAAGCGAAGCTGAATCGGGCAGGTGCTACCCCCACTCCACCCTAGCAAAGAGGCTTGATAATTTAAGTTATCGTACTTTGGGCCTCGGCTTTCCACTCCTTACGATTGGTATTTTGTCCGGCGCCGTCTGGGCAAATGAGGCGTGGGGATCTTATTGGAGTTGGGATCCAAAGGAGACATGGGCGTTGATCACTTGGTTAGTTTTCGCAATTTATTTACATACACGATTAACCAAAAATTGGAGTGGCACCAAGCCCGCCATTATTGCTACGATCGGCTTTTTCGTTCTCTGGATCTGCTATCTAGGGGTTAATCTAGTTGGAACAGGGCTCCATAGTTATGGATGGTTTCAACGATGATCCTTCCTCACTTCTTCAAACTTTATTTGGAATTATTGTACTCATCCACGCTGATCCAAATCTAAGAAAAGGTGTTGCTCTCGCTTTTGGCAACGGGTCGACATAGACCTACAATGTCACCAAAACTTCCGTGACGAGACCGGCCTGAGCGTCGGGATTCAGATTTTGCTTGATATGACCGACTCTGATTTTCCTACGAATTGTCCCTATGGTCTCAAAAGAGGCCGAGCCATCGTCGACTCCCTCGCATAGCGATTGGAGCAAGTAGAGCAAGGAAACGCTTTTTCTCTCCTTAATTTTTAAGGAGGCTTCTCCGCTCGCCTTAGCTCCCGACTTTAAAGGCATCGATAAAAAAACCGAGCATTAACCCAATTTTAAAAAAATGACATATCTTCCAAACCGGTACGCTGCGTGAGGGAAGAACATTCCTTTCCAGCTTTGGATGGTAGATGGCATAATTTGTGATCTCGATAAAACCCAGTAAAGACAGAATAATAAAGCCATCCCAATGAAAAACATGTCTAAGACCGGCTAAAAAAGTTCCAAATAGATTTCCTACGCCGAAGCCTAAAAACAAACAAAACAGAGTAGTCGGTAAAAATGTAGTTAAACCGTTTACCTTTCGTTCGACCTGAAAGCGACCACCCGTCAGTACTCCAAATAATCTACGATTGGATCTCATTTAACAAACTCCTGCAAAAAAAGTCATTTCACTCAAGCAAAGAGGAGAAAAGAACAGGTATTCGACTTGCAAAATGACACCTTCTATTTCAGCGAAGCTGTTCACCGAAGGTGTCGCTTTGCGAGAGCCAAGGTGTCGCTTCGCGAAAGCCGAGGTGTCGCAAAGCGAGAGCCGAGGTGTCGCTTCGCGAGAGCCAAGCTGATTAGCGAAGCGAGACTCCTATTAAAAAAATGAAAAAAGAGTTGTCGGAATCGCGTAGAAACCGCTCGGGGGGTCATTTAAGGGGGGGGGGGAAAGGTTGCACATTTTCTTACCCTCTTATATAATGAGATTGGAAAGGTGGCAGAGTGGTTTAATGCATCGGTTTTGAAAACCGACGTAGCTGAAAGGCTACCGAGGGTTCGACTCCCTCCCCTTCCGCCTAAGTCAAGCTTCCAGCCCACCCCTTAGAGGGACAAATTTAGAAGCTTACTACCCTCAGAACTTATCCGACTAAAAAATGATTCATAAATGGGTGGAAAAGGGTGCTTCGATAACTTTGGGGTTAAAACCTTATTATGCGTCATCATCAAACTGGTATATAGTTGAGTTGGACCCCCTCGTGGTCGAATCGAGGAAAGAAGATGCAAGAGAGCCCCTGTGATGGAATTGGTAGACATGCGAGTTTTAGGAACTCGTGCCTTCGGCGTGTCGGTTCGAGTCCGACCGGGGGCAGTGAGAGAATTCCCCTCGTTGGGGAGGTTTTAACTGGTCACGACGGTGCGTCTTGTCACTCATTAAGACACAACGGTGCGTCTTGTCACTCATTAAGACTTATTGATGCAAATGGTTTTTCAACTTTGCTTTTCCTTTTTTTAATCAACATGGCATTTTTACAATTAGGAGGCGGGTAACGCGATTCGAACGCGCGACATTCTCGTTGGCAACGAGATGCTCTACCACTGAGCTATACCCGCATCACTCTTTTTTCATTTCACTTTTCTGGATGATACCACCCTCTCTCTGTTTCTGCACCCCTCACCTCCGGTGAAGCGAAGCGCCGCGAGAACCATTTCCTTATCTTTTTCAAGAATTGGTTCTTTAGAGGGGCCAGAGCCATAAGGACCTTTCCCGAAGGAAAGGCGCGGTGATGGCTCAAGCTAATAAGCTAATCCCATGCTTCGAGTCGTTTCGGAACCGAGATAAACTCGTACGCTTAGGAAATCGGTTGGGCAAGCCGATTCGCATCGTTTGCACCCAACGCAATCTTCGGTGCGGGGTGCTGAAGCAATTTGACTCGCTTTGCATCCGTCCCACGGGACCATCTCTAAAACGTCGGTTGGGCAGGCACGCACACATTGTGTGCATCCAATGCAAGTGTCATAAATTTTTACAGCATGAGACATAAGGATCTAACTCGAAAGAAAGGATCAGGTAAGATTGAGAAGTTTGGTATAGTATACTATAGAAAGAGGAAAAAAAAAAGTGTCATCATTCTCCCATCCTCTCCTCTCGTTTTATTAAAAGTATCGCTTCGCTTTACTAAAAGGTGTCGTTTTGCTTATGAGCTTCGATGACGAGCTTAGCTGAAACTAAATTAGCTGAAACTAAATGTGTTGCTTCGCTGACCGGCTTCGCTCTGAAACCACAGGTGTCACTTTGCGAGTGATGTGAGAGCCTTTTGATGAACCTTCTCAAGGCAAAGGGAGGACAGTACTTCTTCTTGAGGGGTGTGAAAGAAGGTCATATACTGGGGAATAGTGAAGAGGGTAAGACTAATTGCGAATCGAATGATTAAAGGGTGACAGGTATTTATGAGTAAAGTATATGATTGGTTTGAAGAGCGTTTAGAGATTCAATCCATTGCAGATGATATCACAAGTAAATATGTTCCCCCCCATGTTAATATTTTTTATTGCCTGGGTGGAATCACCTTTACTTGTTTCCTTGTACAGGTAGCGACTGGCTTTGCGATGACGTTTTATTATCGTCCCACCGTGGCGGAAGCCTTTGCCTCGGTTCAATATATCATGACGGACGTCAACTTTGGCTGGCTTATTCGGTCGATTCATCGTTGGTCTGCGAGTATGATGGTATTGATGATGATTCTACACGTTTTCCGTGTCTATTTGACCGGTGGGTTTAAAAAGCCGCGTGAATTGACTTGGGTGACTGGAGTCATCATGGCGGTTTGTACGGTCTCTTTTGGGGTAACTGGCTACTCGCTGCCATGGGATCAGGTCGGCTATTGGGCGGTCAAAATTGTGACCGGTGTTCCGGATGCAATTCCTGTCGTTGGCCCTACATTGGTTGAATTACTCCGTGGAGGGGTCGGTGTTGGTCAATCGACATTAACCAGATTTTATAGTCTCCATACCTTTGTTCTTCCTTTATTGACGGCCGTCTTTATGCTGATGCATTTCTTAATGATTCGCAAGCAAGGTATTTCAGGCCCACTTTAAAAGAGAACCTGTCTTTCTCGTCGGTTTTGCCTTTGCCTTCAGCGAAGCTCTCGTGTCGCTTCACTGAAAGTGTGGCTTCGTTTCACTTTTAGTGAAGGGAAGAGTAGTGATGCAAGGATAAGGAGTGGTAAACCGAAGAGTGGTGAAGCGAAGGAAGACCTCTTCCTCAGCTGATCTTGGTTGGAGAAAACTTTTATTAGGAGAAAAAAGAAAATGGCAGTGACAAAGAAACCGGATCTCTCGGATCCAATCTTATTGGCAAAGTTGGCGAAAGGGATGGGTCATAATTATTATGGAGAACCGGCCTGGCCGAATGATCTCCTTTACATTTTTCCGGTGGTTATTTTAGGAACCTTTGCTGGCGTGATCGGATTGGCAGTCTTGGATCCGGCCGTAGTTGGTGAGCCGGCAAACCCCTTCGCAACTCCTTTAGAAATTTTACCGGAGTGGTATTTCTACCCTGTTTTTCAAATTTTACGAACCGTACCAAACAAATTGTTGGGTGTTTTATTGATGGCGGCAGTCCCTGCCGGTCTATTGACCGTTCCATTTATTGAAAATATTAATAAGTTTCAAAACCCTTTTCGCCGCCCTGTCGCGACGGCCGTCTTTTTGATAGGAACGGTGGTTGCTGTTTGGCTCGGCATTGGAGCCACCCTTCCCATTGACATCTCATTGACGCTCGGTCTTTTCTAAGCCAAGTCTAGTCCAAGTCTAAGCTAAGGAGAAAATTCTTCGCTAAGGGGGAAAAAGTGATGGCGTCGCTTGGATGACCAGTTTGGGTGAGCGGCTTGGCTGACCGGCAGCTTGGCTAACCGGCTTGGCTGATCAGTCAAGCTGACCGGCTTGGCTGATCAGCTTAATTGACCGGCTTCGCTTCACCTTCGATGTGATCGAAGGGACGTGTCTCGTTGCGCGAGTCATTGGATAGGAAAAGGAAAATAAAAGTATGAATCAAGTGGTAAAGCAAGCCCGACCAATTTTTCCTTTCACGGCCATCGTTGGTCAAGAAGAGATGAAATTGGCACTTATTTTAAATGTGATCGATCCCAAGATTGGTGGAGTCATGATCATGGGAGATCGCGGAACTGGAAAATCGACCACCGTCCGCGCCTTGGTCGACCTTCTCCCGGATATACGGGTGGTTGCCAATGATCCTTTCAATTCGGACCCAGATGATCCGGAATTGATGAGTCAAGAGGTTCGAAAGAGAAAGGAGGAAAAGCAATCACTCGACATCACGAGTCGAAAGACTCCCATGGTCGATTTGCCACTCGGCGCGACCGAAGATCGAGTATGTGGCACGATAGACATCGAGAAGGCACTGACTGAGGGTGTCAAGGCTTTCGAGCCAGGACTTTTGGCAAGGGCGAATAGAGGCATCCTCTACGTCGATGAGGTAAACTTATTGGATGATCACCTGGTCGATGTTTTATTAGATTCAGCAGCGTCGGGATGGAATACGGTGGAACGGGAAGGGATTTCGATCAGCCATCCTGCCCGATTTATCCTGGTCGGCTCCGGAAACCCGGAGGAGGGAGAACTAAGGCCACAATTACTCGACCGATTTGGTATGCATGCACAGATCGGGACGGTGAAAGAAGCGTCATCTCGTGTCCGTATCGTTCAGGAACGAGCCATTTTTGATCAATCGCCCGTTGACTTTCGGACAAGTTATGCCGATTCGCAGCAGGAGTTGACCGAAAAGATTATGGCCGCTCGTCATCGTCTTGCCGACGTAACGATCGATTATCAATCGCGCCTCAAAATTTCACAGATTTGTTCAGAGTTAAACGTCGACGGTCTACGGGGTGACATCGTGACCAATCGAGCAAGTCAAGCCATTGCAGCCTTTGAAAATCGAAGTACGGTAACTCCTTACGACATTTTGCGTGTTATCCCCTTATGTTTACGACACCGACTCCGAAAAGATCCTTTAGAAGGAATCGATACCGGAGATAAAGTGAGGGAGACTTGTAAAAAGGTGTTTGGCATCACTGACTTCACCACCTTCGATGGAGGCCAGGAAGACTGAGGGGAGGAGAAGATTGAGGGGAGGACCTTTTCGAAGACATTCCCGAAGACATCCGAAGACATTTGCGAAGACATCAATTTTGAGGAACGGTTTTAGTGAGGGTGACACCGAAAGTGAGCCATAACTATTGGTGAAGGCGACATTGAGGGGAAGAAACTTTTTTTAATTCATCTTCTCCTTCCTCGTTCCGCTCCATAATGATGGCAAGTCGAAGCGCCGGCCTTGTCGACACTGATGCTTTCACCGAAGACGGAAGATGAGCTAGAGGCGAGGGTGATCTCTCGATTGATCAGCGTAGTGGTGGTGATGGTTGGTCAAGGTTTTTTCATTTTTTTCTTTCCGTCCTTCCACTACACGATGGTTAGTTTTGGTGCAAATCTCTTTCACTTTTCTTTCTCCCTATTTCCGGGTAGTATTGATTCGAGAAGAAAATTTTTATATTCAATCAAGACGATGCTCTATGGTCACGCTACAATTTGGAAATCGGATGCAAAGACTTCTCTTTGCAATGGTCGGCTCATTCTGTATTCATCTCCACTGGTCGGTTGGGGTGGAAGCATACCCTATCTTTGCGCAACAAAATTACTCCAACCCTCGAGAAGCGAATGGTCGCATAGTCTGCGCCAATTGCCATCTTGCTCAAAAAGGTGTGGAGATCGAAGTACCTCAGTCCGTTTTGCCGGACACTGTTTTTGAGGCCGTTGTCAAAATTCCATATGATCAGCAGATCACACAGGTGTTAGGAAATGGGAAGAAGGGGGGTCTCAATGTGGGAGCCGTTTTGATCTTACCGGATGGATTTTCTTTGGCGCCTAAAGAACGAATCCCGGAGGAGATGAAAACCAAGGTAGGAAAGCTCTACTTTCAACCGTATACTCCAGAAAAGAAAAATATTCTTGTCGTTGGACCGGTGCCAGGAAAGAAATATAGTGAAATAACAGTTCCACTTCTATCTCCTGATCCATCCAAAGAAAAGACGGTTTCCTTTTTGAAATACCCACTCTATGTGGGTGGAAATCGCGGTCGTGGGCAGGTCTATCCAGACGGGTCAAAAAGTAACAATACGGTTTTCAACGCGTCCGTGGGTGGCCGTATACGCCAAATTCAACCCACCCAGCAGGGAGGAGTCGAGGTAATTATCGAAACCAGCACCGGAGAGGAGGTGGTTGAGAAAATTCCAGCCGGACCGTCCCTGATTGTTAACGTAGACCAGACGATCCAGGCGGATCAACCGCTTACCAATAATCCCAATGTCGGCGGATTTGGACAAAAAGAGACCGCCATCGTGCTTCAAAGTCCTGCACGGGTAGAAGGCCTTCTTCTTTTCTTTACTTTCGTTGTATTGACACAAGTCTTTTTAGTTCTCAAGAAGAAACAATTTGAGAAGGTACAGTTGGCGGAAATGAATTTTTAATTCTTTCACTGATGGAAAAAAAGCTGCAACTTATCCTCTTGGGGATGAGTTGACAAATGACCCCCTAGCCTCTATAGTTACTCTAATAGAATAACAAAAGGTTCCCTCGCTTAGTTTGAGCTTGGCTGACCAGCTTGGCTGACCAGCTTGACTGACCAGCTTGGCTGACCAGCTTGGCTGACCAGCTGTACTGCATAGCTTTCGCTGAAATCGAAAGTGTCGCATCGTTTCACCTTTGGTGATGCGAGGGGGGCTATTAGCTCAGTTGGTTAGAGCACACCCCTGATAAGGGTGAGGTCGCTGGTTCAAATCCAGCATAGCCCAATAACGTTTTTTTTTCCATCTCTCAAGCTCAATGTTGAGAAGCTGTTTTTTCAGCGGTGAATTTGTATCGTATAAACAAACGTTTGAAGCGCGAGGAACGGGAGAGTCCCTGCGTTTGTCTAAATTCAGGCAGTAGACAAACTTTGTCAAATTTTAAATCGAAGTTAATATGAGATCGGTTTTTTAAGGAGGGAGAAAAAGAGTCCGTTGAGGGGGAGATAAATTTTGGATGAGACGTTTCCCTATTTTCAAGAAATTGGTCTTTTTTTTAGAGGAAAAACGTGAAATATTTTCTATTTCGACTTTATAAGCTTTTCCTCGATATTCATCGAAGTATTGAAATACCGAAAGCGTTAGGGCCGAAGGCCTGGTACAGTGGCAAGGATGGGCGTCAGCTTTGCTGACCAGAGGGTTACTTACATCACTTGTCTTACTTTCAGTGAAGAAGTTAGAGCCTCACGGCAATTCGAAAAGTGATGGCGTCGGTTCGCTTCCTTGAAAGTGATGAATGATGGTGAAGGGAGAAAGGAGAGGAGGGTTGATTTCTTGGCTTGGGTCGACTATACTTGTTTGAGAATATTCGAAGAACCTCCTTGGGGGTATAGCTCAGTTGGTAGAGCGCTGCCCTTGCAAGGCAGATGTCAGCGGTTCGAGCCCGCTTACCTCCACAAGTACGTGAAGGTGCTTGAAAGGGTGGGAATGGAAGGGGGTTGACTTTTCACCCTCTTTTAGGATAAAGTTTTGTTGTGAAGGTCAAACGATGTAAGGATGACGGCGGATACCTAGGCACCCAGAGACGATGAAGGGCGTGGCAACCGACGAAATGCTTCGAGGAGCTGGTAACAGGCATTGATTCGGAGATTCCCCAATGGGACAACCCCATGTACTTTCCTTTGAATTCATAAAAGGAAAAGAGAGAACCCGGTGAATTGAAACATCTTAGTAGCCGGAGGAAAAGAAAGCAACAGCGATTCCCTTAGTAGCGGCGAGCGAAACGGGAACAGCCTAAACCGACCACCTATTGCGGTGGTCGGGGTCGTGGGAGGAGAAGGGTCTATTTTTCCATGAGAGCCAGCTTATGTAGGGGAAGCAGCTGAATCCTGCACCATAGATGGTGAAAGTCCAGTACCTAAAAGATGAGTGGCATGGAGGCATCGACAAATTAAACCGACTCTTATCCCGAGTAGCATGGGGCACGTGAAATCCCGTGTGAATTAGCGAGGACCACCTCGTAAGGCTAAATACTCCTGGGTGACCGATAGTGAAGAAGTACCGCGAGGGAAAGGTGAAAAAGAACCCCATACAGGGGAGTGAAATAGAACATGAAACCGTCATCCGACAAGCGGTGGGAGGATAAAAAATCTGACCGTGTGCCTGTGGAAGAATGAGCCGGCGACTTATAGGAGGTGGCAAGGTTAAGGAAAGAATCCGAAGCCGGAGCGAAGGCGAGTCTGAAAAGGGCGTTCCCTTTTAGGGAAGACGTGGTCACCTCCTATGGACCCGAACCCGGGTGATCTAACCATGGCCAGGATGAAGCTTGGGTAACACCAAGTGGAAGTCCGAACTCATCGATGTTGAAAAATCGTGGGATGAGTTGTGGTTAGGGGTGAAATGCCAATCGAACTCGGAGCTAGCTGGTTCTCCCCGAAAT
>JAABUX010004800.1_pt1 | contig 16913 bp, 18 predicted proteins | sample 5561851 | NCBI WGS metagenome assembly JAABUX01 (sample SAMN10711883, study PRJNA513361) | rock metagenome | isolation source: Antarctica rocks | place: Antarctica: Victoria Land, Richard Nunatak red sandstone | collected 2016-01-03 | reverse complement strand
GGGGTAGGGGAGCTTTTGATGGAGGAGAGGGGGGTGGGGATGTTGAGGGTATAGATCAGGACTTTTGGGGGGATCAGTTAAGTGTGCGTTTTTGCGGATGGTTTTGCGAGATTCAGGAGGGCTTGAGGTATGGAGGTATTTGGGAGATGGGGGGGAGGAGGGTGGAGGGGTAAGGGAGATTTTGATGTGGGAGAGAGGGATGGAGGGGGTGGTGGAGATGGATGTAGCTTGGTGGTTCATGGAAAGGGGTTTGGATATTTTCTTGTGATAGTCTGGACTGGGTCTACTAGATCTATGCTAGCAAGTTGTTCAACATGAGTCCTCTTATATCCAGGCGAGATTTACACCCGTATCCAAGTATCTACCTGTATGCTAGGAAGTCTACACCAACATAATCCTCAGCGTATTGTCTCATATGCAGAGGTCTTGATATGCAAAGCTCAACAACATCCACAGCTCAAAATTTCATTTCACCTCCACTGTCCGTCTCCTTGAGAGGAATACCTTCGAACTCTGCAAATCCGAGGGCTAGATTCATGTTCTAGTTGTGTTTTAGTACGGTATTGATAGGAGGTTTGGAGCTGACATACTTGCAGTGCCTGGGTCGCCGCCCCTTTCAAAAGGTTATCGATGGTCGCATTGATCACCACCTACTCAGTTGTAGTTAGCTGGGATCTCGACACTGATGTATGTTACTCCCCCCAGATAGGTTTGAAGACGGAGAAGGGGAGGTAACGAGAATCAGATACACTTACTCGCTTCCCACTGGAGTGTACTCCGAAACCACCCACTTCGACCCCTGTACAGAATGCGTCAGCCTCTGTCAAGCTGAAGGAGAGACTTGGATAACGTAGGAGTGCTATGACATATGCTCTATCGAAGCTGAGGGGAAGAGCAGGAATGGGTAGCATGCACTTGCTGCTTACCGTGTGTGCCAGCAATCTTCTTGACAAGCGGGCTCTCGCCCACAACCTTGACTAGTGGTTCACCTTCGTATCGTTCTTGATAGATGTTTCGAATGTCGCGCGATGTGTATTTCCCATTGAGGGGTATGGATATGGTATGATGGATTCCTTGGAACCACTAATATATCTCGGTCAGTATCTCGTCGTTGAAGTTGCATGTGAACGTTCAATAACGGGATCACAGTGATGACTTACAGCTGCTACGTGCGGAATAAATGCTACCGGTGTCTGGAGTTGAGTACTGATCTCCCTTTCATGTATCTGTTCAATCTCGCGGTCAGTGCTCGTATATCGAAAGCTTGACCAGGTTAAGGCTAGTCCATTAGAGCTATGTGATAATCTCAGAATATAGGGATAAGACTTACATGATCTGTGAGAGAATATGGTATGATATCTATGTAAGTGGCTGAGTCAGCGCTTCCCCTGATAAGAGACCGACAATGTGTGACGGACTCGGAAAGAGTAATGTTGCTTTTAGCATGACTTCCAGTTTTTCTAAGCACTGTTCACGTGAAAGGCCGAAAGATACTTACTATTCGTGAGATTTTCAACGTTGTTCTTAGGAGACGGCTTGGTGCCCGCACCAGAATAGCCCTGAAGCGCAGTTTAGCACGGCCTGGTTTGGCTCCCAGTGAAATGGCGGGCACCCACTGAGACGCCGAAGATGGTGGGAAGACTGTGACTATCGATATGGGGAAGTAGAGGAGCAATTCCAATCTGAGCGGCGGTCTGAAGATTATATGTCAGCATCATAGGTACGATGATTTTGTGGTGGACGATTGGTCAGAAAAGACTGACAGCATAACAACCGGGATTTGAAATTCGAGTCGCTTTGGAGATAGCTTGGCGGTCTATGAGCTCGGGCAGGCCATATGTCCAGGCAGGGTCGAAGCGATAGTCAGCAGACAAATCGACAATGAGGCTACATTTCCTTAGCTATTCGGCATGATGATCACTGCACGTGAGATTACCTTTCACTCTTATTGCCCTGCTCAATCGCATCGATCCATGGCTTGGCTACGCCGTTCGGCAATGCCATCACCCAAACATCTATATCATCAGATAATCTTCGCACGTCATCGTGAGTGAGGTTTTCGTAGATTATGTCCCGCTTCTCGTAGCCGTGAAGTCTTTGGCCAGCCAATTCCCTGGAGGAGACATGGCGAAGATCCATGTTTGGATGGGCGTTCAACAGGTTGATCAAGGCTTGTCCCGTATATCCTCTAGCCCCGATCAATGCTACCCGAGCTGGCTTAGTGTTAGATGCACTTCTGTTGCCGAATGGTGGGTTTGGATTAGTTGTCTGTGCGGTCGCATACGACCTGGATGGAGTCCCAAAGAGTGCTCTGCAACCACGTCTTGACCCACGTGGATTTGCATAGGGTTGGGACAAAAGTCCAGACTGTGTGTTGCGATCACGCTCCGACTCACACAGAACACTCGGGACTCGGCTGGTTGTTGAATACGCTCGTGCCTGCTGTTGGGTCCGACCCAGATTCGTGGCCAGCGCTGCTGCTTGCTGTAGCTTGCTTTCGAGGTTGATGTCTCCGAAAAGCTCACGCCCGTGTTGGCTGAACTCGGACATCATCCTACTTAGCTCCTCTCCCCCTTCGATCCCAGTCCAGAACAAAACCTCCTGGCCACGATTCAATGAACCCTCAGATTTGTCAAAGAACCACGTTAGATGTTCGTCGTCAACTTTTACCGTCCACATTAGTTTTGGAAAATCTCTTAACATCTGAGCGAAAACATTATCAGAAACATTAGTCAACCAGCCAGCTTTGGTCGTTGTGAATGTAGCAAGCTGTGCCATCGAAGCACCATCTTGTGGAGGCAAAACGATCGCCAAACAGTCCATCGGATCATCGGAATACGCCTTGAACTCGCGTTTGCTCAGAGTATCGACATACTGGTCAACGGTAGCCTTGGCGTCCAAGGCTTCTCTGTCCCGGACGAGTACTGATTTGAAAGCTTCCACGTCCTCGAATTGCGAGATTGCAGTGTAGCAGCGTACCTTGTTCCCTCTTCGAATCAACGTCCCAGCTCCCGTATCCGTGAATAGTTCCTTTTGGAGGTCAGCGGGGTGAATGATGGCTACACTGGAAGACCTTGGTAATTCCGCGAGAAGCTCGTTCATTTCTTTGATCTTCAACCGAGTCCCATGCCGTACCCACCAATGCCTGCCACTCATCAGATCCTCGTATTCCTCGTCCAGATTGATCGACGAGATCTTCTCGTTGGTATCACCATTATATAGACCTCCTTTTTCTGATAGGTACACAATTTTGAGAGGTTTGATCGCCTTCGCCAACTCGGACGCTGCTAGATCGGCGTTCACGTTCAGTACCACTGCATCAGCACTCTCGGCCATGGAGGTCAAGACCGGAAGACATCGAGCCTCGATGGCATCCTGTATGGGCTTTTGGTTGACTTTGGTGATCTTCCCAACGTATTTGTATTTCTCCTTGTCCAAAAACTCCGCCTCAAACACACCTGAAGTTATCGGTCGTGCTCGCACACCTAGCTCCTCCAGACTCTCAACAAGCTTCAAATTTTCCTGGAGGAACAAGGAACGGGCGATGCCCAAGGTCTTCCCATCCGTTATCCTGATTCCACCCTCAAATTCAGGCTCAACGCCGGAGGCCTCCAGGATCTTGTTCAGCTGAGGACCAGCCCCGTGCACCACCACCGGAAACAGGCCAATCTGGTAGAGAAACGCCAGTGCTGATACCAATGCATTCATATGCTCCGTTATGATAGCCCCTCCGACTTTGATCACGGCGAACCTATTGGAGGAGACTGAGCTGAACATGGAGAGCCATTGTTGGGCCTCCCGCTTTGAGCCAATGTTGGAAAGAAGCTGTATGACGGTCGAGCGTGTAGAAAGGGAGGAGTTGATATGGGAAGCATAGTAGCGACGAGTGGTGATTTGGGTGGAAAAGATCCCTGGTGGCTGGCATCCGGAGGGTAAACGCCCCCTCCCAAGCCGGCAGCCTCGGAATGCTGCCGCAGCGGAAAGACGGAGGGGGGCCATTGTATATACTGCAGGAACAGCATGCGGCTATGGCCGTGTGGTTTGGGGACTTAATATAGTTCTTATGTGCGAGCGGAAAGGACGAATTGACGGATGGGGGATTATGCTCAATGCTAGGGCATTCTACCCTCAACCTGGTTACACATGTGTACGAGCGAGGTAGTGTGGTGTGTTCCCAAGAAGGATAGACTGCTGACGAACATAAGGTGAATCAATGCTCTGTGCGGAAATTTCCCTCCCCCACCAACGAAGGTTGCGGCGCCGGCTGGGCAGAAACTAGCGGCCGCTAAATATCTCTTGGCTTCCGGCTCCATGCCCCTTCACATGTTAACATCCTCACTTCATCGACACGATCTATCTATTATGGAGCTGTGCCAGTATTTCAGAGCTATTTCGACATCGATACGCTTAAGGATGTGCGGAGTACTCGACTGTGTCTACTGTGGTCTTCCCACGATGCTCCTCGTTTAGATATCTACAACGTACTCTGTATTCGTGGAGGACGAGGTTTCTAACCCGCTCCGTGCCTTCAACAAATTATGGAACATAACTTGCTGTGCGCTCGCGGAGGGATCAGCGACCATCAGGCCGGACAATTGCTGCTCTCAAGATGATGATGGTTGACGGCCTCAAACCGGTTCCGGTCGCTCCATCACCTACGACCGTCTTGGCTCATGGACCTGCAAAACCTCGTTCAAGGGCCTTGCTCATCTATGTGGTGTGAGACTCAACATTGATTCGCCGCTACATACGATAAATGCTCCATACGAGACTTGCAAGGGAAAGAGAGCCGGATCTGAAAGGATGGATATGTGGATACCGAAAAGGGAGCTGATACGCTTGCTAAGCATCGATGTGGATGATCAGGTGCCGAGTTCGGACGTCTCCTCTGCGTATGGTCATGCATAAAGTGCGTGGGAAGATGCATAGATCGCTGGCTCCTCGAGTGCGGCCTCATTGAGGTGCCTATCCGATACTTTTTCCGATTTGGTCATTTGGCAGCAGGTAACAGAAATATCAAGGTCACTAGTGTTATCTTGCAGGGATGAGCAGGAACAGGACAGCTATAGGCGGTACTTTAATGACTTTGAAAAGTAAGTGAAATGGAGGGACAAACGCTTTCCGAGGTGTGGGCAGTGTGCTTATGGGAATGACTAGCAATTCCTTTCATGGGACTGGTAAGCAGAACATGAACTTGGAGGATGGAGCAGATTCAGATTCAGTGGGGTTGAGGTGCATTTTCGACTAGTTAATGTTGGCTATCTGAAACAGCAAAGGCTTAGGTTCCAGGACGCGCCATATCATCTACAAGGTCAGGATTCAGACCAAACAATGTCTCTGACCTCAATACGTATATATTCCACCAATGTCTCACGTCATGTCCTCCGTGGTCACGAATAGATCTCGCTCCCAGCCAAAGTTCTTGTTGCACCGTCGGCCAAGGGCTTGCAGAAAGTTAGGTTGCATATCACCACACGCATGAAGTCGATGAACACCAAGCTTTCTCTTCTGCCGTTTCGGATTCGCATTGGGAACCGGGACCATAATATCTCCTCCAAATCTGTACATGGAGCCTCCATTAGGCTCCGCCACAAATCCTAAAGCACCCATTGCAGTGACGAGTTCTTTCCAGGTGGTAGTCGTCCGGGAACCGTCTTCGGCGCCCGCGCTACGATCTGGAAACATCCGTTTGACGACCTGCCATGCAATGGAGGTTTCTGGAAGTCTGTACAGTATTGGGGACCATGATACTGCGTAAGACTGTTCGGCATCTGTACCAACTAGCGATTGACGCTTGGACTTTGCGATGACGGAGGCTCTTTTCTTGTCCTTGGGGTTTTCCGGCAAGAGTCCTGCTCTTTCCTTTATTGTCATTGCTATCTCCGCCGTCCTTAGAGCCTCGGAAGCTCTGACTTGATCAATGATCTCTTTCTTTACGGATGTGAGTCAAGCGATATTCTCCGGCGAATCGCACGCTTCCATCAACGCTAGTTGAGGATCTATCAATGCCTGCGGAATCGAGACAGCTTGCAGCCTGGCTTGGTATGTATTTCTTGCAACCATCCAGAAGTTGCTCAGTTTCTGGCAACCAAGATCACGCTGCGCGAGCCACTTCATGTCTCGTTTCTCGGGTAAGGAGAATCCGCACAAAGGTTTGAGCGCTTGTCCCAGGCCTCTCAAGTGGTTTGTGCTGTCACTGGCTTGCTGAAGCTTTCCCTTAATCTGAAAGATTTGACGCGGATCCTGGCGAAGCTCTTCAGGGTCCGGCAGGACAAATATTGGCCTGTGATACTCAAGAAGTTCTGCCATTCTCTCCAGGGCTGCAATATCTGACAGACACCTATAGATCTCTTGATCTAGTCTTTCGGCCTCTTCTTTCGGCTGCGAATTGAGATAGTTGTCCAGATGTTGCAAGACTAAAGCGTTCTCGAACGAGGTAGAGCATTCCGAGTCTTGAACCAAATGGTAGAAGCACCACCCAATCCGCTCGGCACGATAGGAGTCTTTATAGTTGTTGAATTCATATTCTAAGCCCCATCCCCAACCATGGGAGGTGTCGATCGTCCGTTTCACTCGAAAGTTGTGCTGGAATTCGCGAGACTTGAGCGTAAGTCTTTGAAGGTCAGTTTGCTCCTGGAATAGACAGTTTTTCACCACGGTGAAGAGAAAGCCTAGCTCTGTTTCGTAGATTTCAGGAAGTTCTTCTCCCGCATGAATATCTGTCATGGAAATCCTGAATTCTCGTTGCACGGACTGACAGAGCTCCCTAAGCCATTGCCAATTGGTAGCTCGAATCAGCACCTTCTCGGTGATAGTATGGCCAACGTTATCATATTTCTCTTCCTCGTCCAGGTCATGTATGTCAGTCACTCCTGGGACACGGTCGTACCACTGACTCTGGAAATACCCTGCGACGCCAACGAAGTACACCAGGTCGGTCTGCAGCAGCCAAAGTTCATCTTGAGCCTGTGCTGCTCTGTTCTCTGATATGTCCAGAAGCGTATCAACATCAAAGACTGGCGGCGAGGAAAATGGCTGTTCAGCGAACGCAGAGCCGAACGAGGACCTTGGCCCTTCACGAGATGATAGAGCATTCAGGAACGGCAGCCACTTATCGCATGCAGCTGTAGGGGCAGTGATTGGAAGCAACGGAGCTGTAACTAGTCTTGACTGGACATCGTGAGCAACACTTCCCCCGGAGATCTCGTCGATAGTCGCACGCAGGAATGAGAACAACGCTTTCTGTGCCTGTAGGATCAGTAGGCCTCTGGGTGTTCCGTAGGCGTCCCCTCGATGGACCTCGTCTTCATCGAATGCCTTCCATCTGCCAAACTCAGGCCCATGCATTACAATACATCCGTAGGCGGACGACACTCGAAGGAGTGCCTGCTTCCAGGCCGGCTTTAGTTGTGCGTTGTCGAAGGGAACCCATTGTTCCAGTGGGAATTCACATCGCTTATGCAAAAGCTTGATGAGGTTTGAACCATCGCCGATCAAGTCCTCGAGGTTGATATATGGCAGGAGGAAAGCTCTTCGGCTGTTGGTCAAGTCTTCGCTGGACGTGCTACCAGGTGTCCCTAGCATACTCAACATGGGATTGCGTGTAGGGTATATGCTCGGATCGACCTTCAACAAGGTCTTCCGTCGATATTGTTGATCACGCCGCCATTTTTTGAGTATGGCGTTTCCGTGGTTATTGATCATGCAGATGATGTGTTGTCTATTCTTTTGAATACTTTCCGTGTACTCTCCAGCCCTCTTCGCAGCAGCTTCGTTGCTTAGATGCCCTGCATAACTCAACACCAGGTCCGCCGAGGCGTTGTGGCCCGCGTACTGAAGCATGCAGTAGTCGCAGTCGCAAGGTGCTTCGAACTCCGTGGGAGGGAGAGCAGCGGCAAACCGTTCAAGACCCTCCATCGTTTGATCCCGCTTATTCAGTATGAAGCAGAAAGGATGGCGGCAATAGGCGTGTGGTCGCTTTGAGAAGTTACGATGTTGCAACAATAATTGGGATTCCAACAAATTTCGAATGCAATATGTAAGATCAGAGAACCGATGTTGAAGTGGTAGATGTGGGCAACATGTTGAGTGTCTATCAAACGTAAGTCCCGGCCCTGCACGGCTTCAAATGGACCCATATTGCCAAGCACAAGGTACGTCCTTAGCATGTGTTGAATAAGTATATATATATAATTCCGACAGGTGTCAATGATATACGTAGGTCTTATTTCGAAAGGACAACCCTTGAGTATTGGGAGTATATAAAAGTCACATGAGGACAACCTATATATTGACGTTGTTTTGATGGAATGGCAAAAGCACAGGTACATATCTGTATGTATATGATCCTCATGCTAAGCCATATGTTTGGGCCATGAATCCAAGACGGGTTTTCTCGCTGGCACATCAAGTTTGACCATCGAGGGGATCGGTTTGATCATTACAAACATAATAGCTTTTCTTTATCAACAAAGGACAACGCAGTGGAAACAAGAGCAAATGTTTGCGAACAGCCCATTGTGATGCCGATGGTACATCCGCGACTTTCGGACAAGTTTGACTTTGGTTTCCAGAGGAAAACCGCAGCCTTCATGAAATATGGTTGTGTGGCAAGCGATGCATTATTTAAACACACAGAATTGGGAGCTATTGATATCTGTTTTTGGATTACTATCAGCTTGTGAAAATGATGTGTGAAGGCATCAAAGGATGGGAAAAGTGAGATTGACATCCTCAGGCAGTGCATCCGAGATTGAGGCAAGATCACATTCACTACTCTAGGTCTCGTTGAATGGTGAAGGTACTCCTCAGGCCATCTAACCCTAAATGGACTATCAAGCTAACAAAACATATCAGTAATCTACGACGCCATGCCTCTCATCAAGCATCACTCCTCCTGTGCATCCTTCACTCTCAGTGCCTGGACACCTGAAACGTCAAGTGACGCTATAGCGTCTGGGGATAAACAATGCCGGGCGGTACACCCACAGCCTCCCTGAGTGGTATTCCACTATCAATTGACCAGCGCAGGCGATGATCATCAGGCAACGACAGCGTCTATTGATTCACCCATCACAACTTGTCGTTGCCCTGACAGCAAGGGCGTCACACAGCACTGGTGCTGGCTTCTTCGATGATGTTGCCGTTTCCCTAAGGGTATTACATCATTCACTTTCCAATTGGGAAAGCAGGTATCAGACCAGGCTGCGCTGTTCAGTCGCAGCATGAGATCCCCGCAAATAATCGAATGGCCTCCCACGATATCGAGATACTCACAGTAATACCACCTTTCACCTTCTGTTCAGTGAGCATGACTGATTTGGTTTAGCGGTTTCTTGAGCAAAGTCAAATATGGCAGTCGCAGATATCAGTGAATGTACGAAGAACAACATTGCCGGTCAATGTCGTTACTCAGGGAAGATGTAGAGATATGGCAAACGACACCTCCGCAATCTTGCGATCTCCCTTTTAGCAAAAGGATCCTACATGAAAGAATTGGGGGCGTGTTTGAAAAAGAAGTGCCGACTTCCAAAAGGGGCAAGATGACTGGACTCCACGATATGCACTGGGTAGGACCGTGGCGGGAACTACCCGCTGGGGTTATGTTCCTAGGGAGTATTCCACTTTCCCCCTTTGATGTTCTGCATCGACATCTGAAGCGAACCAATAGGTGGTGTTACCACTTGCATATGCAGCTTCACCTGGCAACGTGAAACAAAGAGAGATCGCCGCTGCAGACCATGCGCCGCCTTTTTCTGCCTGCTTTGCAGTGTCTTCGCCCCACATATCATCGCGCGAACTCCCAGTCTCATCTATCGATTCCTCAATGTGAGTTATTGTCAGTCTGGTTAAGCCATTAGGGAGGATCCCAAAAGTCGCTGTTCTCGTCGGCCTTTTCTATATCATGCCCCCATACGCCTCAAATCCGGATGACCCGAGCCTATCTATAGTAACGGGGTCTCCGTTTCCCATATATTCGATGACAAATGAAGGTCTAGCACATTTCTTGTGGCGCCTGATACATGTTCTAGTCACTGACTCCTATTACTTCCAACAGGTATTGTAACGGACACACAACCATTAGCCATTTCAGTCACCACACCACACAATACGGACACACAACCATTATTCACTTCAGTCATCCAATTGCCCACTACGTCCCTAAGATCTGTGAGCTCTTCAACCATACTTCCATCAGCAGCGCCATCGACTTTTACAAACGCCACGACTCTGCCATCTCCCACCCTGTATAGACCGTCATCGGCAATCGGTACGGGTGCTAAAATTGCTGTCAGTGCTGTCATCCCTGCGATTGCCATCGCGTCTCTCTCACTTATCACGGTATATTTATGGCACAAGCGTAAGAGAAGACAGCCCGCCAAAACCAAAGACAAAACCTTGAACGACTCAGACAGTGTCCAGCCGTACCTTCAGCAGAAGGCTGAACTGGACTCTGAAGAGAGGAGGCGAATTGAGCTTGATGCCCAAGGACTGAGATATGAGCTGGATGGGGCGAATGAGAGGTACGATATCGGGGGTAGCGACGGCTCCCATGAATTACCTGCGGGGAGCAGGAGACAGGGTCTACGGTCGCTTGGGCAGACGCAGGAGTTGAGAGGCGAAGAACATTCGAAGGAGTGGGAAGGCCAGCATGTATTATGAACTTGTAATCATTGGGCTGCTCGCACCCTGAGATTATTGGAGGCACGCCATCTCCTGAAGACCTGTCGTTACGTTGCCTAAAAAGCTTGCCACACTAAACCCGGTACAATGGTAGAGATTGACACTAATCCCCTTGGACAGGTATAACACCACTCACGAGCCGCTAAGCACGTTCGAACACAGCGAGGGGTCGCGGACGAAGTCTTTCCTGGAGTATGACTTCCCGAAGGATAAACGCTTCTATACGAACCAAGACCCCGAATTTATGTCTATAAGCCACTACTAGTACTCTCACCTTCACAATATCCAACCCCAACATCCTTTATGACCGCACGGGCCCAGGTAGCTATACCACATCAGCACCCAAGTCCTCTTCCCACCCTCACATCTCGGACATGAGACTATCCCACGCCCTCTTCTGCCATCGAGTCCTATTACCCTACAGAACTCAAGATTCTTATGTCGACGACCAACTCGCCAAAAACACAGGGAGAGACACTTCTCCCACCATAACGCCAGCGCTGATAGGAATCGATCCCATTAGCCATTCGAAATACATATAGCAATACCCTCAAACTTCGAAAACATGCAACCATCACCAAATCCACCACCGAAAGAGCACCTTACAACGAACCTATTCGGCATCGTATTTCACGACCGGTAGGTCTGACACTACACATCTACAACACAGCACATAGTGAACTGATGCAAAACGCGCGAGGCGAAGTGGCCAAGCTGCAATCAATCTGTTGGAATATGGCCGTCGATGGGAGCAAACAACATGATTGATGATTGATTGGTTACTTTGGAAGACAGGTTGCATCTGCAGAGATTTGCATGACTGCTAAGACTTTAGTATGGCTGGTCCGACCGATTGTCAATATAAGGGATGCTGGGGATGCAGAGTATCAAGGCCGACGGTACCATTATAATGCTTCAAAGATTCGATGAATGAAAGACAATGAACAGACTCAGCATATCGAATACGATTTCGCAGATCAGACTATCCATTCCAATCACAATCCCCAATCCCAAAAACCCACTCACCCTCTTCACCCCATCTCTTCGCTACAACCATACACCCACATAGCCAAAAGCCACACCCACCACTATCAATCTAACACAACCAGGGAGAACGCAGCCTCTACCCAATCTGCAACATACAAACATGAAACTCGAACTCAATTAATCACAAAGTTGCTTGTATGCTAAATGTGCAAGTCATCAGCCTTTCTGCGAGTGGTGATGCGCAATCGATTGCTATGGGAGAATCTGGTAGGTAGGTAGATTAGAAGAAGGCTGTGGATAGAGGTTTGTTATTTGGTGTAGGAGGAAGGGACAGGGAAAGGGAAGATGAGTATAGCATGGTATAGTGGTACGAGTGGGGGGAAGGGAGGATGAGGGTGAACTGGGTGAAATGGGGTGTGGGGTTGGGTCAACGGGATTAGATAGTGGATGATAGAGGAGTTGATGCCTCTATGCCCTGGGATTTCGATATAATTTTGGAGATAAAGTAGGTGGGTAGTTACGGATACGTGTTAGGGCTCTACGTTGTAAAATCATGGCCATTGAGCGCGGGAGTACAGGGGTAGATGCGGCTCGATGAAGGTTGTTCACACCGGTCTTATGGTTGTGGTCGTGGGTGAGAGGCGTTTGGACGTAGCATTATCCTTTGTTTATATTTTGGTTCTGGTCTTTGAGGTTGATGGGTTTGTATTGGGTAGAGTATTTAAAGATGGGGAGGGATATGTAGCTCCCATCAGCTTGTATGGGAGAGGAAATGCTGGTGATGAGTGGGAGGTATGGGATACTACGTGTAGTCTACTGCAGGTACTGGGGTAATTCCGATTCATTAGATAGTGTGTGTTGTGGGATTGGGGATGTTCGGGCAATGTTGGGGGATTTGACTCGGATGGGTAAGTTGGTGTTATGTGGTAAATCGATATAACGTTCCCCAAATATCTACTGCTTCGCATCGGGCGACAAGTACTCCTTCGCACCTCCACAATTATGGATATTTGGATTAAAGCTATACGTACTCCCATTGCATCTGACTTCGGACCCGACCCGCTCAATCTTTTATAAGTTGCCGAGGATAGTATTAGGTTCAAGGGGAAGGAGGGCTGGGAGGTTTTTGAAGGTAATGGGATACTAATGTTATGAATTCAAGATTGTTGTAGAGGTTTGGGGTAGTGAATGGGGAGGAAAGGAAGAGTGGTTAGAGAAGGTTTTGGAAGGGATATGGCTGATGAAGAGGGAGGTGCAGGGTATACTGCTTACGAATGGATATCATTGGCAGGTTCTTGGAAAGAGGCATGGACAACCGACAGCCGAGGATAGAAGAAGTGATTGGGGATAGGGCAACTTCTATTTGTTGTTCACCAGGGACGTTGATGAAGCGCGAAATACTTAAAGGGAAGCGACGTACTTATTCGATTCTGGATTACATGATCGTCATGAATTGTCCGGCACCTGCATGAGCTATCTAGTAAGCGACCCAATGCTTCCAGGCACCTAGGTTGCCTCAGGTTTTCTCAATGTATGTAAACACCTCTGTGAGGTAAGGGAGACCCTATCAAAGCGACTTTTCCCAACCGGGATTATTGGTTCGCACAGTATGTCGTGTTGTCATCAACGTAAGCTTTGGTATGCCGGATAACCCTCCTCACTTTGGCAGATGGTTTTCTCACCATTAATGTGATCAAAGATGGGGTTTCGCAAGTTGAACTGCAGATGTCGATAATTTCGTTTCGTACAAGAATATGCTTGCATCGTACGCAACATCAATCATCATGAATAGTATGTCTTCGTACGACTGGTACAGTTGACGCTCTCCCTTTGAGACCATTCTGACCCCCAAGTTTTACCGTGAAATCGCAATAATGGTGAATTGCCATCCTTAGAGGAAGTTAGCAGGTGGTGATATGAGCCAGGTAAGGATGCTTGCAGCTGAGGTCCTGGGATTTGCCAATATTCGAGGGGCCAAACGCATGACGAGACTTCCTGCCCCATGAAGTTCCAGATTGCTTTCATTCCATAACGGCCTGTTCCTCCCATGGGCCATTCCTAACCTTGATTTGACCAACCCTAAATATCACGCCTGACAAGAGGAATGAGTAAGCCCAGATCTCTTGCTCAACCTTCTCCAGCGTTGCCTCGCCCGAATGTGGCTCGAGACCCCAGTCCTCGATGGTAAGATCCTTCAGCATTCGTCGGCCTTGCCCACGCTTTGCATTCAACAGAAGATCGGTGAATGCATTCCATTGCTGCTGCTGCTTGGGACATTTACTATTCTTTGAGAAACCGCAGTCTTGGTGTGTTCGACAACGCTGCTCTTTGGATGTCTCGATATGCACGATCAAACTTTGCGCATGTCGCAAACGTCTTAGTAAAATGTCCGACTTTGCAGCAATCTCCATAAAGCTGTATTGCGGCGTGATAACAGAAAGCGAGAAGGTATTCCTAGCGTAGTAGTAATCGAAAGCTTCATGATAGACCTTGCGGCAGGTAAGGAATATGCTGCGTGTTATCATGCGCGTATCTAGATCGCAGAAACAGTTGATGTCTATTAGGTGTGGTATGCCTTTGTGAATAAGAAGGTAGGAGTATATATTGTGGCGGATCTCCGGAGGGAGGTCCATGAATGTAGGAGACATCCCATGAAGCCAGAGCGAGGATCACGATGCAAAGCCTATGAGAAAGATTGGTCCATAAATGAGTAGGAGTTCTGACAACCTCTGCGTACTCTACTCAACAAAGTCATCTCTAGGCACGCTGGCTCGGTCTCTTATATTGGGACGTTCAGGCAGCAGTTTCTTTCGCGTCGAGAGGGAATCAATATTTCCGAGAGCTTGTTGTATCACCGAAAGGGAGAGGCGTGGCTGTACCGAAACACGATTAACTAGATTAGCGGCTGGTTAGCAAGATCAGGGGACTATGAGGCAGACACTCTAAAATGGATCTAGCCTTCACACGGCTAGCCTCTAGTGAACACTCAGCGAGCTAAACTACTTCGGCTAGAGCTTACCAGTCGCTTGCTTGCAGAATTTGCCTGACGCTCGGGCCTTCCCGCCACCCCGCCACTCCACATGAAGGTCAGCCAGCCTGATTAGGACTAGAGGGGATATACTGTAATAATACACCCTCATTGCCCACCCTCTCCTAGAATACTAGGCAACTCTGTAATAATCTCCACGTTCCCATACATACAGATTACGAAAAAGACAGCCTCAAGTCAGCACAATGGTACTTGCATCGCCGAGTCTTGCAGCAAAGGCCACTGACATCCTTCGCAGGGCCGGATCGGCGATGGCGACGTCCACGCTGCGTATGTCGAATTCCGCGCAAAAGAGTCCGATAAGGTATTCCATCCAGTCCACTACCTCGCTGCCTCCTCTTCATCGGCCTGTATACGCCGTTTCAATACTGATCATCATTACAGTGTCTGTCAGCGCAATGCATCTACTGCCAATCCGTCCGCGCAAAGAACACCTCCCGGCAACGCCAACATCTACTCGAATGCCCCACCTACCTCAGCACCATGAAGGAACACAACCCTGACAACCCGATCCTCCACGAATCCATCAACGGCACCCCCACCGTCACGCCTGCGAAGCCTCCCAAGAAGCGCGATCACGAAACCATGATCGGTGGCTTCCAGGGCGACTCCTCCGCCTCGCGCTCCTATCCTATCCCGAAGCCCACCCTGGAGCGCGATTTCCAGATGAGCGTTCAGCTGAACCCGAAGATCTCTGTCGGCCCCGGCATATGGGGTCAAAGCAATTGGATAAGCTACATCTCAGGGCATTGGGCCGGGCGTTGGGGCAAAGGCACCGTCGTTGTAAGTTCACGCCCGGCGCTGCACAGTCTCCCTCGGTTGACAGCATCTAGCCTGGCGGTCAAGACAAGCAGCTCGTCGCGCCCGACCTCTCCACCCATCTCGAATCTTCCTATCTCCTCCAAACCCACGACCACCCTCCGGCATACATCAGTGTCAAGAATGAAGGATGGCGCGTCGGGCCTCGCGAGGTGCTGGAGAAGCTTGATAACCCCGCAGAGGCCGATGAGGTTGACCCGAAGACCTATAGCTTCCGCATCTACATCCACATGGAGACTGGTGATCCGCGGTACTTGCACTTGAATACCGGCATGTGGGTTGGCAGTGGCATCCGGAGGGGCACAGAGAGTGAGATGTCTTGATATAACATGGACATGACATTATAGCTGACCCTGGTGACAGTCATCTACGACGCTTACCGTGTCACATAAGTAACCAGCGCCCGAGTTTGCCGTCTTACCACGGCTCACGTTCTCACCACCTTCGCCGACGATACTGGGTTTGGCGTCCTGGCGCAGAAGTCTCTTTCATGACTATGATTTTCAGCGGTAATGGGGAGGTGTTCAAGGCCCAATAAACCCCTTCTCTTGAATGATCCGTCTGCGATTGGCTTCCTCTTTACCCCACCCTCAAACGGTGGGGCATCTTTGCTTGTACAACGGTAATCTCATTGCATAACTCTGTGAATTGATATCTCAAGACCAGATTCTATCAGACAGAAGATCATCCAAAACTTCCTCACATGTCATCTCTCAATTCGCTCATAGAGATCAGAACTTCATGATTCCATAACCTATAACGCTACGAAATACCCCCCAAACTCTCCACGCACTTCATCGACCCCCTATCGAGACCCTATCCGCACACACACTACACTCAGCCCCCGAATCCTCAACCCTTACTCAATCTGCTCCCAATCTGCTCCTAATAATCAGTCCACAGATCCCACAACACACCAATACCCCATTACCACACCACCCAAAACTCCACTCCATCCCATCCATCCTTCCTTTCCTCCTAACATACCCCCCCCCTCACAACCCAACCCAACCCACTAAGCCCCCTCCTAATCTCTCACATACTCTACATCTCATACAGAAAGTAAGTACAGGCCCCTCAAACACCTTTTCCATATCTTTGTATCGTTACCCGTCGACGCCATCACAAACAAATTATTATACATGGAAGTGTGATATTGTGCCTTGAAGGGGGGAGGTTTGTGGTATGAGTAGATGTTCTATGTGGATGCGTTGGATGAATAAAGGGATGGAGGAGGTGGGTGTGGTTGTAGGGTGGAGTGTGGTGCTGGTTGCTGATTGTACGGTGTAGATATCTTACTAAGCTTTATCTCAGTAGCCTAGACGTGCCGATCCCCTTGAGTTACGTGATCTGAGTTTATCCACACACATTCCGA
>JAABUX010004799.1_pt1 | contig 16916 bp, 13 predicted proteins | sample 5561851 | NCBI WGS metagenome assembly JAABUX01 (sample SAMN10711883, study PRJNA513361) | rock metagenome | isolation source: Antarctica rocks | place: Antarctica: Victoria Land, Richard Nunatak red sandstone | collected 2016-01-03 | reverse complement strand
TTGTATTGATGAAAAAACTCTTTTTTATCAGTCTGAAAAACTTCCCAAGTTGGATTGGTAATAATGGCATCAAAACCACCGCGAAGCTGTAATATTTCGTCGAATTCGTAACCCCAATGGAATGGCTTCAAGGCTTTGATATCGGTACGGGTGAGGGAGCGCTTTTTCGATTTTACGGTCAACTGGGCTTGCTCAAACTTGATTTTCAAGGCTTTGAAGTCTTCCAGCAAAATTTCATCTAGGGTTTCCAGGGCTTCAGCTTTTTTCGATCATAAGCAGAGGAAACTAGCGCTAGGAAGAGACGCAATTTAGCAATTTCCGTTGCTTCCTCCATGATGTCCACACCATAGAGATTATGCGTAATAATTAACTTTTTAATGAAGTATTGTAGGGAAGAATGGGCAGCTTTTTCTTTTTTCAGCCAAGCTTTTAGATTATGATCTGTACTAAATTCAATTGTGCCAACCACCGCTGAGTAGACGTAGATTAGCGTTTTTATGGCAGCGATTAAGAAAGCACCAGAGCCGCAGGCTGGGTCGAGTAAGGAAAGATTAGGGAGAATGTCGTAGAGCAAGCGGCGGCACAAATCTGCATCCAGCCTGGTGAGTAGCTCGTTAATGCTCTCAAACTGACGCGGCGCAACACACTTTTTGCTTAAGATCAGATCGCCTGATTGTCTTTTGATATAAACATGTTCGCGGGGATAGAGTTTCGACCCTTCCCGTTTTACCCAGTACCAAAGGCTTTGCGTAGAAGTTCTTTTCTTTTATGCAGTGCGATCGCCATCTAGAAAGATCAACAAGTTTTCCAAAGCTAAAACGGCAATTTCTCTGTAAATAGCAAAGCGAGTCTTGGCATCAGGAATCTGGCCATTCTGTGCTGTGATTTCAAATACATAAGCCCCAGACATTTGTGCAATCATCTGGCGGTAGTAGATTTCGCCTTCGAGCTCCATCGCGACCGCCTTGTCGCTAGATGGCGACGACCAGCCCAGTTGCTCAATGAACAAGTCGCTTAACTGAAACTCTTGCAGGAGTTCGCGGGTGCGTTGAAAGTCGATAGCCATAATTTACTTACCCTTCGGTTCCGAACAATCCTAATGAACAGATAATCTGCGGCTCCCGCTTTTCGGCTTCTTCACTGACGATGCACAGACGATCATCCATACGCAAGGCGACCACTAGCTCAGCTAACTGCTGGTCACTTATGCCGCTCTTAAGTTGACGGTTGAGGGTGTCAATCGCTGAGGAGCGCAGTGGGTAGCGGTAGATTTCATCAATCGCCTTCAGCAGATCCTCAGATATGAATAGCGTTCCCTTCATTTCCTGGGCATACCGCTTGAGCCGCTCATAAGTACGGAACCGAGCTCCAGAGGGTCGTCCCAACTGACCGCCAGCATTTTTCTCTTCTTCTGCAAGCAACTGGGCACCTTTCTTAACCAGTTCGTGGTGCTGTTCATCCCGTGGGATGGCTGGTGTATTTGGTTCGCACGCCGCTGCTCGTAAAATTGTCAATTGGGACTGGGTGACACTATTGCCATTACGGTCGACCCAGATTAGAGAATCATTGCCCTCAGCAGTCTTCATGTAAAGCAGCACGCCTTCTGTCCCCCCCGTGTGAGGACAGGTAGAATAGACCACATTGGGCATATCCGCAATCGTCTTTTTCAGGGAAGGGTCAGAATCGGTGGCGTTTTTCCAGATTTGATAAGCTTCAGAGGTCAGGTCTACCTCAGTATCATCCTCACCATCCAGAATCCCTGATTTCTCGTGGTAGAGGTCAAGAATCACTTGATCGCCATCGTCTTCAAAGAAGATTTCGTCGGTGCCTACCACTTCAGCATTTTCTCGCAACCGTTGGCGGAGTCTAGCCCGTAGTTTGATAATGAGATCAACGCCCTCAGCTGGGAGAAACGAGTAGCAAAGAATCTTTTCTGCCTTCTGTCCTATCCGGTCAACCCGTCCCGCCCGTTGAATCAGTCGGATGATTGCCCAAGGCAGATCGTAATTGACGACGATAGCACAGTCTTGGAGGTTGTGACCTTCGCTCAAGACATCGGTGGCAATCAGCACGCGTAACTCGTTGGAGGCAGGAATACGATCACGTTTTCCACTGCTCTCTGGACTGAAGCGCCCAGCGATTTCAGTTGGGTCTTTGGAGTGTCCTGTCACACCCTCAATAGCAATGCCCTTAGCCTTGAGTTTATCTGTCAGATAGTGCACTGTATCGGCAAACTGGGTGAAGACAAGTACTTTTTCCTTGGAGTGGGTCTTTTCCAGCAGTTCAATTAAGGCATCTAATTTCTCATCTCCCTTAGTATTCCAGGCACCGCTATGATTCAACACACTAATGAGTGCTTGAGCATCCGCCAGCAGATCGCGTTTGAAATTTTTGAGGTTGAATAAGGTGGGGCGTAGCCATTTGAAACGGCGCTTATAGTGGGTTTTGTATTCTTTGTAAACTTCAGCCGCCCGACGCCGGTAGGCATCTTCCCCTTGGAAGAGGGCTAGAGGGAGAGAAAAGTTCTCATTATCTTCATCCTCAGTTTCAGCATCAAACAGGGTTGCAGCGATCGCATCTGAAACGTCCTCTTCCATTGCACGGGTATCCAGCAAATTTGCGTCTTGAGGACCGATGGGTATGTCCAACCCGTTTTCAATTGCGTGCAGATAAATGTAGTTGCGGAGAATATGACGCTCAAGGGATTGAACAAAAGCCGTGCTGCTACTCTCTAGACGCTTAAATAGATTTGTGCGGCTAAATCCCATCAACCGCCGCCCAGCACGAGATAATCCCTTCAGCTGCCGTTGCTCTGCTTCCGTAGGTGCCTGTTTGTGAGATGATGCGATGTAGTTGCCTAATCCATAGCGAGGGAGGTTGAGAGAATTAATCACCTGCACCACACTTTCTGAGTAAAGTCGAGCATAAGCGTCGCCTTCAGGATTGTCCATGCTGTACTTGACAGTCTTTGGCAAACGATCAGGGAAGTAGGAACGGCTACCGTCAGCAAATTTTAGGTATTTCCGGCTGGTTTCATCGGATGAAGCATAGTTTTCCTTAATAAAGCTGCGGGTCCGGCGCACCATGTAGCGCTTCATCAACTCGCGCCAGTCGTCGGCATGCTCACTTTTCTCGAAAGCTGCCAGTGAGGTGACAGGACATTGATGTCTTCTGAGGAATTCCAACTCTCCCAAGGAGCCGCCGCCCAATTCATTGAGTAACTGTTCTGGTCGAAATCCCAAATCTTGATCCTCTGGGACAAACAACCGCAACTGTGCACAGAGGTCAAGATAGGTCTTGTTGTATGGTGTAGCAGATAGTAGAACACATTTGCTTTCGTTGGCAGCAATGTATTCCTGAATCGCCCTGTAGCGTTTACCCTCGCGGTTTCGCAGGTTGTGACTTTCATCAATCAGAACAACGCGATAGCGCCGCAGGTCAGGCAGGTCTTTGTCTACTTTACTGATGGACAGAACTTTGGCAACTAGCCGGTACTCGTCCACATATTCCTGCCACATCTTCACCAAGTTCTTAGGACAGATAATCAGAGTCTCCAAGAGACAGTCTTCCTCTAAAATCTTGGCTACCGCTGTTCCTACCAAGGTTTTCCCCAAACCAACGACATCACCAATCAGCACGCCACCTCGTTTGGTTACGTGACGAGCCGCCAGTTGCACAGCGGCTTTTTGGAACTCGAACAGGCGATCTGGCTTTAGCCAGATATCTGCCTTCGGCAGATCGCCAAATTCACGCGGAATGCGGAATTCTGACAGACCCGCGATCGCTTCGGAGGAGAGGTGATAGGCAATTTTCAGGTAGATATGGTAAGGCGGAATCGGTTCTGACCGCGCCCAACTGTCGTCGATCAGTTCAGCTAGCTCTTTGGAAATATCTACACACCAGTGGTCTTTCCAGCGATCATTGAACCACTTGCAGAGTTTGTTGCAGGCATCGTGGTCTAGGACATCGACATTCAGTTCACCTTGCTTCGCCAGTCCAGGCAAGGTGAGGTTACTGCTGCCTACGAACCCCACAATTGGAGTATTGGGGTCATTGCGGTGGATCAAGTAGAGCTTGGCGTGGAGTGGGTGACGCAGGAAAAGTTTGATCTGGAGTTTCTCATCCTTAATCTGGGTGCTTAACCGCCTCAACCCTGCTTCATCCTGATTGGTCGGTGCTCCGATGGTGAGTTGATTGCGGAACTCAGCCGCCATTCGTTTTTTGAATCGAAGTGCGGCACTGTTATCAATCCGCTGGACACCGGTGCCGAGTGTGAACGTTGCATGGACTTCATCTTCAGGCAAGCTTTGCATCCCGATCAGGAGACGGCAACAGGCCCCTTCTCCTCCTGCATACTGTTCAATCAATCCGTCAATCTTCTGCCAACCTCTAAGGTTGAAGTAGCCAACACAAAAATCAGCCCGATTCGAGAGTTTCAGAGTCTCTCGCAATGTAGGCAGCAGTGGCAAGTCGATGTTGTCAAAGATGCGTGGCATTCAACGTCCCACAGAACTAATGTCAAAACGAAGGCGAGCGCCTTTCTTATTTAAGTATTCCCCGCAGCGCACGAAAAATTAATTCATAAAGATCAATTTTGAGCTGGAATAGTGATATCTATCGGCGTCACTTCTGCTGCCAGTTCGGTCAGCGGCGGTTGGATCGCAACGGCATTCCCCACCACCAGCGTGACAAAATTTTCTGGCTTTAGGTAAGTACGGGCAACACGCTGGACATCGGCAGTGGTAGTTGCTTTCACACCATGCTGGTAGCGGAAAAGGAAATCAACTGGGTACCCATAGTATTCATATCGCATCAACCGTGACAGAGTTTGACTAGGATCTTGGAAGTTAAAGACAAAGGAGTTCAACACCGAATCCTTTGCAAAAGCCAGTTCTGCTGGCGTCACCAGTTCAGCCTTGAGCTGCTCGATTTGGGAGCGGATGGATTGAACAAAAGGGACTGTAGTTTCCGAGCGAGTCTGTCCTCCAGCAATAAACAGACCGGGGTAGTCATAGCGGGGGCTCCAGGTACCGTAGACCGAGTAGGCAAGACCTTGACGCGATCGCACAGAATTAAACAACCGTCCCCCCAGACCATTTAAAATCCCATTCATCACATCCAACGCCATATAGTCAGAACTGTTCAGCTGACCACCCAAATGACCAAGTTGGACATAACTCTGAGTCAGCTGGGGCTGATCTACCAGAAAGACCCCGCCCTCTTTAGCCTGGGACACAGATGGCAAATGGGGTGAAATCATATTCCCGCTTGGCTTCCATTCTCCCAACTTCGCTTGAATTAGCGATCGCATCTGCTCTGAGTCAAAATCCCCCACAATACCCAGAATCATATTATTAGGATAGAAATATTGCTGATAGAAACCGACCAAATCATCACGCGAGATCTTGTCCAGCGTCGCATACTCCACAGTTCGGGCATAGGGGCTATCTCCGTAGATTAATTTCTGAAATTCCCGCCCAGCAATACCATTCGGGTCATCATTGCGACGGGCAATCCCACCCCGCAGCTGAGTCTTGGCTAAATCCAGCTTCTCTTGAGCAAAAACTGGCTCCCGGAGCACAGAAGCAAACAGCCCAAACACCATCTCCAAATCTGCAGTCAGGGCGCTAAAGCTGGCACTACCTGAACTCGGATCAATCCCAGTTTCTACCGTTGCCGCCCGTTGTTCCAACAGTTGATTCAATTCATCACCCGAGAACCGTTGAGTACCCCCAGTCCGCATCACCATCCCCACCAACCCAGCCAGTCCCACTTGCTGTGCCGGTTCCAGACGACTGCCCGTGCGAAACAGCGCCGCACCTCCTACCAGCGGCAGCTCGTGATCCTCCATCAAATACACAACCATCCCGTTATCCAACACAAACCGCCTGTACTCCGGCAGATGAGCCTCCGCCAACGGCGCAAACCTCAACTCCTCATAATGCCGCGCCCCCACCGCCACAGCCGGCAGACACAACACCAGTAAAATAGCCACCCAGCCAACAAAACAACTCGCAACTATTAACTTCAGTCTCAAACCCATCTCTCCCCCTCTTCCTCTCTCCCCCTCTTCCTCCGCGCCCTCCGCGTCTTGGCGGTTCGTTCATCCCCTCCTAGACAACCGTCCCACCGTCCGATTCCGAGCCTCAAAAGTCACCCTCGCCACCCGCTGAATCTCAGCTGGCGTCACCGCTGCGATCGCATCCAACTCCTTAAACAGATTTCGCCACGAGCCAGTTTTCACTTCATACTCCAACAACAACTGAGCCATCCCCATATTTGACTTAAGCGTTCGCAACAACCCCGCCCGTACCTGTGTCTTCACCCGTTCCAACTCCTGCACCAACACTGGCTCCGTCTTTAGCCGGTCAATTTCCTTCCTCAACCCAGCCGCTACCTCATCAACCGTGTGTCCCGGAGCAGTAAGCGCATAAAATAGCATCAAATTCGGGTATTTATTGCCCGGAAACCCACTGTAGCCCTGAGCAGAAAGAGCCAACTGCTGCTGTTCCACCAAAGATTTGTACAAACGTGACGTGCGCCCCTGACTCAGCAGCCTACCAATAATTTCATAGACCACATGATCGGGGTGTTTGATCGCTGGGCAATGATAGCCCTCCAGATACCAGGGCTGGGAAGGAAGCTGCAATGACACTTCCCTTGTTTCTGTCTGGACTGGTTCTACCGGGATTTGCTCCGGCGCTGCAGGTTTTGCCTTGTAGCGACCAAAGTAAATTTGAGCCAGCTGTTTCACCTGTACTGGGTTAACGTCTCCGACAATGGCGATCGTCAACTTACTGGGGACATAGTGTGTGTCGAAAAAATGCTGCACATCTTCCCGTGTCAGATTGCGAATGTCTTCGTCATAGCCAATCACTGGACGGTGATAGGGATGGACTTTATAGGCAGTATCAAGAAACTTCTCAATCATCCGACCAATCGGGGAATTTTCCACTCGCAGCCGCCGCTCCTCCAAAATCACCTTTTTCTCTTTATAGAATTCTCGGAACACCGGTTCTAAAAAGCGCTCCGACTCCAGCGACATCCACAGCTCTAACTTGTTAGCAGGGAAGCTGTAAAAATAACGGGTGGCTTCTGTGGAGGTATTGGCATTCAAACCAACTCCTCCAGCCTGCTCTACAATCTTCCCTAGCTCATTTTGCTTGACGTAGCTACCTGCCTTAGCTTCTAGTTGATCGAATTCTGCTTGCAACCGGGCAACCTCTGCTTGTTTGCCAGCAGTTTTGGCAGCCTGCATTTGTTCAACCAGATCGTCTAAGTGGTCTAATAAGGGCTTTTCCGCCTTGTAGTCCCGTGTGCCAATCAGTTGGGTACCCTTGAACGCCAAATGCTCTAGAAAGTGAGCCACGCCTGTTTTACCATCCGGCTCGTCGGCACCACCGACATCAGCATAGGTAAGAAAGGAAACTACCGGTGCTTGATGCCGCTCTAGGACAATGAACTTCATGCCATTGTCGAGACGAAACTCACTCATATACTGAGCTACACGGTCTAGATACGGCTGGTTCAAGCCAGTTGGGGTAGGAGTTTGGGCTCGGGCTAGAGCAATTCCTGGCAGTAATCCCCACGAGATCACAGCTGCAAGCAAAAACATTACCAAAGCCTGACCTCTGGAAGAAGGCACTGGAAAAAAAAGCAATTCTCCTTCAAAGGCGCTACGTGAACGGGAGCGACTCAACTGGCTCATAGGCGAAGATGAAAGTATTTCAGAATATAACCCTTAACAGCGTATTAAACTTGAGAGGGTCGAGGAGAGCATTACTGCTCTGCCCCTCCCATCCGAAACCGTGCTTGCGACTTTCACCGCACACGGCTACTCAATGTGTTTCCCTTTTGTCATTATGGAACTTCAAACTACCATCAAGGGCAGTTTTAGCATCGTGGCAATGACGGTGTAGTAATTGGAGATTGTTCCATTTCTTTTTACCTCTACAAGAAATGGGTTGAATATGGTCAATTTCCAATAAATCGTCCTCTTGAAAATGCAAGCCGCACGCTTGACATTTACCCTGTTGCTGTTTGAGTAGGTTCGCTTTAGTGCTAGGCATTCCAGGGTGTTTACTTAGTCTCAGACTCCAGTAAATTAAATCACCATCAAAAGGACTTTTATCACCCCGAACTTTCACATAATTGTTCACGCTGGAGTGAAATTCGCCGTGCGTTAGTAATCGCAAAGGATTGCTTTCCGCTCTGGTAGTGAATACCCAATGGTTATTTCCAATGGTGTGCCAGTATTTCTGATGACCTAAATTAATGCTTCCGGTTTGTCTTTTTGCCCATCTTCTAATTTGAAGATAAGTTATTCTATCTAACCGGGCAAAATCCCCAGTGGTTCCAGCATCTGAAACTCTAAAATACGTAGCCCATCCCCTAATTACAGGGTTGAGGTCTTTAATTAGTTCTGCTTGGGAACGAGACCTATTTTTTGTGATGATGCTTTTCAGATTTTGTTTATGAGTCTCAATTGCCTTCTTTGAAGGGGTAATGAGGGTGATGAAACCAAGACTCTTACCTTGACTGTTTTTATTGTCGCGGTATTTTCCCACTGGATATTGCTGAATATAGTGTCCTAGGAAGTCAAATCCAGGTTGACCATCCTCACTTAGGTGGGAGTATAGCGTGTGTGCTATTCGAGTCTTTTCTGGTTTCAGTTCTAAGTCAATACATTTGAGCCATTCTTTGATGATCTCCTCACACCTTTTGATAACCACAATGGATTCATTTAAAACGACAAAATCAGCGGCGTACTTAATCAATGTAGGTCGAGTGAGTTTATCGCCAAATTTGCTTTTAGCTCCTCTGATTCTTCCGGCAGTATTAACCGGAAATTCTTGGTTTATCCGGCTTTCTAAACCATGTAAAGCGATGGATGATAATAATGGAGAAAGTACACCGCCTTGAGGTGTTCCAGCCGTCGTCGCTACAAATTTGCCTGAATCTATTACTCCCGATTTCAGCCAAGCTTTGATTTGTTGCCTGACGGAACCGTTCATGTTTAGTTTCAGAAGTAATGCCTCCTGATTTATGCGGTCAAAACACTGCGAAATATCTGCATCTAAAACAAATTTAGGTTTTGATACTATGCAGTTTTTGATGTGTTTGATGGCATCATGACATGACCTAGCGGGTCGAAAGCCGTAGCTGGATGGCTCAAAACGAGCCTCCCATTCTGGTTCAAGAGTAGCTTTTACTACCGCTTGTAGGGCACGGTCAAAAATAGTGGGTATTGAAAGCGGTCTTTTTTCGGTTTTCCCTGGTTTTGGTATCCATATCCTACGTGTAGGTTGAGATTTACCATTGATGAATAGACCTGTTGCTAGGTCAAAACGTGCTGCTGGGGATAGTGATTTAATCCCATCCACCCCTGCCGTTTTACGACCTTGATTGTCTTGCGTTACCCTTCTTACTGCCAATACCCTATTCGACCAAGACCTCATTAAGGTTTTCTGGAGCTGACGAACTCGTTCAATATCACCAAAACGTGAAGCGGCATAGATGCGTTTTTGCAATTTAAAGACATATCGCTCAGCTTGTCGCCAGTTGATCGCCTTCCATCCCTCAGTATTCAATTTTGAATCTGAATTAGGCTTATACATTGCTACTTACACCTCTAGCTCTACACACTGCGGGTTACGTCTGCTTGTCCCGGACGTTACTCCATCCCTTTTCAGGCATTGACCGTTGTTTCGGTCTGGGAAGAATGCTTCTTAACCCATCCCTCCCAAACACAGCTTGTAGCTTGACTGCCTACCTATATATCGACCTTTATAGGAGCTATGATTTGGGTTACTTTGTTCCTGATGTCCATTGTTTTGAGTCTGCGCGGGGATGTCTATCCACCGGGGGTCTAGGAGGTGCGCTGTTTCGGTCGCAAGATCCTAACAGTCCTTACCCTATCGGTTATTTCCGCTCCCTTGGTGTGTCCGAAACACGAGCTTATATCCCTTGGTGAGATTTAACGATGGCTCAACGACACTTCGTTTGCTCTCCCCATAGGCTCTTGCTAGCGGTTGATGCTTTCAGCAATTACCATCATTGACCGCTTTCATGAGCCAGGCTGCGGAGGGCTGTGCCGTCCGCAGAACTGGCGTCCCCCGCTTTACAGATTTGATGGTCAGTCTCTTCCGTAGGGGCTACCATTTCTGGTAGTTTATGTGCTTTCAACCCCGCACTAGGGCGGTAAGAATTGACTTTCTAGGTTACTCGCCTCACTTACATGGACATCAAGTTGTCATTGATAGAGGATTAAAAGTGCGGACTTAACCCAGGAAGGGTTACTCTACCAAAGCCTGGAATCCCCCCATAATGGGTTTCTCCAAAACAAATCGCACTTACAGCTATCTCGGCTCGACCCGATGTTAAGTTACAAAAAATTGTCCAACAAGTATTATGCTGACATCAGCAGGAAAACTTTGAAGGAAGAGCTGCGATGAAACTACCTGATGGTCCACAGGCTCCACCATGGCTCCAGATAGTTCAAACTATTGTTCGCCCCTTTGAATTTTTAGAAGAATGTGCCCAACGCTACGGGGATACTTTTACACTTCGCTCTCCCGGCGGCCGTCCTTATGTGGTTCTGAGCCACCCCCAGGCGCTCCAGGAACTGTTTACAGCAGACCCCAAACTGTTTGATGTGGGCAACAAATCCTTGCAGTTTTTCCTGGGGGATAACTCATTGTTACTCCTGGACGGCGAGCGACATCAACGCCAGCGACGGCTATTGCTCCCTCCCTTTCATGGAGAACGGATGCGGGCCTATGGCAATCTGATGTGTGATATTACCCAGCAGGTGATGACCCAGTGGCCAATTGATAAGCCTTTCTCAGGTTATGCAGCTATGCAAGAGGTTTCCTTGCGCATCATTCTCCGTGCTGTGTTTGGTCTGGACGAGGGTCCCCGTTTCCAACAACTGCGGCAGCTGTTCGTCTCAATGTCAAAGGCTTTTGACGCTCTCAATGGCAGCTTACTATTTCTTCCGTTCTTACAAGTTGATTTAGGCTCCTGGAGTCCGTGGGGACGATTCCTGCGCCAAAAGCAGCAGGTTGATCAACTCCTCTACAGTGAAATTCGGGAACGTCGGGCTCAACCTGACTCGTCGAGTGAAGATATTCTCAGTTTAATGATGTCGGCTCGAGATGACACAGGTCAGCCAATGACTGATGTCGAGCTTCGTGATGAGTTAATGACCTTGTTGTTTGCGGGTCATGACACCACCACTTCAGCTTTAGCTTGGGCCTTGTACTGGATTCACCACCTCCCGTCAGTTCGGGAGAAGCTGCTGCAAGAGTTGAGTCACCTCGACTGGGAACCAAATCAGCCAGAGTGGGGACTGCAAATTGCTCGTCTTCCCTATCTGAATGCCGTTTGCCAGGAAACCCTACGCATTTATCCGATCGCTCAGTTTGCCTTTGCTCGGATTGTCAAAACCCCCTTTCAGTTAATGGGCTACCAGTTCGACCCAGGGACTGTGTTAGCCCCCTGTATCCATTTGCTCCATCGGCGAGCAGAGCTCTACCCAGAACCCAGGTGTTTTAAGCCAGAGCGATTTCTGGAACGGCAATTTTCTGCCTATGAGTACCTCCCATTTGGTGGCAGCAATCGTCGCTGTATTGGCATGGCGTTTGCCCAGTTGGAAATGAAGTTGGTACTTGCTACAATCTTGTCGCGCTTTCAACTAGCACTGGCGGAGTCCCGTCCGGTTCGACCTGTAGGTCATGGTGTAATTTTCAAACCTTCTGGAGGGTTACAGATGGTTGTGACTGGTCAGCAATCTTTGAGCCCAACTCTAGTTCAGCTCTAAAAAATTCTGCCAATTACCTACAAGAGAAGTTGTGCCAAGATCCTGGGTTGCAAAAGTGCTGTAGGGGGTGTAACCATGTGAACCACGGCATGGTTCAAAAACAACCTTTTTTAGGTAACAAAGCAGGCGAAAGCTAGCCACCGAAACTAGATAGCTGGCAGCACTGAGGAACAGACAAAAGATAACTTTTGGGGTGAGGAATTAGGCGCGTTGAAACCGCTCGAAACCCAAAAGCTCTAGCCAGGGAGCATGGGGTTGCCCCGTCATCAATTGGGTTGGGCTCTTGCCCACTCGTTCGGGACACTCACTGCGGATGAAGGTGCGATGGTTGAGGAAAAATCTTAACAAGTCCAGGTACTGGGGACCCAGTTGACGACGGAGGAAAAAGTAATTGCGCAAGCGAGAGTTGAGATTCTTTACCAGAGAACTGGCCCTTGGGGTTTGTTGCATCGCCTGGCTCACAGCTTCAATCAGGAGATGAAGCTTTCCTGGTAATTGGTGGTGTAGATGATTCCAGCGTTGCCAGTAGGCGGTTGAAGAGGGCTTTTTCCGGTGTAGCAGGCAGACGGCACGCACGAGAAATAGAGGAGTATCAAAGCGTTGGGCGATGTCAGCTAACTTCTGATCCAGAATGGCAGCGAAAGCCAGCAGGTCGTCCCGTTGATTTTTCAGAGCTGTCCGTAGCGGACGAATTCGATGTGCAAGTAGGGCCTCTCGTCTGCTTAACTCTTCAACGATGAAATCAAATAGTTCTTGTCGCTCTGCCAAGGGAGGATCAGCCAGGGCGAGAATATCATGGTTGAGCCATTGCATCAGAATCTTGACATCAGTAGCAAGTTGCACGGCGAGCGAGTTCCGCTCGTCGAGCCAGGATCAGCTGGGTTGAGAGGGTGCAACCTTGACCCTGTAGCTTAGCTTTTTGCATCTCCTGCTCGAGCTTTTGTCTGCGAGAATTAGCTCCAGCCGCTCGACGGGAGAGGAAGCTAACTAATTCCTTGCCTTGATGCTGGATGTGAAAGATATCGCCATGACAGGGTGTCTTGGGCCAAGCTGCTGCTTGCCCGCTAATGAAGTCCTTTCGCCGCGTCGGCAATGGTGTAATCAGGGTTAAGTCCTTGCTGACTGGCATCCAGTAGATGCACTCCCCAAGTGTCCTTATCTCTGTGCTCAGCCGCTGCCAACAAGTAGCAGTAAGTGTGTGACTCGTTCGTGGTGAATACATAACCCACGGTGGGAACGTCAAGACAGAACCTTGAAAATACCATAACTGTCCTTTGGATGGAGGTGAAAACCCTCCCCTTTAGGGTTAGAAGTGACTCCCTATCTGTCCACGCCCTCGGTTAATCACCAGGGCGAAGCTGGAGGCAGGGCGCAATCAGAGCTGAATCAGATTAGGCACACTGGCGCTAATGGGGAGATACTATGGTGAGCTTACGCGAAGTACCAAAAAAAGTGCCTTAGCTACAAGCGAGAATCTGAATCATCTCGACTTCATCACCGATAAACCCGCAGCACTCTACTTACGGTAGCTGCTTAACCTTGGGTTGGTGGTAGGCAAAATGGTAACACCTAAAGTATCAAAACAATCTGAGGGACGGAACGAGGAAAAACGTCATCAACTTCGTAAGCTTGACAACTTACGTGAAAGGAAGTGATTAACCCTTTACCGGAAGATGACGGGTAGGATGGGGGCGGAAATTGCCCCCGGCAGCCGAGAAGTCTAGGAATGGATTTAGACCATAGGTAGACAAACGCACAGCAGTTGACCTTCATTAGTCAACAATAACATCGGGAATGTTAGCTGCACGTATTGACCTATTCGGGCAAGCTCCCAAGCTCTGAAACACGGCTAAGAAATGACTAGATGGAACATAAACTGACAATTTAAGGAAAACGCAGACCATGCGAACAAGCTAGAAGGACTGAAGCCGTAATTGTCCGGCTTAAAGGAGAATACAACACTCCAAATGTTCCGAAAACTCAAGACGGTGGTCAGTGGAGGTCAATTCCTGAAAACGGTTGATGAATGGGGTTTTGGGCACTTTCCCAGTTACCCACAGGCTGCTAGGAGCCGGATGCGTCGAAAGGGTGCAAGTCCGGTTTTGAAGGAGAGGTGTCCCGCAGCAATGCGGGCATCGACTCTAACTGAGCTAGCATCTACGCCTACCAACACTGGTTGACTTCCCTGGAAGATTTCATCATGCAGTCCCACTTTGATGGCAGACAGGTCTTGGGTCAGATTCATCGCAGATGCCTTCTCGGCAGCTGATTGTAGCCGGTTGTGAATTGTCCCCACACTCATTGGCAGGTCGAACAAATCCCTCAATAGTTCCACCACGCCTCGATAAGAACAGTGGCAGATGAGGATTAATGCCAGAATTAACTGCCAGAGCCAGGTTTGGGTAATGGGCAGATAGAAGAGGACCTCCGGCTCATCAGTGGCAGAACTGAAGGTAGCATCCAATGCCTCCGAAGCTTTTTGCCCCTGCTGGTAGAGAAACTTCCGACTCACCTGTTGTTGTGCTGCTAGATGGCTTATGGGTTTGGTTTTAGAGAGGACTTCAATTGCTAGGGTTTTACGGGCAGCAGGAGGCAGGCTGGCAGCCACCGACATGGGATAACTCATTCTTCAGTCACAGGAGATTACGATACCGAATCATGAGTATCTCTCATCCTGTCTCTCACTTCAAATCTCCTTGGCTGAGCGTCGTTTTTTCCCCAACAACAGTTCTCAAACTGTTACCTGCTTTTGATCCATGCCAAAAAACCGCCATGCAGGAACTGCGATGTAATCAAGGTCGTCCACTCTGGCAACGGGTGATTTACGGGGATACTGGAAAAGCTAGCCGTTAGCTCTCGCGGCACTAAAGCCGCCAGTTGGAAAAAACCTTGTAATTGTTGCGGTGGCAGAGTCAGTTCATAAAGGAAAACGAGGATATTGACAGCAATTAGCCCATAGTTGACATACGGGGTGATTGTTATAGGGTTGTTGTCTCGTAAGGGAACCACAGGTCTTTTTCCTAATCATTAATATAAATATCCAAGTGCTCAGCTGAAGTAAGTGCTCTCTTACTTTAGCTTTTTCACCAAACAAGCCTATCAGCATACCAAGAAATTAAGCGTGAGAATGCCATGATCAAAATTCTCAGTGCGACTGAATTCTTACGGCAGTATATCAGGTATTCAGCAAAGGAACTAATGTCAATTATCACGATTGATTGATCGATCAACTTCATATCCCATTCTCTCACCAGACTTCTGTGAGTTAACCAACCTAAACTCAGTTTAGCAATGTAAGGCTTAATAATTTAGAAAGAGCTGGCGTAAAAGTCTTACTGACTATTGGTTCTGTGATTTTACATCAACTGCTAGAAATTAGTCACCTGAGGGGGCGACAAAAAAGGCTAAGATGCAGCTAGAATAAGCTTCATAGCCCTCATTCCTTGTTGATAATACTTCTGCTTATTGCGATTTAATTTTATTAATTCCGTGACTAATTTCATGCAAGGCTCCATAAAATTAACCCAAGCTTGACCATACAAACCAATATAAAAACTGCTGTGTCTTCGCTCAGAACGCCCATACTCTTTAACACGACCGATATATTTCTGTATCCCTTTACGTTTAATTTGTTGTCCTTGAATGGTGGCAGCAGTGTAAGCAATTGATATCAATAAAATTAGCCCAATTAAACGTTCACCAGCTACGCTCGTATCCTCTAAGTTATAACCACCCTTCTTGAAGTCACGAAACATTTCCTCAATATCAAATCGTTTTTTGTAAGCAGTAATCGCTAGCTCTAAACTAGCCATATTTGTCAAAATAAACCATCCTTCCTTAGGAGCAACGCCCAAAAGTTTACGTTGCCATTTACCAGCAACATTAAATCCACTAGAACCTTTATGTTTTGTAACTTTTACTCCTGGTAGAAAGAAGGAAACTCCTGGTGACAAACCTAAATTATTCAACTCCGACCAAATTTCATTTCTAACTTCAATAAATTCATTCTTTTTTAAACGCAAGCAAAAGTACACGCCCTGCTCCCGCAACCAACTTGCTAGTTTGACTGAGCAAAATTCCCGGTCTCCTAATACACAAACTTTGTAATTTGTCAAAATGGGTAAGGATTTGGATAAAGCCGCTTTTTGTTCATCCAGATTGCTACTGCCCAACTTTGGTAAGAGAGCAAAATATACGGGAAATGCTCTTTTATCCCAAACAACACTAATCATCAACAAATTTACCCTGGCCCAATTGGTGCGGTCAATTACTACATAAACTATTTCTCCACTGAAAAAATATGTGTCTAACCATGTCGTAACAATTGGCAACCAAATTTTAGCAATTGTGAGTGAGGGGGATGACAAAAACCTCTGGATTTTCTTTCTTCTACTTGCAAATATAATTGGAATCGGTAGAGCAGTTGCCAAAGCTTCTAACCTAACTTTTTTAATCGATTGCAGCATAATAATCAAAATTTTAAGCAAGATGTATTCGGCAAGATTAAGTTGACTTTTCAGGTGCGTTTGGTAGAATAAGGGCAGCATTATCAATAGGTAGATCTTATTGACAAATTCAGACCTACCTTTTTTTACCATAAATTGTCGCTCTCCTTATCTCATCAGCTTTTCAGGCTATTTTGTCGCCCCGTCAGATTAGTCACACAATGGCTAGAAACCAGTCACATTTATTTTAGTTAATCTTCTATAGCTAAGGAGTTTTAGCTTGTCCTTACATGTTTAAAAGTAATGATAAGTAATGATATTAGCTGGTATAGTGCCCTTAGACTATTAGCTCTCAGATCGCCTATAGTAGCATTAAACTTTGTCAGATTGAAATGAACTAGTGCAAAACATTGCTTGAATTGAACATTGCTTTGGCAACGAGTTCCATTCGCTCTCAACTTGGGTAAAATCAACCGTAAGGAAGATAGTACTGAATTAAAAAGGTATTAGTCTACCAGAAAGAGTAAGGATTCAGGTGGTTGGTTGAGGCAACAGCGATGGAGTTGGCTTGCCGCTGACTGACGCCGCCATCAATGCTTCCTGGAAAAATTCGATTACCGAGCGTCCCTGTCGGCGACAAGTTTGCACTA
>JAABUX010004798.1_pt1 | contig 16917 bp, 32 predicted proteins | sample 5561851 | NCBI WGS metagenome assembly JAABUX01 (sample SAMN10711883, study PRJNA513361) | rock metagenome | isolation source: Antarctica rocks | place: Antarctica: Victoria Land, Richard Nunatak red sandstone | collected 2016-01-03 | reverse complement strand
TGATGGTCCTGCTGATCATGGAGCATGCAGCGAGGTTTCAGAGGAACACAAGAATTGCGACGTGCTTGGCTCCTTTGAGGTTTCTTCTGCGCTTCCAAACTGCGCTTCCTAGCTGCATTCAGTCCCTCGTGTATTGCAGCACAAGATGACGAAATTGCGGCGCAGCATTCCCAGTACTCCTGTTGGCGCCGGCAGCTGAACATGCTTTCTTGACTTCCGGTGCAGCGTCATAGCGTCATAGCGTCTGCCCAGATAGGTTCAGGGTAGGGTAAAGTAGGTCAGGGATCATACCATTCAAAGCGGTGCAGTGTTGTGTAGGTAAATCCGGCGTGTTCAGCCGGCCATCGAGCAATGGCAAACTTTTGGTGGCTTGCTGTGTAGGCATGCACAACCTTGCCGCAGCATCACTCACCGTATCCAGTGTGCATCACATGCCGTCACTGGCGCCCGCATTTGCTTTTGTTGTTGCACAGTGCCCATTGCGTCACAATGCACTGTGGCATGCCCATGAACTGGCAATTGGCACAGCTGAGGGGTCTCTGCGGCTGGCATGGTCTCCTGTGGCGACGCCTTGACGGCGTGCACTGTGCTGTCTGCTGACTGCCGAATTTCAGCTGTGATGTTTCAGTCCTGCCCTCGCGTGCTTACCTCCCCTGGGCTTTGTCGAGCAGCGATCTGCCATGTCAGTCAGCTCGTCACGTAGCAGCCTAAAGAAGCCGCTCGAGTCGACACAATCACGCTTCTCATGCCGCCATCGGCCACGCCGGGATCAAGGATTGCACCAGTGCGTCCGGCTGAGCCAACGGAAGGCCGCTGATCCGCCTGCGCGGCGGGATCAGCGAACGGTGCGCTCACCCCTTCTCACCCTGATGCATGCTGAGTCAGTCCCGATGAGGAGCTCCCGTCGCCCTCTGCTGTCACTGCTGCTTGTAGCGAAGCGTCAGAACAGCAACGCGTGCTTTGCGTGCCACTTCTGCCGGGTGCCGGGCGCACTAGCGGGGAAGCCCTTGTAGGCGCTGGTCTCGCAGGATGATACCAGGCATTTCAGAGCCTACGACCCATGCCTTACTTAGGTTTCATGCGTGCGCGCGCCGTACGACTCGCTTCGAGCCTGTGCCTGGTTTGCGCGGCCTCTTGAGCTGTCTGCAATGCGGCAACGGTCTGCGCCTGTGCCCACACATCTGTGCTTCCGCAGAACGATCAGCCATGCCCGACAGCAATCCCGCTGCCCCGGATTGCTCGGCGGTCCTGCAGCTCACGGGCAGGGTCGCTGCGCTCGAGACGGAGCTTGCTGCCTTGCGCCGCAAGATCAATGCTCAGGTTCCCAAGGTCTGTTTTGCAAGCTCACTCTGAACATAGGCAATTGCAGACTGTTCGTGAGCACGACCTTATCGCATGCCACCTCGAGTGCTGTAGCCCGCAGCACGACGACATCAGTTGCTAAGCAGCTTAAGGGTGTCAGCTGGGACGGTCATCGCCTAATCACTCATTGTCGTAGTACAAGCATGCATGCACCTCTTCTGGGTCGGCGTTACTGGAGCCGAGCAGAGCCCTCATGTACCAGCATGTGCAGGGGTCGGCGGCTCGGAAGGCGAACACGTCGCGCAAGCCGAAGACCACGACGGAGCCGCGGAGCCGCGCGAAAGAGGTTCCTGCGCCGAAGGCGGACGCCATCCGCCGCCCGGGGCACACGCGGCGCCCGTTCGTGGCGGAGGACGCGGCGTCGGCGGGCGACGAGGAGCAAGACGGGGATGACGATGATCTGGGGCACCAGCCGCCTGCTCCCAAACGGCAGCGCACAGCACCGGCGGCTGACTTGCCCAAGGCGCCAGGTGACGACCTAAACTCCTTGCCGACCTGGGCGTCATACCATTATGGTAGTGTTTGCGGCATGGTTGAAACAACACTATTATGCGGTGGTCCTGTAGTGCTGTCGCTGATCAAGACTTACAGCACCATGTGCATGCATTTCTACTGCTGGAACGCAAACTTCAGGCTCCAGGCGACACCTGCAGGGGCATCAAGCGGCACAGCGCAGACTGCCGCCGGCGTGGGCGCGACCAGCGCGGCTGCATCGGATGCACCCGCGTGGATGTGGCAGCGCGGGACTGGCCTGGTCGACTACTCTGGCGACAGCAGCACTGAGCTGGGCGACGACCGGAGGTGCACCCTCACGCCTTGCTCAGTGCTGACGTCAACACGACGTCAATATACCCGAGCTGCATCACACACGGCATGATATTGTGCCGAAGGTCTCTCCGCTTGAATGTGCAACCTGCTTGAGATGCACCTGATAGCCCAGGACGACGCATGCAGTGTTGGCACCCATATTCAGAGAATCTATGTGAGCGCAGGGCCGGCAAATCTCCCTGTCATGCGCTGCACGGCCAGCGCTCGGCAAGCTTTGCTAAGGTGAGCTGAAACCCGAGGGTTTGTTCAAGCCGACGTTGTCTTATCCGAGCGTCGATCCGATTGTCACCATTGCACTGGAGTGGTCATGAGCATGTCGTCTGATTGCTCGTCTAACCGGCAAGCTTCGACATGCAGTACAGCGTGCTTCTTTCCTGCATAAGCCTAGCCTTGTCGTTTGTGGCTATAATGCTCGACAGGAGATGCATGCGCCGAGCTCCCAGGCCAACGACATGAATCGTGACTACGGCGCTTGCGATGACGAGGACGACCGCATCTTCTGGCAGGTCGACGAGAACGGTGACCAGGTCTTCACGGCTGGAGGCATCGGAGCCCCGGTCGCTGCCGCAGACACGGACGCAGCCCAGCATGCAGGTGAGCCTCAGAAAAACATCTTGGTTGCTGCGATCAGACCTGCAGCCCGATGAACATGCCCATGCAGGAGCGCAGACCTGCGAGTGAATGCGTGCGTTACGCCTGCGTGACAATGAAACCTAAAATTCGCCGGGCTCAGCATGAACGTCGAATGACCCTCCTCCATGCATCCTCCTCCATGAACGCCACGCACCATGGTCTTCTGTTAGCGCGTGATGTGTCTGTGGCGGCGTGCCCGCGTGGCTGCTGAATTCGCCATCTGCGTTCCAGCACAGCTTGGTAGAAACCCCTGCCATGTGCTGTGTGAGCAGGCACGCAGCGCGAGCAGGGCCAGGCGCCTCAGGGCCGCAGCCACGAGGGCCAGAGCCCAGCAAGCACGGAGGTAGCTGCCGAGGAGGAGCTCGGTGCCCGCGGTGGCGAGCATGAGGGAGCCCCAGCGAATGGCGTCACGAGCAAGCCGCCACCAAGTGCCAAACCACCCCGCAAGAGGCCGCAGAGCAAACCTGTGCGACATGCTGACGAGGAGGTGCGTGGAAACTGATCAATATCCCATGCCTAATGCAGCTGGCTACATTCACGTCTGTAACATGCATGCACTGCATGCTGACCTTGGTATGATATCCTTCTTGGACCGCACCTCCGATGGGTCCTACCAATGCGCAAGCTGACATTTTTAGCCTTGTTATGACACCCGTTGCAGCCGTGCTTCCCTGCAGACGCTTTCGTGATCAGTTGCACCTGCAAGCCCTCATCGTGAACTGCTCGCCCTGCAGACAATCGCGGCGGAGTTCGGCAAGCTGCGAGACTTCGTGGAGAGCCTGGGGGGTCATCTGGAGGAGGGCTGGCGTGCAGACGTCATCCTGCGGACCGAGCCCACGAAGCAGAAGCACGACGTCTACTTCTACACGCCCGGTGACACCAAACGATACAACGCAAAGGTCAGCTTGTAACACCCTGACGCTCGGCTCCTCGCGCATCTGTGCAAGGGTTTTCATGGTTCGAACGGGGCCAAGTCGAGTGCACGTGCTGGGGTGCACTGCTTGACAACCTCCGGTGATATGTAGCTGCCCCTGTTTGCCTCGCTTCTAGCTTGCAATTAGCATGAGCAGGAGCATGCTGGCACGCTTGCCAGGCCAAGCCAAACATGGGAAAGAGCAGCACCTGGCAGCAAAGTTACAATGATGCGTTCAGCACTGCCGCAACGGCTGCCTTCGTTCTGCGCTTATGTCTGCATGCAAAATCGTTGAGCGCCAAACCCTCGGCCTGGAGGAAGGTAAAGTAAGGTAAGGTGCAGTGGAACACGTCATGGTCCCCACTCGTGTAAGGGCAACCTTCGTGATGTTGGGTCACACATGCCGCGTTTTGCTCATGGCACACGGATCTCGACCATGACTGAGTCTCGAAGCTGAATGCCCTGCAGATCGCAGTGGCACGGGCTCTCGGCATCGCCACGCCCGAAGCCGAGCGGGCGGCGAAGACGGCGGGCGTCAGGGCTGGGGTCAAGGCCAGGGCCAAGGCCAAGGCACTCGCCCTCGGCAGCAATCGGGGACGGCACCAAAATGCAGTCGCAATGACGGCCGCTGCAGCGTCAGGGGGTGCAGCCACGGCAGCAGAGGAGGAGGAAGAGCGGGCTGACCCGCCGTACGAGCCGTCCAAGTACATACAGCAGCGCTGCGCGATGACCGCTGCCGTCCCGCTGGCGCCATGTGAGACGTAGTCCCTGGACACCGTTTTGGCCCCAGTCCATTACTTATCAATGACCCTCCTTAATCCGTCGCTCTTGGCTACACAGCGTTAGTTGTTGATCAGGCTATAGAGCAACTCAAGGCAGGCACTGAAGGCTCATTCCAGCGCAGGTGCCTCCGTTGCGCCCAAGGCTGGACCGCCGCCAATGCCACAGCGCTCAGCGCCGGCCACTGACGGTGATCAGACCAGGAGCCCCTGCGCCCGATGTCCTTGCCGAGCGCTCAATCCTTGCAGCGGGGGGTCCCTAGTGGGTTTGCATGTCTCGAGAAGTCCTCATGTAGCTCTGTAGTTATTCTCCGATGGCAGCCTTGCCCATGCAACCGCTGCACAGGATGATGTGCATCCTACCCAGCTTTTGACAGCAGAGCAATGGGATGTGCTCCATGAGCCTTGTTCTGCACGCCTTGGCCGTCTGATTGCCTGCTTTCATGCGCTTGACCTGACGGCGTGCTCGCTGTTGGCGCAGGGTTCAGAGGCGATGCTGAGTTGCAGCGCGACGCAGCGCACCGGCGTGCTGGCGGCAGCGGCGATGCACTGCTGAACGTCCAGACCGGCGGCTCACCGGGTGGCCCCTCACACGCAGCGACCGGCAGCCACCATGCTGCGCCAGCAGGGGCTGACAGCAACGACGGCCAGGGCCGGCAGGGGGATGAGAACGCGGCTCAGAGCCCGGCCGGAACCGGGCGAGTTGGCGGCGCCCAGCCAGATGCGGCGGGGTCAATCAGAAAGGAAGAACTGGAGCGGGCTCTAGCGCTCGTCAAACGCGCCATGGGACTGTAGCCCAGCAGCAGATGCACTTGGATGACTGCACGCGTCGGCAGGGGCGCCAGTCACACAGGCAACACCTACAGCTGCACTGTATTGAACTGTATCAACCTCCGGCAGACGTTCCACAGTTACTAGCGCAGCTCACTTCTAGCGGGTGGGCCCTCCTTTCATATCTGTACTGCATCGCTCAGCATGATCATGCCAATCATGTAGACAGGACTGTGCATCTGGACACACAGGGCAGGAACACCGCGCGCGGTCTGTTCAAGGCGTCCCCGGCGCTGGCCAGGGCATTTGCACTTTATGCCCTCGTACAGCGTTCTGTACTGCGACACAATCTGGAGAAGCGCAGCGTTCACTCTAGAATCCTGACAAGCGTCGACTGTATTGACTTTTGTGCAAAACATCTTATGCATGTGTAAAGAGACAGTTTCAGGAACAGGACAGGGTAGGCAAGGTATTGACTTGTGCAAAGCGTTCCTGTGCAACGTAGGTAAGAACGACGTGCCCAGCCGAGCCATGCCACGGAAGCACAAGTTCCACCAGCTCAACTGCGCAGCCCGAAGCTTGCCATAACAACCACCATCGCGATGCTCGTGCAGGTGTGCATGACACGCCGCCATTTGGCAGCTGGCACGCGCCGTGGTTTGCGTTGGATCCCAAGGCCCACGGAGGCACTGCAGCTGCAAAGCATCAGTATGCGCACGCTGATCCAGCAGCAGCAGTACTGCCAGGTCGATGGGATGTAGAAACTGCTTGCAGAGATACGGACAAGGTGACGGTGTGTCAGGTCATCAACACCAAGTGCACATGGCACTAAAAACGTACAAACACGCCGCAGGAATCGATTTGCGAAACGCCCGTGCTCCGCCTGCATAGTCCCCTGGCGCAGCACGGCATGCTGCGCAGCGATTTGCACACAGCCTTCGATTTGATCGGTCCACAGTCGTGTGAACACAGCCGTCCGGCTTCAGCAACCGTAATAGCCGCTGCTTGGAAGCCCAACCCCAGCGGAATCGCTCGGGTTGCTAGTCGGCACGCTCAGTCGACGCAGCGTATCAGACCTGTTAGCCGGCGGCAATGACCAGTGCGTCCCGCTCACCCCTTCTCACCTTCTTGCTGACGTCCGACGGTCGTCCCGCGACCCCGCTCTCAGCGAACGCCTGGCCTGATGCGGCGATAGAGTTGTCAGCGTGCAGGGCAGCCGGGAAGTCTGATGACAGCGAGCTGCACCCGACCATGCAGTGTCCACTGCTGTGATCTTGCAACGAATTTTGTATTAGAGCGTTTGTCAGGTCCTGTGTGTCGGTGGAGCGCAACAGAACGCCATGAATCTACATGCTGCCGACACCACAACATCCGAAACCCGTGCGGGTGCCTGCACATCGACACCTAATGAAAGCGACATCTACTGCGACAGGGACGGGGGTCAGCAAGAGGGAGGCGAAGCAGCTCGTGACCAGGGTCACCAAGCTGCAGCAGCGAACGGTTGCTATGAAGCGCAGGGTTGCTGCATTCAAGGATGGTTCTTGGGCTTTCAGGGCGCGGGTGCGCACCCTTTGCCTTTCTTGTGGTGAACAGTCATAGGTGGTGTCGCCGTTGAGAGAGTCTGACAGTACAGGCTTAGGTCATATGCACTGAACCTGGAGATGCTGAGGGTCACAACCAGGTGACGCTGCCTGCATTTACACCTACTGAGGTACATTTCAAAAACAGAATCCATGCAACGAAGGCAAGCACACCTTTATGCTACTCTTGTGCTGTGCAGTTGACAAGCTTTCGGATGGACCTCTTCTGGCTGCAAGGCATGCGCAGTGACGCTCCACAGGTGGTACGGAGCCAGCAGATGAGCTATGCGCGTGAGGCAGCTCGTCGCGCGGCACGTTGGGAGCGGCGGCCGCAGGTGGAGGCATCACCGAGCGGTGTGCACCTGTCCGTGAACGCAGACACTGGACGAGCGATTGGAGGGCATCTGGGCATCCCTCTGGGCGTCGATCTCTTGACCGGACCTTTATACTTCCTGATGCATGCTTGCCTGCGCAGCGAGCAAGCATGAGGCCAGCGAGGAGGCCGCCAGCGGCAACCCCGCTCTGTCCGCGGAACAGCTGGAGGCCCGCATCGCTGCTTCGGAGCTGGTCGCTGCTGGGGACGAGGCAGACATCACCTCGGCAGAGAAGGAGGTCGGCACATGGGTCCGTTTCCACGCCACCTCCTTGTCAGAGACAGCTGTGAGCCATTTTGGCGTGACTGCACATAGACAATATTCTGCTGAATCACTGCGCGGGTGGGCTGGTGTTACAGAGTCAGTTTCAAAGCCCACAGCAACATCGCTAGGTTGCGTGTGTTCCTCCACATGGTGGGCACGGGGGGCAGACTTTGCGGGACAGTGAAGGGTAGCAGCTCGTCAGCTTCTTTGCAAGCCTGTCAATAAGCAATGGCATGCACACTTGGGTGGTGCTGTTGCAGGAGGACGAGCTGGAGTCGATGTCTGACACGTTCCACTGGATGATCGAGCAACTCGGCCTGGACATGGAGTGGGAGGCGCGCCGGGCGCAGCTCAACACTGCTTGCTGCGCGTGAGCAGCATTGCTGCGCCGCACAGCAGCAGCAGCAGGCTCATTCGAAACGGGGCAGTAGTCATTAGCGCCGCCGAGACAGTTTGTGGCAGCCGAGGCGCCAACAGCATGTAAACACCTTCTCAGCCTGCGCCGCTGCGATATGTCAGCAGCTGGCTGCACTGTATTCGAGTGTAGACATTCTCGGACCTGGCCGAAGCTTGGCCTCTCTTAGCACATAAACCTGAAGTGACGCATTTTTACTGTGCCGCCCCTTGCGTAAGGCAAGATCTGTGAGGCAACTCAACTCAGTAGCGTTCTGCATGTACGGCCGCTTCCCTAGCATCATGATATGTTCAAATATACAGGCAACAATTTGCTCATCCCAGTGTTGCGACGCAGTGGCGTCTTTTGTTATGAGGTAGGGCAGAGCAGCGCAAGGGGTTACTAGCAATTTGGCTCCCGATGAGCGCCGTAGGTCAGCTGTCAGTTCATCAGTGTGTTCCGAGCTTGCAAGAGACTCACATCATGAGGAGGGACAGGCAATGAATTAGGACATGGCATAAGTGCATGATAGAGTGAGACCCCTAGGAAGCGCGTCCAAGCAGTGTTCTTAGTGTGAAATGTAACGAGAAGGTGCATCTGGGTCATCCGGCGACGGCGCATGTCGATCGCAAAGGCATCATATGATGACGTGCTATGCGTCGGCACGCGCACCGGCATAGTCCCACCGGCGCACTTGTGACGGCTGTGGTGTACTGACCTCTGAGCACGGCAGACGGTCACAGCATTACATGCTTTGGCAACGAAGGACCATGCTGCCATCCGAGCATTGACTCAGAAAACAAGCCACGGTGGAGCTGTGCTTGTGAATTGTGCTGCCGGACATGCCCCGCTGCAAGTCTGGTCAAGCTGCTGAGGCTGCCTGATGTTTCTGCCGCAGACTGCATTGTTTCAGCAGGTACTTTGTCCTGTGACCGCAGAGGACTGGGCAAGAAGCGCTGCGCCATGCTTCATCGCATAGTGGCCTCGACTACACCTCGACTCCTTACCTCCCCTTGAAGCCCCCGATGGGAACACCCCACTCCCGGCTGGTGCCGGCATCGAGAAATCACGGAGCGCAAATCCTTGTCTGTGCGCCGCGGCAACTATTCGCTTCAGTATCCGGGCTGGATCGCCCACGACAGGACACCTCATGGGACCCGACCCATGCAGCAGTCATATAGCTGCTCTCCACGGCGGCTGTGATACCATGCGAGATCCCACACCCCCTCCCCAGAACCATGCATGCTGATCGTGCCAACCTAGGGCGGGCCCCAGCTTCTGCCGAGAGGCTGCCCAAGAGCTGCCGACACCCTTGCGACTCTGTGGCTGCGCTAGGCGGTGCAGCGGCGCCGCATAGGAGGTCAAGCCGGCTGAGGCTCTGTCCCTCCGACATGACCCCAGGCACGCGTTGCTGCTTCAACTTGCCCTTGACCATTCGCAGTGTCCTCACATTCCATGTCCGCATCCATTCTTGCTTCTCGGCTCATCTGCGCTATATAGTAGGCGCAAACCCAGACGTAACAATCGCGAGCTGCCGGTCGGTGACCGAGCTGGCTGGTACGCTGGTCGCGGCATGCGCAGCTTCGAGACGAAACCGCGACCCGCGCCAGCATGCACCACGAGCAGCACGATCACAACCCCTGTGTCCGCGCCCGCGCAGGCTTGGCAGCTGCGCGTGACAGCGGCGCTGCCGATGGACATAGCAACCGTGCCGACAGCCGCCTGGAGGCCATAGAGGGCAGGGTCGCCACCTTGGAGGCGGAGCTGGCCGTCCTGCGCCGCAGACTGGACGCGAAGGTCCGCTCGCTTGCCACCCGCTGCAACATGCACATGCTGATCAGAAGAATGAGGTTGGTACCACTGTCAAGCCCGCCGCCTTGCGATGGTGGCCGCATCACCCATCAGCGCCCGCCGACCCGGTCCCTTGGTGGCGCCGATTACTTACTACGGTGCACTTCGCCGGCATTCAGCTGCTTCGAACGCTGCCGTCGTGGCATGTGCAGGGTCCGAAGGTTCCGAAGGTCCCGAAGGTGAAGCCGCAGCAGAAGGTGAAGCTGCCGCTCAGGCCGGAGGGCAAACCAAAGGCGCCACGCAGCGTGCCGGCGGAGGCGGAGACATCAAGCGACCCTGTGCTCCTGACGGATGCCGAGGTATGCAACCTGGCTCACGATGTCCTGCCAAGTACTCGCGGCAGCACTCGTGGCGTGAAGCTCACGCAGACTCTGCTGTCGGGCTCGGCACCATCTGTGACCTGCCGGGCACGCGCTGCGCTCGTTTTTACCCCTGCAGTTTGCGCTGGGTTCAATTGATCAGAGTCACCCCCTACTTGCTGCGTGAGCCGAAGTCAGTAAAAACCTCGCTCATCGCCAGGCCTCCGCTGGATTCTTGCGGTTGCGTTGAGCATCCAGATTGGGTCGACTGAGTTGCGATGCTCTTGCTGCAGCGCTCCGTGACGGAGATGGTGCAGCTGCGGAAGTACACAAAGGGCCTGGGCGGGCGTCTGGGTGCCGGCTGGAGCGCAACAGTGACGTTGCGGGCGACGGGGAAGGGGGCCGGGCTGCTGGACCGCGAGCTCCGCGCGCCTGACGGCGCCACGTACCGCTCCAGGGTAGTTCGTCATCCCTAGCTCACTGATCCACCTGCCGAACCTGCAGTTGGGGCTGATCAGAACTGTTCCGTCTGGATTTAGAGGGCGGCCGTCTGCATTTGAGTGTCTGCTGCGAGCTTGACGTGCATTTAGGGCATGAGTTGCGCAATTCTGCAGCCTGCTCGCCGCCTGCACATGCGGGCCCTCCCATGAATACCGGCAGAAGAGTTGTTTTGCACATTTGAAACATATCGCTGGCAATTTAGTCACAGCATAAAGAATGGCTTTCCAGCAGAGTCGCGGGCATCACAATGTGCAGCATAGCAATGCAAGCGCGTTGCTATGCAGGTCGACGTGGCGCGGGCGCTGGGCCTGGCAAAGGGCGGCGCCGCCCGGACGCCTCTGGGCAAATGGCAGGCCGCGCCTGAAGAGAAAGCCGGCCGCCGCCCGGGGCACAAGCGGACGCCGTTCGTGGCTGACAATGAAGCGTTATCGGACGACGAGGGGCGCCATGGGGACGAGGACCACGTGGACGAGGAGCCGCCTGACGCCAAGCGGCAGCGGACAGCGTCAGCCTCAGACTCGCCGGCTGCGCCAGGTGCTGATCCTCCCCAAACCCTTTGTGAACTGGCCTGCATCTTTGATGACGCCTTCGGCAGTCGACTGGCGCCTGCACTTGACCTGCTTGAGCAACGGAAAGTCACTGCAATGTGCAGAACAAGTGAGTGACTAAGTCGGCAGCCGCAGTGCAGCATGCACCCCAACCTGCGGGAGCCCAAGTGCGATGCGACAACCTGCAGGGCCCTCGGGCCGCGCCGAGCAGGCTGCCGCCGGCGAGCGCCGGTCCGGCGCGGACGCGGCCGGCCCGCCCGCGGCGCCGGACTGCGAGACACGGCGCCTGCTGGCTGACCACCACTCGCGCGACGGCACTGTCGAGCCGAGCGGCCAGTGGAGGTGCGCTGCAACCCTAACTCTAGCCCTGATCCTAACCCTGACCTTAAACCTGACTCTGACCTTGACCCCAACCCTCTATCCCTAACCCTAACCCAAACCCTTACACCAACCGGTGGGTGTTCAGTGATTATTCCCGACATGCACATGCAACAAGCTTGTAAACCTAACGTGCACTGCTGCTCACGTTACGTGTGACTCAGACGCTGGCACTGTTCCAGAGCCTGATGGTCAATCATGCAGCGAGGAGCTTGGATGTGCAGGCATGGAAGCAGCGACTGGGGCAGGTATGTGAACATGCCAACAGAGACTGTGCGGCGTGGGCGCAGGGGCGATGGACCCACGTGCGTCAAGTCCCACGGCCAGCGCTACAGGAGCTTCGCTGAGGTGTGGCTCACCGCGCAGCATGAAGCCCATGTATGCTGTTGCAGGACTGTCATCCAGCCACGCAGACTGTGGATGTGATCATGACGCTGTGGAGCCTGACGTTGACACCAGAAAGCAGCATGCCGGACACTGTGCTGCTTTATCTTGCGGCTGCTGTGTCGTCTTAGGCGCGTTGTGCTGACAGGTGATGCATGCGCCGAGCCCTGAGGACGAGGACGAGGACACGGATGATGACGCTGGCGGCGGCGAAGAGGACGGCGGCGGACTCCTGCAGATCGACGGTGGTGTGGTCGACGACGATGTGTTGACTGGAGCCGCTCACGGTGCCCCGGGGTCTGTACCTCACCTGGACGCAGGCGCCTCCCCGACCTAGCGTGCATGCACTGCCAGAAAGTGGGATGACACTTCGAGTCCAGCGCGCCTCCGGCTGTGACCGAGTTATTAAGTGCGGCTGCTCTGCATGGCGGTGGGCCTGCAGGTTCGCTATGCCCAGTGTTGGCGCCGTATGACCTTCGGTCGGGATGCCGTTGTGCCTCGTCATGCTGCAAGCACCTGTGATGGCTACGTGCTCGAACTTGGCGCTGCCGTGGCCGATTCGCGCAGCACGGCCTTTCACACTCTGCCGGAGTTCAAGCCGTGCAATCGCTATTTGCGGATACAGGCTGAATCGAGGTGTATCTGCAGGTGCTCGAAAGGTCAGGCAGCGCGAGCGGGCTCAGGCGGCTGAGGGCCTGGGTCGGCAGCGCCAGAGGCCAGCAGCCGCAGAGGCAGGTCCCCAGCACAGTCGCCGCCGGAAAACCAGCAAAGCGGATGGCACCGTCAACCCACTGGACGGCCTGGGAAGCGAGCAGCAGCCACGGAGCAGCAGCAAACCTCCCCGCAAGAGGAAGCGGAGCGCGCCTGCGAAGGTCGCAGACGAAGCGGTATGTGACGTGACTTGCCTGTGCCAGAGGCTGCTTGCCGTCCGTGTGGTATGAAAACCTGTAACCGCACTGTCTCTGGCCGCATTCCGACCCTTCGCTGATCTCAGCTCGGCTTGTAACCTGCGGCCTCTGCAATATCACAGGATTGCGAGCATTCAGCCTGGCTCTAGCTCAACATCCCGCTTTGTGCAGACGACATGCTGAACACATTGCACCTGCAAGCGTGAAATCCGACGTCCTGTCGCCTGCAGACATGTGCGGCGGAGCTCGGCAAGCTGCGGGAGTATGTGGAGAGCCTGGGAGGGCTTCTGGACGAGGGCTGGGACGCTGTCGTGATGCCGCGGGTTCTGAAGACGGACGTGGGCCACCGGGCACATGATATCGACTACTTCGCGCCCGACGGCGCCAAATATCGCTCCAAGGTGCTGTGTCCTTCTTCCAGGCTTGGAAAAGCGCATGCCGCGCGGAAGCTGAGAGTTGGGGCTACGCAGTACGGGGTCCCGTACACGAAACTCTGTACGAAAATTGCCGCAATCATTGCTAATGTCGAGGGTTGCAGTGCCTCCGTAATTTGCATTACTGCTCTACCCGTCAACGTGTAGAACGCCACTCAACGTCCCGGTCGGTGGCTAATCAGGGATACTTGATGAACTGACCCTGGTGTTGCACAGAGCAAGTTGGTCAGAAGCAGACCTTCACGCAGGTCGATTTTAGCCAGTCTCGCAGACTACATGTGCAAGGCCTCACAACCCAGATGCGCTGCAGATCGCCGTTGCACGGGCTCTGGGAGTGTCGACGCCAGAAGCCGAGCGCGTGGCCAAGAACCCCGGCAAGGCCAAGGCTCAGGCCAGGGCTCAGGCCAAAGCCAAGGCCGAGGCACGTGCCACCAGCGGCGGTCCAGGACAGAAGCGGCCGGCAGCTGCGGCAGCTGCAGCAGCGTCACGGGGAGCAGGCGAGGGAGCGGAGGAGGATGGAGACCGGCGCAATGCGGTGCATGCGCCGCCTGAGGACAGGCTGCAGGGCACGGCGCAGACAGCTGCTGTCCCGCCTGCACCAGGTGCGGACCCTCCTGGCCCACAGCTGCAGACATGATGTAGCACTCGCGCAACAGGGCTGACCACGCATCAAAGTCATCCTGGCTCTGGGTCCGGATGGTGAGTCCGTGCCCATCCGCTTTTAATGCTGTTCGTCAAAATCTGGTGAGCACTGACTGGCAAATATGACCGCAGGTGCCGTTGACGCGCCCGAAGCCGGACCGCTGACGGGCCTGCAGCGCTTGATGCCGTCCACAGAGGGTGAGCAGATTTCTGAGCTTTGCTTCCTGGCAGGTCGCAGTGTGATGAGTGCATCACAGGGGTGATCGCAGCGTGCAGGCTTTCGGTATCCCACCATGCGCTATATCCTCATCATTTGATGACACTTCCTGCCTGTATTAGGATCTGGACTGCATAATTTAGCATCGTGCTCGTCTTGCTTGACTGTTGAGGGCAGCGCGTGCTGCCAGGTGGCGCACATGAATCCTAAGCTCTATAAATTTGGTGACTGATGCCAGCCGAGAGGCATCTGACTCGACGACGTGCCTGCAAATGACACAGGGGTCCCAGGTGATACCCAGCTGCAGGATGGCGCAGCAAACAAACTCGCCAGCCCTCCTGAGTCGCTGGACGCCCCGACTGGCTCACTTGAGGTCCCAGCTCACGGAGCGACCGGCAGCCTCCCTGCCATGTCGGCTGGCGTCGGCAGCGATGGCAGCGATGGCCAGGCCGGGCAGGGATGTGCGCAGGCAGCTCAGGCAGCCAGGCCGGGTCAACATGGCGCCAAGCACGCGGTCAAGGCCGGGCCGATCAGCAAGCAGGACCTGGAGCGAGCGCTGCAGCTTGTCACATGCGCTGCGGGACTGTAGGCCAGCAGCGGATGCATCGGGGCAACAGCTTGGATTCGCCTCGCTCGCCGCCTGTGAAACGAGCAGCAATGCCGGCAGCTGCGGCTGCCATCAGAAGCACTGTACTGACATGAAACCAAACTGAGCTTTGATGATGTTCATGTACCCATCCTGCTGTGCACTGGCTTTTAAATTTGCGTCGTCTCTGCTTTGCTTGGCGCCAATCAACCCATGGCATTCATTGCGCAGGCAGCCTGGACCCATGAACTGTGATGCATATCTAGTGCGCTGCTGCCAAGGAAGCTCACGCGCTTGGCAGGTATTATGTTAGCTTGTTGTTGTGTGATGTGTTCCCGGGCGCTGCGATTCAGCGCATGCTTGCATTTGCCATGGGGGCAGCGCTCTTGGCTTCATTCATTACTCAGTGCGGACCAAGAGAACGGCAAGAATCAAGTGTTTGAGATATCCCATTCCAAGCGGATACTGATCAAATGATCGCACTAGCGTGCTTCCCGTGCTGCGTGCTGCGTGCTACGTGCTGAGTAGCTCGCCTGTCCCTTGGTTGCCAGATGACGCCACATATCACGATTGGATGCATGGAGTCACCGCCGAGAACCTCGCAAGCCTACTCTCGCTCGCTCTCGATTCCCAGCTTCATCGAGACTGCTCAGGTCTGCGGCCGATAGTAAAGGGATGATAGAGTACGGCTAGCACACTCGCAGCCACCAAATATGACGAGTGAGGCCCGCTTACCCCTCCCCATCCGTGTGCATACAGAGTCACTTCTTCGGTTGCCACGACCTGCGAGCGCTGCGGCTGCTGTTCGCTGGCCATGCTGGCTTACCGTCCGCAGGACTGGCCTGTGAAACCACCAGAGCCTTTGCGCGTGTCCTACTGCAGCCTGTTGATGCTGCTTGCGCGCGCGGCCATAAGCATGCAAGCATTTCTCTTCATTCACCTGCGTCAGTCTTTCTCTTCGGTATGGACTGCAACTGGACTGCACGACCGGCAGCGGTGCACCCATTTCAGGCGCTCGTTACGCCCTCGGTACCAGCTTTGAGCGAAGTAGCTGGTCCTCGAGGACACGTGGTGCGCAGATGTGCTGATCGATTGAGCATGTGCTGTGCAGGCGAAGCACAGCTGGAGCAGAGGCTGGCGGTTCTGGAGGAGAACTACGAGGGCGCGCTGCGGCACATCGAGGCACTGGTCCGTTCCTGTGCCATCTCCTGTCGAGCAGCGGCAGTTTGGCAGTCGAATTGGCAAGGGTTGCATAGTCAGCGCTTTTGCTGATGTGCAGTGCTGACCTCCTCGTACATGCATGGCAGCTTAAAATACCTGAGAGCGCGCATGAGACATCAGAGCCAGAATGATGTGATGTGTCAGAACCTGATCATGAGCAGCAGCTTGACGGCGTTTCTCTGCAGCTACTGCGCAGATCTGGCCTCCACGCTGCACTGATGCCATCACGCAGAAGGAGCAGCTAGCGTGGGCGCTGGACCGGCTCGGCCTCCGCGTGGAGTGGGTGCAGGGCGTGCAGCCCTGTGGACGGGGACTCGCGTGGCGAGGACGGTCGTTTGCGGTGACAACACGTGCCGAGCCACACATGGCTGGCACAGTAATGCATGTCAAGGTCCTAGGGTACAGGGAAACCAGCAATCGAGGGCAATGCGCATTGCAACTCCCCCACACCTAAACGGTAGACAGTCCGCAGACAAGGCTACGGCATCAGTCTTCATGCAAAGTGCTGCAGCCACACATGGCGCATAAGCACAAACTCAAAGAGACACACGACGGCACCATACGCGGCTGCGCGTCGGGTCATGACATGCATATAGGCAGCCTGCCGTGGACAAACCGCCACAACAGGGTCCAGTATGTTCGTGTTCGGCTGCTCAGCTGACACGCAGCTGGCACCTATTCTATCATGTGCGCCTGCGGCTGCACGTTTGAGGCTCTTCATCGCGGTGATCTCCACGTCTGCCGTCTGCAGGCTGTGTTAAAGTGCAGCGCGCCGCTGGCTGCTGCTGTCCTGTGTGAAGTCTTCCGTCTGCATTCAGACGTTCGATGTGAAGGCGGCGGTGTGATGCTGTCAGTGGCGGCGGCTGTCGCGCTGTTCGTTCTGTGTTCGCGGCACAGGAAGTATGCTGTCCGCTGTGGTGCCGGCGGCGGTAAGACGCGGACATCGGCTGTCGTGCGCAGAGGCGCCTGACGATGCGCCCGACGATGCATCCGGGAGCAGATGCTCCAGACCAAGGGGCGAGGGGCTAGGCTCGTTTGCACTGCTGTGTG
>JAABUX010004797.1_pt1 | contig 16917 bp, 15 predicted proteins | sample 5561851 | NCBI WGS metagenome assembly JAABUX01 (sample SAMN10711883, study PRJNA513361) | rock metagenome | isolation source: Antarctica rocks | place: Antarctica: Victoria Land, Richard Nunatak red sandstone | collected 2016-01-03 | reverse complement strand
AGCTTGCGCGCGGGGAGGTGGGAGCTGCGGTGAAGAACCTCGACAGCCAGGGCCGGGTGCATGAGTTCCGGGGCCGTGAGGAGCGGATCGACGCCATTGCGAAGGAGTATGCGAAGTCACCGGAGAACACGCTGGTTGTCTCGCCCGTCCGCATCTCGATCATGGCTATGCGGTGACCAGCCATTCCAGCCAGGGGCAGACCGCCGAGCGGGTGTTGGTACATGTGGATACGGAGCTGGGCGCAAAAGACCTGCTCAACAATCGCATGGCGTATGTCGCCGTCTCGCGCGGAGCGCACGACGCGCAGCTCTTCACCAATGACCGCGCAAAGCTGCCCGCCGCGCTGGGGCATGAGGTCTCCCGCGAGAGCGCCCATACGCCACAGCACAAGCAGGACCAGTCCATCCAGCCGCCGCAGCAGGAGATCGCGCCGAAGCAGGAACACAGTTATGGAATGGGACTCGGCCTTTAATTCCTATCGAGGGACAGCCAAGAAAGGGAAATTTGTGTGCGTTTAGACGGTTTAGTTACGCAGGTATCCTGCTGAGATGACGACAACGCTCTTGATCTTTTTGCTTCTTGCTAGCGTGGGCGCCATCGTATGGGGCGCCGAAGCCTTTGCGGAACACCTTGGACCGGTCGCAAAGCATCTGGGCACCAGCACAGTAGCCCTTGCGATTTTGCTCGCCGGGGCCGAACCAGAAGAGCTTGTTACCGCAGTGACGGCGAGCTTACGACATTCGCCAGCTATCGCTTTGGGAGACGTTATCGGTGCGAACGTCACGATGTGTCTGGTTGCCCTTGGGGTAGGAGCCGTGATCGCACCGTTGCCCTTTCGAGGAAGCGCACTCCGTTACGCTTTGCTTGGACTGCCGCTTGCAGCGATAGGCTCGTACATCGCTTGGGATGGGAGGGTCAGCCGAGCGGCTGGTGCGGTCTTGATCGTGTTGTATGTCGCATACGTCACAGCCATCTGGTTGATTGAGAAGCGCCCCCCGGCTTTGGGCGAGGTGGGAGAGTTGGACGAGGTTGGCGAGGGTGCGGAACGACCGCTCCGGGACATCTCCCTGGTTCTTGGAGGTCTGGTCGCAATGGTGCTCGGTGCAACAGCCCTTGTGGAAGCTGCTCGACGCTTGACCCATGCGGAATCCTCACAGACGTTTCTTGGCTTGACCATCGTCGGCTTCGCCACAGGTTTTGAGCTGGTTGTGCTGGCGTGGTCCGCCTCGCGACGGGGCGCGCCGGAGATTGTGGTCGCGGGCGTCGTGGGATCGTTCGCTTACAACATGACGATGACACTGGGTACTGCGGCTCTGGCCAGGCCCCTTGCCCTCACGGACGCGACTTCCCTGCATAGACCATTGACGGCGATGATGGGGTCATTCGCGGTGGTCATCTTTTTGGCAGTTGTGCGAAAGCGAATTGACCGGCTGGCAGGCGGGCTGCTGTTGGCAGCCTATCCGCTAACGATCTGGTTCGCTTTTCTGAAAAGAACCTAACTCCCATTGCGTCATGCCTGAGAATGCTTCTCGAACCGTCCGAACCTAAGAGCCAATGTGGGCAGGACCAGCAGATTGAGCGCGGTAGAGGTTATCAGGCCACCCAGGATAACGATGGCGAGAGGTCCTTCGATCTCCTGGCCAGCAGCGCCGGTTCCGATAGCGAGCGGCAGCAGTCCCAGTGCCGTGACAAGCGCCGTCATCAAGATAGGGGCAAGCCTTTCGGATGCGCCGTGGATTGCCGTTTCGTAGCTCCAGGACAGGCCCTCCACATCGATGAGGTGCTCATAGTGCGAGATCAGCATGATCGAGTTCCGTAGCGTGATGCCGAAGAGCGTGACGAAGCCAACCATCGCGCCGAGCGATAGTTCCCCGCCGCCGGCAAAGACGGCGAGGACGCCGCCCACCAAGGCGAAGGGGATATTGACGAGCACCAGGACAAGGTTGCGCCAGTTCATCAACACTACGGAAAGAAGCAACACCACGCCCAGAGCCGCGAGCAGCGAATAGATGAGGAGATCGTGACGAGACTGCGCCTGAGCTGCCGCCGTGCCGGTGAACTGCACATAATCGCCGGGTGCGAGATGGACCTTGGCAGCAATCTGGGCTTGTGCGTTTTGAACGAAGGCGTCGGTGCCGTTCCCGGCAACATTCAGGGTGATGGTTTGGACTCGCCGCGCACCATCATGGAGGATGTTGTATCGCCCTGATGCTTGATACACGCGCGCGAGTGTTCCGAGAGGAACGTAGATGCCGTCCGGGTTCTTAATGGGCAGTGAAGCGATCGACTCCGGGCTGCTTCGTTGCGAGGGCGGCAAAATGACGGATACGGGAAAGACCCGGTTGCCTTCGTACACGTCTCCCACCTGCTCGCCCTCATAGGCGGTATGCACATCCTGCAAGACACTTACGGGATCGAAGCCCCAGTGCAACAGTTCCGGTGTGCGAAGTGAAACTGCAATTTCGGGAGTGCCCGGAGGAGATTGCATCTGGACGTCGGTCGCTCCCGGCAACCCGGTCAGAACGCGAGCGACTTCCCCGGCCTCCCGGTCGAGTTGATCGAGATCGTTTCCATAGATGTTCACGACGGTAGAGGCCGTGTATCCCGAGATTGTCTCTTCGATGCGCTCGGTCAGGAAGGTCAGAACCGAGAAGCTAAGGCCGGAGAACTGCGAAAGCGTTTGGCGGATCGTGCCCAACTCCGCCTCTTCCTCTTCCCCACCAGCAGGTTTTAGGTCTACATCGATTTCGCTATAGTTCGGCCCCCACGTATCTTCTGATTGCTCGGCACGGCCTACTCGCTGAGAGACGGATCGGATGAAAGGGAGCTTGGAAAGGGCCGCCGTCACCTCACGGCCCACTCGCAGCGAGTCTTCGAGCGAAGAACCGGGAACGGACTGCATGTGCACAATGTAATGACCTTCGCGCAGCTCAGGCAGGAAGGTTGCTGAAAAAAAGGGCAGGGCGACTATGCCGAGAATAGTCAGGATGGCGACGGTGGCCATGACCAGACGCGGCGACCGCTCGATTCGGGCGAGTGCCGAGATGTAATGCCGCTTGGACCAGCGCACCAGGGGAGGCTCTGTCGTACGGATTTTCCGGTGTCCAAGGAACAGCATGGAGAGTGCTGGAGTCACCGTGAGCGCGACTACGAGCGAGGCAAGAACGGAGAGGATGTACGCGATTCCCAGCGGGGCGAAGAGTCGTCCCGCCACGCCCGAGAGCGTAAGAATCGGGATGAAGACTAAGATCACGGCGAACGTGGCATAGACCACCGCGCTCCGAACTTCGAGTGAAGCGGAGAGCACGACGGCAAAGACGGAGCGAGGATGTCCTAGTGCGGCGTTCTCGCGCAGGCGACGTAGGATGTTTTCAACATCGATCACCGCATCATCGACGACCTCGCCGATGGCGATGGCAAGACCACCCAAAGTCAGGGTATTCAGCGTGAAACCCATGCGCCCCATGATGGTGACGGCAACCAGGAGCGAGAGAGGGATGGCTGTGCAGGAGATCGCGGCTACCCGCATATCGAACAGGAACAGAAACAAGATGATGACAACGAAGACAGCTCCAAGCAACAGGGAGTTGCGAACGTTATGAACCGCTATATTGATAAAGTTTGCCGGCCTGAAGAGATCAGAGCGCATGGCGATGCCTTGCTCTTTGAGCGCGGGATTCAACTCCTTGAGCGCCTGCTCTACCTGTACGGTGACATCGGCTGTGTTTGAGCCATACTGCCCAGAGATCACAAGCACGACGCCGGTCTTGCCTTCGATCGAAGCGGCCCCGAACGGCGGAGCTGCCCCCTCTTTGACATCTGCCACTTGGCCCAGTGTGACATTGGCTCCATTCTGCCGCACAAGCACGGTAGCGGCTATCTGAGCAGGAGTCAGGGCTTGCCCTTCGGACTGGAGAATGAGCCGCTGATTGCCGTTTTCGACGAAGCCCGCGCCTAAAACTCCGGTGGCTTTCTGCGCGGCTGTGACGACATCGCTCAAAGCAAGGCCATACTGCACCAGCTTTTCCGGCAGGAATTGCACTTGAAGCTGCTTTACTTGACCGCCAAAGACGGAGACGCTCGCTACCCCCGGCACCGCCAGCAGCCGTGGGCGAAGCGTCCAATCCGCGACCGTTCGCAGGTCCATCAGGCTCTTCGTCTCGGATGTGAGGCCGACCACGAGGACCGTCCCGGTGGAGATAGTCAGCGGCTCCATGATGGGTGCGTGAACGCCGACTGGAAACTGGCCCTCCAGAGTCGCAAGGCGCTCATTGACAAGCTGGCGGTCAAGATAGATGTCACTGCCACCCCGAAAGATCACGTTGATGACGGAGAGACCCTGAATAGAGTTCGACCGCAGAGATTCGATTCCAGTGACGCCGTTGATGGAGTTTTCAAGCGGCTGCGTGACCAGGAGTTCAACCTGCTCGGGAGACAGTCCCGGAGCCTCGGTCTGAATGCCGACGACGGGTGGTGCAAACTCCGGGAAAACGTCGTACTTGGCCTGCGTGAGGGCGTAAATGCCATAGCCTAACAAAGCAATAGCCAGCGACAGCACGACGCCACGGAAACGGAGTGAGAAGCCAACAATAGCGTTCAACATAGTGGTCTCCCTTAGTCCTTGTCCGCTTGAATCTGCGAGCGGAACTCTTCCGAGAGAAGCGTCTGAGCCCCCGAAGTCACCACACGCACACCGGGTTCAAACCCTTTGGCGACGAACCAGCCATTGGCAACAGGATCGGAAGTCTGGACGGGTGTACGGATGAATTTCCCTGGCGACTTCTCGACGTAACACCAAGCGAGTCCTTGCGACCAGACCACAGTGGTAGCCGGGATGATGACACCGTTTTGCAGAGAACCCGATGGCAGAAAAACGCTCAGGTTGACTCCGGGGACGAGGCCAGGATGCGCGGCGATGATGTAGAGAAGGCTCGGGACTTGCAGGCGCGGGTCGAGCTGAGGCACGACCGAAATGAGATCGGCTTGGGTGTGAGTACCATCCGCGAGCTGCACGGTGGCTCGCTTGGGTGCGGAGAATGGGCTAGCCGTCGTGCTGGTCACCTGAAGCAGAAATCTTCGTTGCATCAGCAGAGCGTCGAACTGCGGCGAGTTTCCCTCCATCCAACCGGCAACGACCGGCCCCCAATGGAGCAGGGCGCTCCCGTTCAGAACGGTGATTGCCTGCTGCGCATTTTCGACCAGCGCTGCATCGCTTTCCGCAGTCGCACGCGCAGCTTCGACTGCCTTGTCCGAAGCGTCCTTGCCATTCTGGTTGAGGTGGCGCAGCCGCTCATACTCCGCAGCCGATGCCCGTGCACTCGCACGCGCTCGCAGGAGATCCGTTCGCGGCGTGTTGTAGCTGGCCTTTAGGTCGAGAAGGGGCTGGAGCTGTACCACTACCCCCGTTGCCAGCTCCTGTACTTGCTGTCTCGTTCCGCTTAGAACTGCGGTGTTGATGCCGTTTGCTTTTTGGCCTGCATCATCGAAGACGAGGACGGTTTGACCATTTTCCGAGGTGACGCGGGAGGGAGCTTTGACCGGTGACTCTCGCTTCGCTTCGGCTGCCTGCTCCCCGCGACCGGCGATGAAACCCCAGATGAGTCCTCCGGCAACGACGAAGACCGCCAGAGACAAGATGACAATGCGTACGATCGATTTCATGGTGACTCCTTCGTTACCGTGGTGCGTCCGCTGGGAGCGGGTCTGTTGTTCCGGGGCTGATGGGCCGCTGCACCGCGTCCTCTACTAGGCCAAGAGACAGTTGGGCTTGGTGAATGGCATCCAGACGGGCGCGTTCGGCAACGGAGGTTTGAAGCTTAGCTGCTGTGACCGTGAGCTGTTCAGTTTCACCCGATTGCAGCATCCGCGTCGCCGCCCGTTGCTGCTCTTGAAGTTGACTGACCGACCGACCAGCTTCGTCCAGTGTGGTGTACGCAGCTAGATATTGCGCAAGGGCTCTGTCGGTGTCGGCAATCACGGTGCTCTGCACCGCAAGGAGCTGCGAACCCACTACTTTGCGCTGGGCTTCCGCCTCCGCAACTGGCCCTTCATTGCGGTTGCGGAGGGGCAGAACTGCCGACAAACTGAGCGAGATGAAGTTCGAGCCTTCTTCATAAGCGTAGGCCGGACCAAGATTGATGTCTGGGTATTGACGTGCCACCTCGAGCTGTAGGGCGGCTTGCGCTGCTTCGTACTGAGCGAGTGCCCGCTGCACATCGAGGCGGTTTTGTACCGCTTCACTTCGCAAGCTCTGAGCTGGAAGCGATGCCGGCGAAGGAGGTCGATTCGCTTCCGGCCAGATCAAGCTTTTGCCCGCTAGACCGGAATCAGAGATACCGATGGCTGCTGCCAAAGCGACGTGTGTTGTATGCACCTGCCCTTCGGCATTGCGGAGCGCAAGGCGGAGGGCCGTCTGATCGATGCGCGCAGCGGTCACATCCGGGAGTGGGATTTCGCCGGCGCGGAACCGTCGCTCTGTCAGGTCCACATACATGTTTCGTAGTTCCTCTTCTTTTTGCAACAGCTCGGCTGCCTGCACGGCGAACAAGTAGTCCACCAGCGTAGCGCGCACCCGGCTTCGCACCACCCACGCCGTTTGGCCCAACTGCAGGCGACTCGCCCTGCTTAACTGGGTAGCGTTGGCGATCCGATAGCCGCGTTTGCCCGCCGTCTCAATCGGCAGGGAGAAGTCGAAGGACGTAATGAACTGCGTCGGGTTCGGCGTTTGGTAACCGGGGGCGAAGCTCACCGAAGGGTTCGGCTTCGCCGCGGCGGTGGTGATTGCCGCATCCGCTGCAGCTGCATTCGCGCGGGCCACATCCAGGTCCGGGTTGAAGTAGAACGCAGCCAAGGTCAAAGAGTTCAGGTCCCACGCCTGTAGAGGCCAGGAGGAAGGCTTGGATCCCGCGCTGTGATCCATCCAGGCCCGCAGGTCGGGATCATCAAGGCTGCGCGCCTCAAGACTCTGAGCCAATGCCGGAGGCGAGAGTGGGGCGGGATGGTACTTGTATCGCGCACATCCTGATACTGACGCCAAAGCCAAGAAGACCAATGCCGCATACAGACGGCCTATCGAACCAGCTCTGCAGGGGCGCGTAAATACTGAAAACTGATCAACTACGCGGACGGCTTGCTCGACTTGAGCAAGTGGGACAACAGGCAGCGAAAACACTGCGAGACGTGGCATGGGCACTCCTGAAGACACATCGTTCTATTGGAAGGCGCAGGCATAGACGCACCCGCGCACAGGAACGAGATAGGGTCCTTTAGGAGAGTTCTAAATGCGAAGCGAGAGGATACTTCGAGGCGGGGAGAAGAGCAGCCTATCATCCTGAAACCCGCTACGGTAGAAGAACGCAGGGAGGCTCAACTGAAAGGCCAGCACACAGCTCAAAACAAGAGCAAGAACAAAGCATGGCAACGCCAGCAAGACCACGCTCAAACACACAGCTAATAGAGAACCGACCGTCGTTAGCAAGAATTCAGGATCGATAGGGAACGGCTTCGTGTCGTGTATGTCAAAAATCTCATACAGCGGTGCGCCCACCATCACAGCTATAACGGCGATCACAGCGAGCGCGATGATGAACTTCCGACCCACGTCGATAGTGTACAACCTCGCCAGGACTGGCCACGAACTCCTCTGTAAAAGGGCGACCGATGGATAGTAATCCCGATGCTGACCACGAATGGAGCGCAATCACGGCCCGCAGATTGCCCTCAGCGACAGCTTTGTTGGGTTTGCCCGTGTAGGCATGTGTTCATCGAGCCACCCATAACTTCTTTTATGGGTGGTATTCCGCTGCCCCATTTGCTACCCTCAGAGCCATGCAGATCACCGTCACCATTCCCGATGAACTCGCCGCCCAAGCTCAGGCCCGCGGCCTGACCCCGGAAAGCTACATCGAAAAGTTGATTGCCGAGCAGAGTGCCCCGCCTCAGAGGTCGCAGGAGCTGAGCCAGGAGGAGATCGCCGCATCGCTGGATGCGCTGACCCGCTACTCCGACAAGATCCCCGCGCTGCCCATCGAGACGTTCTCGCGCGAAAGCCTCTATGCGGATCACGACTGATGGCCGGTTCGCTGTATCTGGCAGACAGCAATATCCTGATTCGCTTAGTGAAACTGGACCATCCCGAGTACCTGTTGGTGCGTGGCGCTGTGGAAGCCCTTCGGGGAAATGGGGTGAGGTTGGGCTACACCTTGCAGAACATGACCGAGTTCTGGAATGTATCGACCCGCCCGCTGAAGCGTAACGGCTTTGGGCTGACCGTCGAAGAGACGGAAGCGAATGCACAGCAGATCGAGCGGAGCTTCACCTTTCTGGCCGACAAAGAGGCTGTTTACCGGGAATGGCGAAGGCTCGTTATGCAGTACAGAGTATCCGGGGTGCAGGTCCACGACGCACGTCTGGCAGCGGCGATGTGTGCCCACGGCCTCACGCACATTCTCACGTTCAACACCTCTGACTTTAGCCGCTTTGGAGGGATTACGGCCATTCATCCGAACAGCGTGACGATGGATCAGCCATGAGCACCGAGCTGGTTTCGCTATCGTCCGCTTCCCTTCCCTCCCCTGTTCTGTCCGTTTCGCTATTCGTGCCGGAGCCGATCGCGCGCGCCGGCGAGAGCGCGGCGCGGCGTTACCTGGAATTCTTCACCGCCAACATCCGCAATCCGAACACCCGCGCGGCCTATGGCGTCGCCGTGGAGCGATTCTTCGCCTGGTGCGATCAGTATGGCTGGCCGCTAGAGCAACTGGAGCCGATGCATCTTGCGGCCTATGTCGAGCTGCTGGGCCGCGAGCTGGCCCCGCCTTCGGTCAAACAGCATCTTGCCGCGATCCGCGTCCTGTTCGATTGGCTGGTGACCGGCCAGGTGGTGCGCTTCAATCCCGCCGCTGCGGTGCGCGGGCCGAAGTACGTTGCCCGGCGCGGCAAAACGCCGGTCCTCTCCACCGAAGAAGCCCGCAAGCTGTTGGACTCCATTTCGACCGACACCATCGTGGGGCTGCGCGACCGGGCGTTGATCGCGGTCATGGTCTACAGCTTTGCGCGGGTGTCGGCGGTATTGGGAATGCGGGTGGGCGACTACTACTTGCAAGGCCGCCGCGCATGGTTCCGTCTGCATGAGAAGGGCGGCAAGCTCCACGCCGTTCCAGCGCACCACAAGGCCGAGCAGTACGTGGACGAATATTTGAGAGCCGCAGGCGTCGATCCCGAGAAACGAGAGTACGCTTCCCTGCCCCTGTTCCGCGCGGCCAACCGCAAACGGGAGCTGACGGATCGCGCCCTCATCCGGCGCGATGTGCTGGAGATGGTGAAACGGCGGGCGCAACAGGCCGGACTTCCCTACTCCACCTGTAACCACACCTTCCGGGCGACCGGCATCACGTCCTATCTGGAGAACGGCGGCACCATCGAGAACGCCCAAGCCATCGCCGCGCATGAGTCCCCGCGCACCACCAAGCTCTACGATCGGACCTCGGATGAAATCAATTTGAGCGAGATCGAGCGGATCAGTATCTAGGCTCAGTTCCGCCCTATGCCGGAGCTAACGATTCTCCTAAAAGCAGTTTCCTAATATATCGGTTCCACGTGCGGTGAATGCAGGGAAGTTGCCTGCATTGTTACTCAGGGCCGTCGCAAGACGGCCTTAGATACCTATGCGCTCAACTTCGTCCAGCGAAACCTCATCGCTGCGGCGGTCATAGAGCCCAGTAGTGCGGGCTGACTCGTGCGCGGCCATCTGCTGGATGATTTCGAGTTTGCCGCCGTTCTTGTGCACTCAGCCAGCCCTTTTTAAGCGTACCCAAGTTACTTCTTGCTGTGTTTCTTCGGAGCGGCCTTGCGGGCAACCCGCTTCACCGATTCATCCACCGGGGTCAGCCCGGTCATATCCAGTGTTGTGCCGACGGGGATCAAGGTCATATCCACTGCCTTGTTGTCGGCGGAGCCGGTATAGACCGCAACGCGGGATGCGTCGATGCCCTTCTCCGTCACCAGGTAGTCCTTGGTGTTGACAGCGCGCTGAGCTGCATCATTCACCACAGCTTTCTTCTTGGATGCCTTCATGAACGCCTTCTCATAAGCGGCCTTCTCCTTGGCATCGCTATTGCCCACCACCGCGACCTCCGCGTCGGAGGAGCGCTGCAGGTTCAAGGCGACATCATCCAGGCAAGCTTTGGCTTCGTTGTCGACGCGCGTCGGACGCTTCGTATCCCGCTCGAAATTGATTGAGCAAAGCTTTTGCGTCGTGGGTGCTGGCGGAGGCGGAGGTACCTGCACGGTCACCGTCGTGGTCGAGGAGGCAGTCTGGCCCTTGTCGTCCACAACATTGCAGGTCACGGTGATGGTTCCAGGGCCTGCCGAGTCTGTGTTGAGCGTCGCGCTGGAAGTGGCACCACTGATGGAACCTTCAGACGCCGAATAGCTGTACGTCAAAGGCCGGTTCTGCGGGCTTGTCCCCTCAGCAGTAATGGTGGCCGACTCGCCGGGACGTACCGTGGAAGGATTTGCAGAGCAGCTTACCGTTGGTGGCTGGAAGGCCATTACGGTGTATGTCGCGGAGCAGTCCGCGACCTGGCGAGGCTTGACGCCTTCGCTCACGTGACCATTGGCGGTGTAATTGCCCGGGACAGCGCTGCTCGTGTCGATGTTGGCTGTCGCGGTGGTGCCGCTGATCTTGCCACCATCAGATGTCCAAGTGTAGGTCGCAGTCTTTTTCGGGTTCAGATTAAGCGCTGTGCCGGTCACCGTGATGGGATCGCCAGGATAAACAGATGCCGGGCTCGCCGCGCACGTGTACGTCACTGACGGAGGAGGAGTATTTCCGCCGAGCCGAAAGACAAATCCAGACGAAAGACGCAGGTCATTCTGTGTGTTGCCCGACCCTGTCGTTGGATCGACGAAGCGGGTCATCAGGTATTCGGCTTGAATGGCGCGGATGGAGATATGACGGGACGCCCTGATGTCGAATCCACCTCCGGCCGTCATGGCAAATGCATTTTGCGTCGGGAGTGGCGTACAGGAAGAACCAGTGCAGCCGGAGAGGGTTACCTCGCTGGCATGCACGCCTCCAAACAGGGCCTGAACAAAGGGAGTGAAACGGCTGTTATTACGAAAGGAAATGCGCGGACCAAAGAGATAGGTGTAAGCCGTGCCACTCGAATCCACTGTGCGAGGCGGATTTGCTCCTAGGCCGGTGAACCGCAGCTTAGTGTCGTCATAGCCTCCAAAGTCGCCGACCAGTCCCAGGTAACGGTTCAGGTTAAATGCAACGGATGTGCTGCCGCCATTCAGATCTACCATTCGATTTCCGGTGGCAAAAGTCGGCACCGCCCGAATGTATGAATAGCCAAGGAAGAGCTCAACTCTTGGCATCTCCCTGTACTGGCGCGGTGGGTTTGGTGCGGGAGCTGACGCCGTGGATCGAGCCGAGGCTTCCACCGCGCCGCCTGGTGCGAGGGGTGAGTCGACAGCCCGATCTGTCGCGCTGTCCGACGGTTTTCCCGTGCTTTGCGCATAGATTAGAACGGTCGACATGAGTGATATAGAAACGGCCATTGTGGCAATCATCCGCGCACGTAATTTCATTTCATCTCCTGACTTGCGCGTCGCGATCATGATTCAGCGCCGCATTCTTTACATTGGCTGTACCGCCCTAAATGAGGACGGTCGCCGCGTTGTCCTACGGAGCAGGTACATTAATGACGGTGTTCACAAGTGTGACCGGCCCAACCAAACAGAGCGCTCTGCCGTTGATTGTGGTCACCGCATCTACCCCGGCAGTTGAGACCGAGACTCCTGACTGAGAGATGATGGTTCCTTCCATCGTCCCGCCTCCCACAATCCCGTTGATCGTCGCTGCAGTCCCGACCTGCCAGAAGACGTTCTTCGCCTGCGCGCCGTTGACCAGGAGGACGCTTCGATTTGACGCTGGCGTGCCCACCGTGAACGTGGTGGCCATCTGGAATACCCAGAAGGCGTTGGGGTTGCCTTGAGCATCGAGGGTAAGATTCCCCTGCGTTATAGCGAAACTGCCCGGTGCGGACTTGTAGATGCCAGGGGCCAATGTCCGGTTCCCCAACTCGCCCGCAGACCCGCCTCCGCATCCCGGACAGGTTGACACATCCAAGCCATTCGGGAAGGCAACAAGGGCGTTGTAGGCGGTCTGAGCATCCGCTTCCGCTTGGGCGGCGATAGCGGCCGTGACCGCAGTACCTTCAGTAGGACACGCAACAGTAGGAGGTGGCGGAGCTGTATCGATCGATCCGTTCACGAGTCCTATGTTGAGCGGGGTTTCCGTATATGTGCATCCAGGGCCGTTATCGTGGAACCCGGTGATCAGGGTAGAAACGCCCGTGGTCCCGATATCTCCATTGATCACCGTGGAGGTTCCCTGGTTGGTCATCCCGGCGGCGCCGCCGAAGCCCCCGAAGAGGGATGAGGTCCCCAGAGCGACGGGCGGGGGGACCACGACAGTGCCGGTGGTAAAGGTCCAGGGATTCGGCGCGCCGATGTCCCCCAGCGGATTGCCTGCCAGATCTGTCGCTCCGGTGCTAACAGTCGCAGTGTAGGTCGTGCCTGCGGTGAGAGGGGCCGTGGGCGTGAGAGTAGCAATGAAATGGACCGCATCATAAGCTACGGTTCCTGCGATCGCAGTTCCGTCAGGTCCTGTAAGTTCAAAAGTCGCCGTGGTGATCGTCAGCGGATTCATCGCCTTGCTGAAGGTGGCGCTCACCGTTTGGTTCAAGGGCACGTCGGTGGCGGTGTTGACAGGGATGGTCGACACTATCTCCGGCTTGGTGGTGTCCGGGATTGCGCCGGTTGTAAAGATCCAGACATAGTTGGCGGCCAGTGCATTGCCTGCCAAATCCGTCGCTCCGGTGGTAATAGTGGCCGTGTACAGCGTGCTGGGCGCGAGGTTGACTGTTGGCGTGAACGTTGCCGTATCCCCAACGGCGGCGTAAGCAACCAGCCCGGCTACTGCGGCGCCGCCCGGTCCTTGCAGCGTAAAGCTTGTCGATGTGATCGTAGCGGGGTTCATCGCCTTGCTGAAAGTGGCGCTCACCACCTGATTGAAAGGCACGTCCGTGGTGCCGTTTAAGGGGATCGTCGCGAGGACCGTCGGTTTGGTGGTATCCGGCGCGGCGGCGGTTGTAAAAGTCCAGACGTAATTGCTGGCCAGCGCAGTGCCTGCCAAATCCTGAGCTCCGGTGGTGATGGTAGCCGTATATACGGTGCTAGGTGCGAGATCGGCAACCGGCGTGAACGTTGCTACTGAGCCAGCGACGACATACGTAACAGCTCCAGTTATGGCAACCCCGCCCGGCCCTGTCACCGTGAAGGTTGCAGTGTCGATCGTCGCGGGGTTCATTGCCACACTGAAGGTCGCACTGAGGGCCTGGTTGATGGGCACACCTGTGGCGCTGTTGGCGGGCACAGTGGAGATGACTGTTGGTGGAGTGGGGGCCGGAACTGTTCTAAAGGTCCAGACGTAATTGCCGCCCAGCGGAGTGCCCGCCAGATCCTTGGCTCCAGTGGTGATTGTGGCCGTATACAAGGTGTTGGTCGCAAGTAGAGCTGCCGGAGTGAAGGTCGCGACAGCACCCGTGCAGGTGACGTTTCCCGCGACAGCAGTTGCGCCTGGACCTGTAAGTGTAAAGGTCGTCGCAGGAGATGCGAGAGTCGAACAGCTCATTGCCTCGTTGAAGGTTGCGCTGAGCACCTGGTTGGTCAGCACGCCTGTGGCTCCATTCGCGGGAATGGTGGAAATGACCGCAGGTGGGGGCGTAATCGTTGTGAAGGTCCAGACGTAATTGCCGCCCAGCGGAGTGCCCGCCAGATCCTTGGCTCCAGTGGTGATTGTGGCCGTATACAAGGTGTTGGTCGCAAGTAGAGCTGCCGGAGTGAAGGTCGCGACAGCACCCGTGCAGGTGACGTTTCCCGCGACAGCAGTTGCGCCTGGACCTGTAAGTGTAAAGGTCGTCGCAGGAGATGCGAGAGTCGAACAGCTCATTGCCTCGTTGAAGGTTGCGCTGAGCACCTGGTTGGTCAGCACGCCTGTGGCTCCATTCGCGGGAATGGTGGAAATGACCGCAGGTGGGGGCGTAATCGTTGTGAAGGTCCAGACGTAATTACTGGCCAGCGTCGTGCCTGCTGTGTCTGCGGCTCCCGTTGTAATCTTAGCCGTGTATACGGTGCCATATGCGAGATTGATAGCCGGCGTGAACGTCGCTACTGAGCCAGAGCTGGCATAGGCGACAGATCCAGATACGGCGGCTCCGCCTGGTCCTGTCACCGTAAAGGTTGCGGCGTTGATCGTGGCAGGGCTCATCGCCACACTGAAGCTCGCACTGAGAACCTGATTGACCGACACACTTGTGGCCCCATTCGCGGGCACGGTGGAGATGACCGTTGGCAGGATGGGAGCCGCACCGGTTGTAAACATCCAGACATAGTTGGCGGCTAGTGCAGTACCTGCCATGTCCTTTGCCCCGGTTGTGATGGTGGCCGTATATACGGTGCCGTACGCGAGGCTGGCAGCTGGCGTGAAGGTCGCTACTGAGCCAGCGGTGGCATAAGCGACAGATCCAGATACGGCGGCTCCGCCTGGCCCTGTCACCGTAAAGGTCGCAGTGTCGATCGTGGCAGAGCTCATCGTCTTATTGAAGGTTGCGCTGATTGTCGTGTTTAGGGCGGCACCTGTAGCGCCTTGAATAGGAATTGTGGAAACCACGACGGGGGCTGTGTCTGGGAGATTTACTGTTTCCTCGCCGCACCCGGCCACGAAAACGACCAGTAGTGTCGCTAAGAACCACATGATACAAACCCTGTATTTGCGCATTTGCGTCCACTCCTGGAATGTGTTGCCCGGTCTTCTTGCTTCTCGGCTAAATTGCTGCCGCAGCGTAATAACAGAGTCTTGAGGGCAGCCCTAGCCGTCCTAGGGTAACCTATTTACCGTTCATAGTAACTACCATTTAGAGAAAATTTTCTAACTTGAGTACTATTTACAAATGCTTTAAAAGTCACCTAAAAGTAACCGTGAAGAAAGCTTATCGTAAAGGTTCTGGTGCGAAATTCCGTCGCACTTCAGCTATCGGCGCGCAGGAAAATCGCACGATTGAGCTGGCCGTATTAAGCTGGTCTGAGCAACTTGTCTCACTTCAGGCACATGTTTCGTGTGGGTTCATCCGCAACAAGAACACCCGCCGCGCATACCTGGAGGCGGTTCGGCAGTTCTCCGCTTTCTGTGCTGTGCACGGCATCGAGGATCTCGCCCAGGTCGAGCCGGTCCACGTCGCGGCCTTCGTCGAAGACCAGCTCCGCGAGCATTCCAAGCCCACGGTCAAGCAACGGCTCGCCGCGCTGCGAATGCTCTTCGACTGGATGGTGGTCGGCCAGGTCCTCGCCGTGAACCCCGCTCATGCGGTGCGCGGGCCGAAGCACACGCAGCGGAAAGGCAAAACCCCGGTCCTGAATGTGGACGAGGCCCGTACCCTGATCGACGCGATCGACATCACTTCCCTCCCCGTCCTGCGATCGGGCGCTGATTGCTCTGATGGTCTACACCTTCGCCCGCGTGGGAGCTGCGGTCGCGATGCGGGTTGAAGATTCCTTCGTGCAGGGGCGGCGGGGATGGGTTCGGCTGCGTGAGAAGGCGGAAGGGGCACGAGATGCCCACGCATCACAATCTGGACCGCTACCTGGAGGAGTACATCGCCGCCGTCGGCATCGCCCAGGACAGAAAAGGGCCGCTCTTTCGCACCAGCAAGGCGGCGCGGCGGCGAGCTGGCCTACCGTCCCTTGCTGCAATCCGATGTGTGGCGAATGATTCGGCGGCGGGCTGCCGAGGCCCGGATCGAGACGGAGATCGGCTGTCATACCTTCCGCACTACCGGCATCACCGCCTATCTCAGGAACGGTGGACGGCTGGAGGTGGCCCAACAGATGGCCGCCCATGAGTCCTCTCGCACCACCGGCCTTTACGACCGCCGGAGCGATGAAGTCTCGCTCGATGAGGTAGAGCGGATCAGTATTTAGATGTCAACTCCGCCTTTCCATCGAAGCTGCAAACCTTAAAGGGAAGAAGTCTCTTCCCTACTCCAGCCGCCGATGAAACTGGCGTCTTCCGCCACCCATCACAGCGGGGACACCCCGCAACGCCCCGGCCATCGTCCTTCGGACCCTTACTGGTCGGCTGCGCCGCCCCAAAGCCCGCTGCGGCAACTGGCAACATACCCTGCCCCAGGCGAAAGTACCCCGTCTGCTGGCGTCTATCAAGCATCTCCTGCAGCTCCAGGCCTCCACTTCGTTCCGGGCTTCGCTTCGTCGCCCCCTTCGGGGCGGCTTCGCCGTGCTTGACAGACGCCAGCAGACGGAAAAGCCGCTTTTTATGGCAGGGCATGATGGAGACTAGCTCAAGAAAAGGAAATGTCCGCGCGAACGGTGGGCAGTCCGGGCCGGTTTAGAGAACCACCTCAAACCCTTTACGCCGAATGACGTTCAGCAAGGTCAGCGCCGGGCCTTTTGGTTGTTTGGTTCCGCGCTCCAGCTGCGAGACATAGCCCACGGTGAGATTCAGATAGCGGGCAAATGCCGCTTGGCTCAGGTGCGCTTGCTCTCGCAGTGTGCGGATTTCTTCGCCGCTGATCGGCTCAGCCGTGCTCAGAGCTTCTAGTCCCAAGTGTCGAATCGTGATCTTGTGATAGGTGGCGTCATCCATGACGCCGATGCGGTGCATACCCTCGACGGTTTCAAGAAGCGCCTCGCTCAGTCGGCTAAGTTTCTTGGTAGTCATTGGGAACCTCCTGCAATTCATCTTCTGCAATGCCGAGTGCGATTCGCTCAGCGTTTGCGTTAAGCCAAGTTGTAGCGATCTCTCGCAGCGTCGCCAGCTCAGACGGATTGATGTTT
>JAABUX010004796.1_pt1 | contig 16926 bp, 16 predicted proteins | sample 5561851 | NCBI WGS metagenome assembly JAABUX01 (sample SAMN10711883, study PRJNA513361) | rock metagenome | isolation source: Antarctica rocks | place: Antarctica: Victoria Land, Richard Nunatak red sandstone | collected 2016-01-03 | reverse complement strand
CGGGCAGCCTCGCTGCTGCGCCAACACATCGGTCCATCTCGCACCGCACCTGAAAACATCAGGGTGCCGTCACCCGACCCGGCAACGTCAACTCGGCTCAAGCTGTAACCCGTATTTGAACCACGCCCCACGACGTGGGGCGAAGCCGTCCGCCAGGTCCATGACGAAGCCGCAGGCTTGCTGTCCATTGTCATCGTCCGGCAGGAAGATGCGGCGCACTTAGTCGTTGACGCCCTAGCTGGGGACGATGCCGCCGCCACGCTTCTGAATCAGGTCAACGACTGCCTCCACCGTATCCAGGCCGCACCTACCCGAAACCGGACGCAATGCGGCTGCTGCAGCGCCGACCTGCGGGCAGGGCACTTCGCCATCGTGATTGCATCGCCGGACACCAACGACCCCTCCGCCGGATTGGGCCTGGCGATCTGTCGGCGCTGCGGCACGTCGCTGGGCGCGATCAAGGCGGCGGCACTGACCGCGCTGCGCTGCATTTGGCCGGACTTGCGCTCGATCACGATCACGCACCCGGGCGGGCGGGCGTGAACGCCGCCAGCATGGTCCGCGGTGATCGTCACCTGCCGCGCCTGCCGGTGCAGCCGCATTTGCGGGCCGTGGACAGCAGGGTGCAGCCGGCGACGCCGGGGTGCCCATTGTTCTCGCGCATCAACGGGCAGTTGGTTCCGGCCGGGTTTCTGTCGCTCAAGACCGCGCTTCGCTTGCTGGTGGCGGGGGAAGGGTGATGCCGCCGCTATCCCCTGCCGAGCGAAACCGCCTGGTCGCGATCCTGGCACGGCTGGCGTCAGACTTCGACGGAGAACGTGCTGCTGCCGGGCTACTGGCCTCGCGGCTGCTGCGGGATCGGGGACTCTGCTGGGATGATTTGATCAAGGCCGTTGGCGCGGCGCGGCAGGCATCCGGTGGAACGGAGAGCGAGCAAAGCGCCTGGTCGGCGGGGCAAGGCAACTTGACGGTTTGCTTGAAATGGTTGGGTGAGCTGTCGCCGTGGGAGACGGGTTTCGTTCTTGATCTCCGGCGGAAGCGTCGGCCGCTCACGCCAGCACAGGCGGCGAAGCTGGCGCAGATCGCGGACGAGTTGCGGGCGCGGGGGCTGTCGTAGTGGACGGCGGCGATCATCATAACCTGGACGAGCTGCGCGCCGCGCTCCGTGCTGATGCGCGCAAGATTGCGGAGGCGTTGCTAGGAGAGCCGACGTTTTCGACGCAGCAGGCTCTGCGCTGGGGCGCCAAGGGCTCCCTGAAATTAGAGCTGCGCGGCGCGAAAAAGGGCGTCTGGCACTCCAAAGAATCCGGCGAGTCCGGCGATCTTCTGGCACTCATCCGGCAGGAGCGGAGATGCGGTTTTGTCGATGCCGTGGCCTGGGCACGCGGTCAAACCGGGTTGCCGGCGGCATGGCCCGACAACGAGGCTGACCGGGCACGGCGGGCGCAGCAGGACGCCGACCGTCGCGCCCGGCAGGCGGAGGCGGACGCCCGCAGCCAGGCGGAAGCGGATGCGAAGCGGCTTTCCGATATCGCTTGGGTGCAGAAGATTGCTGGGGAGTCCGTAGCGGCGGATGGATCGCCGGCAGACTGGTATCTGCGGCAGACGCGGGGCATTTCTCGGCCGGCTGGCGGTTGGTCTGCCGCTATACGCTGGCATCCCGGCTATCAAGCCCTCGTTGCGGTCGCCACGCGGGCGGACGGCACGGTGCAGTGCATTCAACGGGTCCATCTAGACGCTGCGGGCGGCAAGATCGGCGCCGACGAGATGGAGCGGCGGAAACTGCCGGCGATCAAGGTCACAAATGGGCCGATGGCCGGTGCCGTGGTGCGCCTACCGGGTGATCCCGCTGGGCCGCTGCTGCTGGCGGAAGGACCGGAAACAGGCATAGCGTGCTGGTCCAGCACCAGACATGAAACCTGGATCGCGTTGGGCGGCATCGGGGGCGTCGAGCTGCCGGCGGGGCGGCGCGTGGTGGCGATCTCCGATGACAACCCATTGGCACGCGATGCGAAGCAGGGGGGCGCTGCCAGAGCGTTGAACAAGGCAATCGCTGCCTGGCGCAAGGTCGACGTTGACCTGGTTGTGGCAACGCCCTGGGAGGCTCGGCGCCGCGACAAGAGCGACATGGCGGACGTGATCCTCACTAATGGTCCCGATGCCGTGCGGAAGCGCATCCAGGCGGCGCTGGAGCCGGGCAGGACGGTGGTGGAGCGGTTGCCGCTGCCTGCGGCTGAACGGGCCGTGGCGGTGGCTGTGGGCGCGTTCTTCGACAAGGTGGATCGCATATCGGCGGAGCGGGCTGAGTGGGACCAGAAGACCGCCGCAGCGACGAAGGGCAACCTGCTGGCCAAAGATGACGATGCGACACCGCCGGCCGCGCCGCTGGCCGACACCGATCCTGCGTCCATGGATGCCGACGATTGGACGGACGTGCTCGGCATGCCGGTCCAGCCAGTCGAACCCGTCACCTTCACGCACGGCGTCCGGGTGGATGTCGGCGTCGGCAAGAGTCACGCGGCGCGGGAGGAGGTGGGCCGGGTGCTCGCCGCCATGCGGGAGCGCGGCGACAAGCGGACCATCGCCATAGCCGTGCCGGCTCATGCGCTCGGGGATGAACAGGCTGCGGCATGGCAGGCATTACCGTCTGTCCAGGCTGCCGGGCTGCGGGTTGCCGCCTGGCGAGGTCGAGGGGCGCTGGACCCGGCGGACCCGTCCTATGCCGATCCCAATGTGCCGGAGTCGGCCAAGGCACGTATGTGCGGCGATCAGGAGCGGGTGGCGGACGTTCAATCGGTCGGGTTGTCGGCGCAGACCGCAGCCTGCAAGCGCACGATCAAGGACAGCGACGGCACCCGGCGCACGGTGAAATGCCCACTGTTCGACGGTTGCGCTTACCAGGCGCAGCAGAAGGTCCGGGCCGACCTGTGGTTGGTTGCGCACAACTCCATGTTTCACGCCAAGCCTTCCGCCCTGGGTGAAATCGCCGCGGTGATCGTGGACGAAGCGGCTTGGCGGACGGGGCTGATCGGGGCGGAGGGGCGGCACCTCACGCTCACGCTGGACGCGCTGGCGTCTGAGAACCTGGGTGCGCTGAGAGGCGCGGGGCGGGACCGGCTGCGCGTTCTGCGCGGACAACTCATGACGGCGCTGGGCGGGATGGCTGATGGGGCGGTGCAGCGGGCGCTGTTGCAACACTTCAGTCTGAGTACATCCAGTGCAGCAGAAGGCCGCGGCCTCGAATGGGAGCGGAAATCTGACCTGCTGCATCCCGGTCAAAGCCGGGCCGAACGGCGCAAGGCGATGGAGGCCCTGGAGGAGAACAAGACGGTCGCCCGCTGCGCCATGGTGTGGAACGCGGTGGGCGCGCTGCTGGCCCTCAACGGCCCAGAAGCCTCGGGCTGGCTGGCGCTGAACGTTGAACAGACTCGGAACGGCCCTGCGCGCGTGCTGCACCTCAAGGGACGCCAGGACGTGGCGGACGGCTGGCAGGTACCGACGTTGCTGCTGGACGCCCTGCTGCCGGTAGAGCTGGTGCGCCCGTTCTGGCCCGATGTGGAGCTGGTAGCTGACGTGAAGGCGGCCATGCCGCACCAGCACGTCTATCAAGTGATAGACAAGGTCTATGCGAAATCCATGCTGGAACCGCTGGGGGAGGAGGCGGCCAGCACTAATCCGAAGGAAGCCCAGCGCCGACTGAACCGGCTGCGGGACATGCGGGCCTTGCTGGTGCGTGAGGCCGTGCAATGGGCGCCGGGGCAGGTTCTGGTGGTGGCGCAGAAGGCGGTCAAGGAAGCCCTGCTTGAGATGGGCAGGTTGCCGGGCAACATCGCCTTGGCGCACCACAACGCGGTTGCCGGACGGGATGAATGGCGGAACGCGGCGGCCGTCATCGTCATAGGCCGCACCCTGCCCAGCCCTTCGGCGGTCGAGCGCATTGCGGAGGCCCTGACTGGGCAGGCAATGCCGGCGCTGGACTGTTGGTATGAACGTGCTGATGCCGTGCGGGAGATGGCGGACGGGTCCACCATCCAGGCCGATGCGGACCGTCATCCCCACCCGATTGCCGAGATGGTGCGGTGGCAGATCGCGGAAGGCGGCTTGGTGCAGATCGTCGGACGGGGTCGCGGCGTGCGCCGGACTGAGGCGAACCCCGTGCACGTCCTCGCCCTTGTTGACGCGCCGTTGCCGATGCCGCTGGCCGGAACCTTGGAAGCGGCAGACCTGGAGCCTGGACCGGCTGACCTGATGCTGGCGGAGGGTGGCGTGGTGTTTGAGAACCCTACGGATGCAGCGGCGGCTTACCCGGCTCTGTGGACCACCAGGGCAGCGGCGAAAAGCGCCCTCCAGCGGGGGAAGTTGGGTGCAAAACCATATTATGAATCAATAATAGGGGAATGCACCCAACTTCGGCAGGTCAGCTACAAACCTACCGGACAGGGCAGATCGGCAGCAGTAGCTGGGTATGATCCCCTTCTTTGCCCTGATCCCAAGGCATTCCTGACGGCACGGCTGGGTAAGCTCGTATGGTGCAAGGTGGGTGACGTCACCCCGCCCGATCCGCTGGAGCCGCCGAACCCGGATCCACCGCCAGCACCTCGCCCGCCGCCTCCATCGCCGCCTGCAGATGACGATGAACCACCGCCTGGACATCCGGCCTGGGACCGGCCGCCGATAGAGGCGCTGGGCGGATGGGAGATCGCAGAAGCGCAGGACGCGGATGGGCTGAATGGAGGTGACGCCGAATGGCTTGACGGCGTTGCTGCCTATCAGCCTTCCGAGGTCCGACCCGCCGACGTGTCATCCGGCGCGGTATCGCTCCTGGGCACGCTCTTTGAGGGTGTCCAGGGTGTCCAGAATAGGGCTGGATGGTGGATTTGAGGGCTAGGAAGCCTGCCGAACAAAGCGGCCCTTTCCGTTAACGGATGCCTCCGCCCAAGCCCGCGCCCGTCACCAGCATGAGCGCGCGCGTTTACCGAGGCACCTGGACGGGCCGAGCGCGCGGGAGCCGATATATCGTGGAATGAGTGCGACCCCGAGGGCGCGCAACTTCCGCACCTTTCCGCATACGTCACCGCTGCTGCGAAGTAAGTGCGGCTGACGGGAGAGTTTCGGCCCAACTTGGGCAGGTATTCGTCCCACTAGACCTTGCCCTAGTGGGACACCCCGGCCCGGCGTTCATCATGTCTCATACGGATGGTGCTTGAACTTTTGGGACGAATTGCCCACTATGTCCTAGACGCTAGTGGGACGGAGTGGAACATGCAGATCGGTTACGCCAGGACCAGCACCACAGAACAGCACGCCGGCCTAGAGGCGCAGTTGCGCGACCTGCAAGCCGCCGGGTGCGAGCGGATGTTCACCGAACAGGTGTCCAGCGTGGCGGAGCGGGCGCAACTCGCCGCGGCCCTCGACTTCGCCCGGGATGGTGACGTGTTCATGGTCACGAAGCCGGACCGCCTGGCGCGCAACACCGCCGACCTACTGGGCATCGTGGCGCAGTTGGAGGCCAAGGGCGTGGGGCTGGTCGTGCTGTCCATGGGCAAGGGGGAGCGGCTGGACACCCGGAACCCCACAAGCAAGCTCATGCTGACCATCCTGGCGGGGGTGGCATCCTGGGAGCGGGAAATCATGCTTGAGCGGCAGCGGGAGGGCATCGCCAGGGCCAAAGCAGATGGCAAGTATCAGGGCCGGGCACCCACGGCCCGCAACCAGTCTGACACCGTGCTGGCTCTGCTGGCGGATGGCGTGCGGCCGATTGACGTGGCGAAACAGGTAGGGATTGGCCGCGCCAGCGTTTACCGCATCATCGAGGGTGCAAAAGGCGCTTCTATACAAGCATAATTTGTGAAAGAGAGAATCACGTTATTGCTCAAGGCATGATCTATGCTTGAGGGCTAGCCGGACGCTTCAATACAATCCGGATATGCCGAAGATAGGTCCATACTCGCGTCCCGATGCACTGTCCAAGATGGACGGATGGACTTGGGAAGCGAAGTTGCTCCGCCAGGTCCGCGACGACCTGACCGCGCAGCTTGGCGGCAGCCCGTCCGCAGCCCAGCGCGCGCTGATTGACCAGGCTTCATGGCTGACCTTGCACGTCGAGCAAATCAACCGGCGGACGGTCGGCGGCAAGGCAATGACCGAGCATGATAGCCGGCACTACCTTGCTTGGACCAACGCCCTGTCCCGCACGTTGCGCCACCTTGGATTGAAGGGCGTCGCCCAGCAGGCCCCCACACTAACCAGCTACCTGGCGCAGCGGCAGGCGGCGGTGTCGTGAACATTCTGGACGCCCTGGACGATCCTGGGATGTTCGCCCCGCACTTCCGCGGCGGCACCTGGCGCCCCTGGCGGGCCTTCCTGGCGGCGCTGTTCGCCCTGCCGATGGATGACGACGCCCTTGCCTCCTACCGCGCCCATACGGGCCGCCAGGACGCGCCCACGGTGGCGTTCAAGGAAGTGGCCCTAGTCATTGGTCGGCGCGGCGGTAAGTCCCGCGTGCTGGCCCTGATCGCCACCTACCTCGCCACGTTCCGGGACTATGCCCCGCACTTGGCGCCGGGAGAGATGGCGACCATCGCAGTGATCGCTGCTGACCGCCGGCAGGCCCGCAGCATCTTCCGGTTCACGTTGGGCCTATTGCGAGCCGTGCCCATGTTGGCGGACCTGATCGAGGATGAAACCGCCGAGACGATCACACTCACGAACAGAGTTGTGATTGAGATTGCAACTGCCAGCTTCCGAGTGACGCGGGGCTACACCTTCGCGGCGGTGTTGGCGGATGAGACGGCGTTCTGGCGCAGCGATGACAGCGCGAACCCGGATGTGGAAATCTTCGCAGCACTCCGCCCCGGCCTCGCCACCCTGCCAGGTGCGATGCTGCTGAACGCCAGCAGCCCGTACCGCAAGCGGGGCGTGCTGCATCAGGCGTTCGCCAAGCACTACGGCCGGGATGACGCCCGGGTGCTGGTCTGGAAGGCCCCTACGCTGGACATGAACCCGGCGCTGGACCCGTCCATTGTCGAGGAAGCGTATCAGGACGATCCGGATGCTGCGGCTGCCGAGTATGGGGCGGAGTTCCGTTCCGACCTGTCCGACTTCGTGCCGCGCGCCGTGGTGGATGCCGCGACGGTGGCGGGCCGCTTCGAGATCGCGCCGGTTGCGGCATGGTCCTACGTGGCATTCGTGGACCCGTCCGGCGGCACGGGTGCGGACAGCATGACGTTGGCCATCGCGCACCGTGAAGGCGTCCGCGCCATCCTGGACGCCGTGCGGGAGGTGCGCCCGCCGTTCAGCCCGGAGGCCGTCACGCAGGACTTCGCGGCGCTGTTGAAGTCCTACCGGGTGCAGCGGGTCCAGGGCGACCGCTACGCAGGCGAGTGGCCGCGGGAGCGGTTCCGCGTGCATGGCATCACCTACGACCTGGCCGAACAGCCCAAGTCCGACCTGTACCGGGATTTCCTGCCGCTGCTGAACGGTGGGCGCGCCGAGCTGCTGGCGCTGCCGCGGCTGGCCTCGCAGCTCTGCGGTTTGGAGCGGCGCACCGCCCGCAGCGGGCGGGACTCCATAGATCACGCCCCGGGCGGGCATGACGACGTGGCGAACGTAGCGGCGGGTGCGCTGCTGCTGGCGACTGTCGGCAACACGGTGCAGCCGGCCCGGTCCATCCGACTCAATTACATGAACCGATAGGAACCCGCGATGCCAGCAACGCAAGTGCGGTTCACAGCATCCACCCCCGCAAAGATTTAAGGAGCACAAGCGATGGACAGAACACAGGAACTGGATGCGTTTGCCACGGTGGCAGGGCTGCGCGACCCGGACATGCTGCGGCTCGCAAAGGACGACCTGCCGCCCAAGGACGCCGTGCTTGACCTAGTGCGCCGCTACCGGGGCGCGTTCCACGCCGAACAGTGCAGCCAGTTTGAGCAGTCTATGCAGCCTAAGAAATACAGTCAGATGACGCCAGAGGACCAAGACGAGTTCTGCCGCAAACACAAACTACCCAGCCAGCATGAGCAGCCCAAGCTGCCGAAGCAATTTGAGACGATGACGCTACAGGAACAGGCGGCCTTCTACCGTAAACATAATATGCCGCAACCAAACCGGGGAACCAGCCGGGGAACCGGCCGGGTTATGCAGATTTTCTATTGAGCACCAACTTGCCCGACCTCCCGCCCGACAGCCTACGCCCGCGCATGACGCCGGCCGAGCTGGTGCAGCGATTCGAGGCACGCGGCATCGCGGTGGTGGCCGGGCTGGATGGGCGCCTGCATGTGGCACCTGCCGACCAACTGACGCCCGCCGACCTGGAGGTGCTGACCACGTACAAGCCGGCCATTCTGGCCGCGTTGGCAGCGCCGGCCGCGGTCACTTAAACCAAGGAACGAACGCATGTCGCATTTGCCGGGTCTGTTCACGTCGCCTGCTCAAGTCCAGGCGACAGTCGGCGCTGCGGTCGCCCCGCTGGCAACACAGGCGTCGGTGACGGCCGCGGCTGGGCTGGTCAACAGTACGCCCGTAGCGATTCTGGCGGACACGTCCGAGCTAGCGGTGTCTGCCGGGGGCAAGGTGGTCGGGCACATCACGGCCGGTGCGTTCGCGGCCTATCTGCTGGCGACCACGGCGGCGGTGCCGCTGCCTGTCCTGGCGCTGACCATGCCGACCGGCGTCGTGTCCGGCTCCAGCTTCGTCATCGCAGGCACGTATGCCAACGACGGCACCAGCCCGATCCTGACCATCAGCGTGGACGGCGGCGCGTTCCAGACCCTCCCGGCCGGCAGCACGGTCACGGGCGGCCTCATGACGCTCGCCATGGGTGGGATGTCGAACGGCACCCACACCGTCCAGGTCAAGGATGGCAACGCGAACCTATCGAACACCGTGTCCTTCGCCGTCGCGCCGGCCGAGACACTGACCCTGGACGCGATCACCAGCACGCCCGCGCCGGGTGCGGCGCTCAGCTTGACCGGCGGCTATGCCAACGGCACGCCAGGCGGGCTAGACTACGCCATCACGCTCACGGGCGGCACCGTCACCTGGACCTCTGCCGTGTCGCCAACACTTGCCAGCGGGCGCTATAGCGTCGCGGTGCCGGCGCTTCCGGCTGCGGGCAACTACACCGTGCGGGTGCGTGACCACTCGGCGCAAAGCATCGTGGCTAGCACGGCGCTGACAGTAGCCGCGGCGGCTGGAACCATGCCGACCGTGCCGCTGCCTGCCATCACCGCCGTCCCCGTGCCGCCCGCCACCGCCATCGCGTTCTCGCCGGGTGCTGTTGGGCAGTTCCTCGCGATCCTCACGCCCGTGCCGCTCGGTGCGACCCGCACGATCAGCCCGAATGACGGCCGAGTGGTGCTATCCGCCAACAGCGCCATGCTGGTGGTCGGGCTGAGCGCCGCCAGTGCCGGCAGCACCATCTCTGTCGTGGTGACGGACACCCTGGCTGGCAGCGCCAGCGCGACGCTGAGCGTGCCGGTGACGGTCAATGCGGCGGCGAGCGCGCCGGCGGCTGCGAACCTGCCGCCACTGCTGGCCTTCACTGGCCCCGCAGGTGCGCCGACTGGCTCGCTGGCGTTTACGTCATCTCCCGGAAACCCTGTCACCGCTATGGCACAGAACGGCGCTGGTGCGCTGCTGCTGCCTAGCAATACCTATGGCTTCGCGGTGTTCCCTAGTCTGGCGTTTGCGGACAACGTCCTTGAACTCGTTGCGGCGAACGGGCCGCAGCGGCTCAACCTTTTCGTCGGCCTACGATCGTCAGCCGACGGCTCCACCAATGCCGGCATGATTTTCGCCAGCGGCAATGTAACCGTGTATGGTAGCGGCCTTTCACCAAACCCCACCCTGGCTGTCCCCGCGACGTTCTCGGACGTGACCGCTTCTCTCATCGGCCAAGTCCTGACTATCAACGTGGACGGAACGACGGTGAGCGTTACCGGAACAGCGTTTCCGGCATCGGGCTATGTCATGCTCGGATCGGCTGGCACGCCGACGCCGCAGGTGCAGATTGCCAGCCTGCGCTTGCTGACGCCTGACCAGATCGCCGGGGCGCAAGCGCAGGCGGTCGCCAACGCCGCCTCCGCCGCTGCCGCAAAGGCCGCGCTCGGCAGCCCGGTCACGAACCCCGGCGCGGATGGCTATGGGCCAGGCGTCTATGGCCCGGATGTGGTGTTCATCCCCACCGGCACGTCAAGCTACGACGAGAAGTTCGGCTCCTACTTCGCCAGAGGCGTCGCCGGCGCCCAAAAGACGTCCCTCATCGGCGCACCGCAGAGCTTCTACCTGGGCGGACCCAACGGGCTGCAGGTCGGCTATGGCGGCACGGTGCCCTCGGTCGGCGACCATCCGGCCACGGTGAGCGTCACAGACGGCACGACCACGGTCACCAAGAGCATCATCATCCGTGTCCAGACGGCCTGCACTGAAATCTCCGACAACTACGTCCTCGACACGGCTTTCGGCGCCTCCGGCTACCCGCTTGGCGATGCCCATGCGTTCAAGGTCACCAACAAGCTAAGCTCAACGTTTGCCGGTGGGGCGCTCACCCTGGCCGATCCGGCTGGACTGCTGCAACTTGCCGGCGACCCGCAGGTCTATACGACCGACGCCGCCTACCCGCTGCCGTCTCACTACGGCCGCCACGATGCCACGATCAAGGCGGCCGGGCAGGCTGACCAGCCGGTTAGCATCTGGATCGCACAGGAGCAGCCGGCCGGCTTCACCATCACCAACCCCTCGGGGCCGGTCTACGATTACTGGTTGCCCGGCGACGTGCTGTTCAATGTGCAAGCCACCTCGGATGCGGGGATCGTCAGCTACAAGATCGTGTCCTCGGTGGACCCAATCAGCCTGGGCCTGAACGGCGCGGTCACGGCGACCGGGACGCTCACGGCCGGCGCGAACAAGAGTGTCACCATCCGCGCGATCAGCGGTAGCGGCGTCACGACCGACGTGGTCCACACCTATGCTGTCCTGGCCGGCAACGTGCTGCAGGGCGCGATCACCATGCAGGTGGCGCAAAATCTCGACAACCAAGTGCTGTATCAGGTGGTGGGCACACCTGCCGTCACCGGAATGTCGGCTGCAACCCTCAAGTGGCGCATCGTCCAGAAAGAAACGGCTTCTGGGCTTTTCAACGGTGGCGTTGTCCTGCCGCAGTTCACCTGCGATCCGGCGACGGGCAAGGTAGCCTCGGCTTATATGCTGCCCGCGCGCGTGCAGGGGCACACCTTTACCCTGATTGCCACAGACGGCCCGAACGTCTGCCGCCAGAGCTTCACCGTGCCGTGCGCCTGGTGGGCCGGTCCCACGGTCTATGTCGGCAGAGGCATGGCGGCGCTGCATGGCGCGGGCGTCGGGTATGACCACTTTTCGGACCTGCTGCCCCGGCTGTCCAATAACAATAACTGGCCGGATCGAACGACTGGCGTCGCCACCCTCATTTGGGCGGCGGACAGCGATCTCGATTATTACGCTAACGACTGCGCTAATGGGCGCGGGGCATTTCCAGCCAACGATCTAACCCGTTACGGTATCGTCGGATCAGTCAACATGATTTGTGCTGACCTTAATGGTCCGCGCGCACGAATAGGCGGCAAAATCGGCGCACCGAATGGCGGCGGCGACATGGGCGGCAAGGGATTTATTAACAAGGGCCGTGGCGATTTGCGGATGCAGGGCTTTGAGGTGTCCTGGTGCTTAGGCGATGACGCCTATCACGGTATCTCGGGCGTGCGGGTCAACGCGGACCAGTATGGTGACTGCACCATCATTGATTGCGACTTCCACGACTGCGACAACGGCGGAGAACTCGCCACCGAGGTCGGCATCACCACCATCGACCGCTGCCGCGCGACCAACTGCGGGGCGAACTATGTGTCCAGCGGCGCGACGCACGGCTTCTACCTTGAGGGCATCGAGGTCCGCGTCACGAACACGCACAGCTACAAGCACACCAACGGGCACTCCCTTAAAATCCGCAGCCCGAACTTCACCGTCACGGGCTGCATCCTGGGAGATGGCGCGCGGGGCACGTCCTCGCAGATGCTGAACATCCCGGAGGGCGGCACCGGGCTGGTCGCCAACAACGACTTCATGAAGGGGCCCAACGCCCAGAACCCGGCGTGCATCGGCTATTACGAGGACAACGCCGCCGGGGAGTGGGGCCACATCAGCACGCTTACCGTGCAGAATAACCGCTTCAACATCATGCAGGTCGAGGGCAGTCGCGGCGGCACCGGAACCGGGGTTTTCCATTTTCCGCGCCTGTCCACCCTGGACGGCTCGAAAAGCCAGATCCTCATGGATGGCAACCAGTTCTATCTGCACGGCACCGCAGTCAAGTTTTCGCTGGTAGGCGATAGCGGGACCGATCCGAACCCGATCCCGATGGTGGACACGAACTCGGTGATCCTGACGCAGCCATTCCCGGTGAACCTCACCGATCCGCGGGCTGGCACTGGGCAAGCTGCGGGCGCGCGGCCGGGCTACTTCCCGTTCACGTATGATAACGAAACAAACTACGTCAACATGAACGGCGTGCAGCAGGACTGCGGCACGGAGGAAATCCGCGTGCCCGCCCACAGCCCCGCTGGCACCCTACTGGCAACGGTCACGGCGTCGGGCTGCCTGATCTACAAGCTGCAAGGGGTGGCGAACGACGTCAGGCTCAACCCCTTCGTGTCCGGCACCACTTGGGCCATCGTGCAGACGCCGGAGTATTTCGGGGTGACTTGGCCTCCGGTCGGCGCCTTCACGCTCAACCCGTCCTCGGACGGCACCAGCGTGCAGCTCCTGCTGGGGACGGGCAACGTTGCCGGGGTGCTTATCCTCAAGCTGGAGGCGACGGCACCGAACGGCACGAAGTCCGACTGGCGCTACGCGGTAACGCTGACCGCCTAGCCTGCCGTCCGCACGCGGCGATGGCGCACAAGCAACAGCGCCCCCGCCAGCAGCACCAGTGAGGTCGGCTCCGGCACGGCGATCCCAGCATAGTCGTAGGACACCGTGACGGTCCCGCTTGCGGTGGTGCGGGACGATCCGTCGAACAGGAAGGAAAGCCCGCCCTGCGGCTGGGCGAAGATGTCATACCTGACGGTGAGCGGGCCGCTCGCAGAGTAGTCGGCGACCGGCACGGTGAAGCTGTCGGTGAAGCTCGCGGTGACGAGGCCCGTCCCGTCCGCGGCTATCGTCGTGGAGACCGGCTGCGTGAGGACGCTCCTATCGGCCACGGGCGACGGGATCACCTGGGCGTTGTAGATGACGTTGAAGGTTCCGGTGCCTGGAAGGGCGGTGCCCTGCACCTGCACCGCCTCCGACAGGAAGGCCCGCGTGCTCACGGTGATGCTGTTGAGCGTGCCGAGCGTCGCATCAAACCCAGGAAGCACTTGGTCCCGCTCGCTGTAGTACGGGTCAAACGTTCCCAGGGACGCGCTGAAGGTCTCGACCGCCGCCCGTGCCTCCGCAGACACCCCGCACGCCATTATCGCCGCCAGCACTGCTGCACGCATCGTTCCCAATCCCTAGCTTTTGTTAACTTTTGTGATGCTGGCCGGTGACCGACCCGAAGTCAACCTACTAAGGCGTATGAGGATGGAGACTGTAGGAAGCCATGGATTTGTTGCCGGCCGAGGGCACCGTAGTGGGGGAGCTTGCCCCTCGGGAACATCCTGCACCTCACCTCACCGACCGCCAGCATGGGTTGGATGGGCCTGGCTACGTCGGTGGAAGCGGATGCGCTGCTGGCGAATGCGGCGGCGTGGTGGGGGAGCTAGCACCATGATGCGTACTCCGACGGTTTTCGCGGCAACGGCCGGGCGGATGGTCGCGCTGCTGTCCGACGATCCAACCTAACAAATCTGAACTATTCCGCGTTAGCCTCAAGCTGCCTGCATGTCGGATGCTGTTAACGTCACCTTACGCTTTAGGTCACAGTCGCAGTGCAGCCCAACGGAGCGATGGAAGGTCAGTTATGCTTGAACTCGAAATGTCCGCCTCGGACCAGAAAATTCAGGCTCTCAGGGATCAACTCCAAGGCGAGGATGACAACCTCCAACGCGAGATTGATGACCGCCGACGCCCAAGGCGGGCGAAGGATGCCAACCCAAACTTGGCTCCGCTCCTGCGAGGCGAAGTAGCACCCGATCTGCTGGTGAGCGACGAGATAGACCCGCCTTATGGCCTGGAACATACGACGCCTCCGTTCCCGATCGCGATCAACCTGATTTTTACAATGCCACTGTTGGGCATCCTCGGCCTTGTGACGTGGGCCATACTTCGCTGAGGCTCGCATAGGGGCCGCAGCCAGCTTGGCTGCGTTGGCCGAAGCGGGCTGCAACACTTCGCCTCCAAACCGGACATTTCCTGACAATCCATTGGAACGCGATGGTGCGATGATCCGTGCGGGTCCGCGGGGTTCATTCACGATCAAAGCGGGCCCTCCCTGGCGTCTGACCTCTGGGAGGTGGCGGCGGGGACTAACCCCGCCCCTATTTGTTCCGATCATAGGGGCGGGGCATTGTCCGGGCGGATGCGCTGCTGGCGGATGCCGCGGCGTGGTGGGGGAGTTAACCCCGCCCGGTCCGCATCACGTACCGTCCATGCGGTCGCTCTTAACCCCGGCATACAGGAGTTCAACCTGAGCCGGCAACAGTAGGTCTCCACTGTCCAGCTTCTTCGCGGCGGCGGTGGCTTCGCGCTTTGCATTGTTAGCCATTCGTTGACTGCCCGAAAGGGCGACGTTCTTTAGTAGCGTCTGGAAGGAAAGTTCCAAAGCAAGAATCTTATAATCCTTAGTTGAACTAATGGATGGCGTCACCTTGTCCTGATCGTCTTCGATCTTGTCTATGAGTTTGCGCATCTCGTCTGCAAGATTATTCGTCGTCCCCCGCTTTGCTGAACTTTCGCTCAAGCTTTCAGCTACCGAGGATGCTACGTAAATTAGTAGCTGTCGTTCGTCATTAGTCATCACTTTACTCCTGTTCCTGGTGTAACTCGTAACCGGACTCCCGGCCCGCCGCCGTTCTGGTCTATGAACACGACGCCCGCAGCCTCAAGGGCCGCCTGGATGATCGCCAGAGTGGTGACCCCAATCACCCGGTCATACAACGCCGCCCTCACCCGAACCCCTTGATCTCGTTCCGGGCCACGCACCCGCACACCCCGTGCGGGCCGCATGCGCACTCGCCGGGATGTCCACCCGACGGCGGCTTGGCCCACGCGAACCGCTTTCCGTCCAGCGCCTTGCATCGGTTAGACGTGCCGCCAGGGCCAGCATCAATAGAAAGGCGTGCGTGGAGGCCGCGCCTGTGTGGCTGGCTGCCGCAGCGTTCCAGACTTGATTCTACCAGGACAGCAATCCCACACTATTACCTTTGTAGTAGAGGGCAGCCATGGGCTGGCGCAACCAGGCACCCCGTCCCCCGCCAGCTATCCCGGTTTTTTGAGGGGCATCATATAGATGCCAGGTGACCAGGCATCGCCCTTGCCGTTACTGTACCTCAGCGTACTGTGCTCCAAGTGACAATGAGAGTGTGAATGGACGATACCACTGCATCTCCTAAGCCAGCCCGCATCCTGCTGGTCGACGACAATGACGACGTGCGGGTCTCAATGCGTCGTGCGCTCGCCCAGGACGGGCACAGCGTCGTGGAGGCCGGCTCCGGCGACACTGCAGCGGTGCTGATCGAGGCAGATGTCCCCTTCGACATGCTCATCACCGACGTGCGCATGCCCGGTTCCCGTGACGGCGTGGACCTTGCATCGGTTTGGCACGAGAAGGCGCCGGACAACCCGGTGCTATTCGTGTCAGGCGATACTGGCAGCCGGCTCGACTTGGACGCCCTCGGTCCGCACCAGGCTTTGCTGCACAAGCCGTTCCGGCGTGCCTCCCTGGTGAATGTAGTGCGGCGCCTGCTCAGTAAGCTGCGTCGCCGCACCTAATCCAGTATGGGTGCTGGCTGACCAAGCCGGCGCTGTACCGCCAGCAAGCGCGCTGCGATGTCCCTGGCGCGCATGGGCTTGCTCATGACGTCGTGCGCGCCCCGTCCCAGGACGACATGCCTAAGGCGATCGTGCTCATGGCCGGACAGCACGAGAATGCTGCAGCCGCCCCGTTCTGCCAGGCGAGCAACCAATTTACCCACAGTCATGTCGGGCAGGCCGGAGGCCAGTAGCACGGCGTGCGGTGCCCACTCTGCCTGAAGCTGCAAGCCAGCCTCGGCGGTGGACGCCAACAGGACTGCCCACCCATGCCGTCGCAGCCCACGCGACAAGGCTGTGGCGACGGCCTCGTCAGCTTCGATGAGCAGCAACCGCGGCGGTGCGGCCGGGTCGGTCAACGCGGTTCGGACAGGCTGGGCGCAGCCGAAATTGGGCAACAGCAGACAGTCACACGAGTTCAACCATAGGTTGATTATTTATATCATACTCAACCCTAATAACAGGCCGGGGCAGACCCAAGCTAGTCCAACGCCCGCATGGCTGTGTTGAACAGGCCAGGTACTCGCCACGGAATGGTCATCCGGGGATGCCCTGGGATGGGCCGCAATCAACCCTGCGGCACGTTGCTTGGGGACCATAAGGAACCTTGAGCAGACTGGCCCGCCGTACAGAGACGGTCTCAACGTCGCTGTCCGTAACGACATTGCCAAGTCATCGCGTCTGCCTGGCCACGTCCGACAAGGCCCGAATACTGGCTGCGGACAAGTCCCCGGGCCACCCCGGCAGCAGGTCCGCTCCGCGACTGTCCAGATGCTTCCCGACAACTACGGCGCACTTTCCATAAGCGGTATTCTGCGTATCGAGGACTGTAGACGCAATATACAGGCGTCACCCTTGTGCCAGGTAGAGATGGCACCCTCCCCGGCGGTTGTGCCGTGGGAGGCTGGTTGTGGCGATCATTTCTATGAGCAAGCGGGAATT
>JAABUX010004795.1_pt1 | contig 16926 bp, 15 predicted proteins | sample 5561851 | NCBI WGS metagenome assembly JAABUX01 (sample SAMN10711883, study PRJNA513361) | rock metagenome | isolation source: Antarctica rocks | place: Antarctica: Victoria Land, Richard Nunatak red sandstone | collected 2016-01-03 | reverse complement strand
ATGTGTGAAGAGCACTCGTTCTCTTTCTTTTTCTAGAGAGAACAAGCAAGCAAGGTGATTGCTTTCACTCTTGCCATTTTTGAATTAACTGATGCGCTTATCCCCAAAGCTGTGTCAGAGCCATAAAGTGTCCGGTTAGGACAAAGAGATTGGCAAACCACACAATGTATTTGCCCTCAAGCTTGATAAGGAAACCTATAGGTATAGGACCATATCTAAACTCTGTTATAAATGTAGTTTGTAACATCCAGCCCTCTCGATTTAATACATTATGTGGGGAACTGACTTTCAAGTTTGCATGTGTGCCTTATACAATACGCAAAAACTCATGGAACAAGCACTACTGTAATAGAAGATTTGAAACCATTATACTCCTGTTTAGACAAAACGAGAAGGCTCCTATTATTCAATGCTTGTGTTTGTATCACCACAGACAGAATACTGAACTAGCATAGGATCAAAGGCATCTTATCTTGCACTACCTGCACGCATGCGTGGTGTCCTGTCGCTGTGGCATCAAGGCAGTACGGGAAAGCTAAAACGTTTGACATCTGCTGGTGACAAGAGAGGACGTGATAGAAAAGTAAAGACAGTATAACAAGAATTGGAAGGCAGAGCAGTATTGTGTAACTCTCCTGTTACCCCGCTTTCTCATCTCTTAGGGCCTTAGAAGAATTCAATATACTCCGCTTGAAGGAAAGGGTGGTGATTGATGGTAAAGAAAAGCGTGTCGTCTTATTTGTCGAGAGTGATAGCAGCTTAGCCCCTCTTAATTTCTTCCTCGTGTATCAGTTTTTGGATAAGGCATTAACCTATTAAATTTGAAAAGAAGCAAATAGAGAATATTACACTTACTTCTTAGTAAAACGTATATTCTTCTGTAAAATGGGCAGCAAACGAAGGAAATCTTGAAGAGGAGAAACTTCTTCCATTCCACAACAATTGATTGGTATCTAAGTTTTATGCTTACTGAAGGTGGGTCAAGGTCTATAGTCAATCCTCTTGCAGCATAGTTTTCCTGAGTGTGTAGCTGAGATAACTGGAATTTATTTCTACGTCATCCAAATCTAATGGTATTGGTGACGACTCATGTTTAGGAAAGCTCTTTTATTACTGAAGAAAATAAGAGTGCGCCAGATCGATTACGACATCGGCACTCGAATAACCAATGATCAATGAGACTGGCACCCTTGTAGTACAAGTTTCGCAAAGGGAAATCCACTTCGAGACCCAATGAACCGAAGAACATAGTAGATAAGATAAACTCTGCATGCAGAGACACAGGTAAACTATTTTTAAAAGCTTCAATAGAAATGTGTTGTTCATAGGGAGCAGACTCATATTCCGTAGTAATTGCTTGTTGAGTATGAACCTGCTGATGAGTATGGTGTAACCAGCGATTCAAGTTAGCTAATTTTGTTTCGATAGAGGTGAAGATAGTTACTGCATAATCTGCATTAGGCTCTCGTACCACCAATCGTCCTCCTGGGCGTAACACCCGCGCAATTTCATCCAATACCTGCTGCCAATTCTGTATATGGTGCAGTACACCAGAGCATACGACACCATCACATGATGCAGATTGTAAAGGTAATTGACGAGCATCAGCATAAATTGGCACAAGTAAATCTGAGTTTATTTTTTCAACCATTTTTTGTAGCATGCCAATTGAATGATCTACTGCAATCACTGGTCTTCCAAGACTAACTAACCGTTCTGCCATACGTCCTGTACCACAACCTATATCAACGATGATTCCTGGTCGCAGGAACTGTACTATTTGTGGGACAAGCCAACCTTCTGTCGAAAGCACAGGCTCTTCAACTAGATAGGTATCGTACCACTCGGCTTCTCGATCATGATACCTTGCATCATCGGAAGGTACAATCTCATCCAAGGCAGAATATATTCTGCCTTGGCATTCTACTTTATCAAAATCCAATACCCCATCAAGCCATGAACGATCTGCAAATTCCTCACCTTGCTCTTTTTTGTTCATATTTAGGTAAGTCCTTCTTTCCTCTTATTGTGGACAAGACGTGTTGAGCACAAAGCAACACAAGCAATAAGGATTGTCACCACTCCCGACTCAAGGAGTGCTGGCCGTGCTCCAATCAACGGCATTACCACTCCTGCAGCAATGGTGCCCAGAGGCGAAGCAACACTCGTCATAGCACTCCAATAACTGCTAATGCGAGCCAGCCAATTACTCGGAGATTGATGTTGCATGATAGTTGTTGTTATAGATGCATAGGGTGCATAAACGAAACCACCGATGGTCATAGCTACCACAGCAACGGGAATGAATGGGGTAGCAGCAATCATGACTACAGCCACCCCCCAGAGGCCGACAATAATTGCGGCTGTCGTATAGGAAGCTAAGGAGCGTCGAAGACCAGCAAAAAAGCCGCCGAGCAGTGTACCAATGCCGAAACCAGACCATAAAAGACCTAGGATCGCCGCTCCCGAAGCTTTCATAGGTTGTGCTAAGCTCTCCGTATATAATGGGAGAGCAACCACCAACGGCCCATACAACAGGTGGAATAGAAAAGTCAAGAGGAATAGTCCAACAATAACGCGCAATTGGAGCAGCTGTCGCAAGCTGGCGACGGAGGAAGACGTGGGCGAAGCAGAAAAATCTGCTATCGAGCTTGATTTTGGCAACAACCAGAGAACCAGTCCAAAAACTGCAAAAGATATTGCATCCAGTGCAATTACATTGGCAGCACCCATGAGCGCGATTAAGATTCCTGCTAGAGCAGGTCCGATAATCGTAGCTCCCTGAACACTTATAGATAGCATCGAGTTGGCAGAAAAGAACTCTGTCTGTGGAATGAGGTCTCGCAGAAAAACTCGCTCTCCCGCCTGTCCAATAGGCCGTGTTACTGCTGCAAATGCAAGCAGTACAATATATAACCAAAGAGGTAAGTACCCCACTAGACGAAATACCGCAACCGCTGCAAGAAACCCAAAGCGTGAATAACAATCGACGAGAATCAGCAGTCGGCTGTTTACTCTATCCAAGATTTTTCCTAACAAAGTACCACTCACAACACCAGGAATCAGGTAAGCGGCACTGGAAAAAGCAATAACGGTACCTTGGTTATGTGGAGCAAGCTCGATAGCAAGCCAGATAATTGAAATTTCGCTCATAGCATCCCCAATGGATGATAGGGTTGCACCTATCCAAAACCAACGAAATCGGGTTATGCTAAAAAGGTTATAGTAGGTTCTGGGTATTACTTTTAACACAGGATGACCTTCCACATAGTCTATTTGTCTCTTACCTTTTCTATTATGGCTCATATACACAGCGGAAACCAACATCTGGACTACGAAAGAATATGTGAGACCTCCCTTTATAAGCAGGGAGTAATAATTCTGCTTTACTACTCCATGCACCACCTTTAACTACTATATAAGAAGACCAATCCTCCATTGCAATAGCTGGGTCTAGACCTCGAAAATGGGGTGCTACATCTTCGCCTCCTAGGTATGTGGTACGCGTCCATTCCCATGTGTTTCCCACCATACCCTGTACACCAAAAGGAGAAGTATTTGTCGATAGTAGATCGCAAGAAACTGTTAGTTGAGTTGGTTCCTCATGGGAAAAGGCTATCGCCAATTGCAATAGCTCCTCTATTGATTGGATTATTTGCCCATATGCATGATCAGCGTCGTTCGCGCAGCTTGGATCATACACATCACCCCAAGGATAACGTTGTCCATCTGTACCACGAGCCGCTTTTTCCCACTGCTCTGTCGTAGGTAGTATTTTCCCTTTCCAAGCAGCATAGGCAAATGCATCATACCAGTCTACTCCACAGACTGGATGATCGCCTTCTACACGTACATCACTCCAAGTAGATCGACGATGATTTTTTTCTGATGATTCATCAGGATGGCACCACAAGTGCCCATTCTCTTCTATTACTTCACAAAATGAATCATATTCATCATTGGTTACAGGATATTTATCAATATAAAACTCCTTGAGTTCAATAACCCGTTCTGGCATTACTTCGTCAAGCGCAAACCAGCCCGGCATACCTTCTATGTTAGAGATGCCAGATACAAAACGTCCTGCATCAATTTTTATCATCCCATCCAAATCAACTGCTCGGTTAAGGATAACTATATCTTCTTGTATGTTCGACAAATTTGGATCTAATTGATCAATATTCTTTGCAAATCCCTCTTGCTGATGTTGCCGGAAGATTTGTATCGCGGCTGCCTCACGTAAACTCATGGGAGCAAATGCACTATTGGTCTGAATGCGAGACGGAACACGTCCCAGCAACGCATACAATTCAGACCAGACAGAGTAATTATCCGATAAGGCACAGGTGCGTATTGCAGCAATAGCAGCTTGATCGTCTGTATCGCGTAAACTCCAAATTAGAAATTGTCTTGCTATCTCCGAAGTGTCAAAGCGAACAGAGGCAATTTCAATCATAGCTCTCCGTACTTCCGGAGCAGGATGAAGTGCTCCCGCACCTAAAAGCTCATCCACTGATTCGCTATCTAAGAGAACTGCCATCGATTTCGCAAAATCGCATACGACTTGTAGCTCTTCAATCGACTGGATACCATTACCTAAAGGTTGTAAGACATCCTGGATGAACGCTTTTACAATGATTGAGCTCGGCATCGAATTATTCATTGTGTGCCCTTCTATCTTCATTCAAATTAGTGACCAGCAAAAAGTGTTCGTACCGACTTCTTTGTCTCGCTTCCGCTAAAAGGTAAACCTATACCTGGATATTCACCAGCACTAACATATAAGTACAATGTACGCCTGATCGCCCCAATTTCAGTAGGATGAGTTGAAGCATGATAAAGAAGGCTTGAGTGACAAATAACATCACCAGGCTCTACTTCAACCGGAACTGCTGGTGGCAAGTATTTTCCTGGCGGGAAGCGATGTGATCCAGGTATTACTAGAAGGCATCCATTAGCTACAGTAGAAGGATCAAGATAGACACCCATTGAAATAACAGGTGCTAATGCATGATTAGATCTGAAATCTATATGCCAATGAATGCTTGCATATTGGCTTCTAGGAGCTACCAATTTTTTCTGCAACATAGTACCGTGCATGGTATCTGTGAGCATCCAAGCATGTTCAGCTAATAGTTTTTTGCCAACAGCTAAAAATTTCTTTGTTTCAATCAATGCCCGAGCTTGAGGGGAGTATTGCGTAAAATAGGGTAAGCGATGCAAAAAGGGCTTTCCCTCAGGTGTTATACTCATTGGCGTTATATCATCGATATCCGTGGAAGGAATCTCTTTAGCTAATGTTCTCCGTTCCAAGTCGTCAATTTCGTCGATGATGGTTGCCTGTTCTTGCTGAGAAAGGGCTTCTTTGTAAATGATAAAGCCGTAGGTATCATAAAATTGTTTCTGTCCTTGAGTTAGGTCGCCATTAAAGGCAAACTTGGGTAGAGTAGTAGTCATAACTTTCTCCTATTCTATTCTCCGAAAGGACGCTTAACCATATTCCAATGAAAACTGGAAAAATCCAGTACGTTTGAGACTCCGTCCTTGAGTTTCACGCCCCGCCATTGCGAAGAGTATGATAAGTAGCTCACTTTTCCTGGTACAAAGAGGTAGGTCTGGTCCTGAATTGCTTCACGAGCAATATCCTGATAGATGCTGATCTCTTCCTCGTATGTTTGAGCATCAAGAGCCTTTTGTAACAGTTCTGGAACACGAGGTAACTTAATACCTAACGTCTGAGGTAATAAAGCGTCTTCTGCCAATAGTTGGGCAGCAAACGTATACGGATGGTTATAATCGGCATCCCAACCAAGCCAGACGATTGGACACTGGGAGGAAAAAAGCATGGGAAACAAATCGGTTAATGGCAGTTCCCGCACTTCCATCGAACATCGAGAGTGAAGTTGGTTGAAGCGTTGAGCATGTAAGTGAGCAGCACGCACACGAGCAAAGTTATCTCTATGGGTATAAGCAATCAGTCGGAACCCGGCTTGAACAGCCTCACCATTCCAAGCTTTCTCTAGATGGGAACGAGCCTGTGCAAGGTCGTAGGTAAATACTGGGTGAGGTCCTTCTGGCAAGGAGACACGAGGAAATGCTCCATAGTGGTTCAAGTAGTGTCCATATAGAGCTTCTTCGATAAACGTTTGATAGTCAAAGCTGAATGCCAGAGCAAGGCGTAAATCGCGGTCTGAAAGAGCTTCGGGAAGCAATCCTTGACCATCAAAACATCCTGACCCAACAGCTTCGCAAGAAGGATCAAGCTTATGAGCCATAAACCCTAGAGGATTGACCAGCCATTCATTTGGCGACTCTTCCAATACAAGCGAATGCGTCAGTTGTAATCGCTTCATCGACTCTGGCTGGCATACCGCAAAATCTACCTTTCCTTCAACAAGAGAACATTCTCGCGCTACTCTATCATCCTCCGAAACTAATAGTACTTGTTGAGCATCAGGAAGGGAACCCCAATAGTGTTTATGGCGATGGAAAGATATAGTGCGTGACGTGCGATTCCATTCATCAAGTATAAATGGTCCAGTTCCATTGGTACTTGTTGCTAGGTTATGTTTGGTAGTAGAAGATATATGGGCTGGAAGCGTCTTAAATGTACCGTCCCAATCACCTTGTGCAATGGACCAGTGCCGAGGAAGTATTAATGACCAGTGTGCAACAAGAGCAATAAATGGAGAAAAACGGTGTTTCAAGGAAATTTTTACACCATAATCATACATCTCTACCTGTTTACAAGCTGAAATAATCTGCTCAACTGTAGGATTGGATAGTCGTTCTCCTAGTAATGCCTCTAACCATAAAGCGGTAAGAGCAGTGGTTGTTGATATCACCCGCCGAAGGGAGTACACAACATCATCTGGTGTCATGGGAACACCATTATGAAACTGGACGTCTTCACGCAGCGGAAAAAAATATTCAATCATGTTTCCTTGGTATGACGGTTCTGGCACTTGAGTTGCCAAGCAAGGAATAATAGTCTTGCTTATTTCATCGTAGCGTAGGAGAGATTCATAAATATTTAGGGTTATATGGCGACTACTACTATCATAAGCAACATGAGGATCTAATGTAAGAGGATCATCAAAAACTGAAATAATCAGTTGCTTCGGTTCATTCTCAATCATCATCTATTCTCCATCTTTAGTTTGAACAAACGCAGCGAAAACCATTTTCAAAATGCCGATCAGTTAACAGGTCACGCCCACGAAAAGCAACTGAAGTTAATTCAGGTAAAGCACTCCATGCACCTCCTCGGATAACTGGATATGATCTCCAGTCCTTTGTCACTTCTACTATATCAAGTCCCTTTACCTCCGGCTCCAAACACTGACCAGTAATCGAACTAGACATCGTCCACTCCCAGCAGTTACCACTTAAGCCGACTACACCATAAGGACTTACATTATCGAGCTTATCTACAGGTACTGTCAGTGTATGTACCACGTCTGAGGTAAAAAGCTGGTAAAGACTATTGCGCCAATCAGTAATGGAAGAGAGACTTGGAGAGTGTATAACTTCGCCAAACCACTGACAACGATGAGAGTTAAAATGCTTTCCCCAAGGATATCCCTGCCAGCTATCACCTTGAGCGGCCCTTTGCCATTCCCACTCCGTTGGTAAACGTTTACCTACAGATGCTGCATAAGCATAGGCATCAAACCAATCGACGCCAACGGCAGGATGCTCAGAGCGAAACCGCTTATCAAGAAACGTATTTCTTATGTGGAGCTTACCATCAGGTTCGGATGGATGACAAAACTGGTGATTTTTTGCGGCATCTGATGACACGAAAGCATCGTATTCTGCACATGTGATCGGATAGGTATCAATGTAAAAAGAACTAACCTCAATGATCTGTTCATGTTGAATAACATCATCCCAGTCAAAAAGCAGGTTTTGTTTATCAAATGTATCAGGAACCCTTATATGAACCGGTCCAGCAGGAATAGACGCCATTCCCTGATGTACATGGAAGGAACAGTTACATGAGCTAGGAACAGCGTTATTAGGTACAAATGGCGGTAGTTTATCTTCTAAGGTTGGAGGTTTGACTTCTTCTTCAATCTGACGCAACGTCATTGGATCATCTGTACCAAATATAGATACTAATGCATTGAGAACGACAACATGACCTAAGCCAACCGGTTTCCCATTTTGTCCAGTAAGTCTCGCACTAGGACGTCCTATAAGCATCATAAGATCTCCAACAGCCCCCTGTACCCGATTCTTCCCACATATGTCTGCTGCCTGGAAAATGACAAAATCTTCAGGATCATGTGTAAGCCAGATAAGGGCTTCTAATACATCATCATAATCACAGAATGGGGCCAGTGCTTTAATGACTAAGTGACGAACCCATGGATTAGGATGAAGAGCAGCGACTCCACATAACTCTTGTCGTAGTTCATTATTAGATGGAGAAAAGTGTTCAATACTCTTACTAAGCGTTTGCAGCAGCTCAATATGCTGATCTGCTAGAAGTGTATTAATCGTATTTGTATTTGCAAGTATGTGCAGTAACTGTTCCATCTGTCGGCTCTCGTACATATATTGCTCCTCAGGCAGAGTTTTATAACAGAGGCAAGGAATACTCACATCAATAGGAATGAAACATAGGTGAGAGGAATAGCTGATATCTCTTCGAGCACAAATACCCCTCTCACTCTGTAAAAGAGATAGCTGATACCTTTGGATAGACATGAAAGGGAGTAAAACCTTCCTCTTAAAAAGCTATCAGCTTACAGGTTTACCACTTCGCAACAGAAAGCATAACTGCTGCGCGGCGTGATTTCCGGACTTTTTGCCATTTTTTAGACCACATAGTATCATTCTCCTTTCTATTATAGTAGAGAATATATTGTTAATATGTTCTCCCAAAACATCATTATACATGATAAATTTGCCAATGTCAATGTATCACTAAAAATAAGCTAAGGAAGCAGGCAAAGTATGAATCAATTAAGCCGCTCTTGTGAGGAGTCTGGAATCATTGGAACAGAGAAGTAGGTGAAGGCTAATTACAGAATAGACTTTTCTTACGTGGAGAGCAATAAGACCTTATCCGAAAACTGATACATGAGAAGTTAATGAAAACACATAAGTCCACAGGCCAGATGCCAAAGGGGATAGTATATCAAGAGTTGTGTAAAAGAAGCCATACAAATTGTCAAGACTCTACGACCTCCAATTTAGCTGGCACTACCCGCACGCATGCGTGGCCTCCTGCCGTGCTCTTTACTTTTTGTTGTCGTAATGACTCATAAGCATTCCTTTCGTTGTATGAAGATACGGACGTGTTCGAGTACTGCCTCATATCAACCTATAAGGAGTATTCTTTTCACCTCTTCCCTTTGTTACTGGACATTATGTACAGAATAAAGGATTATAAGGCATGGTTCAAATGAACTTGACAGTGTGAGTGCTAGGCCGCTAGCCTCTCTTCCCGTGTGAGCTGAGCAGAACGTGAGGTCACGGGAACAGGTGGATAGCCTAAAACAACCTACCGACTGGTTGGTTGTTTTGCGATGCCACTACGTTGCAAAGGACTCAAGCCCTCATGTTCGCCACGGGGAGCCACCCGATGGTTGTGCCAGACAGACAGCAAGGCCAGCAGAACCGCTGGGAGCGTGCGATGCACGGCCAAATGAGGGCGCACAATACTATGCCAATTCTCAACAACACTACTGGCTTGCACTGCCCAGTTCCACATACTCAACAAGCGACTCGCCGTGGTTCGCCAGGCTGGGTCCATCGCCTCAAGCAAGTGCTCAGGCTGCTTTCCTAAAACTGCACGGCGTTGCCATGTCCATGTGATGAGTCCCACCGCTGTTCCTCCTAGCTGCGCAATGGCCTCTTGTTGCCCTGCTTCCAACTCCTGCGCAAAGTGCAGCAGGGTCGGTAGGGCGAGTCGCACTTGCTTGCTGACTCGCTGTATCTCTTTTTGCATCATCGTCGGCGCGGTTTGCTCCATTTCCTCCAGCAAGTTTAGTACCGCCTCCACTTCCTCACGACGGGACTGATAGCTCAGCAGACGTGGCTCGCGCTGCTCAGTGAGCACCACGATCTCCAACAACTCAACGAGACGATCAATCGAACCCCTATCTGCAACGTAAAAGTTATTCGTCATAAATGCGGGATATAGCAGGCTCCTGTGAAAGGATGTTGACGTATGAGTAGACGTAGAGAACCTAAACTAGGTGTCGGGCTTATGCGGTGAAAGAGGGTACTTTCATATCTGGCCGTGATATGGCGATAAGAGAACGCCAATTCAGAGTATACTGGTGGCTCTTGTACATATGATGAGAGTATCATAGATCATCTAGGTGTAAAGAATGATGTTTACTTCTACCAGAGGTGAGTGCCAAATAGGTGTAGATAGGGAGCTATTATGATAGCGTCTCGATGTGTTGCACTGAAAAAGCAATGATGGAGCCTTCCAGTGCAACGCTCGTTTTCCCTCTATTCAGGTGAAAAAAATTCTCCATTCGTCTCGTTTTTCGGTGGTGCTGGCGGCGTTGACTTCGGTTTTGTTGTTGATGCTTTAGGAGCAGGTAAGCTCATAACAGGCGGTGGTGGTGGTGATGGAACAGGCGTTACCGTTACACGCGATACTGGTAGAGCATAGGGAATATTCACTTCTGCCAAAATTTCAGAATCTTGATAGTACGGGATATTGTGTACGAGCATCGGATGATATTTGCCGACAATCACCAATAACGTCCCATCGGGCATCGTTCGTAATTCATCGGCGGTCATCAGGTCGCGTTGTGTCTCTCCTTGCGTATATGTTCGTCCCGATGTGGACAACCAATCAACATCCCCTCGTTCGCTCTGGCTGAACGTCTGGACGGTTGTTTTGCCTAGCTTCTCGCTGTAGTAGCGCGTTTCCTGCAATCCGCATCCAGGAAAAACAATTTGTGTCATACAGTTGGAGAGAATCGTTTCACGTCCATTTTCGCCGTACTTCTCACGCAATTGTCCAAAATCTTGTACAGCAAGGATGAACGCAATCCCACGACTGCGAACGGTGCTAATGTATTTGGTAAACTTGGGAATAGTTCCTGCATTACAAAACTCGTCCAGATAAAAGGCAAAATCGTGGGGCAAGCGTTGGTTCGGGCTATGCGTTGCACGTCGTACCAGTGAACTCATCATCTGCATAATGAAACACGCTGAAAGCGGTTCAAGGCGTTCGGCTTCGTCTTCGGGAATTGACAAAAACACAGCGGTAGGTTCATCCACTAAGCGAGTAAAATTGAAGTCGTTGGAACTGGTCACTTCTTGTAAAGAGGGGTTCAGGAAACGAAAAAAGCGAGTCGCCATTTCCACCATGATGCTACCCTCAAGTCGGTCATTCTTTTTGAGGTTCTCAAAAAAAGCGGTAGCGACTTTTTTGGCAATCGGTGAGGGGCTGCGGCGAAACATAGCGTCAATGTCTTGTAGCTTCGTACCACAGAGAATGTCAATCAAGCGACTAAAGGGGGCGTTGGGTTCTGCGGCACAGAGATGTAAGACAAGAGACGCGACCAGTAATTTGGGGGCGTCTTCCCAAAACGATTCGCGGCTGGTGCCTGTGTTGTCAATCAAGCAGGTGGCGAGGGCTTCGGCATCATCCATACTATGAACATGTGCCAGTGGGTTATAATGGTGGCTCTTATGCGGCTCGGTGGGTACAAAGACAAAACAGCGATGATAGTGCGAGAGTTGACCGAGTGTTAGCTCGACAAGTTCGCCTTTGGTATCATTGATAAACAAACTACGGCTGCCGAACTCGCGGAGGAGAGAAGGGACAATGATAGAGGATGTCTTCCCCATCCCTGTTGGAGCAAGTACAAAGACATGTGATTCTTGTCGGCGTTCGTCGAGCACAATAAGTTTTTTCAGGTAGAGGCCAAGATGCATTTTTGAGGGGGGAAGCTGACCAACGGTCAAGGCTTTCGTGACCTTCATGTGTTCTTTACGTGGGTTGATAGTAAGTGTGCTGTAGGTCTTGATCTCCTCATTTGTGGCAAAGTGAGCGGAACCGTGAGCAGTCGTTGTTGTTTTGCCTCGATACATCAAAGCCATGAGAATGAGGAATAATCCAAATACCACTCCCAAAAAAATGTAGGTGGTTGGCATAGAGTGTTCCACCGCGAACGGATGAACGAGCATGGGAAGAAACCATATTTTCACGTACACAATACTTGAGAGAATGATGAGAAGTAGGACGAGCCAAGCAAATCGTCTGCGTGTTTGGTAGTTCATCGGTCAAAATCCTCCAACGAAGGGTGAAAAGGGTCACGTTCTACATGTGACAGTGCAACGTCACGATCTATCGTATTGTCTAAGGTGTTGAGTTCTTGAAACTGTTCTTCCAGAAGATGCTGAAAATGGTAATCGCTGTGTTCACGGCCTGACTCACGTAATGTGTTGTAGTCGTGTGTGTAGAGTTTCACGGGGTCCTCGCGTTCTGTTTGCTGATTATATCCTGCACCTGCGACAACGACATGAACATGGGGATGGTCTGTGTTCTGGTGATGGACACCGTACCAGTGGAGTTCTTTCCCCTGCGCTTCTTCTAAATCCTGCATCACGTTACGAGTCCACTCGCGCCAGTCTTGAACGGGTTCATCCTCGCCTGGGGAAAGTACAATTTTGTGATAGTTAACGCTGGTACTAGTATGGTCCATCACATCATTGACAGCATCACGGCGATTGACAACATCATTATCCTTTGTAAAGATACGCCGATCATCACGGCTTTCATCAGAAATGTCGCGGCTTCGATGTTCAATGTATTTGAAATGAGAGGTGAGTCGTGCTCGTGCTGTCTCTCGATTTCCACGTACATAACCGCTTCCTTTTGCAATCATGGTTTCTGTGAAAACTCCCTTTTCTAAGGTGATACGATGGCTCTACAGGTGGTACAAGAGTATACATAGTTGGTATGTATACCCATATGTATTTCATATGTATGCACGTAGCAAGGAAATCATTATTGTATATTTAACTCTTGCGGTAGTTTTGCTGCCTCACTTGGCGAGATGAGTTTCCAATCGGGCAATTCGTGAACATGATATTGCTCAAGAACGGACACACCACGCTCGGACTTCACCCATTTGATGATGATGCGTTCATACTTTTCGTCACTCGGCCCGAAGGCGTGACGGGCAATTTTTGCCAGAGGATCATCTGTGTCACGTTCATAAAACCATGAGGGTATGGTAGGGGGAGTATAGTGTAGATACATGGTTGTCACAGGGTCAAGACCAAACACGTTTGAAATCTGGGCAACAAGGTGTTCGATTGCGTTTGCAATGAACGTCCCAATATATCCTTGTGGTTGCGACAAGATAACTAAAGTTTTATGTTCGCCTTGCAATACTTTCAGATCGCACCACGATGGATGTCTACCCTCGAAGATGGAGAAGTAAAATTTCCCATCATGGATGATACGTATTTCTGGCTCATTCTCTTCTGGTAAATTTTTCACTGTTTCCTCCTCTAAATAAAGGAATGTTCCAGTTAGCAAGCAGTCAGGCTTTCCTATAATACGATGGAGTAGAAAGTTGGTTGTAAAACTTTAGGACAAATTTTCTTATGTATTTTCTCGTTGGCAAAAATGATACCAGAGAGTACGTACCGTATTCTCTGGTATAAGGGCAGCTCTTGCGTGTTTTGTTCACACAATCTTATCTAAAGAAGCAGAGCAAGGTATATTTCGTTTTATTTTGGGTTTACTACCGTTTTATAATAGTCGCAGAGGTCGGTGAGCATACACTGGTTGCATCGTGGACGATCATAGACACACACCCGTTGTCCATGTCGCAACAAGCCTTTGTGAAAGTTATAGATGGGTCGCGCTTCCTGTGGGAGCAATGCTTGTAGCAGAGGGTGAGCGTTATCGGCGGTTACTTTCTTACCAATGAGGCCCAGACGACCACTGACGCGATGAACGTGAACATCAACAGGAAGTAGGGGTAGTTTACAGCTAAACAGTAGAACACATGCAACGGTCTTAGGCCCAACCCCTTCAAACCGGTTGAGCCAAGCAGACGCTTCTTCAACAGGCAGCGAACAGAGGAAGTCTAGGTTCAGTTCGCCGCGCTCCTCGGTGATCTGGCGCATAATCGCCTGTATGCGCGGTGCCTTGACTTCGGGGAAGTTCACGTTCGCAATCGCATCCTGCACCTCGTTAACAGGTGCATCACGTACTCCCTCCCACGAACCAAAGCGTTTCAGCAGGTTGTCATAGCCAGCAGCCGTCTGTTCATCACGGGTACGATGTGAGAGCAAAATGTCTACAAGCATGCTCATAGGACTCTTCGTTGAAAACCGTGACTCGCCATATGCTTCTGTCGTACGACGCGTTACCTCTATCGCTTTTGCTGAAAGGGCGACGATATCTGATGAGGGATAGCCATAATCTGCTGGGTTTCGTACACGTTGAGTAGATTGCTTCACGTCTCTTTCCTCTTCTCTTGTAGCGGATGTCTGTAGTATACACGAATTGCTTTCAATAACCGCTCCAACACGTCCTAACACATGTATTCACACATCTACTGAGCAGGAGCGAAAACAGCATCTACTGCTCATTGCGATACAATTAGGAATATGCTATAGTGAACCAATATAGAGCCAGTCTCCTCACATCTCCGCTAGCGGTACGCGTCGTCGTTCAAGAGGTTCCGATGCAGCAGGAGCTTGGCACTCGCACCTTTACTTGAACTAGAGGAGCCTGAATAAGTGGTATTTGCCAGCACATCAAACAGGATAAGGTATATTTCTTTGTAGGTTTGTCGTATGGAGTCCTTATTCTTAAAATAGGCATACCGCGTGTGTGCTACTATTTAGCTGCCAGCAACCCATATTACCAGTTGATGTACATGTGCATCGCGTCAGTGGTCGTCTCGGTCTCATCGGCAAGAAGGTGACAGCCGACAATGCTCATCCCCTGCTACAGGCTCTCTTACCACAAGAAGCTCGTCCCATCTACAATTTCCATAAGGGCTTATTGCGGCATGGACAGCGCGTCTGTGTCTATGAGCATCCGCGCTGCAACCAGTGCATGCTCACTGATTTGTGTGATTATTATAAGACGGTTGTGAAACCGAGCTAATCTTTATTGATCTAAATTCATGTGTAAATATGTTTCATATACAAGGTCTTTAAGTTCTCTGACTTTTCGCTTACCTCGGTTTGGACTTTCAGGGTTTTCTAGTTTCTTCAGAAGCTTGCGGACACGATTCATTTGTCTTGCTGAGTCACACCTATTGGCAAGTAAAAAACCATGCATTGCTAGCTCTACTCCTAGTGATAGATCGCCGGAGTCACAATATGCTTGACTCCTCGAAATGGCTAGCAATGCATGAAAGCGAGGGGTTACAATGTTAGTCGCCTTTCCCAAAGACTTCTCTGCTGCGTCTAAAAAAGATATTGCTTTGAGTGGTTTACCTAGATCACGGTAAGCTTTTCCTTGAATTTCGTATATCTCAAATGGATTGAACTCTTTTCTTGCTGCATCTCTGCCTTCACCTGCAAAACCCAGGAGATCAGTTGCATGCTTTATCGTTTGATCAAAAGCAACTTCATTTCCCGTATCTGCATAAGTATATGCAAGAAGTTGCAGAATATGGCCTTGCGTTGCATAAGCTGTACCAACTGCTTTATCTCTTGCGTCTTCCATAATTTTGATTGCAGCTTGCTTTTTGTTCTGTCTACGAAAGACATCACCTATAAGCGCAAGGTATGTCATAGATAACTCTTTATCGCGGATTTCTTCTGCATATCTATGTGCTTGTGTATAGTGGAAGAGTGCTATGTCGTTTTGTAGAGAGTCAAGGTAAACAGAACCGAGCAATCCATGTCCACGAATAGCAAGTTCAGATGCATGGAGTGTATATAAAGAGAGATGAGGCGTATAGATTATCTTTTCCAAGCTTGGGAGTAATCTTATTATTTCCCGCGCAGCCTGCTTTGGGTTTGCGGTGAACCAAGCTTCCCAAGCCAAGTTAATGATGCTTTCGATATGATCTAATTTTTCATTTATTGTTTGATCTAATGCTGCCATTTGAGTAGCAACAATAAGTTGTGCATCGTTGTTTGGCAACCCAATCAAGCCATGCTGCTCTGCAAACCCAAGCTCCACAGCACTCAACTGAAAGATCGTACACAACTTTTCTTGATAGAGAGGTTCAGGTTTTCTCTCGCCACATTCCCAACGGCTTATCATAGTGTTATCAGCACCTATTATTTCTGCAAGGCGGGTCTGTGACCAGCCTCGATTTTGACGTGCCGCACGTAAGAAATTGTTTGGTTTCTTAATTTTATCGGCCACAACTTTACCTCTCGATGATATCAAACTTTGTAGCAATTATACACGCAAATATCTCTCAAAGTATGTATGCATAGTTCTCCTGATAACAATTATGTCAATTGACAAAACAGCCATCATCAATCGGCAAGATATCGTCATTCTGTTTTGTACAAAGAAACGCTAAACTTTTATCACGATACGATGCTTCTATCAAAAATAATAACATATATTGTTTGAAAAAAGGAAACCGAACATGATTTACGAACAAGATACAATTCCTTTTCCTGTGCCCTGGCATAATCGTCCGACGTTCAAGCAATTTCGCGAACGTTATGGTCTGAGCTACTTTGAGATTGCGATGCAGGCAAAGCTGCATGTACGAACAGTGTATTGGATGGAGCAGGGCTACAGGACAGAATTCCCACTTGCGGTACGTATCATGAATGCTCTGTCCAGCTATGCAGGCCATACTAGCTCAAGACCCTCTGGGTCTCCCGCAAAGTTGATGAAGCAGGGATGTGCTTCCCTCAGGAGCTTTTACTAGATGCGCTGCAAGACCCGCTTGCGTAACATCCCGAAGCTTGCACGCCCGTAGGCTTGCCGCTTCAGGAGCT
>JAABUX010004793.1_pt1 | contig 16931 bp, 11 predicted proteins | sample 5561851 | NCBI WGS metagenome assembly JAABUX01 (sample SAMN10711883, study PRJNA513361) | rock metagenome | isolation source: Antarctica rocks | place: Antarctica: Victoria Land, Richard Nunatak red sandstone | collected 2016-01-03 | reverse complement strand
TCGCGCGCCATTCCTGTTGAGTATGTGCGCGGTGTCATCGAGGTGAAGTCCTCGTTCGAGCCGTCCACAGTACGCGACGCGCTCACGCATTTGGGAGACCTGAAGCCATTGCTCGTGGGAGTTGACCCGCCGGGCGAGCAACTCAGGCAATACATTTCTGCACCCTTCTTCAGCAGCATTGTCTTCTTCGAGTTGCGCCAGGAGCATGCGTACAGCGTGACGGCGCTCGACAACGCCTTGCCCCAACCACCCGTGCGCGGCAACTATATGGGAGGCATCGTGCTGCGCGGCGAGGGACTTGCTCCCGAGGGGGCGGGGCGTTTATCGTTGTTCACTTCGGAGACGCCTATAGAATCGAGGGTCGGGCGAACGAAGAAGTCTCTGCTCGGAGGGGTACGCATGCTCGATTCACGCCTTGGACCTAACGGCATATACTACGTGCCCACTATCTTTTGGCATCCGGCAGCATTCGCAAACTATGCCTTCGATCTCATTGCCCTGCTCAAAGGCACATACGTACCCGGCAAGATCTCGAGCCAGTATGGGATGAGTTGGGTTGAGGACGCGGGCGACAGCACTTTGTGAGGCGGAATGTCACGAACGCTTACCCATGCAGAGGCCATGGACGCGAGTAAAAATTTAGTGTTGCAAGGCGTCAAGGGGGCGGCGTAGCGTGTCCGACCTGAGCGAGGATCTGGCGCGGGCCTACGAGGCGCGGGTGGCGGCGACGGACGTGGAGCTGACGCCGGCGGCGATCCGCGCCGTCGTCCGTGAACTTGGCGGTGGCGAGGGGCGGAGCCAGGTCGCACAGGGGAACAAGATATTGGCCGGCCAGCTTGGCGTGGCGGTGCGGACGGTGCAGCGGTGGCAGAAAGAGGGGGGGGAGGCGCGCAATATCAGCCGCTCGACGCCAGGGCTGCGGATCAGCGTGCGGGGGATCGCCACGGAGCAGCAGCGGCAGACCAACGCGCGGGCGTTCCGGGAGCGGGTGCAAGAGCAGGGGCTGGACGTGGAGCCGTGCCGGGTGATGGTGCTGGTGTACAACGAGGATCGCGCCCGACCCCGGAACGTCGGGTCACAGCATATCGATGGGGCGAACGAGGGGCTGATCGACGCGCTCGACGCGTTGGAGGATGGGGATGTCGCGGCAGCCGCCGAGGCGTTCGGACACGCGTGGCTGGGGACATACGGGATGGACGTGGAAGCGGAGGTGATCGACGTGGTGGGGACCTTTGCGCTTGACTCATGAGGGGCCAGACAGGTAGTGACGATGAGGCGGTCGGGTTTCAGGAGCTTATCGAAGTGGGCATCGGCATTGGAAGCTATGTAAACATCAGGTGTCAGAGGGGGAATATACTAACGATGATGATTTATATTACTTCAGTTAGCGTCGAGCATACCAGGAATGGGGCGATTACATGAGCCTCACGTCACCAACGCGCACCGCCCTTACCGTTGGGGGGCCTAGATTGCACCACTATCCGGTGACGCTGCGTGATGACCTCCGTGCCCACGTGACGGCGAAGAGCAGCCGCGCGCTCGCGCGCTACAATTGGTTTGTCTATCCGCATAGCTTTTCGCGCGAACTGGTCGATATCGTGCTCACACGATTCCCGATTGGACGCCAAGCGGACAGCATTATCTATGATCCATTTGTGGGCGCTGGTACAACGCTCCTTGCCTGCCAAGAGATGGGCATTTCAGCGTATGGTTTAGACCAACTTCCTCTCTCTCAGACGCTCACTATGGCCAAGGTCGCGGCCTACAACACCCCTTCGCTCATCGGAACATGGAGGCAACTTAATCAAGCTCTCCTGCAAGCTACATCTTGGCCTGTTCCGTCGTCAGACATTCCCCTCATTCAGAACGCTTTCCACCCCGATATGCTCTCCCGCCTCATGCTGCTCAACAAACTTATTACAGAGCGGGTGAGCGACGTTACCGAACAAATCTTCTTCCGTACGGCCCTGCTTTCTATCCTCGAAGACTCCAGCCGTGCTCGCAAGGCGGGGGGATGGATACGGCTCCTCCCCTCAGCTCCATCAGCGTCAACACTCTTGCCTCGTTTCAACCAACAGGTCAAACAGATGCTCAGAGATCTCTGTCAGGAGTCGGTTGCACGCCCGATCGGTAGTTGGCACGTTGATGTCGGCGATGCGCGCACACATATCGTCGCCCCCCAAATAACAGGGGTGATTTCATCGCCGCCCTACCTCAATCGACATGACTACACGCGTATCTTCTGCCTAGAACTGGCTTTGAGCTTCGTGTCCGGCCAGCAGCAGCTCAAGGATCTGCGCTACCAATCGTTACGGTCACACGTTGAAGCTAGGAGGATTGAAGGCTTGGCCACTTATGCGATGCCAACCTCCTTGCGTGCTGTTCTGAATGAGCTTGCCGTTCGTGGCCTCAACGACGGTCGGCTGCTCCAGATGATCGAGGGATACTTTGAAGACATGCATGCGACGCTACACTGTATTCAGGCATCCCTACAACCAGGTGGGTTTGTAGCCTTGGTACTTGGCAACTCGCGCTTCTCGGGTGTGACCATCCCTGTTGATGACATCGTGGCCGAGATCGGCGAAACCGTCGGCTTACGCTGGCGTGAGACGTGGGTTGCACGTCAACGCGGTAATAGCGCCCAGCAGATGGCTAACTTTGGGCGCGTGCCGTCGCGTGAGAGTGTTATCCTTTGGACCAACGATGAGTGAACTGCATCTTGACGCCGACCCTGGCCTGCGCAGTGTCTACTTCACAGTGCTACGGGATATGCTGCCACTTCTTTGTGGAATGCCGCTCGGCCTCACGCCTTTACACAGGCGTGGTCTCGACGCGAATGTCCTGCGCTCTCCCCGTTTCGAGCACCGTTCTTTCTCTCGGACGACCACCTGGCATCACGTCGTTGCGCTCCAAACGTTGGGGATGGTAGACCACATCGCGTCCAAATATGTGCTGACCAACAAGGCGCACGAGTTACTGCGCGTGGCCAATGTTGGCGCACCCGATCTTGGCAAAGAGGAGCGCGATCTGTTTCGACGGGCGGTATTAGATGCGCCAGTTGTAAAACGCAACTTCGTCGCGTTATTCACGGGTGACGAGGGACGAGACTTCCTCACGCACGGGGAAGCGATCCGCGTCTTCCCCAATGGGCGCAAGCAGTATACAATCGACACAACGGAGTGGGGGAGTTTCGCGCTTACCCAAGTGCAGACGACATCGATTGTCTGGGGCATCCGGTTGTGGTTTGAGCAACTCGGTCTCCTGGGTGAGTTACTCGTCCCATCACGCCAGGGCTTACCCGTCGATGGGCACAATATTCTCTTCCCGGTCTGGGACGGGATTCGTGCGGAAGAAGCTACTCATCGCTTCCTCGATCTCTTTTCGGAGTATGTGGCGCAGCAGCGCTTCTCGTACGGGGATACATCTGTTATCAGCATCCCCACATTGCTCTATACGCTATGTCCACAAGCTCGTCTCGCTCCATCTACAGCTAAGCTGGTGCTTGCATCCCTAATCAAAGATTATCCGTCCGACATTTTTGCGGAGCGTGCTTCACTCCCAGTGCTACAGGTCGGCGATGTGCGTGGGACGAAGGCATCACGAGCGAAGGTCGCGGATTCCTTTCTGCGCTTGGGACGAACATACTATTCACACCTTCACGTTTCGCGCCAGCTTGCTACAAGCCGGCAAGCTCTAGGAGTACAGCATGGATAACTCTGATTTATTCCGCTTACATGAGGCGCTAGAAGATGTAGAGGAGCAGCACTCCTACGAGCGGCTTGGGTTGCGCGCTAATCCCTTCCCTCCCGACGGGTTAGCTCCCGATGACAATCTGCTGCCGTCGTCGCCCGAAACACTCGACGCCATCGGAGAGTTCGTCCGCCAGTTCCTCCGCACGCGCAAGTATCGTGGCATGGTTGTTCTAGGTACTTACGGCACGGGGAAGACGCATACACTCAAGCTTATCCGCGAGCAATTGCAAGAGAGCGGTCTCCCTCTAAAGGCTATTTATCTCATCACACCGAGCTACGAGCCGTATCAAATCCTTAGAGGCATCCTTAGGGAAATCGGGCAGGGTGAAGTCATAAAGATGCTGTGGAACGTCGTGATGGAAGACCTGACGACTAAGTACAAAAAGGATGGGGTCGATTTCTTCGGGCAATTCGAGCCGCAGGTACAATCGAGAACGACGCGAGGGCGAACAAGCGCTGCTGCTACGTCTCAACCACCCTTGTTTATTCGGCGACTACTTGCGCCTGAGTCGCTCGGTGACTACCGCACTTTCCTTGAAGCTTTTGACCGAGATAACCTCTCCCACGATGCGTTGCGAGAGTACATCGTGTCGGTATTCAAGGACAAGATTACGACCGATCTCTCGATCGCGGGCGAGTTCGCGAGCATGCTTATCCACGATCAATACCAAGCTTTTGCCTCATGGGAGAATTTAACCGTTCCTGGCCGCAACCGCACGCTATTCAAACCAGATGGGGAGCCGGTTCTGCTGCTCGCATTGATGCAGGTTCTCAAGGCCAACGGCATACAGTATCTTATCATTCTCATTGATGAGTTCGAGGGCATATCCCTGATGAAGCGTATGACACGGCGTGACGCTGTTCACTACCTGTATACGCTTCGGATGCTCATCGACCGTGCCTGGGATGAGCATCCGTTTGCCTTTGTACTCGCATCAACTAGACAGGCGTGGGAAACCGCCAAGGGAGATCTATATGAAGCCTTCGGGGACCGGGTGGCGGAGGAGTTAGAGCTGCCGCGACTCAATGATGAGCGGACTCGGCAAATGATGATTAATTACCTTGATACAGCTCGAAACAGCGATGATGCACGCGGCACTCTCAGCCCCTTCGACGATGATTTCTTCACCGTTGTCGGTCCAGGGCGTCGAAACACCCCCCGTCAACTCGTGCGCCTGTGCTATCAACTGATTGAGCGCGCCGTAGACAACGGCAGTAGCCACATCAATGTATCTTTCCTCAAGGAGCATGTGCCCGCGATAACCCCTGATCCTGAGAGGGATGAATAACGTGCCAAGTATCCCCACCACGTCATTGATCTACATCGATACTAACGGCATATTGTCAGCCAAGGAGTACGGCCAGCGTGGCAGAGCTATTGGCGACTCAAGCTATCGCACACGCGGTCGCAATTACGAAGAGTTATTTGAGCTATGCAAGACCAAAGGCTTTCGTGTTACTACGCACAGGTTTGCTCTTGCTGAAATCTTAAGCATTTACCAGCGGTGGAATTACGCTCAGGAAAAAATTACGCAAGGAGTGCCGTTCGATGAGGTTTTTGGTAAGTCACGTAGCGAGCTCGAACATGCCTTTTACACCCAAGGCAATCTGGCAAACATTGCGGCGGAAGTAGACACCTGGCTTACGACTTGGCGTTTTCGTAGTCTTGTCGAATTGTATCCCGAGGACAGCTCACCAATACCCGCATCGCCGTCAGAGTTTTGGGAGGTCACCCGTATAATCTTCAAATACGCTCAAATTAGCGCACCCGACTGTTTGCATGCAGCGGCGACTGTCATTCTGCAAGCGGATCTCTTTGTATCAAACGATCAGGGGTTAAACAAAGCTGTAAAGCAGCTATATGATACTGCCGACTTTAGGGCAGAGGTAGCTCTATTGTTAGGCTTTAAGCCTACAGATATCTTGCTTCCCCACGGAGCGTTGCGGGTCCAGGCAGCAGTAAAAGTGGTTCAGCGGCTGCGACCTCGTCCGGCGCCAGGCAGCCCATCCAACCCCTAACTGAGTACATTGTACAGTGGGTTCTGACGCGTTTCTGATTTTGCTGGCGAAATCAGAAAACGGCCTAAATGCCTGGACTAGCGCGTCCTAGCAGCCCTTTTCCCTCGTCGCTTATAGCCTCAAAGGGTCAAGATCCGAATAAGCTGAGGGTTGCCAGGATTCGCCAGCAAGTCAGAAATGGCGCGGAGCCAAATTAACGTGACCATTGACCAATGGTCTACTATCGCCTGATCCACCGGTGTCATCGTACCTTCCCGACCAAGCTCACGATGTCGTAACGTAGCGCGCCAATCAATGATTTACTCCTCCTCGAACCCCTGCGACACAAACTTCAGCGTCCGACCGTTCTCCGACACAGTCCGCACTACCCCCTCCGGTGCACCCTCCGGCAGATCCGCCTCGATCTCCAGCCGCACCCGCACCCGCGCCCCCGGCAACGTGCTCAGGTGCTGCACGATCTCCTCGGCGATCCGTCCCGCGTCGCGTCCCAGACGCATCGTGTCCAGTTCCGCTGTCCCATGGTAGCGCCGTAGCTTCGGCGGCGCCGTCGGTGCCGCCGCGCCCACTGCCGTCGGGGTCACGCTGTAGCCGACCGATCCGTCGTGCGCGGTCGCCGGTGTAGCCCCATTGGACGCGCCCACGAGATAGCCTCCTCCACCGCCGGCCTGCTCGGCGCGCGCCCGCGCGATCTCCTCCTCTTTCGCACGGTCCGCCTCGATCTGCCGTAGTGCCGCCTCGGGCTTCACCAGCACGCTCTGCCCGTCAAACACGACCCGCGCCCGCTGTCCGTACACCAGACCCCTGTACCGGCCCGCTGCCTCGTCCCACCCCTCGGCGTACGCGAAGGTATCTTCGGCCCACGTCAGCGTGGCCAGGCCGCTCTCGATCGCCCGCACCAACACCGTCTCGTCGCGCAGCCGCGGTAGGTACAGGTACGACGCTAGGTAGTCCCACAGTTGCTTCACGCCCAAGTGCTCCCGACCCTGCCACAACGCGCGGTCTAGCTCGTAGCGCAGCCGTAGCGCCGCCAGTTCAGGGATCAGCAGCTCCTCGCCCCTCATCTTGCGCCCGGCCCGCGTCGCTAGCGAGTCCGGCCCCTGCCCGCCCTGCAGCCGCAGCTCGACCCACTCGACGTCCCCCTGTAGGTCGGGCTGCGTCGGAACGAGCGCCCACCCGTACGTCTCAGGGATGCGTGCCCGCACGGCCTCCTCGGCCTGCTCGCGCTTTGTCTTGGCCTGATTGCTCTGAAATGCATCGAGGTTGAGTTGATCACGCTCCTCTTCAATTGACTTCCACGCCAGGTACTGTCGCACGGCCTGCTCCAGCTCGCCCAGCCGGGTGCGGTCGGGCGCGAGGAACGACACTGCGTTCTTAAACAATCGGGGTGCCGTTCCGCGGTTGTCCAGGATGCGCTGAGCCTCTTGCCTCGCCGGGCTGTCGGCCGCCTTGCTGACGTGCGCGTATTCGGGTGCCAGCACGATCAGCCGCGCCTCTCGCTCGTCCGGCACGTCCCCGCTTGAGCCCGGCGCGACGTGCACGCCGGTGAAGTCCCCCTTCTGCCCCTGTTGCTGCCGCAGCCGCCGCACGATCTCTAGCATCATGTCGTCGCGATCCTGCTGTGCCGCCCTGTCCTGCGCTAGCCGCGTGACGCTCGGCTGTGTCGAGAGCCAATAGCGCCGGCCATCCACGTAGAGATGCGTGGCCTCATCGGTCAGATGTCGCAGCGCGTCGCCGAAGGTCGCCACGCTCTCGCCTGGCTGCACGCAGCCGAGCTTAATGCTCCGGTCATCCAGACCTCGCCGGCTGGTGTGTAACGTCGGGGCTGAACCCAAATACAGCGTACGTGCGACCCGGCGGCACGCCGAGTATCGCCCCAGGTTGGGGTTAGCGCGGTCGAGGGCGAGGGGCACCGAGTGCGGTCCGTCCACGTCCTTTTCGATCACCGGTACCCAGGGGTCTTCCATATAACGGGTCAATTCGAATCCCACCGCTGGCGCATCCACCGGCACGCTCGCCGGCAGGATCAGCAGACTCCCATCCTGCCGCTCCCATAACTCATGGATGACGGCCGCCATTAGCCGCAACACGCCGCGCGTCCGCTGGAACTTGTCGAGGCTCGACCAATCGGTATAGAGACGATCGAACAGCTCAGGGTGGATCGGGTAAGCCGCCTCGATGCGGTGCTCGTAGCTCCCTTCTCTGCATCCCGCCGGGAACTCCTGCGCCTGCGCCCCGTACAGTTGGCTAAACGCATGCACCACGGCGTCGCGCGCGGCGAAGGCGTGTGGCTCGACGATCGGCTCGAACAGACGTCGCCGCACGATCTCGAAGCCTTCTTCGGTGCTCGCCGGACGCCACGCCGACTCCATGCGCCCAAACGTGTTCTTGATGCGCTCGGTGGCCTGGCGCCCCCCTTCGCCGCCGATCTCGATGTCCGACGCTGGGATGCTTGCCACGACGAGGGTGTGCGTCGCCTGGCGCGCGGCCTCGGTCAGCGACTGCGCAAAAGTCAAGTTAGCGTCGAACGACCCCGCTGGTAGGCCCTCGACGTTGTAGAGCTGCCGCACGTAGGCAACCCACTCGTCGATGAGCACAAGGCACGGCCCCGTTTGCTCGAACAGCCTGCGCAGCGCGTCCGAGCCCGGACTCACCCCCTGCGCGTCGGCCTCCGCGACCAATGCGTACCCCTCGACCCTCCCAAGTTGCCACGCGAGCTCACCCCAGAGCGTACGCACGGTCGTGCCATCGGGCTTCTGGTGCGGCTGCGCCGGCGAGAGCGCCGTGCCGACGATCACCGCTCGCTTAGCCACCGGCAGCCGCGCGCAGCCCGACGCCTCCAGCAGCGCCTCGACACCGGCGAGCTCGCCGACGCTATGTCCCGCGCACAGGTGGTACAACGCGAGCATGGAGTGGGTCTTGCCGCCGCCGAAGTTGGTCTGCAGCTCGACGACAGGATCGCCGCCCTCGCCGTTCAGCCGACGCACCGCATTTATGAGGAGATGCCGTAGCCCCTCGGTCAGGAAGGTGCGCTGGAAGAACTCGCGCGGGTCGCGGTACTCTGGACCACCCTCACCGCGGTGGACCTGGCTCAGATCAGCGGCGAACTCGGCCTGTTGATAGCGGCCAGAGGCGACGTCGGGGTGCGGCGTGATGACCTCACGCCACGGACGCAAGCCAGCCGAAGGATGCCCCTCGACCGGCAACACCGCCGCCTTGCGACTCTCGCGCCGCGCCTGCTCGTCGAAGCGCACGCGCAGCAACTCTTGCTTCTGCCGCTCGACCTCGCGTGCCTCTTCAGCTGAAACCGCTGTGAGCAGGCGCGCCACACTGTCGAGCGCGCGATAGGCGTCGTCGCCAGAGAAGGTTTGCTGGTGTGCCCAGCGATTGCGCACATCGCGCAGTTCGTTGACCAGGGCGCGCTCGGCGTTGCCAAGCGTGTCGCGAAAGACCTCGGCCCATTGGAATTGCATGAGCGTGAGCAGCGCCTGCACATCCAGGTGCGTCTGGCCGTCGGTCGTCTTCCACTCGCGGTCCTGCCGCAGCGTCTGCGCGGCCTGGGCACGCCAATTCTCGCCATACTTGGCGGCGTACTCACGCTCAATGAACGGGCGCAGCCCCTCTTTCAATAGGTCCAGCGCCCGGCCAACGCGCTCGTGGTTAGTGGTAGCCATCGCTTTATCGCCGCCCCTTTCTAGTTGAACATCTCTTGCTGGCGAGGCATCGCGGCTGCCTGTGCGCTCGCCACCAGACCGATTCCCTGCCATGCAATCACCAGGCTGTTGTAGGCCAACGCCTCCTCTGCCCAGCCCTTGCGCTCACAAAGCGTGTAGAGGCGATAGGCCAGATCACGCGCGATCTCGCCCTGCTCGCCCATCTCTGCAAGTAAGGCCGCCGCTCCGTTCTCGCCGTCTGTTTCGAGTGTCCCAATCAGCAGTTGCGTCACGGTCCAGACGCTCTGCCCCTGCGGCCCCGCTCCTACCCTATAAACCGTGTCCGACCCGAGAAACTCGCGCACCTTCCTGAGAGCGCCGACTTCCCGTTGGCCCGCGCTCGCGTCCCCGTTGCCACGATCTCTACTCATCTCCTCGCGCCGTAACAGCCGCACCTTGCCGCCCTTGGCCACGAGTAGCCCCGCCTCAACCAACCCCGTTATGCTGCTGTTCTTAGCCTTCGAGAGCGTTTCCGCGACGCCATAGGCTCCCTCGCCCATACCGAACTGCTCAAACCATGCCAGCGCCCAGCGTGTATCGGTGTCGAACTCGCCTTCCTGCTCCGTCAGCACCTCGTCCAGCGCCTGGTTGATGAACTGGAGGGCGGTGCGAACACCCATTGCCGAACCATCAGCCTCTATTACTGTGCTATAGCGCGAAAAAACGGCCATGCCTGGCCCGATCGTCGCCTGCGCCAGGTCAACCGGTGCAATGTTGCCCTGCTGTAGCTCGCGCAGCGCCTTAGGCAACTCGCACTTAAGGGCGTTCAGGAACTCGCGACGGGTGGTAAGTGGGGCGTTAGCGGGACGAGGACGGCAGACTAGTACGATGGATGAGGCCAAGGCATTAGTGCCAATGCCGATGCTCCGGGCTCCACGCTCGGTCCGCATGGGCCACGTACCAGTGATAGTAAATCCAGCTCTTAGCAAACCCTCCAGCATTGTCTCCCAACCAGTGGAGGCCACAACAAAAGGTCCACTTCCTTTATTATCAAGATCCTTGTCTTCCTCCGACTCGGCTTGCTTGAAGGCATAGTAGACCGTGAGCGGGTAGTCAGGGTGCTGGGCCTTGTACATGTGGGCAAACGCTTTGCTCAATCCCTGTTCGAAGAAATGCCGAGCTTTGTCTTTACTACCACCGAACCGATAGGGCGTGGCAATCAATTCCTGTGCTTTTGGGGTAAGCAATGTGCTGAAGAGATCAGGATAGACTTTTGCTAGTGAGCGCCGTAACCAGACATAAAAAAAGTCGGAGAGATCAGCGTAACCAATATTGTCGTAGTAAGGTGGATCTGTGGAGATGAGCGGCTGCTTGACGCCGTTAACGGCCGCCGTAGCATCTAACTGTTTTGCCTGACCTAAAGACCTGCCGGGGGCCTCTGCTAATGCTTTAGCAACCCATTCACTCGCGGCACTCCAGTTAGCCGTAGAGTCGCTAAATGGATTGCATTCTGCAAAGTCCCACGTCATTGCTATGGCTTGACGGGCGAAACAATCGCGTATGAACTCGCCCGTCGGCACCCAAGTCGCAATCGTATTCCAATAATCTGTGCATTTATCGAGCACAAATGCTAAATACATAGCTATCGCATCCCCGTACGCTGTCGCGCTCGCGCCGCCCTCGGCCAGCGGTATGCCATCGTCAGGCAAGCCGGCGGCCACAGCGTCGCGTTGCGCGCGTTCGCGTGCCTTGCCCACGAGATCGCTAAAGGTAGTTAGAGCCACGAGTTGACGGCGGGTGAAAAGATCACCGAAGCAATTTATGCCGTAGCTCGGCGGCGAGAACCAACGAGGATTATCCGGCATGTTCTGATCGAGCCACGGTGTATCCGGGCGTTCAACCGCTACTACGTGATCTTGTCGTGGATCAAGATAGACGCGCCTTTTCTTACCTTCCGCGACAATTGCCATGGGCTGGTTGCCGATACCCAACGCCTTGGTTTGGCTACGCAGCGTCGCGTCGTTCGATACGGTGGCGCAGACGAGACATTTGCTGCTGCCACGTTGTTTAGTGCCTTCAAGCGGCTCGCCCTGGCCGGTCCGCACTTCGAAGCGTACGATCTTGGCCGCGCGGTCGACGATCGGCTCGACCCACGCTTTCTTGCCAACCTTGGTCGAGAGCCAGAATGAACGCACCAGCGGCATCTGCGCGCCGCAAGCAGGATTAGGGCACTTGACGGTGCGTGCCCAGAGCCATGCGATTACCGTGGCCTCGCCGCCGCCCTGTTCCTCGGGCAACGCGACTTTGGGGTATAGGTCACCGATGCGCTTCTGCGCCTCGTCGCGCATCCACTTGCCGTAGTAGCGGACATCCTCGGCGAGCCCACGCGCATCGGTCCAACCGCTTCCAGCACCCATACCCTTGCGCGACTCGGGATTGACGGGCGGCTTGCCCGCGAACCTTGGCGGGATCTCGATTAGTGCCTTGGTGATGAGAACAGCCATGGGATTGAGGTCGCTGCCGTGCGCCTCCAGCCCCAACCGCTGCGCCTCCAGCGGGATCGAACCGCCGCCACAGAAGGGGTCGAGCAGCGGCGGCGGGTTACCGTCGGTGCTCCGCATGATCTCGGCGCGCGCCGCGTCGAGTACCGTCTTGTTGTTGCTGTTCTCCCACTTGACCAGTTCACGGATGATACCGAACAGCCGCTCACGTTCGGCCACCTGTGCTTCCTCCGTTGGGAACTGCTCGGGGTGCGCCGACGGGTCGTCGACGAGTGAGGAGAAGATGACTGCGCGGCACGTCGCTAGCGGACGCCGTGCCCACCACAGGTGCAGCGTCGAGGGGTGACCGTGCCTAATGCTTTTCTCTCGTGCCGACTCGGCATTGATAGCGTCAAGGGGCAATGCCACCTCGATCAGCTTCTTGCGGTAGGTCATCGTTTTACGTCCCCCTGTGCCGCCGACAGGTTCTCTTTAAGCATGGAGGTCCAATATTCGGCTCGCTGCAGGCCAACCAAGAAACCTCGCAGTTCCGCCTCCGTTTGTCCGTAGTCTGCGGCATGGGCGATCGCGTTGCGCATCCCTTCCACTTGCTCGGTCTCGGTCAGGAATGTGTCATCCAGCACGTATAACTTAGCGACGACCACACGCTTGTCTCGAAAGTCAGTGCATTCCAGCAGCGAGGGGTCAAGTTTGTGCTTCTGCAAACGTTTAAATTTGCCTAACACCCCCTTTTGACGATATGGCTCGACAAGATCCATCCAAGTGTCGTCGTGGGGATGTTTAGCCCGGATTAGACTGGCCATAGTCATCTCCAGATGTGTCACCAGCGTGAACGCGAGCAGGCGTACCGGCAGCTTGAGCACGTCGCTGCGCGTGACGATACCGCTGATGCGCGTCCCACGCACGACGAGCCGGTATGGGCCGTCGGCTAGCGTGGGCAGGAAGCGCGCGAGCGGCTCATCGGCAGACACAAGCATCGTGCCGTCCAGCGGCTGCATCGCCTCTCGCACCGCACCCCAGGTCGGCTCGTTGGGAGCGAGCACGCCGACGACGTGGCCCGCCTCGTTGACAACCGGGACGTGATCGAAGCCGCGAAAACGTTCGTCGTCCCTGACCGCCTCGACGGTGTCGGATAGGACGCAGCACTGCGAATTGAGCGTCGCGATGTGCAACACATGTAGGCCGGCGTCGAGGCCGCCCATCGTCGATTGAAGTATGTCCTCATTCATGCAGTAGTATCACCTTCGGTCCGTCCATTGACAGCGTAACCACAGTCCTCCCCTTTCGCCCCAACCGTATCGCGGCCTCATGCTGGCTCCTCCGCCCGAGCGAGTAACTCGCCGAGCTTGTAGACGACAGCGGTCGCCCCGAAGTCGGGTTCGCGACGGAACGGCTGCCGTACATATCGTGGACCACGCGCCGCGCCATCGATCTCGACGATGGCCAGGATGAAGTCGTCGGGCTTGTTGAGCCCCGTCAGGATCTCGTTCTTGGTCACGGTCACCGTATCGGAACCCACAACACGCCCTTTGACCTCGATGAATCGTAAGCTGCCCCCTGGCACGGTCGACTCGACATCGTAGCCCAGCTTCTGCGCCCCAACATCGCGCGGGTCGTAACCCAATTGACGTTCTGCCTCCATCACGGCGTCCATCGCCAAGCGCTCGACGCGCGCCGTTTCCAGCGCGTGCAGGGCCGGCCCGTCGACAACCCCCAGCCGCGCCAGCAGGCCCATCGGCACGACGAGCGCGCCTCCTATCACCACCGGCGGCAACGGCGAGACCTGACGTTCCTGCTCCAGCTCTTGCCGGCGCTTCTGTAGCCGTGCTTCTAGTTCGTCGGCCCGCTTGCGCGCCAGCGCCGAATTGAGCCGCGGCGTCTTGCCGGCTAGTTCCTGCTGCTTGAGTTGCTCGGCACGATGGTCCCAGTAGTTGATCTCCTTGGTCAGCCGGTCGTTGACGGCCGCCACGGTCTTGCTGACCAACTCCTCCTTGCGCCCGCGCACCTCATTGAGGTGGCCGGGCACGAGGTGCTGCGCCGCGTAGCCAAGCACCGTGCCTTCCATGTTGCCTCGCAGCCAGGGCGCATCCAGTGCGCCGGCGACGGCGGCGCGCTCCTCATCGCTAATTGGTTGATAGTCGAGGTAGGGGGCGGGGCCGGCGTCCCGCACCTGACCCTGGCCGTCGATCTCGACGAACTGCAGCCGCTTGGACACTATCCTCCTGTTGCCCTCGCGGTCCGTCCGCGCGTCCTGCAACGCGTGCTCCAGGTAGAACAGCGCCCGTACATCCTCGCCGGGATCGGTGCGGTCCACTAGCACCGCTCCCCGCTTGAGTAGGTCGCGGTACCGTTCCAGCACGAGGTCGATGGTGGCGTCGAGCAGCGGGTGGCCGGGGCAGACAAAAGCAGCCATCGGCTTGCCCGCCACCGTTATCAACTCTTTCTCGAACGTAATGCGCTCGTAACGCGACAGCACCGGCTCGCCCACGCCGATCTGCCGGTCGCGGTCCCGGATCGCTGCCGGCACATGCGTCACCTCATAGCGATCGGCCTCGCGCTTACTAATAGCGCCGCCCAGCAGGCGGAATGCCTCCAGGAAGAAGCTGGCGATGAAGTGCGGTTGCAGCCGCCGCGCCTCCGCCCGCTCCATCTCCTCACGGATGTGCAGCACGCGCGCGATGTCCATACTGTCCTGCGCCAGCGCACGCTCCTCAATCAACGCCGTGAGCTGCGCCCGATCGAGAGCCTCATCGACCTTCCGTGTGAGCTGGGCGCGTACCTCGGGCTGGTCGCCATAGCGGATGGCGTCGATGAGCAACTTGCGTAGTGGCGTCTCCCCGAAAATCTTGCCGAGCACGTCGAACACCTGGCCGCCCAGTGCCGCGCGCTCCTCGTCGAGCTTCTCGAAGAGCCGGTGGAACACGTCGCCCTCGCGCGTTTCCAACGCGACGAGGTTCCACAGGTGGCAGACCTCGGTTTGGCCGATGCGGTGGATGCGCCCGAAGCGCTGCTCCAGGCGGTTGGGGTTCCACGGCAGGTCGTAGTTGACCATGAGGTGCGCCCGTTGCAGGTTGAGACCCTCCCCGGCGGCGTCGGTGGCTAGCAGGATCTGCACGTCCTTGTCCTGCGTGAATGCCTCCTGCACCTTGCGTCGTTCCTCGCGGCCCATCCCACCGTGGATCATGACCACAGCCTCTGGTCGGCCGAGCAGCGAGGTTATGCGGTCGTGCAAGTAGTTCAGAGTATCGCGGTGCTCAGTGAAGATGATCAGCTTGCGCCGGCTGCCCTCGGCATCGAACATCTCATCGTTGTCCTGCAACAGGCGCGAGAGCTCGTCCCACTTGCGATCCGTTCCCGCCTGCCGCACTCGCAGCGCCAGTTCCTCTAATCGTCCCAGTGAGCCGATCTCAGCGCCCAGCTCGGCGATGGTGCGGGCGGCCGTGGCTTGATCAGCGATCTGCTCCTCGATCCGTTCTACCTCGGCGTCTGGCGCATCGTCCAGATCGTCCAGGTCCTCGTCCGAGAGCAGAGGCGCATCCGCATCGCGCAGGGAGCGCAGGCGCCCCTCCGTGCCCGCAGCCGTGATCTCGCCACCGCGCTTCTGTAGCTGCTCCTCGCGCAATCGCTTCTCTAGCCGCTCGCGCCGCCGACGTAGCGACTGGTAGATTGCCTCCGACGACGACGCAAGCCGCCGTTGCAAGATGGTGAGCGCGAAACCGACTGTGTTGCCCCGCCGGCCCTCCCCTTCCTGGGCCAGCCGGTCTGCACGGTTCATCTCCTCGCGCACGTACTCGGTCACCCCTTTGTACAGCGCCGCCTCGCCGTCCGACAGCTTATAGGTCACGGTCGAGGCGATGCGCTCGGGGAATAGCGGCGTGTTGTCGAACTTGACCAGCTTTTCTTTGACCAATCGGCGCATCATGTCCGATGTGTCGGCCTGGTGGACACCATCGCGGAACTTGCCCTCGAAGCGATCAGCGTCGAGCAGGGCCATGAAGAGCTGGAAGTCCTCTTCCTTGCCGTTGTGCGGCGTCGCCGTCATCAACAGGAAGTTGCGGCAGTGCGCCCCTAGCAACTTGGCCAACTTGTAGCGCTTGGTCTCCTTGACCTCGCCGCCGAAGAATGAGGCCGACATTTTGTGCGCCTCGTCGCAGATCACCAGGTCCCAATCGACCTGCTCCAGCTTGGCCTGGATGTCCTCGTTCCGGCTCATGTGGTCGAGCCGGCTGATCACCAGGTTCCTCTCGGCATACGGGTTGCCCGAGCGTGAACTCTCGATTGTCTCGCGCGTGATCACGTCGAAGCCCAGCCCGAAGCGCCGGTAGAGTTCGTCCTGCCACTGCTCGGCGAGCGAGCCGGGGCAGCAGATGAGACAGCGTTGCAGGTCGCCGCGGATTAGCAACTCCTTGATGAGCAGCCCGGCCATGATCGTCTTGCCAGCTCCCGGATCGTCGGCGAGCAGAAAGCGCAGTGGTTGCCGCGTCAGCATTTCCTCGTAGACAGCTGTGATCTGGTGCGGCAGCGGGTCGACGATGGACGTATGCACCGCCAGGACGGGATCAAAGAGGTAGGCCAGGCGGATACGCTGGGCCTCGGACACCAAGCGCAACATCGCCCCGTCGCCGTCGAAGCTCCATGGCCGGCCGGCTGTCGCGATCTCCAGGGTCGGCTCACGGTCGCGGTAGAGCAACTCGCTGCCCAGATGGCCGCCGGCGTCCTTATAGGTCAGCTCCACCACGTTCGAGCCATACCATGCCACGTCCACAACCGTCACCAGCCCGTCGGGCAACACCCCGCGCACCGCCGCGCCGCGCGTCAATTCCTCCAACGTCGCCATGCTACTCTCCTCTCACCTGGACACGCACGAAACCGTCGACGTGCTACTGTGCTCGTCCTGGCGCTCCCTGAGACACCTGAGACACGCGGGACAGGTCGATCTCTTCGGGACTCACCCCTAAGGCGCGCGCGATCCGGCGCACGATGGAAGGGCGGGGCTGCACCTTACCGGC